>Ga0315287_10002399_pt1 | contig 17734 bp, 15 predicted proteins | sample YL17G11_0_MG_FD_205037 | JGI IMG/M metagenome (GOLD analysis project Ga0315287, IMG submission 205037) | Sediment microbial communities from Yellowstone Lake, YNP, Wyoming, USA - YL17G11_0 | ecosystem: Environmental > Aquatic > Freshwater > Lake > Sediment | place: USA: Wyoming | collected...
CGATCGAACAGTTCCAGGTTCCGGCGTGACTCCGAACGCCGGAGGGTGACGAAAGGTCATTCATCGATTGATGAAACTTCGTTTGTCGCACTGCAGCATCAGACGTAGTCTCAAGACCGTCCAACGGCTTCACCTGTGTGGCTTCGGGGTGCACTCCCCCTGCGACCCCCGTCACATGAACCCGTCGGAACTTGCCGGGTGGCCTGGGACGCACTCCCCCTGCTCCCCCAGTCCATCTCGGCAAGTTATTTCTTCGACGAAAAAGGCGCCTCTGGCGCCTTTTTTATTTGTTCGGTCGCCGGCAAGAGCGGACGGCAGGTGAGGGTGCTCGTTCCGGGATTGATCCGGGCGAGCGAAAAGGCAGACACGCTCGCCCGGATCAATCCCGGAACGAGCACCTGAACGGCCGCGCCTGAGCAAATTTTCGGCGGACCGAAAATTTGCACGGCGCACGCAGCCAGCCAGGAGTCGATCGGAGTTGCCGGTCGTCCAATGCCGTGCTCGTAGTCGGCAATCAACGTGCCGCGGCCCGAGACTGCGTTCCGACACACGCGACGCTGCGTACCGGTTGCAGGCAAGCGATCCGGGACCTTCCCCCGAGCGCGTGTCTGCCTTTCCAAGCTCGGGGGAAGGTCCCGGATCGGTTGCTTGCAGCTAGCCCCGCGCGGCAGCGCCCTGCCGTAACCTGGCATGAAGCGGGCTCGACCGCGGAAAATGCGCCACCAGGTACTCCATCTGGTCGGCCAGCACGCGCCGGCCCTTCAGGTAGATGTACTCCGCGTAGCTTGGCGTGAACGGCACGGCGATGAGCTGCAGCTTGGCCTGCTCGGGGGTGCGCCAGGCCTTGAGGTTGTTGCAGCGCCGGCAGGCCGTGACGACGTTGTTCCAGGTGTCCAGTCCGCCGCGGGAAATGGGCGTGACGTGGTCGCGCGAGAGCTGGACCGTCGGAAAACGCTGGGCGCAATAGAGGCACAGATGCGCGTCGCGCCGGAACAGAGTCTCGTTGTTGAGTGGCGGCACGTAGCCCTGGTGCCGGTTGCCCGGGTTGTGGCTGTGGCCGATCGTCGCCACGATCGAACTCACCTTGACGATGGTTCGCTGGCCGGTGCGCGCGCTGACGCCACCCCGCAGCGAGAAGAGGGTTTGGCCGAACGCGTAGGCGACCTGTCCCATGAAGTGCAACCGAACCGCATCGCGGTAGTCGATCCACTCGAGGGGCATCCCCGAGACGTCCGTCCGCAGGACTTCCTGCGAAAGTGCGTACTGCGAAAGCGCGCGCATCCCGTGAAGATACGGCACTGCCGTGCAATAATCCACGGCTGTTTTGTAGCGGTGACTATCCAAAATATCCCTTTCACGGCAGCGGCTTAGCCGCGTCCGGGTTGCGGGGAGGATGCCAGAACCTATGTCGCTAAAGATCGGAGTGCCGCGCGAAACCTACGCCGGCGAAAAACGTGTTGCCACCGTTCCGGAAGTGGTCGAGAAGCTGATAAAGCTCGGTTTCGCCGTGCGCGTCGAAACCGACGCCGGGGCCGCTGCCAACTTCAGCGACGAGTCCTACCAGGCCGCAGGCGCCCAGATCGCCGGCAGCGCCGCGGAGCTGATGGACGGTGCGGACATCATCTTCAAGGTGCGCGCGCCGGCGCCTGAGGAGATTGCGCTGATGAAGCCGGGCAGCACGCTCGTCAGCTTCATCTGGCCGGCGCAGAACCCGCAGCTCATGCAGCAGCTGGCCGACCGCCAGCTCACCGTGCTGGCCATCGACTCCCTGCCGCGCCAGCTCTCCCGCGCCCAGAAGATGGACGCGCTCACCTCCATGGCCAGCATCAGCGGTTACCGCGCCGTGATCGAGGCTGCCAACGCCTTCGGCCGGTTCTTCAACGGCCAGGTCACCGCCGCCGGCAAGATTCCGCCGGCCAAGGTCTTCGTCGCCGGCGCCGGCGTTGCCGGCCTCGCCGCCATCGGCACGGCCGCCAACCTGGGCGCCATCGTCCGCGCCAACGACACGCGCGCCGAGGTCGCCGACCAGGTCGTGTCGCTGGGTGGCGAGTTCGTCAAGGTCGACTACGAGGAAGAAGGCTCGGGTGGCGGCGGCTACGCCAAGGTGATGAGCGAGGGCTTCCAGCAGGCCCAGCGCGATATGTACGCGAAGCAGGCCAGGGAAGCGGACATCATCATCACCACCGCCCTGATCCCGGGCAAGCCGGCACCGAAGCTCATCACCGCCGAGATGGTGCAGAGCATGAAGCCGGGCAGCGTCATCGTCGACATGGCGGGCGAGCAAGGCGGCAACTGCGAACTCACCGTTCCCGGCGAGGCCGTGGTCCGCCACGGCGTCACCATCATCGGCTACACCGACCTGGTCAGCCGCCTGGCCAAGCAATCCTCGACCCTGTACTCGACCAACCTGCTGCGCGTGACCGAGGAGCTGTGCAAGACCAAGGACGGCGTCATCAACGTCAACTTCGACGACGAAGCCATCCGCGGCCTGACCGTCGTCAAGGACGGCGCCATCACCTGGCCGCCGCCACCGCTGAAGCTCCCGGCTGCGCCGCAGGCCAAGCCGGCGACGCCCGCCACGCCCGCGAAAAAGTCCGGCCATGGGCATGGCGCAAGCGAGCCCGCGTCGGTCAAGAGCCTCGCGCTCATCTTCGGCGTGGGCGCACTGCTGTTCTGGCTGGTCGGCGCGTTCGCACCGGCGACGTTCCTCGCCCACTTCACCGTATTCATCCTGGCCTGCTTCATCGGCTACATGGTGGTGTGGAACGTCACGCCTGCGCTGCATACGCCGCTCATGAGCGTGACGAACGCGATCTCCAGCATCATCGCGATCGGCGCACTGGTGCAGGTGGCGCCGCCGCTCGGTGAGTTGACGGAGGGACGTCCCGGCGCGGTGATTCTGGGCCTCGCCGTCGCAGCGCTCACGCTTACTGCGATCAACATGTTCGGCGGCTTCGCCGTCACGCGTCGCATGCTTGCGATGTTCCGGAAGTAAGGGGCCGCAAGCATGACTGCAAATATCGCAACGATGGCCTACATCGCCGCCATCATCCTGTTCATCCTGAGCCTCGGCGGCCTTTCCAACCCGGAGTCCTCGCGACGCGGCAACCTGTACGGCATGATCGGCATGGCCATCGCCGTGGTCGCGACGGTGTTCGGCCCGCGCGTCACGCTCGCCGGCATTCCGTACATCATCGGCGCGCTGCTGGTGGGCGGATCGATCGGCCTGTACGCGGCAAAGAAAGTGCAGATGACGCAGATGCCGGAGCTGGTCGCGCTGATGCACAGCCTCGTCGGCCTCGCAGCGTGCCTCGTGGGCTTCGCCAGCTACGTCGACACGTCGACGGTATTCCCGACGGAGGCCGAGAAGTCCATTCACGAAGTCGAGATCTACATCGGCATCCTCATCGGCGCCGTTACTTTCTCGGGTTCGCTGATCGCGTTCGGCAAGCTCAACGGCAAGATCGGCGGCAAGCCGATGCTGCTCCCGGCTCGCCACTGGCTCAATCTCGCCGGCCTGCTCGGCGTGATTTTCTTCGGCGTGCAGTTCCTGCATGCACCCGACATCAGCACGGGAATGCTGCCACTGGTCGCGATGACGGTGATCGCGTTGCTCTTCGGCATCCACATGGTGATGGCGATCGGCGGCGCCGACATGCCGGTCGTGGTCTCGATGCTCAACAGCTACTCGGGCTGGGCGGCGGCCGCGACGGGATTCATGCTGGCGAACGACCTGCTGATCGTGACCGGCGCACTCGTGGGTTCGTCAGGCGCGATCCTGTCGTACATCATGTGCCGCGCGATGAACCGCAATTTCCTCAGCGTCATCGCCGGCGGCTTCGGCACGGGCGGCGGCACCACACCGGCCGCAGCAGGCGCCGGCGCCCAGCCGGCAGGCGAAGTGACGCCGATCAGTTCGGTCGAGACTGCGGAACTGCTGCGCGATGCGAAAAGCGTGATCATCGTGCCGGGCTACGGCATGGCCGTCGCGCAGGCACAGCACACCGTCTACGAGATCACCAAGTTCCTGCGTGCGAAAGGCGTCAACGTCCGCTTCGGCATTCACCCGGTGGCGGGTCGCATGCCCGGTCACATGAACGTGCTGCTCGCCGAAGCCAAGGTGCCGTACGACATCGTGATGGAGATGGACGAACTCAACGACGACTTCCCCGCCACCGACGTCACGATGGTCATCGGCGCCAACGACATCGTGAACCCGGCGGCCGAAGAGGACCCGACGAGTCCCATCGCCGGCATGCCGGTGCTGCAGGTGTGGAAGTCGAAGACCTCGATCGTGATGAAGCGCTCGATGGCATCGGGCTACGCCGGCGTCGACAACCCGCTGTTCTACAAGGAGAACAACCGGATGCTGTTCGGCGACGCGAAGAAGATGCTCGACGAGGTGCTGGTCGCGCTGAAGAGCTGAGGCCGTCCCCCGGCGCGGCTGGGAGATATTCGCCGATCACTCGCAGCCGAGCGAGTCGCAGTTGCCGACTGCTTTCGCCGTCGAGAGCGGTGACTTGCGGCGGACACCGGGGTCTCACGCGCTTCGTGAATCGCGCGGAGGATCCGCACGATTCACGGCGATCCTTGCTCGAGCGGGCGCGAAGCGATGGTGGCAGCGAAGCAGCGGCACGACGGCGGTGCCGCTTCGCACCTGCGCTCGAGCTGCGGCGTTCGACACGGTGTCCGCAGCAAGTCACCGCTCTCGACGGCAAAGCAGCGCCATCGTAGCCGCGCTCCACTGTGTTCGATGAGGAACGCGCCGCGCTCAGGTCGCGCCGCGCTCCTGGATGCGCTTGCGCATCTTCGCGCGCTGCTCCGGCGTCGCGTTCTTCCAACGCTCCTTCATCTTCTGTCGCTGCTCGGGCGACATGTCCTGCCAGCGCTCGCGCAATTGCTCGCGTTGAGCGGGCGGTAACGACTGGTACTTGTGGAACGCCTCACGCAGCCGCTGCTGCTCCGCGGGCGGCAGCTCGCGGAACTGCTGGTAACGCTGGCGCGCCTTCTGGCGCTCCGCCGGCGGCAGGCTCTGCCACTGGTGGAATCGCTGCTGCGCCTGGGCCTGCTGCTCAGGCGACATCTGCTGCCAGCGTTCGGCGCCACGAGCGATCGCCTGCTGCCGCTCCGGCGGCAACTGGTTCCAGCGCTCACGGTACGGCTCGAGCACACGCTGTTGTTCCGGGGCGAGTTGCGACCACGGCACGCCGGCCGTTGGCGCAGCAACCTTGGCCGTCGCTGTGGCTGCTGCGTTTGCCGCCGTGCTGACGACTGGCGCCAGGCACAACAGGCATGCGGACACGAACAGTGCCGTGATGGATCGGGTGGTCGTGGTGTTCATGGCTTGCGCTCCGCCGTCGCGGGCGCTTGAGCCGCACCGCGCTTTTCGGTCGTCGTCGGTTTCGTCTGCTGCGGGACTGCATTGCTTGCGGTCGGCGCGGATGCAACGGCCGCAGCGTTCGCCACCAGCCAGTCGGCATCGTCCGCTTCCCAGCTGCCGAGGTATTCCAGGAAGTCCTCGGGCAACGGTGGTGCGTCCGCCGCGACAGCCGCACCGCCCGCGGCCATCGCCGCGAGCAGCAGGGCGTGCTTCGATTGCGCGCGAGCTCGGTGGCGTAGTGGCATCTCAACCCACACCGTCGTCAGCAGTTTCGAGCTCGACCCAGGCATAGAAGTCGAGATCCGCTTCGGTGGCGAGGTCGAGGTCTTCGCCGGCCGTGAGCAGTTCGAGTGGATCCTGCTGCACGTCGGCGCTCGTCGGCGTCGCGGCAACCTGGACCGGTGCACCCACCTCCGACGGTGAACGCAGCAGCAAGACGGCGGCCAGCAGGCCGGCAGCGAGTGCGCCCACGGGCGCCCAGACCGACCATCGCCATCCGGCTCGGTTGCGTCCTGCGGCCAAGGCGAGCGCCTGTTGCCGCGCACGGTTGAGACGCGAGAGCGTGGCCGCGTCGAGTTCATCGACGCTGGCCTTGAACACAGTCCGCGCACGCCGTTCCAGCTCGGCATCGTCACGGTCGTCGTGCTGGTCGCTCATGTCCGCACCTCGGCAAGTTCTTCGCGCAGCACCTGCAACGCGCGGAAATAATGTGTCTTTACGCTGCCTTCGCTGCAACCCATCGCGGCGGCCGTAGCCGCGACGTCGAGTCCTTCGAGGCAGCGCAACGAGAACGCCTCGAACTGTCGTGCTGGCAACCGACGCAGCGCGTGGTCCAGGTGCTGCATGGCTTCGTCCGCGGCCAGTTGTTGCAGGGGCTCCGGCGAGCAATCGGCGACCTGCTCGAGCGGATCCTCGCCGGCCTCGTCCTCGTGCCGGGACGCGCCCGGCAACCACCCGAAAAACCGCCGCCGGACTCCGTGACGACGCTGCAGGTCCCGGATGCCGTTGTAGAGGATCCGGTAGAACAGCGGCTTCCATTCCTCGACGGGGCGGGACGCATAGCTTTGCGCCAGGCGCAGCATCGCGACCTGCACGACGTCGTGAGCGTCGTCGGTGTCGCGGAGCGCGCACTGGGCGATCCGGAAGGCGCTGCGCTCGACTCCGGCCAGGAACCGGTCAAGCTCGCGTACCTGCACTGCGTCCAGTCGATCCTCCCCTTGGTCGCGGGATGCGAGGCCTGCCCAGGGGCCGGCGCGTGCTTCGAGACTAGCAAAGCCGTGCATGCCGTAGACTCGCGATCCCCGCGGCTCCATCATCGTCCTGCCTGAACAACGCCTGGCGGAACAATCGGTTGACGCAGCGCGTTGCAGAAAGATGTGCACTTCCGCGGGGCCGTTCCGGGCCCACCCGGCCACCGGACCTACGGATTGCGGACCGGGGCTGCGAAAAGTTGCAGCATTAGTGCACAAGAAATTGATTTATATAGCGATTTTTCGCAACGGCGATTTTGTACTCAGTTCGTAAAACTCCTCGGCGGATTCGGCACTTGGGCGACATTCACGCAAGTCATCCACAGAGTTCTCCACAGCGATTGTGGACAACTGCGCGGAGCCGCGGCCGGTGACCAGCACGATCCTGAGCGTGGCCATCGACGCGCCCCTGCGCCGCCTGTTCGACTACCGGGTGCCACCATCAGTCGAGCGCGAAAAACTTCAACCAGGCCAACGGGTTTGGGTGCCATTCGGGCGGCGCAAAGCCGTCGGCGTGATCGTTGAGCTGCGCGATCGATCGGAAGTGCCCGAGGCTCGGCTGAAGAGCGCCCTCGCCCTCATCGACGACGAACCGGTGCTGGACGCGACCCTGCTCGACCTGCTGCGCTGGTCGGCCGAGTACTACCGCCACCCGCCGGGTGAGGTCATCGCGGCTGCGCTGCCCGTTGCACTGCGCAACGGAACGGATGCGGTGGCCACTGCCGAGCGCTGGACGCTCAGCACCGCGGCCCGAACCGGGGCTGCCGAACCCATCGGCACCCGTGCCACCAAGTTGCGTGAGCTCGCCGACTACCTGGCGGCGCACGGCCCCGCCGGTGCGGCGGAACTCGGCGCGCTGTCCAATCGCTGGCGCGACCACGTGCGCGAACTGGAAAAGCGCGGCTGGGTGATTCGCGTGCGCGAGGACGTCGCCGCCGCTGGCGCGGTAAAGAGCACCGTAGCGCGCGAGCTTGGTCCCGAGCTGACGCCCGAACAGGATGCAGCGGTGAACGCGATCGTTGCAGCACACGGACGCTACACACCGTTCGTGCTGCATGGCGTGACCGGCAGCGGCAAGACCGAGGTCTACCTGCGCGCGATTGCCGACGTGGTCGCGCGCGGCGAGCAGGCGCTGGTGCTGGTACCGGAAATCTCGCTGACTCCGCAACTCGTCGCGCGCTTCGCGGCGCGATTTCCGGGGCCGCTCGCGGTGCTGCATTCAGGGCTCACCGACACCGATCGGCTGCAAGCCTGGCGCGCTGCACGCGCGGGTGCGGCGCCGGTGGTGATCGGCACCCGTTCGGCCGTCTTCGCGCCGCTCGCACGCCCCGGCCTGATCGTGATCGACGAAGAGCACGATGCGTCGTACAAGCAGCAGGACGGCTTCCGCTACTCCGCGCGCGACCTGGCACTCGCTCGGGCGCAGCGACACGGCATCCCGATCGTGCTCGGCTCGGCGACGCCGTCGCTCGAAAGCCTCGAGCGCATTCGCGCCGGGCGCGCGCAACGTCTCGACCTGCCCAATCGCACGGCGGGCGCCAGGCCGCCAAGCCTGCACCTGATCGATTTGCGCGCCCACGCCGACACACAAGGGTTCGCGACACCGACGCTGCTGACGATCCGCCGTCACCTTGATGCGGGCGGCCAGGTGCTGATCTACCTGAACCGACGCGGCTACGCGCCGACGCTGTTCTGCCCCGGCTGTGGCTGGGTGGCGCCGTGTCCGCGCTGCGACGCGCGACTCACCGTGCATCAGCGCGAACGTTCGCTCGACTGCCACCACTGCGGCACGCATCGGCCGATCCCCGAGATCTGTCCTGACTGCGGCGAAGCGGTGAAGCCCGTGGGACAGGGCACGGAGCGCATCGAAGAAACATTGGCCGACTTCTTCCCCGAATTCGCGCTGGCCCGCATCGACCGCGATGCCGTGCGCAAGCGCGGCTCGCTCGAGGAAACGATCGAGCGCGTTCACAGCGGCGAGGTGCGCCTGCTGGTCGGCACGCAGATGCTGACCAAGGGCCATCACTTTCCGCTGGTCACGCTGGTGGTTGTGCTGAACGCGGACCAGGGCCTGTTCGGCACGGACTTCCGCGCGGCCGAACGACTGGCGCAGACGATCGTGCAGGTGTCGGGACGTGCAGGACGCGCGGAGAAGCCTGGAGAAGTCCTGATCCAGACGGAATACCCGGAGCATCCGCTGCTGCAGCAACTGGTGACTGGAGGTTACGACGCATTCGCTGCGGCCGCGCTCGTCGAACGCGAGCAGGCCCATTGGCCTCCGTTCGCCCGCGTCGCCGTGTTGCGCGCCGAAGCACCGGGGCGCGAAGCCCCGCTCGCCTTCCTCGATCACGCGAAGGAACTCGTCGCGACATGCGGAGTCGTCGGCGTCGAGGTGCTCGGCCCAGCCGCCGCGCCGATGGAGCGCCGTGCCGGCCATTACCGCGCGCAGCTGATGCTGCATGCGGCGACGCATTCGCCGCTGCAGCGTCTCCTCGCACGCTGGGTGCCGCTGCTGGAGGAAGCACCCGGCGCACGCAAGGTGCGCTGGGCGCTGGATGTCGATCCCCTCGAGCTCTTCTAGCGAGTTCCGATCAGGTCGCGGGTGGCGCCGCGAAGTCGACCGTCACGATCTGGTTCGCAGTCACGTCGACCGTCGTGCCATTCACCGGGGTAAAGGTGACGACCTCACCCGTGGCCGGCGGCGTCGGCACTGCATCGGCGTCGATCGTCGAGTCGTCGGCATCGCAGGTGTAGGCAACGACGTACCGACCGACCGGAACGAATCCAATCGTGTACTTGAAGGTGTCCGGGCTGACCAGGGCGCTCGTGATCGGATCGGCGCCGTCGGTCGACACGCCGTCGACGTCGTCCGGCACAGTCGGTGCGGGGTCCGTCGCCGTCACGGGGCCGAACAGGTAGACGCTGCCAGGCTTGGCCGTCGAGGCGACGCAGCTCGACGCGGACAGCAGGCTGGAATCGATCGTGCCGCTGATCGTGCCCACCTGCAGGTTGTCGACGATGCGCAGCGCGGGCTTCAGCAGGTAGACCTGGCCATTGCAGGTGCCAGAGTCGGCGCGCTGGCCGGGGGGCTGCACCACCGACTTGCGCAGGTTGAAGTCGATCGTGAAATCCGTGACGGTGCCAACGCCGACGGTGAAGCCACGGACCAGCTTCAGGCCGGTTTCGGCGCCGCTCGGGATGCGCATCTCGCATTCCTGGCCACCGATCATGACGAAGGAATCGCGGATTGCCGGATCGGCGTTGACCTTGAGCCGCATCCACTCGTACTCGCCGGCCGGAACGGACTCACCGTCGAGCAGCAGGGCGCGTGCAGTCCCTTGCAGGGCCAGCACGTCGAGCGTCTTGGGAGTCGGGAAGTCGCGCGAGAAAGCCGCGCCACCCACCGGCTTCAATTCCACGCCGGTGAACTGGACGACGACCGCATCGGCCTGGTCGACGGGGGCGTCGGTGATGCCTAAGCGCAGGATGCCGGTCTTCGATTGCATGCCGTCGCTGCCACCGCCACCGCAGCCTGCGATTGCCGCGATCGCTGCCACCAGCAGGGCGCAGGACGCCACCCGGAGATTGGAATGAGTCATGGGTTAAACCTCTCTGGTGAGCGACGCCGGTGGGAGAAAGCTAGCCAAAACGGCAAAATGCCGGCGTGCCTGCTTCACACTTTGACCTCGCATCGGCTCCCGGAATTCCCTAGACTCTCGGCAGCCTCCGCTCGCTGACGGCAACACCTTGAAATACCTGATAGAAAAGCTCGTGCAGGACGCTCTGGGCGCCCTGCCGGAAGAACTGCGTCCGCCAGGATCGGCCACTGGCATCGTGGTCGAGCGCACACGCGACTCGACCCACGGCGACTTCGCGACCAACGTGGCGCTGCAACTCGCCAAGGCGGCGAAGCGCAAGCCGCGCGACCTCGCCCAGGCGATCGTCGCCGCCCTGCCGGCCAACGAACTCGTGTCACGGGTCGAGATCGCCGGACCCGGCTTCATCAATTTCTTCCTGGCATCCGCCGCTTTCCAGGCGGAGCTCGGCCGCGTAATCGACGGCGGTCGCGCCTACGGTCGCACATCGATCGGCGCCGGCAAAAAAGTGATGGTGGAGTTCGTCTCCGCCAATCCCACCGGGCCACTGCATGTCGGCCACGGCCGTCACGCGGCCTTCGGCGCATCGCTTGCAAACCTGCTCGACGCCGTCGGCTTCAACGTGTTCCGCGAGTACTACATCAACGACGCCGGTCGACAGATGGAAATCCTCGCCGCCAGCGTGTGGCTGCGCTACCTCGAGAGCTTCGGCGAACAGTTCCCCTTCCCGTCCAACGGCTATCGCGGCGATTACATCCGCCCGATCGCCTGCAAACTGGTGGAACGCGCGGGGCGCTCGCTGCACAAGCCGGCTGCAGTCGTGTTCGCGAACCTGCCGCCGGACGCGCCCGAGGGCGACAAGGACACGTACATCGACGCCGTGATCGAGCGAGCGCGGTCGCTGCTCGGCGCAACCGGTTTTCGCCAGGCGTTCGATCTCGCGCTCACCGACATCCTCGCGGACATCCGCGACGATCTCGAGGAATTCGGCGTCCGCTACGACAGCTGGTTCAGCGAACGCAGCCTGGAGGACGGCGGCGCGATCGACCACGCGCTCGACCTGCTGCGCAAGAACGGCGTCGTCTACGAAAAGGAAGGCGCGCAGTGGTTCCGCGCGACCGACTTCGGCGACGAGAAGGACCGCGTCGTCGTGCGCGAGAACGGTATCAAGACGTACTTCGCGTCGGACATCGCCTATCACCTGAACAAGCGTGAGCGCGGTTTCGAGCAACTGATCGACGTGCTCGGCTCCGATCACCACGGCTACATCGCCCGCGTCCGCGCCGGTCTCGTCGCCATGGGCCAGCCGGGCGATTGTCTCGACGTGCGGCTGATGCAGTTCGTGACACTGTACCGCGGCGGCGAGAAAGTGCAGATGTCGACGCGGTCCGGCGAGTTCATCACGCTGCGCGAATTGCGCCACGAAGTTGGCAGCGACGCGGCGCGCTTCTTCTACGTGCTGCGCAGCAACGAGCAGCACCTCGATTTCGACATGCAGCTCGCGACGTCGCGGTCGAACGAGAACCCCGTCTATTACATCCAGTACGCGCACGCACGCGTTTGCAGCGTGCTGCGACAGATGCGCGAGAAGGGCTTCGAACACGACGCGGTGCGGGGGCGCGCAAGCCTCGATCGTCTCGTCGAGCCGCACGAACAGGCCTTGCTCGCGACGATGAGCCGGTATCCGGAAGTGATCGAGATGGCCGCGCTCGCCCGGGCACCGCACGCGCTGGTGCATTACCTGCGCGAACTCGCGACCGACTTCCACGCGTATTACAACGCGCACCAGTTCCTGGTGGCCGACGAGGCAGTGCGCGACGCGCGCATCACCCTGATCCGTGGCGTGCGACAGGTCGTGTGCAACGGCTTGTGCCTGCTCGGGGTCTCTGCGCCGGAGGCCATGTAATGGCCGAACACCGGGGCGGTGGCCGCACCCTCAGTCGCGATTACAAGGATGTCCGGCGCCACGCGCCGGGGGCGCCGGGCCAGCCGTTCGGCGGTTGGGCGGGATTCGGCGCGGGCCTCGGAGTGGGCCTTGCCGTCGCGCTCGGAGTTCATCTCTACGACCGCAACCAGGTGGCGGTCCCGGCCGAGCCGATTCCTGCTGCGGCCCAATCACCGGCCTCAGCATCGGCCTCGGACGATGGTGCGGTGACCACCACCGCGGACACGCCGGCCGCGCCCGAACTCGACTTCTACGACATGCTGCCGAAGCAGGAAGTGGAAGTGCCGGGCAAATCCGCGAAGGCGTCCTCGTCGGCCGCCAAGACTCCCCTGCCGACTGGCGACGCGGTCCTGCAAGCGGGTTCGTTCAAGCAGTCGACCGAAGCCGAGAAAATGCAGGCGCAGCTCGCGCTCGTGGGGATATCGGCAAAGATCCAGCGCGCGTCCGTCGACGACGAGACGTGGTATCGCGTGCGCATCGGCCCGATTGCCACGGTCGAAGAACTGCGCGTGATTCAGTCGAAGCTGCGCGAAGCAGAGATCTCCGCCACCGCGGTCACACCCGACGAGTCCCAGCTACCCTGACTGGCAGCCCGCGTGCCCGCGGCGGCTCGGCTGGAGTCCTTGCACGAAGGGAACATCACGGACGCACAAAAAAACACGGGCCCCGACGTTTCCGCCGGGGCCCGCCAGACTGCAGACCAGTGGACTGGTTCTTTTGACCGTCGTTTTTGTTGCTGGCTGATACCTGGCGATTACTTCGTGCGGCGACGCGCGAACCCGAGACCCATCAGGCCCAGGCCGAGCAGCGCGAGGGTGCCTGGCTCCGGCACGGCTGCGGTCGTCACTATGTTCGACTCGGTGGCGAACTGCGCAACCGGCGGGGTTTCAACCGTCTTTGCAGTGCTCGGGGCCGGCACGAACAGCGGAGCGGAGGCGGCGAACACCGACACGGCGCTGTTGCTGTTGGCGTTGCCACCGGCATTGCTGTTGGCGTTGCCACCGGCATTGCTGTTGGCGTTATCGCTGGCGTTGCTGGTCGCGGGCACCGACGATGGCTTGGCCGTTTCTTCAGTAGTGACAGCCGCGGCCGGCTTGCACATGGAGGTCCAGGAGGCCTTGAAACTGGCGCGCCGGCTTTCGCTCAGCTTGCTCTTGTTCATCTTCCTGGCGAGCTTCGCGCACTGCTTGGCCTTCTTGCGCTGCTGCTTTATCTGCTGCTTCGACATCGTCGTCGAGCTGCCCGAGGTCAGGGTTGATGCGGTCGGCGCGCTGGACGTAACGGTGACAGCACCGACGGGGGCGGCGGCGATAGTGAGCGCGGCAACGCACGGCAGAAGTGCGAGCTTGATGATGTTCTTCATGTTCGAGCGGTTCATTAGCCTGGACCTTGAGCAAAAACGTTGTACCCCGACCGGAGCAATGCAACCGTTGTGCCAACGTTAACAATTTCAATGAATTCATAAAGTTATAATATAAAAGTAGGCAAGCACCTACAGCGGGTGGAAAACAACTCGGCAATTGATTGCAGGGCCGTGCGACATAATCCGACCGCCCCGGAGCGAATGACTTTAGTAACGGGAGCTCTGCGCTGTCGATTTGGTCACTTCAACCCTCCTCGGCCCAGAAATCGTGACGCTCGTACCGTTTGTACATCGGACCGTTGAACCGGGTTGGTTGTATGAAATGCCGACGGAGCCTCAGCGCTCCCCGGCCGGCGGTTGGGAGCCTGCACCCAGACCGCACGACGCATCCCTGGTCTCATCTTCATGGCAGCGCATTCCTTGCTGCGGCCCGCCCGGTGCAGGCTCCCTGCCGGCATCGTCTGCCGAAGGTCCAGCTGCGGGCTCCCCGATTAATGGGTGCAATCAGCCAGAAACGGGGCCACCCGGCTCCGGCATGCTGGATCGGCGATCAAGCTGTCGCAGCGTGATCGCCTCGGCGACGTGCTCCGCACGGATGCCGGGACTCCCGGCCAGGTCGGCGACCGTCCGGGCGACCCGCAGCACGCGGTGGTATGCGCGAGCCGACAGGCCGAGCTGCCGCATGGCGCGGGCCAGGATGTCGAGCGCCGCGGGTTCCGCGTGGCACTGGACGGCGAGGTCGTTGCCCTCGAGCCGGGCGTTGGTGCGCGCTTGCCGGCGTCGCTGCAGTGAACGCGCCTCGGCTACCCTGGTCGCGACGTCGGCCGAGCATTCGGGGCGAGCAGACGCCGCGATCTCCTCCAGCGCGACGGGCCCCACGTCCACGTGCAGGTCGATGCGATCGAGCAGTGGTCCCGAGATGCGGCTGCGGTACGCGGCGATGCGCTCGGGCGGACAGCGGCAGCGCCCGCGCGAGTCGCCGAAGTGCCCGCACGGACAGGGATTCATCGCGGCCACCAGCTGAAACCGCGCGGGATACTCGGCCTGCCTTGCCGCCCGGGAAAGCACGATGTGACCGCTTTCCAGCGGTTCGCGCAGGACCTCGAGCACGGCGCGATCGAACTCCGGCAACTCGTCCAGGAACAGCACGCCGTTGTGCGCCAGCGAAATCTCGCCTGGACGCGGGCGCCCTCCGCCGCCGACGAGCGCAACCGCCGACGCCGTGTGGTGCGGCGCCCGGAAAGGCCGTTTCCGCCAGCCATCGAGCCGAAAGCCATGCAGCGACAGCGAACGGATTGCCGCGGTCTCGATGGCTTCGTCCTCGTCCAGCTCCGGGAGCAATCCGGGCAACCGCTGCGCGAGCATGCTCTTGCCGCTGCCGGGGGGGCCGATCAGCAGCAGGCTGTGTTCACCAGCGGCCGCGATCTCGAGCGCGCGGCGCGCGCCCGCCTGGCCACGTACATCGGCGAGATCGGGTCCGTGATGCGCATTGCCAGGTGCGGTTGCAACGACCGGCACTTCGAAAGCCAGCGCCTGTTGTCCGGCCGCGTGCCGACACACGTCGCGCAGATGCGGGGCGACGAACACGCGGGTGCCTTTCGCGAGTGCCGCTTCGCGCCCATTGGCCAGCGGCACGATCAAGTCGTGCCCGATCCGCGCGGCCTGCAGCGCACTGGGCAGCAAGCCGCGCGTGCCGTGCAGGTCGCCGCCCAGCGACAACTCTCCGTACAGCTCGACGCCGGCGAAGGGTCCCGCCGGCAACTGCTCCGACGCCACGAGGATGCCGATGGCAATGGCGAGATCGAACCGGCCACCTTCCTTGGGCAGGTCGGCTGGCGCGAGGTTGACCGTCACGCGGCCCGCCGGGAATTCGTAGCCGCAATTGGCGAGCGCCGCGCGCACACGGTCCTTGCTCTCCTTGACTGCGGTTTCGAGCAAACCCACCACGGAGAAAGCCGGCAGGCCGGCCCCGACGTCGACCTCGACACGCACCAGCGGCGCCTCGAGGCCCTGCGGCGTGCGGCTGAAAAGCGTGGCGAGCGTCATGACGGATCCGGCGGCAACCAATGGTGCTGTCGATATGCCGCGACGGCATGGGAGGCTCAAGCGGCGAATCGGTCGCTTTCGCTTAGAATGCCGACATGAAATTGCACCAGTTGCGTTATCTCGCCGCCGTAGCACAGACCGGCCTCAACATCACGGCGGCCGCCGAGAAGCTGCACACGTCGCAACCGGGCGTGAGCAAGCAGATCAAGCTGCTCGAAGACGAGCTCGGCTTCCAGATTTTCGTGCGCGACGGCCGCAACCTGACGCGCGTCACGCCGGCGGGGCAGCAGGTCATCGACCGCGCGGTGAAGATCCTGCGCGAAGTGCAGAACATCAAGCGGCTTTCGGACGACCTCAAGGACGAGGAGCGCGGCTCGCTCTCGATCGCCACCACGCACACGCAGGCGCGCTACGTGTTGCCCGCCGTGATCAAGCAGTTCCGCGAGCAGTACCCGGAAGTGCGCCTGCACCTGCACCAGGGCACCTCCGAGCAGATCGCCGAGATGGCGGCGCTCGACCGCATCGATTTCGCCATCGCCACGGGCTCCGAATCCCTGTTCGACGGCTACACCCTGCTGCCGTGCTACCGCTGGCACCGGCACGTCGTCGTTCCGCGCAACCATCCGCTCGCACGCCTGAAGAAAGGCCTCACGCTGAAGCAGCTGGCGTCGTACCCGATCGTGACGTACGTCTTCAGCTTCACGGGACCGTCTTCGCTGCACGGCATCTTCGCGAAGGAAGGCCTGGTGCCGAACGTCGTGCTGACCGCGCGCGATGCCGACGTCATCAAGACCTACGTGCGCCTCGGTCTCGGCGTCGGCATCGTCGCCAGCATGGCCGTCGAGCAGAAGGACGACGAGGACCTCGTGCACATCGACGCGTCCGACCTCTTCCCGGCGCACACGACGTGGATCGGATTCCGGCGCGGCGGACTGCTGCGCAAGTACCAGCTGGACTTCATCCAGCTCTTCGCGCCGCAGCTCACGCGCCGGCTGATCGAACGCGCGGCAGCCGCATCGACCCAGGCAGACGTAGAGCAACTCACGGCCGGAATCGAGTTGCCTCTGCGCTAGCGCTGCTGCGTTGTCACCGTTTCGTAACCGGCCGACGACTGACGCTGTAACCGGCTGCGCATAACATCTCCCTCAGCCCCCTCATGGCGAGCGATACGAACCCTCAGGACGAGGACGCACTGTTCACCCGCCTCGCGCCGGCAGCTGAACGGAGAACGGAACATGTCGACCCATCGATTCCTGAAGACGCTTGCGGCACCCGCATTGCTCGCCGTGATGCTGCTGGCAGGCCCCGCCCTGCACGCGGAAACGAAGACCCTGCTCAACGTGTCGTACGACCCGACGCGCGAGTTCTACGACGCGTACAACCAGGAGTTCGCGCAATTCTGGAAAAAGAAGACCGGCGAGGACGTCGAAATCCGCCAGTCGCATGGCGGCTCGGGCAAGCAGGCGCGCATGGTCATCGATGGCCTGCCGGCCGACGTGGTGACGCTCGCGCTCGCCTATGACATCGACGCACTGGCGAGCAAAGGCAAGCTGCTGCCTGCCAACTGGCAGGGACGACTGCCGTTCAACAGCTCGCCGTACACCTCGACGATCGTGTTCCTGGTGCGCAAGGGCAACCCCAAGGGCATCCACGACTGGGGTGACCTGATCAAGCCGGGCGTTTCGGTCATCACGCCGAATCCAAAGACCTCGGGCGGCGCGCGCTGGAACTACCTGGCCGCCTGGGCGTGGGCGTTGCACCAGCCGGGCGGGAGCACCGCCTCTGCCGAGGCTTTCATCGGCAAGCTCTACAAGAACGTGCCGGTGCTCGATACGGGTGCCCGTGCCTCGCTCACGACATTCGCGCAGCGTGGCATCGGCGACGTGATCATCACGTGGGAGAACGAGGCCTACATGGCGTCGAAGCGGTTGAAGAAGCAGGAATTCGAGACGATCGTGCCGTCGATCAGCATCCTCGCGGAACCTCCGGTCGCCGTGGTGGACAAGGTCGCGATCCGGCGCGGCACCGTCGAAGTCGCGCGTGCCTACGTCGAGCACCTGTATTCGAAGGAAGCGCAGGAAATCGCCGCCCAGCACCACTATCGTCCGCGCGATCCGGCAGTCGCGGCTCGCCATGCTGCTGAGTTTCCCAAGG
>Ga0315287_10002402_pt1 | contig 17731 bp, 11 predicted proteins | sample YL17G11_0_MG_FD_205037 | JGI IMG/M metagenome (GOLD analysis project Ga0315287, IMG submission 205037) | Sediment microbial communities from Yellowstone Lake, YNP, Wyoming, USA - YL17G11_0 | ecosystem: Environmental > Aquatic > Freshwater > Lake > Sediment | place: USA: Wyoming | collected...
AGTCCTGTGCATTTTTCGGCAGGTTGCTCATTTTGGTCTCCTATAGGCCGTTTAAGGCCTTCTGGATTTTCTGGAACACTTTACCGCTTCCGGGGCTTCCCGATCGGCGGTTTGATCTCCGGCACGGACGTAGGCACAGGCACGGGCGTAGGATCGGGCATAGGCGTAGGCACGGGCACTGGCACGGGCACTGGTTTGTCCGGGATCGTGATCGGCCGCGCCACCGGTTGCTCCTCGACCTTCTCGGCCGCCTTCACTTCGGGCACCGCCTGGCGATCGATATAGATGCGCCATGCCGCCCGGTTGGCCAGCATCTTCTGGGCATCGGCTTCCGCGACATCGCGCACGATACCCTGAGCGTCGGTTTTGTACTCGTGTCCATTAACTAGCACCGAAGCGTTAGCCATGTGCGGGAGTACGTTTTGTAGATTCATGCTCGCTCTCCTTCCCCGGGGTTTACACCCTTTTACACCCTCGCCGTGGGCTGGATGATGGCGTGCAGTACCTTGCTGCCGTTGTACGTTCCGCCGCTCGCGTCGATGCCGCTGGTGGAGACGCCGATGGCCACCGTCGGGGTGGCGATGCGCGCTCCGCCCAAGTAGACGTGGCGTACCGCGTCCACGTCGGGTACGTCGTAGGGCACGCCGATGACGTTGCCCACGCCGACCACCAGCATGTCCACGTCGGCTTCGGCGCCACTCGCCCCGCTCACCACCACCGAGTCGATCTTGGCGAAGATTTTGGTGCCGGTCAGCGTCTTGCCCGCGCCCTCACCGTCGGGAGCCATGGTCTCGACGATCGTCCGGCCCATCATGTCCTTGCCGGTGATGGTCAACAGACCCACCACGCTATCGTCGGCATCGGTCAGGGTCGCGGTGACGTTGCGCGGGCAGTCGGGTTGTGCCGCGATGGTCTTGGTGGCATTGCTGAACAGGATCGTGGTCACGATCCGATCGGCGTCGGCGAGAACCGGGAGGCCCATGAACAGCGAGACCGCGCCGGCCAGGCTTTTCTGGATGAATTCGTCCTCCTCTTCGGAGGGGATGCGGGCCTTGACCGCATCGCTGAGTGTGTTCTCCATGACTTCCTCGCTTTCTGGAATCTGAAAAAGGCGCCGAGGAGCCGGAAGGGGAGCCGGGGTACCCCGACGCCTTTTCCAGAAAATCAATTTTTGTCAGTCGTTCTCAACCCTTACGGGGAACCCACGTACCCCGTCGCCCGGCCGATGTTCCTGTAGAGAACATTCTTACCAGGTGTGTAAAGTACGGGAGTTCCGTACAGGAGCTGCATCCATCTGATACTGCTGTCGATTGTCGCCAGCGGGATTTTGACCATCGGGGCTAACTGCTTGAAACTCATGGACTCCAGGTTGAGCTGCCACAGGAAGGCCGAGGTGCAGCCGGGCAGGTTCTCGTTGAAGTCGTTGACGATGGTCTCGCCCGCGCCAGCCGCGTTGGGCACCCGGAGGATGAGTCGCTCGGTGCCGAGCGCGCCGTTCTTCTTCGTCCTGTAGATCTCGTACCAGCCGGTGGTCGCGCTGGAGGGGGTCAGGCCGAAGGTCACCTTGTCGCCAGCCTGCACGGTCACCGCGGATGCCAGAGCCAGCGGAGCCGAACGGCCGAAGCGGCTCACCGCGACGACCTTGTAGCGGTAGTCGCCAGCGTCGTCGGCGACAAACTTGCCTAGCGCCTCCGTCGGAGCGGTTGCGCCGGTGGAGTTGGTCGGGGTGCCCGGGCGCTTGGTCTGGTCGCCCAGGGCTCCGGCGTTGGGGGCGCCACCGTCGGTGATGAACACGTCTGGCTCGAACAGCACGTCACCGGCCGGGGACGTGAAGCCCTTGATGTCGAGACCGATGAAGCCGCCCTGTTTCTGGAACGTGTCGTGCCGCTCCTTGGGGAAGAACGTCTTGACCAGATCCGTCTTGGTCTTAGGGTTCAGGAAAAGGTGGGTGGGCGTGCCGTAGTTGGGCGCATCTTGGACCGTGAGCGCGCCGTCGGTGAGCAGATCCTCGCTCAGCGGCAGACCGCGGAGATCGATGATGTTGGTCGCCGGGCACAGATCCTTCATGAGCTTTTCCATGCCGTCGAACTGGAGGGCGGACAAGCTGCTGTCCCCGTAGAACAGCGCCCGCTCCAAAATCCGGAGCAGGTGCATGGTGCCGTTGACCGTTTCCTGCGCGACCACATTGCCATGGGCCGGCTTCACCAGGCTCATGACGTGGGACACCTTGCGGGTGGTCCCGAGGTACTTAACGATGTGGTATTTTCTCGTGTAGATCGCGTCGTCTTCCTCGGGGAGATCTCCTTCGGAGATGAAGCCAGCATCCGGGTTCGACCCGTACTGGCTCATCTCGTTGTGCTCCTCGACCGTGTTATAGGCCGGGAGCTTCGGGATGGCCTTCCAGAACCGGATATGCTCCATCCGGTAGGTGGTATTTTTCAGCGTCCTTTCAAGGCTTTCCACGCGGAGCGCGAAGCCGTCTCCGGCCGTTCCGCCCGGGCCCGTGATGGCCTGGCCGGCCAGGAGGGCCTTGTTGAGCGAATCGACATCTGCCTGGGTGGCGGCGCCGAATCCTTCGATGCCCTCGTAATCCTTCCAGCTCACCATGTTGGCTTCCATTACCAAAACCTCCTGTCCCCGAAGGGATCAAAGTGTCTATCGTTCGCTGGCCCGATTACTCAGCGGGCAGCCGCTTTCTTGCTCTGGATCCTCTGCTGCACCTGATCGAGCAATCCCTGGCTGATCAGATTGAACTGCTCGTATTTCGAGCTGGCCGTGACCAGATCGACTCCATCCTCGGTCGCTCCGTTGAGTGACTTCGACACCGACTCCTGGACCATCAACTCCAGCTCGTCGAGCACCGCCCCCTTGGAGATCCCGCCGGACGGCTGAGTTGCCCCAGCGAAGGACTTCTCCAGCGCCTGTGCGCCGGTGACGCCCCTGCTCTTGGGGCCGCGGGCAGGTTGGGACTCGATGATCCCGACTCGCTCGCCCAGCCCCTTGGTCAGCTGGCCGATGCCGGAGACCGCGCGGGCAAGCACCAGGTTGAACTCGTGCTGCCGGCCGTCGGACTTCTCCAGCGCGTCGGCGAGCCCGGTCAGCGACTTGACCAGCTCGTTGTGCTGCTCCGTGAGAAAGTCGCTCACGTCGAGCGCCTTCTGCAGCGTGTCGTTCTCGGTCAGCCCTTTGGTGATCTCGGAGCTGAGCGATGCCTTGGATGCCTCGCTCTTGCCGAGCAGCTCGAACAGCTCGATCCGCTCGCTCTTGGATAGCTCGGCGCCCTGGGCCTTCTCCAGAAGCGTCTGCTTGCGGGACGGGCCCGCTCCCTCGGTGAGCGACTGGAGCTGCTCGATCGACTTCTCCAGATCGTCCTCGGTGAGGTCTTCAGCCTTTTTCGTGCCGCAGCCCTTCTTCACGCCGCCGCACTTGTCCATCTCGCCCTCATCCTGGCCGTCGCCCACGCTTTCTCCGCCCTCTTCCTCATCGACTTTGTCATTCTCCTGGGTCGTTGCCATGCCTCTCTCCTTCACTTGCCCCGCGCTTTAGCGGCACGGGTCAGGGTGATGATGCGCCCGAGTTGTTCCGGGGTGGCGTGCGGCAGCCGGGCGCGCAGCCACACAAACGCCCCACCTTCCGTCATGGATTTCTTCACGCGCTTCTTGCGCTTCTTCTCGTCTTCATCTGCCGCGGTGTTGGTCTCGTCGTGCTCCAGACTCTCGCCGGTGACCACCCGCCCAGCGCCCATGCCGCTCTGCGGGCCAACGACCGGAGCGCCAGGCGTAGCGGTGCCCATGCCCAGCATCTTCTCCATCTCCTCGTCGAGCCCCGCTGCCTGAAGGCTCTTGGCCAAGATCTCCATCCGCGCTCCCGCGTTAACCGGACAGTTAGTAATGGCAATATTGCGCACCAGCGCCTTGGCGATGGTTTTCTGGAGCGGACCCGTGCGCTTCTCGATCTTCCCCTCAACCGAGAATCCCAGCCGGCGATTGGTCTGGGCGAGAGCACGGCCCAACTCCCAGACCTTGTCGGCGCCGGGGGTGTTGAGCAGATACCCTTCCACCCAGTGCCCAGCCGCCTTGGCCGTCTCGCCATTGGGTAGCGCGGATCCCTTTCGGAAAAACTTGGCCTGCTCAGGGTAGCCCAAAATGTCGGTGGTGTTCTTGGAGTGGTTGTCATTGAACCACCCATTTTGGACGAAATCCGAGAAATCGACCCCTCTGGCAAGGATGATTTCTCCCTGGCGATCTTTGGTCTCCAGAGTAGCGATGCCACCGATGCGCCGTTCTTTGCCCGGCTCCGCGTCGGCTTTCTCGAAGAACGATACTGGAAGATCGAAATCAAATACCTGCATGTGATCCTCACCAAAAAAATAGGGCGGATCGCTTGACTCAAAGCGTCCGCCCCTACCGGCAACCACCGTACTGGGCCTATCGCCGCACATCTCTAATTAATTTCAACGTATACGATTTCAGAATTCTGTCAATCTCTTTTCCGGGGGAGGATGAACTGCTCGCGGCTGATCGGGGTGCCGTCCAGAATCTGGATGGGCAGCTCGACGAGGGAAGCGCACCAGTAGCACTTCGCCCGGCAGCGCTTGCCGTCGAAGTCGATCGGGCCTTGGGTGCGCAGCCGAACTCGGCTTCCAGATTTCTGCAACAGATGGTTATCGCAGTGCGGGCATCTCATATTGGTCCTAACGCTTGCTTGTAGTATGCCTGCGCCGCGGCGTCAGTGTCGAATTCTATCGGCGCGCCAGGACAGAAGGGAGATAGCTCCTCGCCCGCTTCCTTGTCGATGCGATTCAGGATGAAATGCCCCTTGGGGGTGTTGATCTCCAGATACCCATTCTGCCAATCGTCAACGAGTTGCTCGTCAATGTCTTCGATGGGGAGTGCCAGATCTACCCCGCCGTCGGTCTGTAACATCAACCCCCCAGGCATGCCCCGCACTACACCGAAACGGCCGATAGGAGAATGGGGGTCTGAAACGCAATGGGTCTCGTATACCAGATCGGTACGCATGATCACTCCAGCGGCGTGATGCCCAGCGCCGCAGCAAACGTCGATGCCATACTATGGGCTTTGGCCCCCTTATGAACCGCTGAAATAAAGAACTCCTCTAACGGCTTTCCGTTGATCTCGGTCTTGCCTGCTTTCTTCATCGCGTGAATCATCTGCTGGCGTTTGTCATTATTCCCAATCACCACCGCAATAGCGTCCTTCAGGCCTATGCCGCCCTCAAAAAGTATTTCATTGGTGGGGCCCAACTTGGTACTCTTCCGCTTCGGCGAATCATATACGGTATGCCCATTCACCATTTCTGAAGTGGTGTTGCCGTAACCATCCCCATTGTACCGCCACCAATCAACTCGCTTGAATATCCGCGGATGGAAAATGATCTGGCAGTCATACGCTTCGCTCATCACAGATCCTTCGCCCGCCACCCGAAAGAAAGTGCCTTTCGATCCCCCGCATTTCATGTCCGGTCCAGGCGACTGGCCAGTGTGCCATACCCCGTGTACTAAGCAATCCTTTCTGCTTGCCCAACCCGACCCCTGCATAAATTGGAGGAAGGTCCCGTCAAGGCTCGCGCCGACGTAGGGGAAAGACCAAGTCTTGAATTGCTCAGCGTCATCCGCGATTACAGAAATATGATTGTCAAAGGTCTTTACTACCTTCAGACCTTTCACCATCCCCTTGCCCCCAAGTTCAGAAAGTTTCCCATCCAGCCAATTCTCATTGTGCATCGTATCCACCGGGAACTTTCCTTCGTTCCAACCAGAAGCTCCCATCAATCCGCGCACCAGAACCGACTTTTTGTATATGCGATCGCTGTCCTCGGTAATGGGTGCAAGAACCTTGTCCGGGTCCTTGCCCATTTTCTGGAGCGCTTCCCGCAGTTCGCTCAACGGATTCTCGCTCGCTGGAATTCGCACCCGGAAAGTATTTTTGAACGTATCTTGCATGCTACTGGGGGGAATGACCATGATGGAGCTACCTGCATCGGTCTTGCCGAAAAATCCATCGTACTTCGGAGCACCGGAAATTGAAGAATCGTATTCGGTATGCGTCCCAGTATCAGTATCAAAACCAATAGTAGTTAAAATATCACCGTCTGGCCCGGGAATGGTGGCCCCAAGAGTAGATCCGAACTTTGATTTACCGCTACCTAGTTTGGAACTCATCCCGTCGAACTGCACCAGATCTCCGGTGAACTCGTAGTACAGCTGCCCTACAGGATCTATTACCCGACGGAATCGGATGCAAAAATCACGCAATTCTCCGGGGGCACCCACGCGAATCGCATGCCCGTAGCGCGAAGGTTTGATCGAAGCCACATCCACGAGATCCGCCGACCCGTCTCCGACTTCTGCCCAATATTCTCCGGTATCCACATACGGCAACCCGCTCTGGACAAAATTATCCGGCTGCTCGGGAATGGTGGGTTGGTAGGTCTCCTCGGAACTGTACACCTTCTCCAACGACTTCTTGAAGATCGAATGTACCACTGAGCCCGATCCCAGCTTGGGCTCCGCGTGCGGGCTCTCCAGTCCGTACTTGACGATGATGGCCTTCATCTGCGCCATCGACTCCGGACTGGTGCCGGACACCTTGAGGAAAGCGAGGTTCTCTGGGTCGGTGGCGTGCTCCTTGATCTTGTAAAACCCCGGCTCGGACGAAATCAGATCGGATACCTTGTGCTCGGAGGTCTTTTTCTGGAACGTGGTCCCATCCGGATACTGCTTGCCGTCGGGGCCAGTGATCATCTTGCCGATACCTACCTTGAACCTCTTCTCCAGCGCCTTCTGGATCCCGTCGATATCGACCTTGACCGCCTCGCCCCAAGGCGTCTCGATTGCTTCCACCTGAAAGGGTTCGCCCGCCTGGAGCAACTTCAAGTAGTAGGCAAGCTGCTTCTGGTGCGTTTTATGGGAGAGCACCAGCGCCCCGTCCTCCACCCGCGCGATGACTCCCACCGGGATCTGGTAGCTGGCGAAATCCTTCTGCAGATAGGCTAGCAATTGGAGCTGGCCCTTGTCGGTCATCGGTGGATGCGCTACCGCCCAGGCCTTGATTGCGACGGCCTTCTGCTTGGCCGCTTCAAGGTTCTTGGCGGCTTCCTTCTCGGCGGCCAGCTGGGCCTTGGTCTTCTTCTTCTTGGGCTTGGGCTTGGCCTCGGGCATGGTCTGCCAGTTGGGGTCACTGGGCTCGTGCTTGACGCTCGACGACTCCAGCGCGGTGGTCTCCACCTCGACCTGCGTGTACTTGAGCACCTGGCCGTCGATGGTCACGAAAGCGCCCTGGGCGTTGACCTTGGGTAGCCCGCCCTTGTTCTTGATGTGGTGCTCGACGCCCAGCTCTTTGAACGCGTTGTAGAGCTTGGTACTGGCGCCTTCCACCCCGTCCAGGCACACGTACATGGCCGTGCCCTTGGCCTTCTTGAATTTGAGCATCCCCTCCTGGAGCAGCGGGTGGGTCTTGAGCGCGTCCTGGAGCGCCATGGAGGTCTTGACCTTGGTGGCTTTCTCCGCCGGAGTCATCTGGGCAACTGGCTTGCTCGCCAGGGGGTTCTGCGTTCCAGAAAGATTGTAGATGCTCGACCCTACCGGGAAGGTGATCTTGCCGAGCCCGCAGACCTCCTTGAACTGCGCGGCCGAGGTACCGATCCCTGCCGCGGTCAGCGCATAGGCGAGCGCATCGTCCGGGTCCTCGCCCGTTGAGCCCAGATGGATTTTACCGTCCTCATCAACGATGCCAAACTGCACCAGCTTGTTGGGGGTGTCTGACCCCACGGGGTAACCGAATTGCCCGTTGATCACGTAGTATTTCTTGCCCTGCCACTCCCCAGACACTATCACCCCGGGTGGAGGCACCCAATCCGCCCACCCAGACGGCTTCTCAACCGGGGCATGGGTCGCGCCGTCTTTGGGGGTCTTCCCCTTCTCCGCACTGTCTTTAATTCCAGAAAGCACATCCTGCACTATCGTGGGCAGCGTACTGTAGTCGGTATGCACATTTTCTGGAAACACTGTGCCCACCGGCTGCGCCCAACTCAGAATGGTTTCACCCTTAATATCAGAGAGCGCATTTGTATCGTGGAAGGCGTATTTCTGCCCTCCACTGCTAACTATTTCCCACGCATCCGGCGCAAGCTTGGTGTACTCGTAGGTGTTTCCCGTCTTATGCTGGGTGTTGATCACCGTACCCACCGGGAGCGCGCTGAACTTGGCGGTGTATTCCAAGTACGGGGCATACTCGGAGTTGGTCACGGTCTGCTTTCCGCTTACCTTACCCTCCGCAATTTTGCCAAACTCCTCCCAAGTAGCTGGGAGATTTTGCGTCGGCACCCCGAACGTGACTACCTTTTCAGTAGCCACGTCCGCGAACAAGACATGATCAGGAACCTCCGGGTGTGTTTTACCCGTCACGGGACTTTTGGAACTCCAGGAATTCTCTCCGGTTTTGGTATACGTCCACGTATTCCCAAACGCAGTGGTGGCTAGCACCGTGGTTCCAATAGGCAGTTTCTTGAAAGCCTCCAGATTATCCTTCGGAAAATCCGCTACAGGCTTCATCAACAACGGCGGAGCCCCCTTGGCGGCCTTATCTTTTTCTGGAACGACTGGCTGACCAGCAGGGGTAAACGCCGTGATAATTTCATGCTTCAGATCAACTGCCAATGAGCCCGGCGGGATCCCCGTCACCAGGTTCAGCCCTTCGGATATCGTAGCCCAGGACCCATCGGCTTGCTTCTGGTACTGGTACTCCTGGCCCATCGTGCCCTCAGTCTTGAGCACGATCCCCGGCGGCAATGCAATGAGCGCCTTGATGATGTCCTCGAATCCAGAAATGCCCGCCAACTTCGCCGAGGCCTTGATCTGGTTGACCAGCTCCACCTGATTGCCGACCGAAGGTACTTCCGGGGGCACTTCCTCGGCTGGGGTGGATTCAGTCTCTGGAGTAAACGCCGCCCCTCCAGGCTTCTTCCAACTCGTAATGACTTCGTCCTTCAACTCAGTAGCCACCACGTCGCTACTGAGCGATCCCACATTGGTTCCGTCTGAATACGTCTTCCAGAAATTGTCGGACTCCTTGACGTATTTATACTGGATCGCCCCACTCTTGGACTCGCTTTGGATAACCGTGCCCTTCGGCAAAAACGCGAAGTCTCCGGTTTTTATCAGCAGCTCTAGCTTGGTGTTGATCAGGGTTTGGAGATCCCCCTTACCGGGCTTCTGCAACTCCCCGGTGAAACTTATTCCCGGGCCCACCAGCTTTTTCACTACGACTTCAGGCGTTGTAAACAATGACTTCAAATAATCTGTGGAATGCTCTTCGTGCTTGCCGTCCTCCCAAATCACTTCCCAAGTTCCCTGGGCCACCTTGATTGCTATGTGAACAGGCGCATCCATCTTTTTATCCACGGAGAATTGCACCCGGGTTCCAGCAGGTAGCACATCGAAATTTTTATCGCCAGCTTTGATAGACGGCTTGACCTTGTTCGCGGCTTCCACAGGGTGCAAAGCAAACCACGCCCAATTCTCTACTCCGGGCTCAGAATCCAGCTGGGAGGCTTCGGGGTCTTTCCAGGACAACGGCACTTCGCTGGCGATGTCCAACTTCGCCGTCAATTCCCCCAGAGCAGTCATAGGCGCTCCGGGCATCTGGACCTTCCAGGTTGCCTCGCCTAACTCTTTTTCCATGTTGGTCTTGGTGTAGACGTAGTCTTGCCCAGATCCCGATCCCTTGGTGGTGATGACCGTGCCCACAGGGATCTTGCTGAAGGAATTGAGCGATTGCGTCGCTTGCTTAACCTTCTTGATGAGCTGGTCCTCATCTGTACCAAATTTAACGGCGGTTTCAGCAAAACCAGGTAGCGCGTCGAATATCGACTCTTTTTCTGGAACTTCGATCTTAGTGATCTCATTGAACGGCTGTTTCCAAGAATTGGCTACCGTCAGATCCTTGTATGTATTTCCCGATTCTAAATTGCTCCAACCCGCCGCTGTCTTGACATACACATAAGAAGGATGGGAATGCACATTCACATGAACCTTGGTGCCCAGCGGGTAGGCCTTGATCTGCTCCAGACTCGGCGGAGGCAGCGGGCCGCTGGGGATTGCCGCGGGTTTCTTATCCACGCCCAACTTCCAGGCGTCGAGCTTCTCGCCGTTGATCGCCCCCAACGCTTGAATGTCATCATAGCTCTGAGATTCACCCGATTCAGGCATGGCCATCCACTTGTCCGCGGCCTCCTTGACGTAAGTGGTCGTCGCGCCCCAACTCGATTTAGTCTGGGCGGTAGTCCACACAGGCAACTGTGAGAACGCTTCCAGGTCGGTGGGAAACTTCCCGCCCGCTTTTTCTGGAACCGGCGCGCCCAGCCCTTCCCATGATTCGATCTTCTCGTCCTGCATCATGTTGTAGGCTTCAGCAGTAGTTATTTCCGCCGTGTCTGCCGACGCAAACTTGTTGATCAGCGTCACCTTCCATTTGCCCCCATAGAGCTTCTCGTAGACGGTCTTGTTACCTTTGCCGTCGTCGGTCTGAATCTTGGTTCCGTATGCAGCGGCTTCCAGAAATTCCAGGGTAGCCCCGCCCTTTGGTACTACGGGATCAGTTCCGATGGGAACGGCGACTCCTGGCCCAGGAACTGGAGGAGCAATAGTAACAGGAGCAGGAACAGGGCCAGCTCCAGCACCCAGTTCACTTGCTGGAGTATCCGGAACCGCTTTTGGACTGATACCCCAAAACTTCCATCCACCCCCAGAAGGGACTTTGTTGGTTTTGTTTTTGGCTTTGTAGTCCGCAGCATCGGTGAATCCTTTCTGGACAACCCAGACATGATCCGACGCGGCACTCAGCGTCAGGAAGGTCTGCGCGGTCTGCCCGGGGATCTCCACCAGCAACTGTCCATTCTGGAGAACGGTGAGCGTGACTTCCTGCTTCTTCTCGTAGCCGGGTACCTTCTTTTTCACCTTGATGACCGTGCCCTTGGCGAGCGGTCCCTCGGTGAACTTCGGCGCGCTTTCTGGAACCACCGCGGTCGCCGGTAGGATGGCCTCTGGCGGGGCACCCGCGGGCGCAATATGCTGCGCGGTTTTCTCCTCCGCCTCCGCCGATTTCAGGTAGTCGCCCTTCAAATCGTCGAGAGTACCGTGGGTGTCCAGCCCATATTCCTTCTCGAACTTCGACGCCATTACCCCAGACCAAACCGAGTGCTGGAGCGTGCCGTCCGCCCCTTCCCACCAGCCCCACAACTCAGGATGCCCCTCCTTGCCCAGCCGCGCGGTAATCAGCATCGTGCCCACGACCGACGAAGTGACCTTCACCGCGTAGCCCGGCGTCAACGCCAAATTCCAGGCCGTGGTCAGCTGGTCAGTCCCCTGGTACGCCGCGAGAAATTCCTTCACCTCTTGCGGTAACGCAGCGGTTGGGTTGAATATCGCGCCATCTATCAACTTTCCCAACAGCCCCAACACCGTGACCGACTTCTGCTCAGGGGCAACGACCTTCTGCTCCTCCAGCTCGGCAACGGTCTGGGTCACCGGCGCGGGTGGCTCCTCGGCCTTGCCCGCGGCCTCGGACAGCTCCTGCTCAAAGAGCTTGAGCTGGAAGACCTTGCTCCCCAGCGAGATGCCCTTGGCCTTCTTCTCAGTCGCGCTCAGCGTGAGCGGCAAACCCTGGTTGAACAAGTACAAGCTATCGCCAGCCGCGTTGAGCGAGGTAAACCCGACCATCTTTCCGTCCGGGTAAGTCACCACGAACGACGGCTTTTTCCCTTCCCAGTTCTCGCCGACTTCCAGCCCGTACTGCTTGCCCTTGTACACAGTGGTCAGCTTCATCCCGGGTGCGGGCACTCCCGGCGGCCACCAGCTGGCCGGAACCACGCCCGGGGTGTGGATGGTCACCTCGACCGACTTGCCGCCCTTCTTCGTGAGCGGCCAACCAGCCTTGGGCTTCTCCGCCGTGACCGGAGTGGTCTCTACCGCGGTGAGCTGCGGCGGTGATTCTGGAACCACCGGGACCGCCGGAGCAAGAGGGATCTCCAGCTTGGTTGGAGGCTTCTTCACCGCCGGAGCCGCCGGCTTCTCCCCGGGTGCTACCTCCCAGGCTACCTGGACCGTCTCGGGTTTCGGCAGCACCACTTTCTTCCCCAGCTCCTTGCTCAGGAACCCTTCAAAATCCGAGCGCAAATTCTGAAGGCGTGAGAGCATTTTCTGGAGCTGCGCTTGCGGGTCCGCGTGCGTCCAACCAGAGGCCGTTGACACGTAAGGAGCGACAATCAGTTGAAATTGCTCAGGAGATATCTGGTCCGCACGATTCACTACATCGGCCACCGCCTCGATGAGCCCCTTCGGATCGATCGCTCCCTCGGAGATTTTCTCCCAGAACTTGTTATATATCGGGTGGCTAGGGTTGGGGGAATAGTCCGCCTCCAGCTTGTCCTTGCCCAGGAATTTCCAGCTCTGTCCCTTGTCGATCGCCGCCAACTGTCCACCCTGACTCAGGAAATTCCCAGCATGCGAGTCATGGTTGGAAACAAGCCAGTCAACCACCTGGTGTTTGATGATCAACTCTTTGTACTTCTTCAGGTTTTCCATCTGGGGGTCGGAGTGCTGACTGGAACTCTCCTGCCAGGTTTGCCCTTCCAGAATCTGGATAAGCGCTCCGCCTTTCCCCTTGACTTCCACGTACTTGACCGCCGGAATCAGGTTCCCCAGAAGCAGACGCCCCAGCCGGCAGGCGGCCTCTTCCGCTCGGGCGATGATAGGGTCAGAAGCCTTGAAAACCCACTTGTGCCCACCCTTGTCTACAAATAACAGGTTGCCGTGAGACCCCGCGAACTTCCCGGCCGGAAGCTCCGTCAGCTCGGAGAGCGGGGGAAACGACCCGTCCCCGTACTGCCCGCTAGCCATCTCCGCCGCCCACCCGGTCTGTTTCTCCTCAGAAGGCCGCAGGGGCTCTCCGAGGTGGGGGAGGAGAGAGGCCTTACTCACCGCCCACTTCCCCCCGCCGAGGGGCTGCGGGGTCAAGGAGAACGCTTCCTGGAGGAGGCTGGCTCCCTCCTTGGACAAGTGAACCTGTTCCGCGTCTATCGCCCCCTGGAGACCCAGCTCCAGGAGCCACTTCACCAGGGCCACATCCTGCTGCTCGGGGGTGTAGGCGTGCTTGGCCTGGAGGATGGCGACCAACTGCTGAGCGGCAGAGCTACCGGCGTAGATGGGTTTGCCGTTAGACTTGTAGCCGACAATCTTTCCGTTCCGCGGACCATAGGCGATGATCGGTAGGCCCTGCCAGCTTCCCAGATTGATCTTGATTTTCGCGGTCTTGACCAGTGCCTTGACCAGCGGCTCCGGTTCCAGAAAATAGAAAGCTGGTAGTGAATTCATTGAGTTAGCTCCCTAGACAGTCTCGCCGGCGATCAAGTTACCGAACCGTGCATATCTGGTTCTGGAAAACCCTTCCCAAAATACCGTTGGCCGCAACCGATCACGCAAGGCGTTGGGCGCACCCCGTTGCGCATGCACCCGGCTAGCGATCGATTTCTGGAAACGCGGCTCAGAGGGCATGCGCGCGAGCCAGTTCCAGATCCATCCGCACGTCCCAGAACAACCCAGCCAGCTCAGGATACTGGCGCTCGATGTCGAGATCACGCCGCCCTTCAACCCAGGCCGCGGCGTAGCGGTGCGCGACTCCCATTCCGAGCGGGGTCAATATCCCCTCCGCGTCCTCGGTGGACCTACTGAGAGCCTTGCTTAGCGGCATTACGTACCTCATGGATGAACCTCCAGGCGTCGCTTGCGCGGATGTAAACGATCCCGTCCAGCACCTTGCTCTGCTCCAGAATGGCCGGGAGCTTTTTCACTTGCCCCTCCCAGTAAACCGGAACCTCCAGCGCCTTGGGGTTCATGATCTCCTCGGTCCACATGATGTCGTCTTTGAGCGTCGCGCCAGAAAGACGCGGCTCGTAGGTTCCGTCGGCCCGCTTCAGCAAAAAGAGAACCTGCTCGTTTGTCTCGTCCAGATCTTCCATTGCGTCCTCACTTGTGCGCTTTTAATTTTTCGTTGATCCACCCAACAATTGCAGCGTGATCCGCCGCAATGTAGTCAGCGTATAGATCTCCGACTCCATCCCGCTCCATGATCTTTCGCAAGTTGGCCAGATTCTCCTCGGGCGTTCCCCCCTTCTTGCAAATTGTACGGTGCAGGATAGCAGCGCGATGCGGTACGTCGAGACGCTTGAACGTCGCCTCGAAGTGCGCGATGCACTGGTCGTGGGTATCCTTGTCAGGGATCCAGTCGCGCATCCGGAACTTGTAATAGCGGCAGGAAAGCGAATCATTCTGGGGCATGTCCTTGATCGGGATGGGCAGGCGCAGAACCATGGCCTGGGCGTCGGCGATGCCGCGACCAGTGGGATCGATGATCACTTTGTTCTTCGGATCGTAGTAGATGCTGTTGCAGGTGAAGTCGCGGCGCTCGTAGTCCTTGCGCATCTCGTGGTCCACTCGGATGTCCGGCCAATACTTGCCGTTGACCGGATTTTCACACTGCTCGCCGTCCGCCGTCGTATAGGACACCATGCCGGTCAAGTCGATACCCGGCCCACTCTTGGTTGCGCAAACAGTCATCCAGGCCTCATCCCCAGGAGGCTTGCTTGTGATGCGCTTATTCGGGGGCAGATCCGCGCCAACCTGATTGAAACAGGATTTCATGACCGACGCATCGGCCGTGGTCACCATGTCGAAATCCTTGAGCTTGGAAATCACCTTCTCGTCAGTGATGTCGCTCCCGGGCTTGACCAGGTTGAGCAGATCGCGCACCGCCCCGCCAACCAGATAGGTCTCGCGGCCTCGCTTCCACAACCATTCGGTATACTCAGTAGACGTGTGCGATCCCACCGCGGGGGTCGTCATCAACTCGTCGAGAATCTTCTGGTGCCGTTCGTTAGGGCGAACGAAACACTTGTCTGGAAGATCGTGGGTAGCGGATTTGTAATACTCAGGGCCCGCCTCATGGGATTCAAAGTTCTTCCAGTCCGCGAAGTGGAGTTGGGTGGCGTGATGCTCATCATGCGGCCCCTGATAGCCCGGGCCAAAGTCAATGATCGGATGCCCTGCTTGATCCGTGCCGATGAATGTCCCTTCCTGCTTCTTGCCCTTCACCGTCGCAGTGACCTTGGCCCCGTTGCGCATGAATCCCTTGAGTACCGCCGGCACCTTCATCTCGCTCTTGGGGACGAGCTGAATCTCGCCCACCCGCTCTACTTTTTCTGGAGCGAATACGATGTCTGCCTTGGCCGAGGACTTGGGCGCGGGCTTGGGCGCTGGCGCAGGGGCGGGCTTCTCTTTTTCTGGAAAAATCACCCGCGGGTCGGAGTCCTCGATTTTCTGGAATACCGCGCGGCTCACCGTGATCCGGTGATAGGTTGGGCCAGGCTCAACCTGCGTTTGGATGCCGAAGTGCTTGCGGAGCTGCTCGATGACCCCCTTGTGCCCCGGAGAGAACTTCAACACCACCAGATCGGGATCGGTGTGGTGCGGACGCAGGTGACCGTTCAGATAGCCCAAGAGCCGCGCAGTCCACCCCGGCTCCTTGGTCTCCTGGCCGTTGCGGAGGTAGATGGGGGTCGAGCCATCCCAGCCGACGATCTTGCCCCCGCGCGGCCCAGTCGCAATAACCGAGATCATCGACTTCTCCAGGTCAGCTTTGTCCTGGGGACGGAGCGCTACCTTGGCGGCGTTGCCGATGACGTAGCGCCTACGCTCCTCGGTGCCCTCCCGGGCAGAATCCTGCCCGGTCACCGCCGCGTCGGGCAAGACGATCGGATAGACGTTGCGCAGGGGCTCGGTGACCGTGTAGATCTCCTTGTCTCGCTTCAGCCCCTCGGCGACCTCTTCCTCCTCATCCTTCCAGTCGCGGAGCAAGTCAGTCGGATCGATGTGCGGATTGGGACCTTTTTCTGGAACGCGCCGCTTGGGGGTCTCGACCAAGTAGTTGGCCGCGGTGCCGTGGCCACCCGCGCGGTTGCCCTCCTGGCTGGTGGCCGCGCCGATGTCCGCCGATACCTGCCCGCTCTTGCCAAATCCTGGCAGGGGAATGACCAGGCGAATCTTGGGCGACTCCTCGGCGCTCTGCACCCGGGTCAACCCCACCCAACGCTTGAAGGCCTCGACCTCCATCGGATTGGTCTGGAGAAAGAACTTCTCCGGCCGATCGTAGGCCAATCCGTAGGCGCGCTCGGCGTCCTCCTGGTTGGAGAAGCCCAGCATGCACTTCTGCTCGTCCCAGATGCCGGTCTCGGGATTCTGCTGCTCGATGACGTAGACCATCTCGGAGTCGGGGTCCGGGCCGATGAACACGTCGAGAGGATCATCGTCGGCGCCGGTGGTGCCCAAGATCTCCCCGTAGGCGTGCAGCATCCAGGTCTTGTCGGTGCCCCCGTCCGGGGTGTGGAAGGTCCGCGAGGTGCCCTTTGGGTTCTCAATGTGGATGGGCAATCCCCAGAGATGCACCAGTTGCTCGCCGCCAGAGAGAGCCTTACGCAGATCGTCCTCGCGCAGAACGGCGCGGCACAGCTCGGCCTCGCTCTTGTAGACCTTGCCGCCCTTGCCCCCGGGCACCAGCTCGCCTTCCTTGTTGAAGCCGTAACCAGCCGGGACGTGGATGAGCTGGCACTGACAATGGGGATGTACGGTCCCGATGACTGCTTGCCACTCGGCGCTCTTCTTGCCCACGTTGGTGCCGTTGGCGACCAGGACCGAGAGCGGGAAAATGCGCGGATTGCCGTCCGGGCCGTCGTAGAGCCGCGAGCAATGCCGGCACGAGTCCGGCATTACCCTCTTTGCTACCAGGGCGTCTTCGCCGTAGCGCTTGGCGATGTGGTCGGCGAGCCCGGTCTGCATGGCCGTCTGCTTCTCGGTCACGGCGATGCGATCCCAGTCGCGGGTCCAGTCCTCGCTCGCCCAGCCGAGGTCGCTCTTGAGCTGCTTCGCCGTCTCACGCTTGGCGATATTCTGGGCGGTCTTGTCCCGGGTGATCTTCTCCAGCTTGGCGCGGAGCTTGGCGTCGGCCTCGATGAGGATGTTGCCGGTCTGCTGGTTGACCTTGTTGCCCAGGCCCTTCAGGTAGCCAGCGGCGTTGAGCTGGGCGAACTTCACCGCCCGCTGCTCGGGGACCGAAAGCGGGATGGGGTTCTTGCGCACGTATTTCTGGAAAGCGTCGAAACTCATGCTGGCTGCGGCCTTGTTCTGGAGCACCCCCAGGAGCTGGCCGTAGAGGTAGGCCTGCTCCACCGAATTCAGGTGCCCCTCGATGAGCCCGGCCTGCTCCAGCTCCTGGAGCACCGCGGGGTCGACCGCCTCCGGGCCGATGGCGCTCACGATGAAGGCGTTGTGATGCTTCTCCACGATCTTCTGGACTTTCTGGAGCTGCTCGGGGGTCAGTAGCATCGCCTCACCTCTTGTCTCGGGCCTCGTTGGCCAGCTCCAGGAGCTGGTTGGTCGAGAGCCCTTCCAGCTGTCCGCCTTCCAGAAAATCGCTCTCCTGGTACCCCAGGGCGCAGAGCATCTTCTTCACCCTCGCGTAGAGCGCGCCGTCGCGCTCGGCGATGGGCAGGGTGTAGTCCTCGAAGCCCTTGGCGAGCTTGGCGAGCTTGGCGACCGGGAGGAAACCCTCGTCATCCGCCTCAACCCCGGTCAGGATGGCTTCGGAGATGCCTCCGGGAT
>Ga0315287_10002403_pt1 | contig 17723 bp, 11 predicted proteins | sample YL17G11_0_MG_FD_205037 | JGI IMG/M metagenome (GOLD analysis project Ga0315287, IMG submission 205037) | Sediment microbial communities from Yellowstone Lake, YNP, Wyoming, USA - YL17G11_0 | ecosystem: Environmental > Aquatic > Freshwater > Lake > Sediment | place: USA: Wyoming | collected...
GCCCCCCCCCCCGCCCCCGCCCCTCCCCCCCCCCCCGGCCCTCCGCCTCTGGCTGCCCCCCCTTTTTCCCCCCCTCCCCCCCCCGCCCCCCCCCCCCCCTGAAGCGGTGTGTGTGAGAGAGAGGTGAGAAATCAAAAAAAAAGTACCCCCCGCGAGTGGGGAGAAGGGGCGTGGCGCGCTGGCGCCCCCGCCCCGCCCCCCTCTATTTTTTTAATCCCCGCTGCGATTACCTTGATTTTAGCCTTCTGGCGTATGTGTGTGAGAGTGTGTGCGTGCGTGTGTGCGTGAGAGAGAGAGAGATGTGCGTGAGAGAGAGGAAACTGTGTGACAGAGAGGAAACTGTGTGACAACGAAAGAGTCTCATCCATTTCACCCCCACGCGCCTTCCACCGCTCCTCGTCCTCTCATTCCTCCCCCTCCCTCTCTGTGTGTGCCAGCTCTCAAGACAGCCGCACCCCCTGCACGGTCGCCCCTCCCCCCTCCCCGCCTCCCCCCTCAGCCCCGCTCCCGGCCGCGGCCGCCGCCCTCACCGCGGCCAGGGCCCCCCCCCAGATCCCTTTCTCGATGCGCACCAGCCGGGCCGCGACCTTCTCGCGCGGCCCCGCCGCCTCCGACGCGACCGTCGCGTCGTCCTGGGCGACGGTGGTGGGGTACCGGGCGAGGCGGGCTTGGAGGTAGGCGGTGAGGGCGCCCAGGGCGGCCGCCTCCGTGGCGGGGCCCAGGGAGCCGGGGGCGGCCGCGGCCTCGAGCGCGTCCGGGCGGGCGGCCGCTGCCGGGTCGGGCGACAGGGCGAGGCGGAGGTACGGGAGGAGGTCGGCCGGCAGGGGGGCCGCCCGCGTCAGGCGGAAGGCGTGCTGGGTGGAGTACGTGGCGGAGGTGGTGGAGGCCGCCCCGCCCCGGCCGGCGTGGGGCGGGGCGGAGCGCCCACCGCCGCGCCCGCGCCCGCCCCCCCCGCCCCCGCCCCCGCCCCCACTCGCCGGCGGCCCGCCCAAGCCGCGCTGCAACGCGGCCCGCTTGGCGGAGTAGAGCGGGTCGGTGGTCGGGAGGGTGATGGTCAGCTTGACCTCGTCAAAGGGGTTGTCCTGCGCGGGAGGGAGAGCGGAGGAGAGGAGAGAGAGGCGTGAGAGAGGTGAGAGAAATGCCGGCCTAAAGGCCGCGCGCGCGCGGCCTCTCTCTCTCCAAAGAGCCCCGCGCCCCCATTGCCGCCGCCTCCCACGCCATTTCGCCCCGCCCACCTCATCCACGATGCCATAGTTCAGCAGCAGGCGGCGGTTGGGCTGGGGGCCGCACCACGCCGCGATGGGGGCGCCCGCCGCGACGGGCGCGTCCGCCGTCCAGACGACGCCGGGGCCGCCCGCGACGCCGGTGTCCGTCCAGGCGAGCGCCGCCCGCGAGGTGGACGAGTACTGCAGCAGGGGCGGGCCCAGGGGGACGAGGGCAAACCGCTTGGACGAGGGCACGCCCTGCAGGTGCACCACGGACGCCTGGACGGCCGCGTACGCGGCCCGGAAGAGGGCGAGCGAGAACGCTTCCGTCGGCGGTTCCGCGCCGCGCTCGCCCGACCGCCGGTCAAAGAGCGGGGGCGCCATGAACCAGATCGTGTCCAGCTCGGCGTACTCCCTGGCGATGGCGGCCTGGCGCGCGTCGACCTCGTCGGCCAGGGGTGACCCCGCCAGCAGGGCGGCCGCCTGGCCGGCCTCCCACAGGAGCGGCGACTTGGCGCCCTGCGCCCCGCGCGCCTGGATGCGGTCCAGCTCCCGGATGAGCGGCGCCCACGGCGAGGCGGCCCCCGCCCGCTTCTCGTACATGAGGAACAGGGCCAGGCACGACAGCTCGGACGCCGGGTTGGTCGTGAGGGCTTCCGCCAGGTCGCTGTCTGCCTCGAACACCGTGTCCAGCGTGATGAGGAGGCGCTCCGGCACGGCCAGGGCCACGTCCCCCGGCTCCAGGTCGCAGGTGGCGACCGTCACGTCCAGGGGCCTCCCCTCCCGGATGACTTCCTGGAGGGCCACCTTTTGAGGGGGCGCGCCGGAGACCTAAGGGCGACACAGGAGGAGAAGGTGGGGGAGATGAGAGGGTGAGCGGGGGCGAGCTCAAGGAGGGAGGGGGGCCGCCGCCGCCTCGCTTTTTTTTCCCGTCTTCTTTCTTCTCCCCATAAGACTCACCTTCAGCCAGTCCATGAGGGCCTCGCCCCGGCTAGCGTCCATGCTGGCGGCCTCCGTGGAGGACAGAGGTGAGGGCAGGGCGGACGGGGAGGGGAGCGGGCAGCGGGAGCAGCGGCCCGGCTGGCCTGAAATGGGGGCGGCGGGCTTCCTTCCAATTGGCGCCGCGCCCGGGCGCTGCTGCCGGGCCAGGCCGGGGCGGCCGGCACTGCTCAGGGCGTGGGTGGGCATTGGAGCTGGGGACAGCAGGCGCGCAAAAAGGAGGACGAGGAAAACCAGGCGAGGGGCGTGTGGTTGGAAAACTTTGGTCTTCGGCGGTCTCTCTCTCTCCCGACCCCGCTCTCCTTCAACCTTTCTCTATGATGATGCCTGGGAAGATAAAAAAACTGCACACACACACGCCTCCTCGACGACGCCCAACTCTCACGACACCGCCCGCCCGCAACCCCATACACAAGACACACGCCCGCCCCCACAGTTTTCTGCCTCACCCCTAAAAATGCGAGAAAGCTGGCGCGCGCGCATTTCAAAAAAAAAAAACTCTCTCTATTTTTCATTTCCTCACACAGGCGTCGTCCGGGCGCCCGCCGAAGGTGACCCCGCGCAACAGCCGGGCGTGCCCAGCGCCGACCCCGCCGGCGGCGACGGCGGGCGCATGCTGCGCGGCGGCGTCAGGGCGAGGGCCGACGGCGCGGGCGGCGGCCGGGTCGACGTCTCACTCCCGCTCGCGTCGGCGCTCGGTCCCATCTCCTTTCCGCCGCCGCCGCCCGCCTGCCAGTCTTTCGCCCAGGCGCAGGCGCCGCCGACGCCCAGGCCGCCCACCCCGCCACATTCCCCGCCATCCACGGTGGAGAACGGGTCGGCAAGGCGGTCGGCAGGGCCGCACCAGCCGCCAACACCACCCCCACCCCCGCCCGGCGCGGAGGAGGAGGGGCGTGGAGAGGGGCCGCCGGGGGCGCCCGCCTCGCCAAAGTGGCCCATCAGCAGTGTGCCCAGGGCGTAGCCACCCGCGACTGATGTGAAGGAAGAGGGAAGAGAGAGAGAGAGGGTGAGGAGGGCGAGAAAAGGAGGACGCGCCGAAAGAAGGACGTGAGAGAGAAAAAAAACGCCTCCGCTTCTTTGTCTCTCTCTCTCCCCCCATCCAAACGCACCCGACACAATCAGCGGCCAGGAAAATGTCATCGCCACCAGCATCAGCAGCAGGTCGACCAACGACAAGGCAAAGGTGAGGGCCGCCCGGACGGCGTTGCGGGACGCTCGGGAGGGGAAGGAGGGGCGAGCCCCACCCCCGCGCCGGGCGGCCGCAGCCCACCGCCCCTCTGCCACCGCCCGCACGCCTCGGATGGCTTGGGCCGCCACCCCCGCCCCGGCCACGGCCACGCACGCGGCGGCCGTGGCGAGCGGGCTGCGTGGCACCCACTGCCTGGCCAGGACGATGTCGCCCGCGTCGGCGTGCAGCCACATGCGCATCGGCGGCAACAAGGGGGGAGGGGGTGGGGGTGACATGCCCGACCCGGCCGCGCGCGCGGTGGTGGCGGCCGCCGCGCCGGCCGCCCCCCCGCACAGCCCCGGGAACTGGACCGCCGCCCCGCCCCGCCCGTCCGCGCCCGGGCCAACAGGCGCCGGCGTGGCGCACACCGTCTCCAGGGCCGCGCACGCGCTCATGCCCGGCATCGCGGCACAGAGGGCGGCCAGGGTGGCGGCGGGCGCGGGGCAGGCGGCGCCGGGCACGGGCGCGGCGCCTGGGCAGGCGGCGCACTCGCTCATCCCGTGCGACCCGCACGCCGCCCCGATGGTGGTGGCGAGGGACGCAGCCGTCGGGGCGGCGGGTAAGGGGCCAGGGCTGGAGCAGGCGGGCGACCGCGGGGATGGGCGGGGGGGGCAGGCCCGGCGGTAGTAGGCGCAGGCGGGGAGCTGAGGGAGGGCGGAGAGAGGAGGTGTAAAAAAAAAAAAAGGTGGGTGAGAAAAGAAAGAAAAGACGCTTCCCTCATCTCTGCAGCCCCCTAGTCCCATCTCAACACGCACCTGTGGTTCCTCCTCGCACACGGTGCCGACCAGGGAGGAGGCCTTGCAGAAGTCGCCCGTGTCGTCGGAGGCCTGCGGGGAGGAGGGAGAGAAAAGGGAGCAGAGAAATTTTGATTAGCTAACGCCGATGCGTCGGGGATAGGGCTGCCCTCGCCCAAACGCCTCGCCCGGCCTCCTTTCCCTCTCTCACACCTTGCACTCCGCCCACAGCTCGCACCCAAAGGCGGCTGGTCGGTCAGCACAGGCCGCCACCAGGTCGACCAGCCAGGCCGCCCGGTCCCGGGCGAGGGAGGGGGAGGGAGGAGGCCCGGCGCGTGCAGCCGCGTCTTGCCCGCTCGCGAGCCGGGTGCATGCAGCCAGGGCGACCACCACCAGGGCGAGGCGGCAACCCCTTGCCTGCCGGGGCGTGGAGTGTGGCATAGTGGGCTCGCACACATGCACACGCGCGCAAGCGCGCGCGAGGGGAGGTGGGGAAAGGCGTGCGGGCGGGGGCGCAACGGGGGGCTCGCCCGCTTTCAAAAAAGTGTCCTTGACACCTTGCTCTCCTCTCAACCTTGCCACCTCGCTCTCCTCTCATCTCCACTGCCCCCCCACTCCCCCCACCACGTTCGCCACCGCCGCCGCCCGCCGCCGAGCAGCCAAGCGGGCCAACGCTGCGGCCTGGCCTGGTGAGGGGTGGTGGCTGGCGCGACCACCACCACTGGCGGCCGCGGCCGGCCGAGGCCACGCCGGTGCCCTGAGCGGGGCCAGCCCACCGACCGCCGCCTCCAGGGCCGCCAGCGATGCGGACAGCTGGGCCAGGGCGGCGGCCCCGACGCGGTGGCGGTGGGACGCGGCGGCCGGCGAAAAGCGCACCAACGGCAGCGGCGCGCCCGACCCGCCGCCCCGCCGCAGGCCGGCCGCGGCCGCCGCCAAGGCCCACGCCGCGCGTTCCAGGGGGGGCAGGGGCGAGTGGGCTAGGTGGCGGGCGGGGGCAGGTGCAGGCGGCAGGAGGGGCCGCGGCGGGCGAGGGGGGGCGGGGGGCGCTGCCAGCACACCGGCGGGGGCGGGGGGCGGTTTTCCAGGCGCGCCCGCCGCTGCCTTCTTCCCCCCCTTCCGCACGGGCGGCAGGGGTGGGGGCTCACCAAACAGGCCGTCCTGGCACGGTGAGGCGGCGGGGGGGCGCCACCACCGGCCACCAATGTCCCGCCAGGGCGGGCGCGGGGAGGGCGAGGGAGGGGGCGGAGAGGAAGGAGGCGGCGGCGCCGCCCCTCCACCCCGCCGCGGCGACGCCCCGCCCGCCCAGAGCGGGCGCGGGCGCTCGCCGGGGGGGCGGCGGGTGGAGGGCATTGGTATGAAGAGAGGGCGAGGGGACGCGCCCTGAAATTGAGAGGCAAATCTTTTTTTTTGGCGGGCGCACGCGCGCCGCGTGGTTTTGTTCCAGGCGGGGTGTCGCAAAAGTGAGCGCGCGGCCGGGCGGCCGCCTTTCCCTGCCCCCATTTTTTCCAACCCCCCCGCCTCCCCCCTTACTGTCTGTGTGTGGTGACAACCCCCTCATATCTCTCACCCCCCCCCCCCCCCAACACACACACACCCACTCACAACGCACCACACACACGTATGCCCCCCTACCGCCACACGGGCCGCCGCTCGGCGTCCGCGGCCGCGGCGGCGGCGGCGGCCGCTGCCATTTGCTTCGCCGCGACCGCCGCCGCGCGCCTCCCACGCGCGGCCGGGCAAGCAGCCCCGCCGCCGCCCGGGCTGTGGTCGTACTCCGTCTCCCTGGCGGGCGGGGGTGTGCAGGTGTGTGCAAGAGATTAAGGGGGCGGCAGCAGGGTGAGGGGGGAGAGAGGACGAGGCAGAACACGGGGCGCGCGCGGTGTGTGTGGGGGGAGGGGAGAGAGGAGAGAGCGTCGCGAGGGAGGGAAGACGAACGGCCCCGACCCGCTCTCTCCCTCTTTCTCCTTATTTTGCCTCACGCGCCGCACGCACGCTCCCCCACGCCCTCTCCCTCCAATGACAGCTCGTCTGGCCCGCCGTCCCGGGCACGGCCCCAGGTGACTACTCCCTGCGCGGCTGCGGCGCCTCGGCCCCCGCCGACCCCGCCGGCGCCGCCGCCTGCCCCTCGCCCGCCACCCTCCCCGCCACCTCGCCCGCCGCGCTCCTGTGCCCGGGCTGCCCCTTCCTGGCCGCCACGGTGCCGGCCCCCGCGCCGCCCCGCCTGCAGGTGGTGCTGAGCGTGGGTGGGGTGGAGGTGGCGGCCGCGCCGCCGGTCGCGCCGGCCGCGGACGCGAGTGGTGAGTGTCCTCTTTTTGCACGTGGCTGGCGCGCGCTCTCCCTCTTCACTTTTCACCCCCCCCCCCCCCCTCCCTCCCCACATCACCACCCGACAGCTCCCTTCACATTTTTCGCCTCGCCCGCCCCGCACGGCGAGGACGCCCCGTCCTGCGGCGCCTGGGCGACCCCCTGCGCCTCCCCCGCGACCGCCCTGGCCGCCGCCGCCCTCGCCGCCCCCGCACGCCCCGCCGCGGTTTGGCTGGGGCCGGGCGTGTACCCGGCCCCCGCCCCGCTCACCCTCGGCGGGCGCCCCCACCGCCTCGCCTCCCTCGCCGGCAAGGCCGTCACGGTGCTGGACGGCGGCCCCACCCCCGCGGGGCGCCTGCTGGAGTTCCGGGGCGGTGAGACGCCCGACACCGTCGTGGCCGGCCTCACCCTGGCCCGCGGCTTCTCCGGCCTCGACACGACCGACCCGGGGGGCGGCTGCATTTTGATCGACTCGGCCTCGCCCACCCTCGCCGACCTGGACCTGGTCGGCTGCACCACCTGCGCCCCCGACTTCTCCACCTGCAACGGTGACGGGGGCGGCATCGCCGTCCGCAATTCGGCCAACCTCCTGGCGGGGGCGGTGCCGGCGGTCGCGCCCCGCCTGGTGGGCGTCTCGATTTCGCACTCGCTCGCCCTCAACGGGGGCGGGGTCTCCCTGTTCAGGGCGGGCCTGGTCCTCGCCGGCCTCTCCATCTCCGCCTGCGCGGCCGTCCTGCCGGGCGGCGGCGCGGGCGGCGGCCTGTCGGGCGTCTTCGGGTACCTGGTGGGCGGGGGCCTGGCCATCGACGGCTGCTCCGCCACCTTCACCGGCGGCGGCCTGCACGCCGCCTACCTGTTTTCCATTTCGGCGGCCACGCTCGGCCCGGGCGCCCTGCCGTCGGTCGCCATCACCAACAACGCGGGCGGCACCTTTGCGGGCGGCATCTCCTGCATCACGGGGTCGGTCCTGGCGTTCGGGCCGGGCGTGGCCGTGGACGGCAACCGGGCGGGCTACCAGGGCGGCGGCGCGCTCGTCCTCGCGGCCTCCCTGTCACTGGCCGGCCCCGGCGCCGCCATGGCCGGCAACGTCGGCCCGACGGGCGGGGGCGCCATCTATCTGCCCTCCGGCACGGTCTCCCTGGACGGCGTCGCCCTGACCGACAACACGGGCTACGGCGGGGCGGCCCTGTTTGTGTCCCTGGCAGCGGGCGGGGCGGAGGCCTCGACCGCCGTCCTGAACGGGTGCACCCTCGCCCGCAACACGGCGACGGGCGTCGTCGGCGGGGCCCTGCACGTCCTCTCCTGCACGGCCGTGACCGTCACGGACAGCGTCTTTGAAGGGAACGTGGCGGTGAAGGGCGGCGGGGCCAACGTGAACGCGGAGGGGAGCGCGCCCGGGGGGGGGGGGGCCTCGCCCCCCGACCCCGACCCGGCCGCGCGCGCGCCCGTTTCATTCACGCGCACGACCTTCCGGGGCAACGTCGCGCAGTTCGGTGGGGGCCTGCAAGTCTCCTTGGGTGGCGACGTGTCCCTGACCAACTGCACGTTCGAGGGGAATGCGGCCCGGGCGGCGGGCGGCGGGGCGGCGGTGGGGGAGGGCGGCACGCTGCGCGCGACTGGCACGCGCTTCTCCGGGAATGGCAACTTCTCGTGCTTCAGCCCGCCCACCCTGGGCGGCGGCCTGGCCGTCGGCATCGACGACTTCAAGCCGGTCGCCTCGTGCGCGCTGCCCGCGACCGACCCGGCCCGGGCCGCCCTGGACGGCTGCGTGTTCGAGGGCAACCTGGCGGGCGAGGCGGGGGGGGGGATCTCCGTGTCGGGGGGGGGGCGGCTGGCGGCGTCCGACACGCTCCTGTCGGCCAACGCCGCCTCGTCCGGCGCCGGCGGGCCGCGCACCACGCTGTTCGAGGTGACGGACGGCCTGGAGGCGGCCTTGCCGGGTGCTCCTGGCACGGGGCGGGGCGGCGGGCTCTTCGTGGGCGGGGCCTGCGCGGCGGACAGTGGCGGCGGCGCCTGCCCCCCGGCCGTGGCGGCCCTCGTGAATTGCACGCTGCGCGACAACACCGCAGCGGGCGCGGGCGGGGGCGCCTTCTTCGACGGCTCCGCCTCGCCCACCTCGGCCCTGACCCTGACCGGCGGCGCCATCACCCACAACGCTGCCCCGACGGGCGAGGCCGGCGGCGGCGGCGCGGGCGGCGGGGTCGCGCTCGCCTCGCCAGGGTTTGCCGTGAGCGGGACCGCCCTGGGCGCCAACTCCGCGCGGTACGGGGGCGCCCTCTTCCTGTCCGCCGACCTGGCGTCCGCCGCCGCCACCCCGCCCCGGGCCGTGACGCTGGAGGGCCTGGTCTTTGAGACCTCCAACGCCGCGGCCCGAGGGGCGGACGTGTTCTGGGTGCGGGCGGCGAGCGGTGGGTCCGCGTTTGCCTGCCCGGGCTGCCTGCTTGCGGGCGCCACCCCGCTGGACGCGCCTGACCTGGCCCCGTCCAGTGGTGGGGCGGGGGGGCGCCTGGCGACGGAGGCCCTGAGCGCGGCCCTGGCGGGGGCGGCGCCGGCGGAGGTCCAGTCGAATGAGGTAAGAAATAGGAGAGCGACGGTTTTTTCGTCGAGCCATCTACCATCTGTTTTTTTTTTTTTTGAACCTGACATCTTTTTTCTTCCCCAGCCCGCCCCCCCTTTCTCCGTCGCCCTCCTCGACTTCTACGGCTCCGTCTCCTCCTCCGACACCGGCGGGTCCTGCGACGCCTCCACCGACACGCCCGGCATCGCCCTCCCGGGAGCCGGCCGGGTCGCACCCGTGGCAAACGGGGCGGCCACCTTTGAACGGCTCACCCTGACAGGCGGTGTAGGGAGCGTCGTACCGCTCGCCCTCGCCTGCACCCCCCGCGGCCCAGCGCTCGCCCCGCCCGCGGGCGGCCTGCTCCCCTCCGGCTCCACGCCCCTGCCCCCGCTCCCTTTGACCATTCCCGTCGGCATCTGCCCGCGCGGCAAGGAGCCGCCCGCCCCGGGCGCTGCTTTCGGCGTGTGCGTGGCCTGCCCCTTTGGCCGTTTCTCCTACGGCGGGGGTGGCGCCTGCATCCCCTGCCCTGAGGGCGGGCTGTGCCCGGGCGGCGCGGCGGGCGAGACCACGCCCGTCAAGGGTTATGCCGGGTATTGGCGGTCCAACAACGAGACCGGTGTGCCCTTCTTTCCCTGCCCGGTGAGGAAAGAAGAGAGAGAGGAGATGGGGTCGAGAGATGAGAAGAGCCAAAAAAAAAAAAAAAAAAAAGCGTTCCTCTCCTCTCTCAGTTTTTTTTTTTCACAGATTGCGGACGCCTGCATGGGCGTCTCCGCCGCCCACCCGGAGTGGTCGGGTGACGCGGCGGGTGACGGGTCCTGCGTGCCCGGGACCCGCGGCCCCCTTTGTGGCCTGTGTGACGGGGACTGGTACAAATTCGGCGGCAAGTGCAAGTAAGAGAGAAAAGAGAAGAGAGAGGAGGTGGGCAGAAGCGCACAGCGCGTGCGTCTCCATCTCTCTCAACCTTTAAATTTTTCTCATCCCTTTTATTTCCATTCCAGGCCCTGCTCCGGCATCGGCGCCGGCAAGGCCATGGTCGCCGCCGCCGTCGCCGTCTTGCTCCTCTTCCTGCTCGCCATCTTCGCCCGCACCTGGGGCGGCAACGACGCGGGCCCCGGGCCCATGACCAAAGTGAAGCTGGCCACGACGCACCTCCAACTCCTCGCCCTCCTCCGCGACTACGACCTCGCCTGGCCGGCGACGACCCTCCAAGCCCTGGGCTGGGCGGACGCACTGAATGTGGGTGTCTCCCTGACCGCGCCGGAATGCCTGGTGAAGGGGTGGTCGTTCTGGCATTACTACACCTCCTCCCAGGCCCTCCCTGCCGCCGCCGTTTTTTTGTGCGTGCTCATTTACTTTGTCGCCGGCGCCGTCGCCCGGAAAGGGCGGAAAGCAGGCGCCGCACAGGCCGCCGCGCCTTCTCCAGACACGGAAGAAGGAGCGGCGGCTGTTGTTGCTGCCCCGCCCGCGCCCCCTCTCCCGCGGGCCGCCCGCATCGGTGCCGCCGTCCAGGAACGGTGCTGGCGCAACGCCCTGTGGTTGGTCACGCTCCTCTACCCGCGCGCCGCCCAGGCCGCCCTGCAACTGTTCTCCCTCATCCGCCTCAACACGGGGACGTACTTGGGGGCGGACCTGGGCATCCTGGTGCGCCCCATCCCCGGCCTGGACGGCCTGTGCCCGGGCGGTGTGGCCACGACGGCGAAAGGGCTGTGCCCGCTCGCTCGCTCGTTCAAATTCATGATCCCCGTGGGCGCGGCCATCCTGGCGCTCATCGCGCTGGGCGTGCCCGCCTTCTTCTTCGGCGCGCTGTGGCGGTCCCGTAAGCGCCTGGGCGAGCGGGACGTGCTGCTGCGGTACTCTTTTTTGTACTGCGGTGAGAGAATGGAAGAAGAGAAAGAGAGAGAGAGAGTGGCGAGGAACGCACGGCCGCGCGCCCGCGAGTGGTGGCCACAATCTTGATGTCCTTTCCTTCACGCACGCCCCCTACTCATCTTTCTCCCTCTCTCTCCTCTCACAGGTTACCGCATGGTCTACTGGGAGTCCGTGGACATGGTGCGCAAGCTGGCCATCGCCGCGATCCCCGTCTTCATCTCCCCTCAGCCCGGCGGGTCTGTGCAAGCGCTGGCGGGGCAGGCCATTATGGTGGGCTCGGCCGTCGTCGGCCTGTCCGTGCGGCCGTACGCGGCGCCGGAGGACAACTGGCTGCTGGTTGGGTCGTCGGTTGGTGAGTAGATAGAAGAAAAGGGGGAAGAGAGAGTCGTGCGCTCGTTCCTATTTTTTCTCCATCCATCCATCCATCTATCCACAAAATCATTTTCTCAATTTTTTCAGTCCTTTGGCTGGTCCTCCTGTCTGGTGGCGCTCTCAAGTGGGCGGTGCTGTCGCCCTTCCAGATGACGGTACTGTCAGGCGTCCAACTGGCCTTGTCCGTCGCCATCGCGGCCGTCGTGGGCTGGCTGGTCGTCTGGCGGTTTGGGCGGGCGGGCATGAAGAAGGCACTCGCGGCGCGGGGGGCGGTCGGGCGGCTGTGTAGCCGCCTGTGCGGGGGCGGGCGGCGGCGCCGTGGTGGTGGGGGTGGTGGTCACGACTCGGACGGCCGGGTAGCCCCCGAATCGCCGGCTGCCGGCCCGTCTTCGCCGGGATTCAGCGAGCACCTCGCCTCAAAAGTCGTGGGCGGCGGCATGGGCGGCAGCTGGTTGTTTGGTGGTGGCAAGCAGCGCCTGGGCGCGGACGCCCCGCCGCCGCCGCCGCCGCCGCCCGCCCCTCTGGCCAGCGCGGGCGGGTCCGGCGGATCGGGCGCCATACCCCTGCTGGCCGGCAGCGGCGGCAGCGGGGCGTCCGGGGCGTCCGGCAGCACGCCCAGGGCGTCAGCCGGGAGCACAACCCCGCACAGGTCGGGCCTGCCTCTCCCGCCGCCGCCCTTTGCAGGCGGGACGGCGGCCACCACGCCCCGGGAATCCGGGACGCCGCGGGGGTACTGATTGTGATAGGGAAAGGGAGAAACTTAATATTTCATATGTGGGCGTGGAGTAATGAGAGTTGGGGATGAGAGATGATTTAAGAGATGGGTGGTGGCCGCCCGCAGCCGCGCGCCGCGCGCGCCTCAACCTTTCATTGTGCAAATCAAAACAAAACAACACACATTTTCAATGCTCTCTGAAAGGGAAAAGGAGGGATAGCAAAACAAACACACATACACAGTGCGGCGCAAGGTGCGCGCGCGTGGGCGCGCAGCACCCAGCCCCAAAATGCAGGGGGGGGAAGCACACTCACATATCTCCCCATCCTCATTCCCCGACCCGCTTCTCCTGGACCCGCTGGGGCGGCGTTGCCGCGCCCGCCGTCGCCGCGGCCGTTGTGATCGCCTTTCCCTCCACACCGGTGCCGCCGCGCCCCGCCAGCACCGGCTTCTCGGCCTCCAGCTGAGCCTCCCCGGCCTGCCCCGCCATCACCGCCCGCGCCCACTGGCTCTCTGCCGCTGCGACCGCGGCCGCTGCCTCCTTGGACGCGTCCACCTCCGCCGCGTGCTCCGTCCCAGCCAGCACATCCTTCTCCTTGGCCTGTGCCGATAGCTTGGCCACCGCCTGCTCCGCCTCCTCCGCCGCCTGCTCGGCCGCCCGGGCCGCGGCCTCCAGGCGGGCGACCTCGGCTTCGGCCCCCGCGGCGGCTTCCTCCGCCGCCACCGCCCGCTGGGCGCTCGCCTCCGCCTCCGCCCGGGCGATGGCGGCGGCCTGGGAGGCGGCCTCGGCCTCGTTGGCCGCCCGCACGGCCGCCGCGTCCGCGTCCGTGCCGGGCATCTCACTCCCCACCACGGCCGCGGCGCGGGCGGCCACCTTTTCCACCTGGGAGTCCGCGGCCGCCGCCGCCTGCTCCAATTTTGGCGCCTCGCCCTTCGCCGCCGCCAGCCCCTTTTGCGCCGCGATAAGGTGAGCCTGCGCGTCGCTTGCCTCCGCCTTCAGGGCCTCGGCCTGGGCGACTGCCAGGCGGTAGGCCTGGGCGGTTTTTTTGATGGTGTCGCCCCACTTGCCGACTTCCTCACTTAAACGTGCGACCGCGGCCTTGCGCTCCGCCGCCGCCGCGTGCACCTGCGCGGCTTTGGCCTTGCGGGTTGCCACCGCCCGGCCAGCCTCCTCCTCCGCCTTGTGCGCCCGCTCCGCACCCGAAATCACTTTCTTGGCGGACGCGACCGTCTCCTTTGCAGCTTTCGCTTCCCGTTGAGCCGCCGCGTTGGCCGACGCCGCCTGCGCCTTGACAGCAGACGCCTCGTCCCGTAGGCGGGCCGCTTCGGCCGCGCGGGCGTCGGCAGCGGAGTGGGCGGCCGCGGCTTCCTCGCGGGCGGCCCGGGCGACGGCCACAGACCTGCCAGCCTCCTCATCCGCCAGGCGGGCGGCCTTGGCGGCCCGTTCCGCGGCCTCTGCCCGGCTGGCAGCCAGGGCAGAGAGCTCGGCGGCCCGCCCGCCCGCCGTGGCGGCGGCCTGGGCCAGGTCGGCGGCGGCGGAGAAATCGGCCGGCGAGGCGGCAGCCGGGTGGGAAGCTGGGTCGGGGCGCGGGGTCTGGTGCAAGCCCACCAGCTCCGCCGCGCGGCGGGCGGCCCGGGCGAGCGCGGATTCGGGCTCCGGGGAGGTGGTGGAATGCGGCGAAGACATGGCGGGGGCGGGTTTGAGTGGGGTGCGTAGGGTTTGGGCTGTGTGTGTGGTCGGGCGGCGGAACGGGAGTGGAGAGAAAAGGAGAGTGAGGCGGGTCGCACGCGCTTGCCCGCTCGCCTCCTCTTCTCAAACGCCCACTTTTTTATACATCCCCCCGCACCTCAACACCCCTCCCCCCGTCACTCAACACCATGGACCCCCGCCTGCGCCCCAGCAGCGAGTATGACTCGGAGCACTGGACGACCAACTCCGGTAAGAGGAGAAGAAAGAGATGACGAGACAGAGACAGAGACAGAGAGAAGAGAGAGACGGCGGCCGCTTTTTGTTTTGTCCAGCAAAGCGTCTCCGCCCTTTTTCCGCCACCCTTCACGCCCCACCGCTCAATCCGACGTCCACCCCACCCTCACAACACAGGCGCCCCCGTGTGGAACAACAATAACTCCCTGACGGTCGGGCCGCGGGGTGAGTGATGGAGAGAAAGGAAGAGGGTGGCTCCCGATTGGCGCGGCCCATCCCCATGGCGTCGCCCCCCAGCCGCCGCTCTCGGAAGGGGCGTGGGTGCCCACGGCACGACCCGCCCGTTTGCTCAGGGGCGACGCCACTCCTTCTCCTTGCCCCCCGCGCCGCGTCACGCCCACTCGAAACCGCCCTTCCACCCGCCCGCGTTGACCATTTTTTTTAATGCCTGGAGCGAAGCAGCAAGCAAGAGACACCTCTCATCCCAACACCCCCTCATCCACCCAAACGCAGGCCCCATCCTGCTGGAGGACTACCACCTGGTTGAGAAGCTGGCCAACGTGAGTTTTGTGTGACGGAAGAGGAGCGGAGAGGAGAGGAGAGAGAGCGGGGTGACGGAAGAGAAAAAGAGAAGCCGAGGCGCCGGCGTCGCGTCAGCGCGAGCGACCACGCCCTCTCGACCCTCATCCGCCTTATCTCCTCTTTTCACCACCGCCGCCGCCGCCTCAATACTCCTCCTCTCCACCACACTCCGCAGTTTGACAGGGAGCGCATCCCGGAACGCGTCGTCCACGCCCGGGGCGCGTCTGCCAAGGGCTTCTTCGAGGTGACGCACGACATCTCCCACCTCACCTGCGCCGACCTCTTCCGCGCGCCCGGCGTCCAGACCCCCGTCATCGCCCGCTTCTCCACCGTCATCCACGAGCGCGGCTCCCCCGAGTCTATTCGGGACCCCCGCGGCTTCGCCGTCAAATTCTACACGCGGGAGGGGAACTGGGACCTCGTGGGCAACAACATGCCCGTGTTCTTCATCCGGGATGGGATGAAGTTCCCCGACATGGTCCACGCCCTGAAGCCCAACCCCGTCAACCACATCCAGGAGGGGTGGCGCATCGCCGACTTCTTCTCGCACGTGCCGGAAGGTGAGAGGGGTGGAGGGGATTGAGCAGAAGAGGAGGAAGGGGGGAGGGGTGGCCACGCGAGCGCGCTTTCTCATGCATCACCTTCACACCTCCTCTTTTCTCTGTCCCCGACCCTAGCCATGCACATGTTCACCTTCCTGCTGGACGATGTGGGCATCCCCCTGAACTACCGCCACATGGAGGGCTTTGGCGTGCACACCTTCACCCTGCTGACGCGGGACGGCAAGGTAAGGAGAAAGAGTAAAGAGACTGGGAAAACGGATGGGAAGAGAGTCTCTCTCATTCCATTGTCTCACCTTCACCTCCCGCTCCTCCTCCTCTCAGACCACCTTTGTCAAGTTCCACTGGAAGCCCGCGGCGGGCGTCAAGTGCCTGCTGGACGATGAGGCGGAGGCCGTCGGCGGGGCCAACCACTCGCACGCGACCCAGGATTTGTTCGAGGCAATTGCGTCGGGGGACTACCCAGAGTGGACGCTCCTCATTCAGACCCTGGACCCGGCGTCCATCGACCGCCTGGACTTTGACCCCCTGGACGTCACCAAGTTGTGGCCGGAGGACGTCTTCCCCTTGCAGCCCGTCGGCCGCATGGTGCTGAACAAGAACCCGGACAACTTTTTTGCGGAGAACGAGATGCTCGCCTTCTGCCCGGCGCTCATCGTCCCGGGCGTCGGCTACTCGGACGACAAGCTCCTTCAGACCCGCATCTTCTCGTACGCGGACACTCAGCGCCACCGCTTGGGCCCCAACTACCTGCTCCTACCCGCCAACGCCCCCAAGGGCGCGCCCCACCACAACAACCACCACGACGGGTTCATGAATTTCACCGCCCGCACGGAGGAGGTCAACTACTTCCCCTCCCGTTTCGACACCGCCCGCCATGCCGCACCCACGCCGATGCCGTCCGTGTCCCTGGTCGGCTCCCGCACCCGCGGGGTCATCCCTCTGGAGAACAACTTTGCCCAGCCCGGCGCACGCTTCCGGTCGTGGGACGCCGCGCGCCAGGACCGCTTCATCGGGCGCCTGTGCGGCATTGTCGGCGACCCGCGCACCACGCCCGAGATCCGCCGCATCTGGGTGGGCTACCTCTCCCAGTGCGATGCGGGGCTGGGGCAGCGGGTGGCGAAGGCACTGACGGCGCGGGGAGCGGCTTGAGTGGGCGTGCTTGCCTGTCTTTTTTTTGTTTCCCTGTTTGCGGCAGGCAGGTGGGGTTTGCTGTGTGTGGAGCGCGCGCGGTGCGGCCTCTCTTAGGGAAAGGCCCGGTGTGTGTGTGTGTGTGTGCCCGTGCTGATCCCTCGATCTCCCCTGCCCTATTTTTGTGTGTGTGTGTGAGTGTGTGTGTGTGTGTGTGTGTGTGTTCTTCCGCGGGCGCGTTAGGCGCCCACGGAGCGCGAGAGTTTTGGGTAGGAACGGGCGCGAGTGTTTATTTCATTCGCGTGGCCGAGTGAGAGGGGGGTGTGGGGTCCTTTTTAATACACCACCACCACCCCGCGCACGCGCCCCGCCCCCGCCATGACGCTTCTTGGCGGGGGCGGGGCGCGTGTTGTGTGTAAAGAATGGAATGGATTTGGATTGCTTATGTCGCAGGGCCGTTGTGGAAAGGAGCGAGGGGGCGAGGTTGAAAAAGATACCTTCACAACCCAGACCCCCTGGAGAAGAAAGAGAGAGACGGGGCGGTCCGTCGCTGGCACACACACACGCGCGCGCGCTGTCAGCTTCTCTGCCGCGCCACTAGACAGCAATGTCTCTCTCCCCGCCCGCCCAGGAGTTCATTGCGGGCGGGGTGTCCGGGTGCGCGGCCATCTTAGTCGGCCAGCCGCTGGACACTGTTCGCATCATGCAACAAGCCAACGCGGGCGCCTTTTCCTCTGCCCCTCCTCCCTCCTCCGTCCTGGCGACCGCCCGGGGCCTGATCGCCCGGGGAGGAGGGGTGAGAGCGCTGTGGAGGGGGGTGGTGTACCCGGCGACCACGATTGCGGGGCAGGTGCGTGTGTGTGTGGCTTTACACAAGTAAACAAAAAAAAAAAAAAAAAAAAAAACACATTTTTTTTGCTCGACCCGACACCTCCCCCACCATTCCACATTCTCTCAACGCAATCCGCCTCTTTCACTTTTTCTTTTTAGTCCGCCCTCGTCTTCCAGGCCTATGGTGCGGCCTCCCGGAGCCTGGCGGAGTACTGCAGCGGCGAGACCAAAGATGGCGCTCTGAGCTCGACCCCAACCCCAAGCACGCCACCACCGCCGACCCCGTCCGCGCCCCTCTCCCTGCCCGGCACCTTCCTAGCCGGCGCCGCCGCGGGTGCCGCCCAGGTGGGCATCATTGTCCCCGTCGACGCCCTCAAGCTGCGGGCCCAGCTGAGTGAAGGAGGGGGTGGCCGGACGCCTGTGCTGCGCCGCCCGGCCAGTGCCTTAGCCGCCCTTCTCAAGGCCGGCGGCATACGCGGCCTGTACAGGGGGGCCGCCGTCACGGTCGCCCGGGACGTGCCCTCTTATGGCCTTTACTTCGGCCTGTACGAATGGGGCCAGCGCGCCCTGGGCGGGCGTGCGATGAGTGTCAACTGCAATTCAACCAGCCCGCCCACGCTCCTCTCCCCTTCCACCGCCACGCTCCTGGCCGGCGGATGCGCGGGCGCCGCCGCCTGGCTGGCCGTCTACCCGCTGGACGTAATCAAGACCC
>Ga0315287_10002405_pt1 | contig 17723 bp, 15 predicted proteins | sample YL17G11_0_MG_FD_205037 | JGI IMG/M metagenome (GOLD analysis project Ga0315287, IMG submission 205037) | Sediment microbial communities from Yellowstone Lake, YNP, Wyoming, USA - YL17G11_0 | ecosystem: Environmental > Aquatic > Freshwater > Lake > Sediment | place: USA: Wyoming | collected...
GCTCGACTCGTCGACGAGCCTCGGGCGCGGCGCGGCGATGACCCTCGAGGGGGCCCAGGCCATCGAGGGGGGCGCGACGGGGACCGAGGTGGTACCCGAGAACTACCTGCTGACCTTTGCGCCCGGCGCCGATCGCGACGCCACCACCAGTGCCCTGCGCGGGCAGTTCCCCGGCACGGTCCTCACGCCGACGATCCCGGGCGACATCGAGGAACTACGCCGGGTGCGGTACCTCCCCCAGCTGTTGGCCCTCTTCCTCGCCGTGCTCGCCGCGGGCACCCTGGCCAACACGATCGTCACCTCCGTGCGCCGCCGTCGCCGGGACCTGGCCGTCCTGAAGGCGGTCGGCTTCCGCCGACGCGACCTGGCCGGCACCATCGCCTTCCAGTCGACGACCCTGGCCGTCATCGCCCTGGTCTTCGGCCTCCCTCTGGGCGTCGCCACCGGCAATGTCGTCTGGCGCCTGGTGATCGAGTCGGTGGGGATCCGGGTGGACGCGGTCCTGCCCGTCCTCGCTCTCGCCGCCATCGCCTTCGGGGTCTTCGTGATCGCCAACCTCGTGGCCGTCGTCCCGGCCCGAACCGCGGCCCGGACCCCCGCCGCGGCCGCCCTTCGGGCCGAGTGAGCCGCCGGCACCATCGGACGCCACACTCGTCGGATGCGGGTGTCGATGACGGTGCCGACCGACGACCTCACGCGGGTGCGGACCGTCTACCCCGAGTTGGAGCGGCTGGGGTACGACCGGGCCTTCTCCTTCGAGGCCAAGCACGACCCGTTCGTGCCACTGGCCGTGGCCGCCGAGCACACCGACCGCATGGCGCTGGGCACCGCGGTGGCCATTGCCTTCGCCCGGACGCCGATGACCCTGGCCAATGTGGCCTGGGACCTGCAGGTGCTGACCGACGGCCGTTTCACCCTCGGCCTGGGCAGCCAGATCGAACAGCACGTGACGGAGCGGTTCTCGATGCCGTGGTCCCGGCCGGCCGAGCGCCTGCGGGAGATGGTGCTGGGCATCCGGGCCATCTGGGAGGCGTGGGAGACCGGCGGGAAGCTCGACTTCGCCGGCGACTTCTACCGCCACACCCGGATGATCCCGGCTTTCGATCCGGGCCCGAACCCCTTCGGCCTGCCGCCGGTGTTCACGGCGGGGGTCGGGCCGAAGATGACGGCGGCGGCGGGGGAGGTGGCCGACGGCTTCCTGGTCCACCCGGTCAACTCCCGGCGGTCCCTCCAGGAGCTGACCCTGCCCGCCCTGGCCGAGGGGGCGGCCCGGGCCGGTCGCAGGCTGGACGGCTTCGAGATCGTGTGTGTGACGATCGTGGTCACGGGCCGGGACGAGGCCGAGATGACCCGGTCCCGGGAGGCCGTGCGCCGCCAGCTCGCGTTCTACGGAACGACCCCGGCCTACCAGCCGGTGTTCGCCCTCCACGGCCACGGCGAGCTGCGCCCCGAGCTGGCCCGTCTGGCCCGCGAGGACCGCTGGGACGACATGGCCGCTCTGATCGATGACGACCTGCTCGAGGCCATCGCCGTCTGTGGTGAGCCCGACTCGATCGCCCCACAGATCTGCGCGCGCCTGGCGGGGATCAGCGACTCGGTCAGCCTCGTGAACAACCGGGCGCCCGATCCCCACCACTTCGCGGAGGTCGTCGCCGCCCTGAAGTGACCGCCCGGCTCAGCCCGCCTGCTTGGCCACGGCCTCGGCGGCCGCTCGTGCCGCGTCGGCACCGCCGAGGTAGCGGTCCTCGAGGGCGAGATCGCCCACGGGCCGGAGGTCGGCGTCCAGCTCGTAGACCAGCGGGATCCCGGTCGGGATGTTGACCTCGCTGATGTCGGCGTCGGCGATGCCATCGAGGTGCTTGACCAGGGCCCGTAGCGAGTTGCCGTGGGCGGCGAGTAGGACCACCCGGCCGGCCCGCAGGTCGGGGACGACGGCGTCGTACCAGTAGGGCAGCATCCGTTCGACGACGTCCTTCAGGCACTCCGAGGCCGGGATGAGCTCGGGGGCGAGGTCGGCGTAGCGGGGGTCGAAGCGGGCGTGGCGCTCGTCGTCCCACGCCAGAGGGGGCGGCGGGGTGTCGTAGGAGCGGCGCCAGAGCTTGACCTGGTCGGTCCCGTGCTCCTCGCCGACCTGCTTCTTGTCCTTGCCCTGGAGGGCGCCGTAGTGGCGCTCGTTCAGGCGCCAGTGACGGTGGACCGGGATCCAGTCCCGGGCCACCGCATCGAGGGCCAGCTGGGCGGTGTGGATGGCCCGACGCTGCACCGAGGTGTGGACCACGTCGGCCAGGAGGCCGGCCTCGGCCAGCTGCTCACCGCCCTGCCGGGCCTCGGCCACGCCCCGCTCGGTCAGGTCGGCGTCGTACCAGCCGGTGAACAGGTTGGCCTCGTTCCACGTGCTCTGGCCGTGACGCAGGAGAACAAGTCGGGAAGTTGATAATGGAGCACTCAAGTTTCTATACTCAGCAGTCGACAACCGGTCGCAGACCCCAGATACCCAGTAGACCCAGGAGCGTACCCCCCATGCCCAAGGCCGTCGGAATCGATCTCGGTACCACCAACTCCGTCGTCGCCGTCCTCGAGGCGGGCGAGGCCACCGTCGTCCCCAACGCCGAGGGCTCGCGCACGACCCCGTCCGTCGTCGCCTTCGCCAAGGACGGCGAGGTCCTCGTCGGCGAGGTGGCCAAGCGTCAGGCCATCACCAACCCCGACCGCACCGTCCGTTCGGTCAAGCGCCACATGGGCACGACCTGGTCGATCGACATCGACGGCAAGGCCTACCGCTCCCAGGAGATCGCGGCCCGCGTGCTGCAGAAGCTGAAGGCCGACGCCGAGGCCTACACGGGTGACACCGTCAACCAGGCCGTCATCACCGTCCCCGCCTACTTCGACGACGCCCAGCGCACGGCCACCCAGGAGGCGGGCCAGATCGCCGGCCTCGAGGTCCTGCGCATCATCAACGAGCCCACCGCCGCGGCCCTGGCCTACGGCATGGACAAGGAGGGTGAGGACCAGACCATCCTCGTGTTCGACCTCGGGGGCGGCACCTTCGACGTCTCACTGCTGGACATCGGCGAGGGCGTCTTCGAGGTCAAAGCCACCCACGGCGACACCAGCCTCGGCGGTGACGACTGGGACCAGCGGGTCATGGACTGGCTCGTCGAGTCCTTCAAGGGCGACCACGGCGTCGACCTGGGCAAGGACAAGATGGCCGAGCAGCGCCTGAAGGAGGCGGCCGAGAAGGCCAAGATGGAGCTGTCCACGACCCAGCAGGCCCAGATCAACCTGCCCTTCATCACCGCCACCGACAGCGGCCCGCTGCACCTGGACTACACGCTCAGCCGGGCCAAGTTCCAGGAGCTCACCGCGGACCTGCTGGAGCGCTGCCGTGCGCCATTCGAGCAGGCCATCGCCGACGCCGGCCTGAAGACCGAGGACATCGACCACGTGATCATGGTCGGGGGTTCCACCCGCATGCCCGCCGTGGCCGACCTGGTCAAGAGCATCACGGGCAAGGAGCCCCACAAGGGCGTCAACCCTGATGAGGTGGTCGCGGTCGGCGCCGCGGTCCAAGCCGGGGTGCTCAAGGGCGATGTCAAGGACATCCTGCTCCTCGACGTGACCCCCCTCTCCCTCGGCATCGAGACCAAGGGCGGGGTCATGACCAAGCTCATCGAGCGGAACACGACCATCCCCACCAAGCGCACCGAGGTGTTCACCACGGCCGACGACAGCCAGCCGTCGGTGGAGGTCCACGTCCTGCAGGGCGAGCGGGAGATGGCCCAGTTCAACAAGACCCTGGGCAAGTTCCAGCTCGTCGACCTGCCCCCGGCGCCCCGGGGAGTGCCCCAGATCGAGGTCACCTTCGACATCGACGCCAACGGCATCGTCCACGTGGCGGCCAAGGATCGGGCGACGTCCAAGGAGCAGTCGATGACGATCACCGGTCAGTCCTCACTGGCCAAGGACGACATCGACCAGATGGTCAAGGACGCCGAGGCCCACGCCGAGGAGGACAAGCGCAAGAAGGAGGAGGCCGAGGTCCGCAACACGGCCGACACCCTCGTGTACCAGACCGAGAAGCTGCTCAAGGAGCAGGGCGACAAGATCAGCGGCGACGAGAAGGATGCGGTCGACGCCAAGCTGACCGAGCTGAAGACCGCGCTGGAGGGCACCGACCTGGAGCCCATCAAGGCCGCCACCGAGGCGCTCATGTCCGCCAGTCAGACCTTCGCCCAGCGTCTGTACGACGCCGCCGCCCAGGACGCCGGTGGTTCCCACACGACCGGCCCCAGCGGCGATGCCGCGGCCAGTGGGCCCGATGACGACGAGGTCGTCGAGGCCGAGATCGTCGACGAGGACGGCGAAGAGCCGCAGTCGGCATGACCGCCGCGGACACGCCGGACCCGGGCCGGGTCGTGGACGCCCGGCCCGACGAGCCCGAGGCCGCGCCGCCGGACGCGGCCGACCCCGTGGAGGCGCCCGAGGAGTCCCTCGAGGAGCTCGAGGTGGAGGTCGAGGAGGCGGCCGAGGTCGTCGAGTCCGACCTCGCCAGCCTGGCCGTCGAGCGTGACGACTACCTCGACCAGCTCCGGCGCCTGCAGGCCGACTTCGAGAACTACCGCAAGCGGGTGCTCAAGCAGCAGGACGAGATCGTCGAGCGGGCCACCGAGGGCCTGGTCGCCGACCTCCTGCCCGTGCTCGACGCCTGTGACGCCGCCGCCCAGCACGGCGACGACGCCGCGGGGCCCATCGCCAAGGCGCTGGTCGACGTCCTCGAGAAGCAGGGCCTGGTCAAGCTGGCCCCCGAGGGCGACGCCTTCGACCCGAACCATCACGAGGCCGTGGCCCACGAGCCGGGCGACGGCGAATCGGTGGTCATCGAGGTCCTGCGCCCCGGGTACGTCTGGAAGGGCCGCGTCCTGCGTCCCGCCATGGTGCGAGTGCGGGGCTAGCCCGTGGACGCCCAGCGGGAGTGGTTCGAGAAGGACTACTACGCGGTCCTGGGCGTGGCCGCGGACGCGACCCAGAAGGACCTCACCAAGGCCTACCGCAAGCTCGCCCGCGAGAACCACCCGGACACCAACAAGGGTGACGCCGCCGCCGAGGAGCGCTTCAAGGAGATCTCCGCGGCCTACGACGTCGTCGGCGACGCCGACAAGCGGGCCAAGTACGACGAGGTCCGCCGCCTCGGCGCGGTCGGTGGTGGGTTCGGTCGGGGGGCTGGGGCTCCCGGTGGGTTCGGCGGCGGGGCCGAGGGTGTCGATCTGGGTGACCTGCTCGGGAACCTGTTCGGCGGCCGGGCCCGACGAAACCAGGGCCGCCCTGCCGGCCCCGAGCGGGGCGCCAGCCTCGAGACCGAGCTCCACCTCGCTTTCGAGGACGCCCTGGCGGGGGTCACGACCTCGGTCCACCTGGTCAGCGACGCGGTGTGCTCCACCTGCAACGGCAACGGCGCCGAGCCCGGCAGCGACGTGGTCGTCTGCCCGCAGTGCGCCGGGCGAGGGGTCATCGACGAGAACCAGGGCCTCTTCTCCTTCAGCCAGCCCTGTCCCCGCTGCGCCGGCCAGGGGATGGTCGTCAGCGACCCCTGCCACACCTGTGCGGGTTCGGGCATCGAGCGCCGACCCCGGACGGTCAAGGTCAAGCTCCCCGCCGGGGTGACCGACGGCCAGCGCATCAAGCTCAAGGGACGTGGCAGCCCCGGCCGCAACGGCGGCCCGCCCGGTGACCTGTACGTGGTCGTGCACGTCGGCCGGCACTCGCTGTTCGGGCGCAAGGGCCGCAACCTGACGTTGGCCGTGCCCATCACGTTCACCGAAGCGGCCCTGGGGGCCGATGTCAAGGTCCCGACCCTGGGGGGCGAGCCGGTCACCATCCGCATCCCGGCGGGTACCCGCAGCGGGCGGACGTTCAAGGTGAAGGGCAAGGGGGCGGTCACCGACAAGGGGACCGGCGACCTCCTCGTCATCGTCGAGGTCGCCGTGCCGCAGAAGCTGTCGGCTGATGAGCGCGAGGCGGTCGAAGCACTGGCCGAGGCGACCACCGAGTCGCCGCGAGCGCATCTGGGGGTGTGACATGGCCATGGACCGGAGCCGAGCCGTCTACGTGATCTCGGTGGCCGCCGAGCTGGCGGGCATGCACCCCCAGACCCTGCGCATCTACGAGCGCAAGGGGCTGCTGGAGCCGGCCCGGACCCAGGGGGGCAGTCGCCGCTACAGCGACGAGGACATCGCGATGCTGGCGCGCATCCAGGACCTCACCGCCGAGGGCCACAACCTCGAGGGCGTGCGTCGGATTCTGGAGTTGGAGGGCGAGATCGAGGCCCTGCAGGACCAGATCGACGCCCTGCGGGAGCAGGCGGCGCAGGCGGTGGAGGACACCCACCGCCAGTACCGTCGCGACCTGGTCCCCGTGAAGCAGTCCGTGGTCCTCTACCGGGGTCGCCGCCGCTCCTGATGTCTCCCGGTCGTCCCGGTAGCGACGTCGCGTCACCGATCCCAGGGCCATCGACAGGCCCGTCCCCGAGCACGACCTCCGGTGATCGGACGGTGACGGTCAGGTCTCGACGGTGAGGAGCAGACCCTCGGCGCCGACCAGGCCGTGGGCGCCAGGGTCGAAGCCGGTCAGGGTGGCCTCGACGTCGTCCGACGTGAGCAGGGACCGGGCCAGCAGGCCCTTGGCCGCCTTGCCACCGTGACCGGCGGGGCGGCCGTCGGGGAAGGTCAGGGCGGGTCGGCGGAGGTCGTAGCGGTCGGGTTCGGGGACCCAGGCCGCCCGATGCTCGTTGGCCAGCAGGTCGACGACGGTGTGGCCGGCCAGCCGGTCGTTCAGCACGGTGGAGAGGGCCGGCCGCCAGAAGGCGGCGAGATTGCCGATCGGGGGCAGCGACGCCGAGAGCTTGAGCCGGAAGTCGGGTACCGGGTCGGTCCAGGCCGTGATCCCGGTAAGGGCCGAGAGCACCAGGACCCCCGCCTCGGCCCGGCGCCGGGCGTCGCTCGGAAGCGTCGACGGCCCGAGGTGCCCCCACACCACCCCGGTGAACCGTTCGTGGGCCGGGAGCGTGGCCGCGCCGACGACGCCGAGGTTGGCCGCCTTGGCCGCGCCCAGCAGCTCGCCCTTGGCCCCGAGCTGCTTGGCCGTCCCGCCCTTGGCCCGCTTGAGGGCGTTGGCCACTCGGGTGCGGTGGCGGGCCAACGCCGGCCCGAAGCGTCCGTCCTCGATGGTCCACCCGGGTCCGTCGCCACCCGTCGCCTTCCCCTCTGACGGGGGCAACAACAGGACCAACACGCCGCCGATCCTGGCCGCCCACTTCGACCTGGAGGAAATTCGCTCCAGCTCGGCGGTCGGGGACCGCTGACGGGGCCCATCTCGACCGGTGGCGGCCGTCAGGGCAAGGCTGAGAAAACTTGAGTCGTCTATTGTCAAGTTCTGAGCTCGAGAGTACGCTGCGGTCATGGCGATGGACCCGAACCGGTGGACGCTGAAGACCCAGGAGGCCGTGACTCAGGCCGTCGAGGCGGCCAAGGCCCAGAACAACCCCGAGGTCACCCCCGACCACCTGCTCGCCGCCCTGCTGGGCCAGGCCGAGGGCGTGGTCCTGCCCATCCTCCAGAAGGTGGGGCGACCACCGCTGGAGTTGCGCAACCGGGTCCAGGAGGCCCTGGCCAAGCTGCCGCACAGCTATGGCTCCGATGCCCAGTTCGGGGCCGAGTTCCGCACGGTGCTCGACGACGCCGACGGCGAGCGCGAGAAGCTCACCGATGAGTACCTCTCCACCGAGCACCTCCTGCTGGCCCTGACCGACCGGGTGCAGGTCACCCGCGACGAGTTGCTGGACGCCCTCCAGGAGGTCCGGGGCAGCCACCGGGTCACCAGCCAGAGTCCCGAGGACCAGTTCCAGGCCCTCGAGAAGTACGGCCGGGACCTGACCGAGGACGCCCGCCAGGGCAAGCTCGACCCCGTCATCGGCCGTGACGACGAGATCCGCCGGGTGGTCCAGGTCCTGTCCCGCCGGACCAAGAACAACCCCGTCCTCATCGGTGAGCCCGGCGTGGGCAAGACGGCGATCGTGGAGGGCCTGGCCCGCCGCATCGTCGAGGGCGACGTGCCCGAGAGCCTGCGCAACCGCCGCCTCATCAGCCTCGACCTGGCCAGCATGGTGGCGGGGGCCAAGTACCGGGGCGAGTTCGAGGAGCGGCTGAAGGCCGTCCTCAAGGAGATCACCGACGCCGAGGGCGAGGTCATCACCTTCATCGACGAGCTCCACACCATCGTGGGGGCCGGCGCGGCCGAGGGGGCCATGGACGCCGGCAACATGATCAAGCCCCTCCTGGCCCGGGGTCAGCTGCGCATGATCGGGGCCACGACCCTCGACGAGTACCGCAAGCACATCGAAAAGGACGCCGCCCTCGAGCGCCGTTTCCAGCAGGTCTTCGTGGGCCAGCCCTCGGTCGAGGACACCATCGCCATCCTGCGCGGCCTCAAGGAGCGCTACGAGGTCCACCACGGCGTGCGCATCCAGGACGCCGCTCTGGTGGGTGCCGCCGTTCTGTCCGACCGCTACCTGACCGGCCGCTTCCTGCCCGACAAGGCCATCGACCTGGTGGACGAGGCCGCCTCGAAGTTGCGCATCGAGATCGACTCCATGCCCACCGAGATCGATGTGGTCGAGCGCCGCACCCGCCAACTCGAGATCGAGCGGGTCGCCCTGGCCAAGGAGACCGACGCCGCCTCCGAGGAGCGGCTCGAGGCCCTGGAGAAGGAGCTGGCCGACCTCAACGAACAGAAGTCGTCGATGGTGGCCCACTGGCAGGGCGAGAAGGAGGCCATCGGGTCCATCCGCGAGCTCAAGGAGGAGTTGGAGCGCCTGCGCGAGCAGGCCGAGCGCGAACCGGACCTCAACGTGGCGGCCGAGATCCGCTTCGGCCGGATCCCCGAGTTGGAGCGCCAGGTCGACATCGCCACGGCCCGCCTCGACGAGCTGCAGGTCGACCAGAAGATGCTGAAGGAGGAGGTGGACGAGGAGGACGTGGCCGAGGTGGTGTCCCGCTGGACCGGCGTGCCCATCTCCCGCCTCATGGAGGGCGAGATCGAGAAGCTGATCCACCTCGAGGACCACCTGCACCAGCGGGTCGTCGGCCAGGAGGACGCGGTCACCTCGGTGGCCAACGCCATCCGCCGCAGCCGGGCCGGCCTCTCGGATCCCCATCGCCCCATCGGCAGCTTCCTCTTCCTCGGCCCCACCGGCGTCGGCAAGACCGAGCTGGCCCGGGCCTTGGCCGAGTACCTCTTCGACGACGAGCGGGCCATGGTCCGGGTCGACATGTCCGAGTACCAGGAGAAGCACACGGTGGCCCGCCTGATCGGCGCCCCCCCGGGCTACGTCGGCTACGACGAGGGCGGCCAGCTCACCGAGGCCGTCCGCCGGCGGCCCTACGCGGTGGTGCTGCTCGACGAGATCGAGAAGGCGCACCCCGACGTGTTCAACGTGCTCCTGGCCCTCCTGGACGACGGCCGCCTGACCGACGGCCAGGGCCGCACCGTGGACTTCAGCAACGTGGTCCTGGTGATGACCTCGAATCTGCCCGGCGACCCCCGGGACTTCTTCAAGCCCGAGTTCATCAACCGGGTGGACGACATCATCGGTTTCCGGTCGCTGACCGAGGCCGACCTCGGCCACATCGTGGCCATCCAGCTCGAGGGCCTGCGGGCCCGCCTGGCCGAGCGCCGTATCGAGCTGAAGGTCACCGACGCGGCGATGGCGCTCCTGGCCGAGCGGGGCTTCGACCCGGCCTTCGGGGCCCGGCCGCTGAAGCGGGTCATCCAGAAGGACCTCGGCGACCGTCTGGCCCTGGCCCTGCTCGAGGGCGAGTTCACCGACGGCGACACGGTGACGGTGGACGCCGAGGGCGACGAGCTGATCGTGGCCTGATGAGGCCGGCGCGCTACTCGATGAGGCGGATGTGGGGGGACAACTGGAATCCGAACTGGATGCCCGGGTGCCCAGAATCGGTCTGGATGAGGGCCGGGTCGTAGACCCAGCCATCGAGGCCCTTGAGCTGGGTGTTGCTGGCGTAGGTGCGGTAGATGAACGAGCCCCAGAACCCGGTCACCGGGGCGGCTTGGCTGTTGCCGCTGGGCCAGTACTGGACGACGGGGATCACGCCGAACCTGGGGTCAGCCGTGATCCCCTTGACGAAGATCGGCCACAGCGCGGTGTCCGTGCCGGACTGGTAGAGGCCGGACCAGCTGCTGACGCCGACGCAGTTGGGAACCGTCTCGATCCCCGTGGCCTGGCTGTACCGGTACTGCCGCAGGAAGCACGCCAGCCGGCCGTCCCCGTTCGCGTAGATCGGGTCCGTGAGCGCCGGGCCGACGGTCGTGTTGGTGGCCCAGACCTCGGGGTAGAAGACCCGCTTGGCCTCGGGGGTGAGCCAGGCGTAGAGGTGGCGCCCGTTTATCGTGTGGCCGGCCACCGCGATGGTCGGGCCCCCCGGGGTGCAGGACCCGCCCGGTCGGGGGTCGAGGATGTTGTCGCGGGTGGTGTCGGGCCGCGCCAGCCGTCCGCAGAACGTCGTCACCCCTTCATCCGGGGTGTTCATGGTGAACTCGCCGATGATCCCGTCGGTCAGGTCGGGAACGTTGTTGCCGGTCTCGACCCGCAGGTGGTCGGCGGTGTAGGGACTGGTCATGTTCGACGTGACGCAGGGGGTCGCCGGATCGCCGTCGCAGACCTGCGGGTACCCCGTCGAGACATCGATGTCATGGTCGAGGCTCAGGGCCCAGTTGATGCGCAGCGCGTCCTGATGGCTCGAGACGGTGTACAGGTTGATGCGGGGCGAGGAGACGCTCCCGAAGTTCCCCGTGTTCCGCGCGGCACAGGCCTGGTCGTTCCCCGAGTTCTCGATGCAGAGGTTGCCCGTGCCCTGGGCGACCGTGATGGTGGCGGGGATGATCCGGTCGGCGTTGACCAGTACGGCTTCGGCGGTGGCCGCGGCACTCGTGTTGATCGAAGCATGTCCGAACAGGGACCCGAAGTAGGTGGGCACCGCTCTGGTCGGGAGCTGGACCCGCACCCGCTTGTAGCCGTTGTCGATGGAGATGCACTGGTTCGAGTTCGCCGCGTCGGGCAGGACGGCGAGGGGGCTTTCGTCCATGCAGCCGACCCACGACTCGGGCGCGATTCCCAGGTTCTGCTGCGCGTAGTCCTTCACCGTGGCCACCACCGATGCTCCCTGCGGCAGGTCCTGGGCCCCGGCCAACGCGGCGGCATCGGCGGTGTTCTGGGCTTGACGGCGGACCTGGTAGACGTTCCCCAGATCGACGACGAGGGCGGCGAATCCCAACAGCCCGACCAGGGTGAGCGCGGCCATGACGAGGATGACGCCGTCATCGCCTTGGGCGCGGCGCCGGCTCATCCGCAGAAACTCCAGTTGTTGGAGGCGACCGGCGTCTCGGCCGTCTCCTGGAAGTCCTCGTCCTTGGACTCGATGCGCATGAGCACCTCAGTGGTCTGGATCCGCCCGCCCAGGAGCGACGAGAAGAGCCCCGTGACGCTGTTCAGCGGGTACTGCGAGCAGACCAGCACGCTCTCGCCCTCCTCGTTGGCCGTGGGGAATTCGATCTTCAAGCGGAGCTTGGCCGGGTCCAGCCCGATCCGGTCCTTGATGAGGCAGAGGAGCCGGCGGGTCTCGGTGTTGGGGGAGATGCCGGTGAGCGTGCAGGACGAGTCAGTGTCCACCGTCGCCACCACGGCCTGTCGGGCCCCTTCCCGCGTGCCCTGTCGCAGGGAGTTGAGGTTGTTGAAGGCGATGCCGTACTCCGCGATTCCGAACAGCAGCAGCACGAGTACAGGCAAGATCAGCGCGAACTCGACCAGAACTGCGCCCCGGTCTTTCGGTCGTCGTCTCGCCACCCTCTCTCTTTCGGCCGCGGGGATGGCGTCCTGAAGTGACAGCGGGGAAGACCGGATCGACCTCAACCATCGGCCGTCGGCTGCCGATACACAAGCATGCAGCGCAGAGCCGGTGACCGCGCTGTGGTCGCCGTCGAGTACGCCCTCGCCGTGGGTCTGGTGGTGCTGAGCCTGCTCGGGGCGGTCGAGAAGGTCCAGCAGGCCGTAGGTGACGAGTACGACGACTCGGTTTCCGACGTCGAGAACCTCCCCGGCAACGGTGGTGCGATCGACCCGAACGCGATCGGCGCGTCGAGCTCCTCGACCACCACGCCCCCGACCTCCACGACCGTGGACACCGGGCCCTCCACGACTTCGAGCAGCACCACGTCCACCACTTCGACGACCACGACCACGACCTCGACGACGTTGGCGCCACGGTCGACGATCACCGGCCTCACCGACGTGTCCACCCCGCAAGGGGCGAGGAAGTGGACCGCTTCGGCCACGGTGCTCGTCGCGCACAACCAGACGAGGGCCCCGGTCTCGGGGGCCGTCGTCACGGTGACCTTCTTCGCCGCCAACGGGGCGACGACGACGGTGACGTGCACGACCAGCTCGGCGGGGTCCTGCGGGGTCAGCTGGTCCCAGCGGACCGCGGTGCACGCCCCCATGCTGGCCACGGTGACGAGCGTCGCGGCGACGCCGACCTGGGACCAGGTCGAGGTCAGCGCAAGTCTCCGGCAACCGTGAGCACGGCGTGACCCCGTGCCTCGTTGGGCGAGGCGGGACGAGCAGCTCACCGTGACCTGAGTAGCCCCCGGTCGAGCCGTGGGACGCCCGGCGTCGACCTCGTGCGCCCGGTGGGGTGAGAGGTCGGCGACCGGCCCGAACTGCTCAAGGTCGACGACGAATCCGACGATGGTGCTCACGGAAGGTTCGGCGATCACCTCAGGACGGCACGGCTACATGCACTCCACCTATCGGCGGCGGACCCGGCTCAAGGGTGAGCGAGGCTACGTCCTCGTCATGTCGGCGCTGCTCATGATACCCCTGCTGGCCTTCGCCGGCTTCGCCATCGACGTTGGCGCCTGGTACACGCACGCCAACCGCATGCAGCGGGCCGCGGATGCCGCCGCCCTGGCCGGCGTGGTCTGGATGCCCAACGACGACAAGGCCGAGCAGATCGCCCTCGATGTCGCGAAGGCCAACGGCTTCGACGACGCGGCGGCGGACATCACCGTCACGGTCACCCCGGTCGGCAGTCGTCGTCTCCGGGTGCTGATCCACGACAGCGATTCGCCCATGTACCTGTCCAGCATCTTCCTGAACCAGGTCGACATCGAGCGCCAGGCCCTGGCCGAGTACGTGCAGGCCGTGCCCATGGGCAGCCCGGACAACACGTTGGGCAACGATCCCGAGCGCTGGTCGGCGTCGGGTTACTCGCGGCCGTTCTACTGGCTCAACACCTCCGGGCCCGGCGGACGGAAAGCGAACGGCGACCGTCACACCGCGGGGGTGTGCGACGCCTATTCCGGCTGCTCGGGCACCACCAACCTCGACTACAGCGAAGACGGCTACTTCTACCGCTTGACCGTCGACACCCGTCCCGTGAGCGGTGACCTCTCGGTCCAGGTCTACGACCCGGCGTTCTTCTACACCGGGGACACCTGCGCCACCGGCAACCTGTTGGACACCGCCGACGGTGCCGCCTACACGACCCAGGTCAACACCCTGGTGGCCCAGGGCCATCCCGACGCGGCCGCCCGCTACACCCGGGGCAACACGGAGTGGTGCGTCGGTGACCAGGACATCAACGGCCGGACCGTGGACACGACCTACATCGTCCGCGCCCCCGACAACACCCCCTTCGAGAACGGTGACAACCCGGTGGTCTGTGCCAAGACCTTCGGCCACTACGACGAGGAGGTCTACCCCCTCCTCAACCAGGCCGACGGGTACCGCGACGGGCCCCAGGGCCCGGAGAACATGGCCTTCGACGACCACTTCCGCCAGTGGGCCAGCGTCTGCACGGTCCCCTGGAACAGCGTGGTGACGGGCGACTACCTGTTGCAGGTCCGCACCAACGCCGACCGGTCGAACCCGCCGTCCAGCCTGACCACCGCCGACCCGTCGATCACGGCCGGCGGCTACAACCGCTACGCCCTGCGGGCCGGATTCGGGCCGCCCTCCGGCTCCAGCTTCGCCGCGGGCATCAACTTCTTCGCCGACGGTCGCCTGCCGATCTACGTCAATCAGAGTGTGGGGGGCTCGGCCACCAACTTCTTCCTGGCCCGGGTGGTGCCTGAATACGCCGGGCAGGTCCTCGAGCTCGAGTTCTTCGACGTGGCGGACGGGTCCGACGGCACGCTGACCATCACCACCCCGAGCGACATGACGGGCAGCGGGATCAGCAGTTGCACCTTCATCCGCGACGCCGCGCCCCCGACGATCACCACCTCGGCCACCTGCACGAGCCCCACCCTGACATCGGCCAACTACAACGGCCGGATCGTCACCGTCCAGATCCCCCTGCCGGACAACTACAGCTGCAACGCCGGGAGTGACCTCGGTTGCTGGTTCAAGGTCAACCTGAACTTCGCCGGCGGCACCCCCCGGGACACCACCACCTGGTCGGCCCGGGTCCGGGGCGACCCGGTCCGCCTCGTGGAGTGAGGCGCCGTTCCCGGTCCTCAGGTTCACCACCCTGCGTGCCGATGAGAGTCACGTCGGGTGCTGTTGCTGTCGACGTACACCGATGAACGCCGAGACGAGGAACGGGCGAAGCCGATGTGGATGAGCAGGTTGCGCAGGCGCCGGGCACAGGGTGACCGCGCCGCGACGATGGTGGAGGCGGCGTTCATCACCCCCGTCTTCGCCCTGCTCATCTTCGGGATGCTCGAGTTCGGCCTGACCTTCCGTGACTACCTGACGGTGGCGAACGTCTCCCGGGACAGCGCCCGTGGGGCCAGCACCTACGGCGACGACCTGTACGCCGACTACAACGTCATCCAGGTCGCCCGGCAGTCGTCGAAAGGCTTCCGGCCCAACGAGATCCGCCGGCTGGTCGTCTTCAACGCCGGCTCGGTCAGCGGCGACATCACCAACCCGAGCCACCCGGCCCACCCCTGCCTCACCGCCTCGATCGGCATCGACGGCGTCTGCAACGTGTACGACTCGGCTGACCTGGCCATGGCCAAGTCCGCGTTCGGCTGCAAGTCGACCCAGGACCTCGACCGCTTCTGGTGCCCGACGACGCGGGAGACCCGGGCCTCGGGCCCTCCTGACTACGTCGGTGTCTACGTGGACGCCCGTCACGACTTCATCACCGGCTTCTTCGGGCCAGGCATGAACCTGACCGACGTGCTCGTGATGCGCATCGAGCCGCAGGACTTCTGATGCGCCTCGTCGCCCGCCTGCGGCGTCGCCTCCGCGACGAGAACGGTGATCGCCAGCGCGGGGCCGTGCTGGTCGAGTTCGTCCTCATCGCCCCCCTGTTCGTGCTGATCACGGCCGCCATCTTCGAGTACGGCCTCGCGTTCCGGGACTCCATGACCCTGTCCAACGCCCTGCGCTCGGGCGCCCGGGTCGGCAGCAACGCCGGCCGGGAACGCGAGGCCGACTACACGATCCTGAAGTCGGTCGAGGCGGCGATGACCGAGGTCCCCAACTCCCGAGTCAACCGGATCATCGTCTACAAGGCGGCGACGACGGGCTCGGCGCCCCCCGCCGCCTGCCTGGCGGTCTCGGGCAGCGGCGGTGTCTCCGGCGTCTGCAACGTCTACCAGAGCTCGGACCTGGCCCGACCGCTGTCGGACTACGGCGGCACGACCTCGTGCAGCTCCACGGCGCCGGACCGCTACTGGTGCCCGACGGCCCGTCAGAACCAGCAAGCCCTCGGCGCCGACTACCTCGGCGTGTGGATGGAGATCCGCTACGTCTACGTCACCCACGTACTGCCGGGCACCGGGATCACGATCCGGGACCGCGCCATCATGCGCCTCGAACCGAGGCTGACCTGATGCGCTTCCGGGAATGGCTTCAGCCGGCCCGCCGGCCCGCCGATGACCCCTCCATGGGTCGTGAAACGCGCGGTGGGGGTCGGGCGGGCGGCCGCGGCGCCACCCTCGTCGAGTACGCGCTGATCATCTCCGTCTTCGTGTTCGGCTCCATGGGGGCCATCCAGAAGCTGGATGACAAGTCCGGCGACTACTACACGAACGCCAGCAACGACATCGGCGACCTCCCCCAGACGGGCATCGACACCAGCGACAACGGGACCGTTCCCACGTCCTCGACCACGTCCACCACGACCACGACGACGGCCCCGACGACGACGACCACCACCACGACGACCACCACCACGACCACCACGACCACCACGACGATCCCGACGACCACGACCACGACGATCCCGACCCGCAGCACGGTCACCGAGCTGAGCGACGTCTCCACCGACAACGGCGGGAACTACAACGCCATCGCCCGGGTGCGGATCCGCCACAACCAGACGGCGGCCGCCATCAATGGGGCCACGGTGACCTTCCGCATGACCGACAGGCAGGGCTCGACCACGACCAAGACCTGCACGACCGACTCCAGCGGCCGGTGCTCGGTCACCTGGAGCCGCTCCGACAGCCGGTCACCGGTCACGGCCACCGTCACCAACGTCAGCGCCAGCCCGGTGTGGGACAACGTGCAGGCCTCGGTCCTGCTCTACGGGCCCTGAGCCACCCCACCTGACGCCGATGGCCTCGGGGCCGGGTCGGTAGGATCTCGCCGCACGAGGACCCGACGAGGGGAGACACCGTGCCCGCGACCGTCGTCGTCGGCACTCAGTGGGGCGACGAGGGCAAGGGGAAGTTCACCGACCTCGTCGCCAAGGAGATGCAGCTCGTCGTCCGCTACCAGGGCGGCCACAACGCCGGCCACACCCTGGTGGTCGACGGCGACAGCTTCGCCCTCCAGCTGGTGCCCTCCGGTGTCCTCTACGACCACATCACGCCGATCATCGGCAACGGCGTCGTGGTCGATCCCCGGGTCCTCATCACCGAACTGGACATGCTCGAGTCCCGGGGCGTGGACACCGGCCGCCTCGTGCTCTCGGGCAACGCCCACTTGATCCTGCCCTACCACCAGGCCATCGACGTGATGATCGAGCGCTACCTGGGCAAGAACAAGCTCGGCACCACCAAGCGCGGCATCGGCCCGGCCTACGCCGACAAGGCGGCCCGCATCGGCATCCGGGTCCAGGACCTGCTCGACCCCAAGATCTTCCGCGAGAAGCTCGACGTGGCCCTGCGGGAGAAGAACCCACTGCTGGCCAAGGTCTACAACCAGCTCGGCTTCGAGGCCGATGCCATCGTCGACGAGTACGTCGGGCGGTGCCTGCCCCGGCTGGAGCCCCACATCGGTGATGCCATCGGCCTGGTCCACGAGGCCCTCGACGCCGGCCAGCACGTCCTGTTGGAGGGGGCGCAGGCCACCTTCCTGGACCTGGACCACGGCACCTATCCCTACGTGACCTCGTCCAACCCGGTGGCGGGAGGGGCCTGCACCGGCGCCGGCGTCGGCCCCCGCCACATCGACCGGGTCATCGGGATCGCCAAGGCGTACGTGACCCGGGTGGGGGCCGGTCCCTTCGTCACCGAGCTGGCCGAGGGGGACGCCGTCGGCGACCTGCTCGTCGACCTGGGCCACGAGTACGGAACCAACACCGGGCGTCGCCGCCGGCCAGGCTGGCTCGACGCGGTCATGCTCCGCCATGCCGTGCGCCTCAACTCGCTGTCCGAGTTGGCCCTCACCAAGCTCGACATCTTCGACACCCTGG
>Ga0315287_10002406_pt1 | contig 17721 bp, 32 predicted proteins | sample YL17G11_0_MG_FD_205037 | JGI IMG/M metagenome (GOLD analysis project Ga0315287, IMG submission 205037) | Sediment microbial communities from Yellowstone Lake, YNP, Wyoming, USA - YL17G11_0 | ecosystem: Environmental > Aquatic > Freshwater > Lake > Sediment | place: USA: Wyoming | collected...
TATCAAAACCAGCGGGAGATTTTAACCAAAATGATGCAAATGCGTGGGCGGCAATTCAAAAGAAATGGAAAATAAATTCGAGTCTGCCTGCTGAAACAACTAAATCTACAGAAGGTTATGGATTTTAATGATTAAATGGGATGAGGTTATCCAGAAACCGGCATATCTTGAAGCCGATGAAACTGAAAGAGCAAGAGTTAAAGAGTCTTATTTTAATAAGGTTTTAATTCCCGAAATTCAGAAAAACGGTGACGACCCGAAAGTCATTAAAGATAAGTTTTATGCTCATGCCAATAAAATAGAACCCATTACCAAAGCCAACGAATTAAAATATCAACAAAAGCAATCTGTTAAAAATCCTTCGTGGGGTGCGAAAAGGCTTAGTTCCGATCCGTCAGAATTAGCAAAACTTGTAGATATTGAAAAAATAAATTCAGATATCGAAACTGAATACCGCAATAAAACAAAACTATTACGCGACAAAAAACTTACGGGAAAAGCAACTCCGGCAGATATCACAGAATATGAAAGATTAGCAAAAGAAAGAGACTTAAACCGTCAGGGGCTTCAAAAATCAAAAGATATTCTGCAACCTAAGGATGAAGATGTTATAGGAAAAGATTATAAGACGGGCGCAATGGAAGAAACATTTACTCATCCGGCAAATGTAATCGGCGTTACTGGCATAGGGGGCTTGGCTACACTCGCAACGAAAGGCGCGGTCAGGGGCGGTGCAAAACTTTTAGCCAAAGAAATGATCGAAGATATAACATGGGGCGGTAGTGCTTTATTTAAACACGCAGTAACGGGAGTTCTTAATAAAACAGTTAAAAGTAGAGTGTTAGCCAAAGAAGCATTAGATGAAATGGTTATAAATAACTCGACAAATAAAGAAGCCGTTAAAGGTCTTGTCCAGAGTTTTGATGAAGCTGATATGGCATATCAAAAATCATTACATAAAACATGGCAAGACCGGAAATTAAAATTTTCCGAAAATTGGAATAGCGAAATAGCAGGGGTGCGTCAAGAATTAAATACACTTTCTAAAAAAGCGCAGGCCAAAATTAAAGCGGGAATTGTGCCTACGGAAGAACTTGAATCTGCTAAATACATTAAAAAACAATCCGAATCAGTATTATACCATAAGGTACTTTCGAGGGGTGCGTCCCATAAAGTAATGAATACAATGGATGCACTCGATAAAGATATATTTAATAAACTCGAAAGTAGCGATGTGGCATTACTTGGCAGATACCGCGAAGCATTAAGGTCTTATGAAATCGCGGGACGTGAAACCACAACCGGGGGTGTAATAAAAATACGGGGCAAAAAAGAAGATTATGCAGACTTTATAAAATCAGTTGAAAGTTTACCGCAGGCGGGCATGGAACCGGCGAGACATAAATTGATAATGGAATCAGCTCAAAAAATAGATTCTGTATATGCTAATCAGGCACAAAGATTAAAAGAAAGCGGATTCTTTTCTGACGATAATTTTAAGGCTTTAATGGAACAAGGCGTACATTATAATCCGCGTCAAGTAATTGAAAAACTCGATCCCGACATTTCTGGGAAGGGTATAGTTAGCGGATTGAAGCGTCTTGAAGGGAGTGAAAAGGAATTATTGAACGACCCCCGTTTCTTAATGGATTATTACATGAAGCGAACCGAAACCATGATGTATAATAATACCGCAGGTAAGGAACTTTATAAGTTAGCACAAATTCCCGAAAACGGCATTGTGAGAATAGTAGAAAAAGGACAAACTCTAAAAAAGGGAGATGGTACTATAAGTTGTTTTATCGATGGTGAAGAAAAACAAATGATTACGTCTGAATTATTTGCTAAAGAATGGGCCGGACTCGATCCCGCATTAAAGCAAGATGTTGCTAATTTTTTAGGTCAAGTTACGGGAACTAAGGCTTTAAAAACTATGGCTACCGGAGTCAACCCGGCTTTTGCTCCACGTAATTTAATTAGAGACTTCCAATACACGATGATGAGTCCCGAATACGGGAAATTCAATCATAAGGGATTACACATTGAAAAGGCATTTTCTTTACCTATTTCAGTCGGTCAGATGGCAAGGGATTATATTTCGGTATTACCAGATGTTTTGAAACATAAAGGATTGGCTAAAAAATATATCGACCTCGGCGGTGGTATGGGTTCGGAGGGGGTTACAAGGGCCGGTACATATTCTCAAAGTTTGACAGATAGGGCTTTGACTTTAGCTGACAAGAAAGCTAAACAAGCATTAGATTGGGGTTCTAAACTTGGAGATTTATCGGAATCGTGGACAAGAACGGCCCACATGAAACGCGCTTTAAGGAATGGTAAATCCGAAGTGGAGGCGGCTTTCACGGCTCGTGACGCTTTAGACTTTGCGGATATGGGGAACAAGGGAAGGATGGTTAATGCCGTTGTACCGTATTGGAACGTCGGTGTAAGAGGTACGGTAGGTATGGCGAAATTTGCAAAAAAAGACCCCGCGCTATTCGCTTTAAAGGTAGCTCAATTAGGAGTAACGGCCGGTGCTTTATACCATTATACGGTTAAATATTTTAAAGAAGACCATGATAAACTCAGTCCCCGCGATAAAGCCATGAATTGGAATATCCCCACACCCTTTAAGTTTAAAGATGAAAGGGGCGAGATGCAAAGATATTTTTATAAAATACCGAAAGACCATACACAAATGGCATTTACCGCGATTTTTGAAAACCTTACTGCGTGGGCTTCGGGGAATCCGGTAGATAAAGAACAGATAGAAATGGGCGCACAGGCTTTTACAAGTATGTTCCCGGATATCGGCGGTGTTCCTATAGTGCGGGCTTCTGAAGGTCTTTTCGATAACAGGGATGATTTTAGAAATCGCTCAGTATGGGATGAAAAAAGGTCGAAAGGCCCTGTTAATGCGGGTAGCGAGTGGGACGACAGAACCCCGGAAATATGGAAACTATTTAGTAAAGTAAATCTATCCCCCGAAAGAATGAAATTTGCTACCGAACAATTCACCTCTTCCAATAATATTTTTGCTAACGCTTTTGGTGTAGGTTTAGAATTGGTTTTAAGAGAACAGACACCGGAAAATAGGCAACTAATTCAGGATAAGATATTAAACGAATTATCTTTAGGTATGTTTAAACGTACCTTCAGAGAAGAGGGTGCGATAAGACGGGCAGAGGAAGTAATACAAGAAGAAAATACTGTAAGATTCGAGAGAGAAAGAGAAGCTACTAAATTATTAAAACAGGATAAAATTTTAGAAGCTATTGACTTGATGCCACCCATGATGAAATCGAGATTAGGCCGGAATTATGGGAACATGAAAAAGATGGATGCTGTTTTGAAAATAATAGGGCCTAAATACATAACTCTGTTTTGGGCTTTAGGAAAAGCGGCGGATCCGTTTGATGCGGCGGCGGCGTTCCATGAAGAATTTAAAAAGAAATCAGCAGAAGAATATAATCAATACAAAACAAAGGCTTTCATACTTGGAAGCGAAATGACTTGGGGGCAGAAATTCAGAAAGGAATTTGGAGCCGAACTTGCGGGATTAGAAGCAGAATATAAGAAATCTAAAAAATCAAAATAATATGTGATAGAGGAAGTTCATGTCAAATAATGGGATATTAAAATGCAAAATGATAATAACGGGACGCTTATTGGCATTATCAATCTTATTGTTGGGGTTGCTACTGTGCTTGTCGGGAGTTATTTCACTTTCGTCATCGGTAGCATCCGCCGTGAAATGAGTGCTTGTAAAGAGAATTGTACCGGCAGGATGAACAAGGTTGAAAATGAATTAGTAGATTTATCGAAAACTATTTATATTATTAAAGGACAACTCGAATGAATCTTACAAAAGACATATCTTTAGAACAATGTGTAAAGAGTGATTACGCCATCAGGCATGGCATAGACAACACCCCGGACAAAGATCAGATAAATAATTTACAATATCTGGCTGATAAAATTCTTCAACCTCTACGCAACCATTACGGTAACGATATTTTTTTTAATTCTGTTTATCGGTGTAAACAGATCAATGACGCAGCAGGAAGTACGGACACATCGCTACACTTGATAGGGTGTGCGGCAGATATCGACAGCAACGGCATATCATTAATGGAGTTGCTATCTACAATTTATAATTATATGCCGTTTACTGAATTAATCGCAGAATACTTTCCGACAGGATGGATACACGCGGGTATTATTTTAGGCAGAGAAAACGATAGGAAATTAAAATTAAAAGATAAGGATAATAATTATAGACAAGTCAGCTTAGATTTTATACTATCATTATACGGAGAATAAAATGAAAAGAGCATTGCCACACAAAGACAAGACCATTCTACAGGCACTCAAGACGATAAGTAATCCATTCGATTTACTTGCGTTTTTGTTTACTTATCGGTCTAAAGAACTTCTAATAGTTCTGGCTATCGGATTGGTGGTGATTATGGAATATCCTCAACTAATCGAACTGTTGCAAAAGTTATACAAATGACGGAAGGACTTAAAAGAGTTATGGAAAATTCGATCTGGTTAGCAATCGGAATGTTACTGATGTATTTTACAGCTCCGTACCTGTATAAATCCGAACCTGAAATTGTAGACAGAATAGTCTATAAAACTGAATGGAAAGTTAAGCCGGAGACTACAACTTTTGAACAGGCTCTCGGCTGTCTCGAATCTCCGATAGTGATTGAAGATTCTATCAAGGGTGAATGGATTACCATTAAGGCTCACGATAACTGTAAAGACAGTCAAATTGACATAAGAATTAAAGGACAGGCCAAAGGCAACTGGCAGACATACGCAACCGTAGGAGGATTATGTCTCGCCGGAGGCGTAGTTGCTACTTTATATTTATTAAAATAAACTTGACAAAGACATAAACTTTAATTACGTTGTGTGTATTGACATTGTATAAACCTCCGGGTTAATTTTATGTTGCTTGACACTCCATAAAATCTCCTATCCCCGGAGGTTTCCTTTTTAAGAGACTGCCCTATAAACCCTCTCCAGACGCAAGGAATGGCATCAATTTAAGGTTTTATTCAATTAGATAGACATCTTTGCCTCCCTTTGCAATAATACCGTTAATCGTCCCGACGTCGGGACGATTCTACCGCCTCTGATACAGATACAATATTTTTTAAAGTTTGTTTATCATATCCCGTTTCCTCGGCGATATCATCATACATTAAAAGTAGGAAAAAAAAATAATAAAAATTAAAAAAAGTATTGACAATATCCGTAATTATTCCGTATATTGTACGTATAGCAAATAAATAAAAAGGAGGTTTGAATGTTAATACGTACAGAAATTTTATGCACACCGGAAATAATAAAACGACTTAAAGTTATTTCTAATAAGCGTAAATTATCAGGAGAAAATTGTAGCGTCTCTGAGCTATTCAGAAAAGGTGCGATTCATATCATAAAACAAGATAAGGCGGTGAAATAATGAAAGCAGAAAACAAAATGAAGGTTGTTGAAAAAATTGTGCGCATGGCGGAACTCAATCACGAATTGAGCGGACTACATCAGTTATCTTTGGCGGGACGGGATAGGCTGGAAAAAGAATACGACCAGTTACAAGATGATCTGGAAAACATATTCGACCCGGCCATACCCGACAATGAGAGGAATTACGACAATATTTTAAAAAGGGATGTACCGAAATTATTGTTTGATCGGGTAAATCAAAATATTTCCGATCAAATAAAAGATTTTAGGGAAGGTGAAATATGAACTCATCTACATTTATTCATTCTGGAAAAAACCCGTATGTATATAAAGCCGAACACGAAGTAAGAGAAGACGGGACAGAATATGATTCACTTAAAATATTTGATAATGATTCTGAATTTGTATTTTTCTTTAAAACTAAAAAAGATATTGCAAATCTCATAAAGGAGTTGATAATAATACTATGATAATCGGGCAAATATTCAAAGGCGTAAAAAGGATGATAGAATTTAAAATGCTTGCGGCGGAAGACAGGCAAGACTTGGCTACATGGAGAGAAAATTTAATATGCCGATTGACCGTGCAATCACGAGAGGCACAAGACCAAATAATTAAATCGATTAAAGAAATCGACAGAATATTAAATTAAGGAGAATGAAATGCAATCAGAACAGATAAACGAATTAGTCAAAGCCTTAGTGTTAGCACAGGCGGAATTTAAGCTTATAAAAAAAGATAGTCTTAATCCATTTTACAATAAAAAATATGCAACTCTGGACTCGGTAATTGATTCGACTGGTGAAGCATTAAGAAAAAATGGATTGGTTGTAATCCAGACCATGCAAGACGATTCCCTCGTAACTACGCTTGCACATACAAGCGGTCAATGGATATCAGGGATAGCCTTCCTTCATGCCATTAAACAAGACCCGCAAGGGATGGGATCAGCGATAACATACCAAAGGCGTTATGGATATTCGGCAATAGTACAATGTGCGCCTTCCGATGAAGATGACGATGGAAATAGTCATATACAAGAAAAGAAAGCAAGTCAAAACAAAAATCCTGATAGCGAAAAGTTGTATTTTGATTTAATGGGAAAGATCGAAGTTAGCCAAAAAACTACACAACTGGAAGAAGTATCAAAAGAAATTAAAGCCAATACACCATCATTAAAAAAAATCCAAATTGACGCTTTACGCGATACTTATGCACGCCGGATGGGTGAATTGAAGTTGCAGGAGGTAGTCGGATGAGCAATATTTATGACACAAGAGAAATTGAGAATCAAATTGAAAAAATCGCAGAGGCTAATGCCGGAGAAATCCCAGATGATATGATATCCGCACTTGTCGAAGCGCAGATGAAAAGTATATCCACGATCACCGGACTATGCAAGTATTTAAAGTCTATTGAGTTATTTTCCGAGGCTTGTAAATCCGAAGAGAACCGGATCGCAGACTTACGCAAGAGGGCGGAGAAGCGGAAAGAATCAATTTACAAGTACATAACGCCTTACGTAGCGCGGGACGGGCGCGTCGATGCCGGAACTTTCAAGTTATCAATTCGTAAAAGTCAACGTGTCGATATCGATGATAATTTTTCTAATCCATATTATACCAATATTGAAGAAGTTCTAAAGATTGATAAAAATAGAATAAAAGTTGATTTAAAAAAAGGCATAGAAATAAAAGGCGCACGGTTAGAATTTTATGATAACTTACAAATTAAATAAGACAGAGTATATCTGCAAGTGCGGCGCGGAGTCAGTCATCTGGTCAGACTACAAGCTCCCGTCGCCGTCCTGCAAAAAATGCAAAAAGAAAATGGAGGCAAAATGACTGGCAAAGAATTTATGAAAAGATATTCGGAATTATACTGGGCGCAATCATTATGGAAAAGATTATATGGACGTTTTTTCCATTGGAGAGTTTTGAGAAAATATGATAAAAAATGTAAAAAGGCAATGAAGGAAATGAAGAATCGGATCTCCGACTTACGCAAACGGGCAGAGAAAAGAAAAAAATCAATCATCAAATACAATTAAGGAGGCAGTAAAATGAAAAAACTAATCATCATTATCATGTTGTTAATCGCAGGTATGATTTACGCGACACAGCAGAAGGCGGTGTGCTTGGATTGCTTATGGGCTTTGACTTGTTACGGTGATAATATCTGCGGTAGGAATTGTTTTTGTTATAGACCGGAAAAAGCAGATTCCGGAGAATGTTTGAGGAAATAGACTTGACAAAAAAACAGTATGGGTGTAGAAGCATATATTATGTCGCGGAACGGCATAGGAAAAGCGTACAAAGATAAAAAGCGGTTGATGAGAGTTTTTCTATTTTTCCTTGTACGCGGGAAGATAGATGTTCCGAACTCTCGTCAATCGCTTTTTGTTTTTAATATATCGAGGTGAAATAATGGACGAAAAGAAATCTTATTTAGTTTGCGGGTCTTGCGGAAAAAAAACAGATGTTTTAGATAAACACCATATTCTTCCACGTTCTCAGGGAGGTACAAATTTAAAAGAAAATTTAATAAGTATTTGTAAAGATTGCCATTACAAAATTCATCATCCTGATTATGCGGAAGGGGATATTGAACAATTCAATAATGAATATAAAGACGCTATTGATGCAGATATTTTTTCGGATGGATGGGGTATAATCCCAAATAAAATTTTACATGACGAAAATATTTCTCCGGGTGCAAAAATTGTATATTGCGCGATATCTTCTCTGTGCGCTGAGCGTGGATATTGTTGGGCTACAAATACTTATATCGCGGGATTATTCGGAATTTCAAACGCTACCGTATCGGGATATTTGACTCAGTTGGAAAAATATTTAATATTTGAAAACAGAACCAGTTTTAAACGCCGGATTAGAGTGCATACCTTAAATAAAAACGCAAGGAAGGTAAAAGAAAACTTGAAACAACCATCAAGAAAACTTGAAGGTACCCCCCCTGAAAACTTGAAACATAATAGTACAATAGATAATAGTATAAAAGTTAATAATAATACAGTTAATATTAAAAAGAATATCGTGACGGATGAATATGATAAAGAACTCTACGATATATTAGTTAAATCATTCTACGCAGGATATGAAGAGTTATACCACGATAAACCTATCTATACCCCGAAAGATTTCAAGCATATAAAAGATATTACAAATCTTGTTAAAGGCAAGGATGACGCTAAAGATATTCTTCACAATAAAATAATGCTGTTATATCAAGAGTGCAAAAACGATAAAAAATTCTGGAAGTTCACGCCGGGAAAATTGGTCTGGGGCTGGAATCAATTAACAGGGAAAGTAAATAATAAACAAGATTTAATCGATAGGACTTTAAATTTAAGAAAAGAATATTTTGAAAGCAAGGGGCTATGATATGACACATGAAAAGTTTTTAATAATGGTTCAGGGATATTTTGGGGAATATCAAAACAAGACAATTTATAAAACTATTTTTAATTATATTTTCGAGAAGGTAAAAGAATCCGATCTTGAATATATTTATAAAACTCTACTGGAAACTTATTCAACACGATATAAAACTCAACCGGATATCGCCGATTTCAAAAGTATAATAACAGATTACAATATGGGCTTGCCGGTTCATTTACAGATAGGACTCGGCAATAAGAATAAATTAAAAGAAATAGAAAGGATCAATCAAAATGAGATCAGCAATTAAAAAGTTTATAAAGACAATTACAATGGAATTATTTTTCCGAAAGATTATAACGGGTAGTACCGTAAAAAAGATATTCGATATATTTAAGTTGAAGGCAAGCTGATGGATTTAAGAAATTGGATGCACGGTAAAGGGTGGGAATGGCAGGAGGTAAACAGACCGTCCGGATTGGTAGCTGTCATGTCCTGTCCATCCTGCAAAAGTAAAGATAAATCCTTTGCAGTGTCATTACAGGATGGAAGTTTTAATTGCAATCGAGCAAACAATTGTGCGATAAAAGGGTCTTGGTGGAATTTGCAAGAGTTGATGGGAGACAAGCCTGTTAAACTTGATAACGATAATTCGATTTATATTTCCAGAAAGCCGGTTTATGAAAAGCCGAAAGTCCATGCAGACGCATTAAAGGATGATGGAATTTTATTTTTATCTTCAAGAGGATTTAAAAAAGAAACCTTAAAACATTTTAAGATCGGGCAGAAGAACGGGTCTTTAATGTTTCCATATTTTAAAGACGGTGAATTGACTAACGTAAAATATCGGGATATCAAAGAAAAGAAATTCCATCAGGAAAAAAACGCAGAGCCTACTTTATTTAATCGTGATAATTGCACGGGCGCGGGGCTTTTAATTTGCGAGGGTGAATTTGACGCGATGGCATGGCATGAATACAACATACCGGCGGTCAGCGTACCTTCAGGGGTTGCGGATTTAAGATGGATTGAAAACGAATGGGAATATCTTAATAAATTCCAGAAAATATATTTAAGCCTGGATAATGACAAAGCCGGTCAAGACGCGGTCGATGAAATTGTGAATCGTCTTGGTCGGTGGCGGTGTTATAATATAACATTACCGCTTAAAGACTGTAATGATTGCTTGATAAATAATATACCCGTTGAAAAAATAACAGAATGTTTTTCAACTGCTAAAGAGTATGATCCCGATACACTCAAAAAAGCAAAAGACTTTGAATTTGAGATTAACGATTTATTCCAGAATCCTCAAAAGTTGTATGGTATTATGACACCGTTTGAGGGGTTGAATAATATTCTCAGGGGTTGGAGAGAAGAGGAGCTGACGATATGGTCGGGGCGTAATGCGTCCGGGAAAACATCAATCATCAATGAAGTCATAATTGATTTAGTAAGGAAAAAACATCGGGTAGTTATGGCCTCTCTTGAAATGCCCGCGAAAAGATATTTGAGATGGATGCTGATGAACATGGCAGACAAGAATTATTTAGATCAAGCAGAGGTAAAAGAAAACCTTGAAAAGATTGGCGATAATTTATTTATACTGAACGTGGTCGGAGAAATTAAACCGGATATGATACTTGACGTTTTTGATTATGCCGCTCGGAAGTATGGCATTAAACATTTTTTCATAGATAGCCTGATGAAAATTTCAATCGGAGGAGTTGACGTTCTCGAAAAGCAAAAAATATTTTGTAATGAATTGATAAATAAATTAGCAGTCACTCATAAGGGACACGTTCATCTTGTTGCTCATCCACGAAAATCTTTTAAAGACTCTGACAAGCCGGACAAGGTTGATGTCGCAGGGACAGGAGACTTGACTAATCTTGCTCATAACGTCTTGATGATATGGCGACCGGATGAGGATTTAAAAACTAAAATGAGAGAGAAGGGCAAGGACGTTTCCGATAGTGTTTTATTCGTAAAGAAAAATAGGGAGTGGGGAATGGAAGGGCATATTGATTTTAATTTCAATCCCGAAACTAAAAAATTCAAAGAGGCGATAAAATGACTAAAGAACAACTCGAATATTTAGGGAGGATCAAACAGCTTGCGGAACTCGGAATTGATGAATGTAATACTGCGATGAGTACAATACTGGCCGGTATTTTAGTAAATATAGCGTTAATAAAAGGAGATGAAAAAAAATGATTTTAGCGACAGGATTATGGTTAAACAAAGGGAAGAACGGTACTTACATGTCCGGCACGATGGGAGGCGTGAGAGTGCTGATATTTAAGAACGAGAAGAAAGTCGAAGGTAGTAAACAACCGGACTATAATTTAGTATTCGCAGAGAACAAGCCGAAGGAAAAATCAGATGATAACGCAAAACAGGAATCGTCAATCCCAGAGTTCGAGCCGAGAGCGGATAATCCGTTCGGCGGCGATTCGGATTCAATACCGTTCTGAGGTAACGAGATGAAAAAAATATTTGATTACATTTGCAAGAATTGTTGGCATACTTTCAGAGACAAAAGAAATTTTATCTATTGCCCAAAATGCAAAAAGCCTTTAGACCCGAAGGACAGGCAAGAAGATATTTTAATGGCGGATGAATAAGATGGATATTAAAAATATTGCGGACGAGATAGAAAAGAAAATTAGGGAGTTAGAATTGGGGCGTAAGATTATCGGGGAACGTGCCGAGAAGAAAGCGATAGCAATAGCCGGATACGATAAAGCACTTGCGATTAAAATAATAACTTTAAAAAACGAAGGTACGCCGTTAAGCATAGTGGATAAAATTGCAAGGGGTGAATGTTGGCAAGAAAAATTAGAAATGGAAAAAGCGGAAGGGATGTATAGGGCGGCTACAAGCAACATACAAAGCATATGTGCTGAATTATCGGGTTGGCAATCTATATTCAGATTTCTGGATAAAATATAAATAATATATTGACAAAAAAGTATTGATATGATAAAAGTATTCAAATTAAAGATTCGCTTAACTTTACCCCTTGAGCGAGTTTTTAATCAAAAACTTAAAGGTCAATTTTCAAGCGGGGTAAACTCGAAAGAGTGCTTGGAGATTGGCCTTTTTTATTGGAGATTAAAATGAGAAAAGAAATTTGCGAAAAATTATGCCAAGATAATAGCACTCCGAAAAATGAAAGATTTTGTGTATGTTGGTATAAAGGGAATAAAATTAATAATAAAGTATGTTCATGGGCAGTTGAAGTTGAGGAATTTATAAAAGAAAATATGCTGTTAAATAAACGGGAGACTAAAATGAACGAACTGGAACTTTTGAAATATAGAATAAATTATTTATGCAAGAGCGCAACTGATATGGTGGCCAAAACAGCAACCGAGGCATATATGTTACAGGCATTACAAACAATAGAGAAAATTTGCCAATATAGCGATAGCGACTTAAACGCCGTGTTAGCTGACGGTTGGCGGGAGACAAGCAAAATATTGCCAGAGGTGGGCGTGGTAGTATTAACTTATGATCACTATGGAATGACAGCCGATGAGCGTGAAGTGATGATTGGATTTATAGATATGGATGACGGGCATTGGTATATCCCATGGACAGAGGAAGAGATAAAGCCGACCCATTGGCAACCGCTTCCCTTACCGCCAACTGTTAGATAACATATCGCGGATATTTGGAGTTGGCATTTTTACATTATAGGAGGATAGGGTGAAATTAAAGATAGAAATAGACGAGTACGAATTATGGAATTTATTATTAAGCGCAATATCTAATAATGCGAAATGGCCTGAATGTTGTAAAGCTGGATTGCCTGCTAATAGAATTATGCACAAGTTAAAGGAATTATGCTCGGAATATAAAATAGAAAATGCCAATTCTGGATATCCGCTGTTAGCTGATGGTTGGCGATGGAGGGTTAAGATGAAAAATGATTTAATTAGCAAAGAAGATTACATTCAAGTATTTGAAGAAACGATTATGTCAGCTCTCGATGGGTGGGCTTTGCTTGCGGTAAAGTCTGAAAACGAAAAGTTTCTTGAAATAATGATTACATGGTCAAAATACTATTGGCGAAAGCATGGCGGCGATATTTTAAAAAAATGCGAAGATGTTAAAATATAAGTTTTGCGTCATTTCGTATAACAAAATGTATCCGGCGTTTAAGACGTTGGAAAATTTTTACAGAGGAGAGCAAGATATGGGAATTGTTTTTAGTTGCGAACATTGTTGCAATTTTAGTAATGGGTTCGATTGTGATACTTGCACAAATCAGGATAAATTTTCCAATGTGGCGAAGCCGAACTTAAACGCCGTGTTAGCTGACGGTTGCGTGGCGATGGATGAGAGAAGATATTTGAGTATGATTGCCGACATTCGGGACAGGTGGATGAATGGGAGCAAGCCTGAAATAACAGCGATGGAATGGATGGCAAAAGAGATATACAATAAATTTATTGTTACGGAAAAGAAAGCAACTGTTAGCTAACATAAGGCGGATATCTGGAGTTAAGGAGACTACAAAATGAAAGATTATAATTATTGGATAAAAGCAATAGAGAGAGATATTCTTGAACCCGATAAAATACATATTCATTTAGGGCATTTAAAACAAAGTCTCCTTAATTCTGGATATCCGCTGTTAGCTGATGGTTCCAAATTTAACATAAAAGAATTATTAACAGAATATACGCAATATTTATATGATTGTAATTATCTTGATGATGATTGGTGGTGCGAGGATCCGGGGAGCGTTGAAGCATTTTTAAAAGAAAGGAGAACATAGATGAAAACACAAAAAAGATTAAAGAGATTAACGTGGTTTTGCATATCCGCTGTTATATGCTGTGCCACGTTAGGATGTGCAACAGAGGGAGAGAATTATAATTTAATAAAGTCTAAATATAAAGAGGTAAGAATGATTGGATTTGATATGTGGACGGCTAAAGATAAAGATAATAAAATTCATTATATAGAAACGAGATGCTTTTTCGATCCGGTAGAAATTACAAAGGATATTATTGTGTATGAATAAGTGGCATTGCATATAACGAGTGTTGTACGCAGTTATGAGCGGAGTAAAATAAAGGAGAAAGACAATGACAGAAGATGAATATTGTGATGCAAGCGATTTAGGCAGAATAGAAGGAGTTATGCGGTTAATGGATAATTGCATTTTGATTGGCGATCCAAACGAGACACGAAAGAAAAGCATAATGCAAAACTTGAGTTTAATATTACAAGATTTGAATAAAAAAGTTAATGTTGAATAGCGAATAATTGCGTACAACATACTAAGGTATGCGACGTTCGCGGCTTCTTGCGAATGTGCGTAACGAACGCATACCGAGTGTTGTGTGATGTTACGAGCGACCGAAAGGAGAAAGATTATGCAAGATTTAATAGACGCAATAGAAATAAGGAAAAAATATAACAGAATGACACTCGGAAAATTTGTAAAAGAATATGAAAAATTTTATAAAGTACAAATACCGAGAGAAGCAGTAGATAGGTTCGGTTATACGGGATTAAACAATGTAGATTTTTTAGGTATTATAGATGATATATTAAAAGAGCTAAGCGAGTAATTTCACACAACATATCGCGCGTACCGGATCGTTCGCAAATGTTCGGTACGCGCTGTTATATGCAGTTGTCGGCAGATTAAAGTACAGAGGAGCGAAACACGATGTTGAGCAACGATTTTAAGATTTTAATAGCTTGTGAATATAGCGGAGTAGTCCGAGACGCTTTCATCAAGCGCGGATTCAATGCTGTTTCGTGTGACTTATTGCCAACTGAAAGCCCAGGGCCCCATATCCAGGGCAGTGTTTTGGAAATATTAAACGAAGGTTGGGACATGATGATTGCACATCCGCCATGTACTTATTTAAGTTATGCGGCAACTTCATGCTGGAATAAGCAAGGCAGATTACAAAAAAGATTGGAGGCATTAGATTTTTTTGCAAAATTATGGGAAGCCCCGATAAATAAAATCTGTTTAGAAAATCCGATGGGATGTGCTTCGCCGACAATTGCCAAATATACGCAAGTGATACAACCATATTTTTTCAACGATACGGAAAGTAAGAGAACCTGTTTATGGTTAAAGAATTTGCCGAAGCTTATACATATCAAGGGCGATAATTTGTTTGAAATGAATACGCATACAGAACCAAAAATATATGCTTATTACAAAAGAGGCAAAAAAAAAGGATGCCCGATATACGGGAATAATTATCTTCCATTTTCAGATGACAGAGGACACATAAGAAGTAAGACGTTCCCAGGTATAGCCCAGGCAATGGCTGAACAATGGGGAAATTATCTTTTTGCGAGGCAGGACGCCGAGCCTCAGGCCGACAATTGCATATAACAGGGTGTTTGCGTCAGGTGTCGTATAAAATGCCGTAAAGGAATAAAAGATGACAACAGAGCAACAGATACAAAAAGGAATAATTGATTATCTCAGAATCAAGGGCTGGTTTGTTTATAAGAACAGCACGGTCGGTACATATAAGCAGTCGACAGGAAAATATATACCGGCGCAGACGCGTGGGGTTGCCGATTTGACAGCGATAAAAGACGGTCATGCAGTACAAATTGAAATCAAAAAGCCGGGATGTAAGCAGAGCGAGAATCAACTCATATTTGCCGATGATTGGATGAGCCACGGAGGTCATTATGTAGTAATTCACAGCATAGAGGAGGTGATGGAAATATGAAAAAGAATGTCAAATTGAGCAAAGAAAATCTTTTTTGCGAGTGCGAAGCGGACGGGATGAGATGCTTTAATAGAGCGACTGATAAACATTGCCGGTTCCCAGAGACTAAACGAAATATTAAAATGTATGGACGAGAGTTGATATTTGCAGATTTTAATATTATGTTTACTTGCAATGCTTGTAACGGCAGTCATGCACATATACCGAAAAAAGATATTTGGGATGAAAATAAATTTTGCAAAGAGGCCGGCATAACGCCGAGAAGCAAAATCGCAAAACAAAAAGCGAGGTTTTCCCACTCAGATTGAGGGGTTGAAAATATAAAAAGGTGCTGTAACATTAAGGATAATGGATGGCCGGGAGCGTGATAAACTCCCGGCAAAGGAGAGATGATGGAAGCCGAAAAAAATTTCATAAAAGAATTTGAATTTGAAAAGCGGATTGAAATAATAATGTCCGCATATTACAATCAATTTAAAGAACGGTTGTCGATTGATAAGTATCGGGAAATGGTTAAAAACTATTATGAATCGGAGGTTGATTGAAATGGAATTGTCAATAGAAATGTTCGATGTACTTTGGTTTATTGTGTGGTTCTCTTTTTTGTTTACTGGATTTGCTTTCGGAGCGGTGGGGTTCATTCTTCTCTTTTTTTTCAAATAAATAGAAAAACCGGCAAACTGCGCCGGTCTCTCTCTTTTTTGTTTTTAATTTTCGGTTCCTTGCGCCGGTTCCTTGTGCGGCCGGTGGGTTACGACTCTCTTTTTTTTGTCTTTACTCCCGAAAGGCCGCCCGCCGAGTGCGCCATTCCTTGCACTGGACTTTCTCTTTTTTTCAGATCGGGATGACCCGCCCTTCTTCCCGATACTGGATAGATACGCTTTAACTTCCGGACTTAATTCTGTCATTATGAACCTCTCTTTTTTTAATTTTTTACCGTTATGTTGTTATATGGTACGCCATGACCGTGCAAAAAATGATGTACACCTGCACAGGTGAAGTCTTGACATCCCGATATTGTCGGCATAAAAGATTTATCTTTAAATATATCCTCTTTTATAGTGCCATAAAACATCCCGCTATTTGTGCAACCAATTTCAGCGTAATAATTTTTATTCATAATCTTTACCTCTCTTTTTTATAATATTCATTTTCTGCTTTTATGTATGCTTGCTCAAGTTCCGTCAATTTTTCCGGATAATAAATCGCTGTATAATGAGTAGTACGCCAAAAAAGCAATGACATATCTACTGCATTTTTTTCAGTTAATTCTATTTTCATGTGGTTGACCTCTCTTTAATAGTGTTTTATACTGCTCAGGATGAACGCTGTAAGGTTTCACCCTGCGCAGTAAGGGATATGTGTCACCCATTAAAATAATGTTGCTGTTTGTTCAAATTCCTGAAATTCGTTGATATGTTTTTTAAGGCAATCAAGGCAATCGTAAACAAAGCATTTGCCATGATATGATAATTTAATGTTTATTTCCTGAATTTCTTTTCTGCAATAGTAACAATATATTTTTTCTTTTATTTCTGTTAGCATGATATCCCTCTCTTTTTTAAAATGGTATAAACTCACGTTCAAAATATCTTACAACAGCTTTTCTTATTATGTAATTATTGTAATAAACTCCCATAATTTGAGAGTCATAATAAACCGATGGATCATTTATAAACTCTCGATAATGTATTTCACCGGATTTTATCAATACTTCAATATGATGGATCATATCACTTTTAGCGGTCTCCATTCTGTCGGAGATAAGCCGATATCCTCTTTTTTGTGCTGGAGTCAATCTGGGCCTTCTCTTTTTTGTGACTTTTAATACTGGATTATCATTGACTTTTAATACAACTTTGATATTCTTTACTGATATTTTTTGTATTTTTGTTTTTTGAAAACTGCTTAAAAATTTATTGTACGCGGATTCCAGGCCGTTTACAAAGTCTTTACATAGCGGTTGACCGGCATATGGATTGCCGGTCAACTGCTTATAGACTGTTTGTAAATCTGTATTGTAGCGTAGCGAATTTTCTATTGACATTGGTTTAGTCCTCTCTTTTTTCCTATTTTTTTTAATTTAATTTTTTTTGATATGTTCCTACCGAATT
>Ga0315287_10002407_pt1 | contig 17719 bp, 13 predicted proteins | sample YL17G11_0_MG_FD_205037 | JGI IMG/M metagenome (GOLD analysis project Ga0315287, IMG submission 205037) | Sediment microbial communities from Yellowstone Lake, YNP, Wyoming, USA - YL17G11_0 | ecosystem: Environmental > Aquatic > Freshwater > Lake > Sediment | place: USA: Wyoming | collected...
ACGGCTACGCCAATGCCTACGGCAACTTGCCGGCCACGTTTGCGGACATGGTGGCCAAGGGTCTGCCGCTGCGCAAGTTCATGAGCCCCCATACCGGCGCCGAGATCATGCCCGATGACGGCACGCTGGACTTCGACGGCGACATGACCTACAAGACCGCCGAGTGCGGCGACGTCACCGTGATGGTCCAGACCACCAAGGGCGTCATCACGCTGCCGGGAACGATCACTGCCTCGAGCGACATCTCGGTGCAGTTCGGCCCCTGCTGCCCGGTGCGCTGCGGCACCTGCATCGACATCACGATCTGCGAGATCGAGTGCTGGAACCTCTGCGACGCCAGCGACGCGGCCTGCAAGATCGTGCAGTGGATCATGTGGAAGAGCTTCGAGACACATCAGGCGCTTTACGGCATGCGTCCGGCGGACGAGGCGGCCTGGATGGCCTCCGGCCTGGCGCCGATCGACAAGAACTACAAAGAATACGTGCCGACGATGGACATCGAGTACATCTACTCGAAGGGCGACTGCTGCTTCCTCAAGAAGGCCAAGGTTAACTGCTGCTCGCCTTGCGCCGTCGTCAGCCCCTGCAAGAGCGTCTGCAAGCCCGAAGCCCCCTGCGGCAAGTGCAACAAGTGCGAGAGCAAGAGCAAGTGCAACACCTGCGAGACCAAGAGCAAGTGCAACAGCTGCGACAAGTGCGCGCAGAAGACCTGCTCCAAGTGCAAGCCGGAGAACCCCTGCGGCAAGTGCAAGAGCAAGTGCAACACCTGCCAGACCAAGCCCAAGTGCGACACCTGCAAGCCCAAGTGCAACAGCTGCGACAAGTGCGCGCAGAAGACCTGCAGCAAGTGCAAGCCGGAGAACCCCTGCGGCAAGTGCAAGAGCAAGTGCAACAGCTGCGAGACCAAGCCTGGCTGCAGCAAGTGCAGCAACTAGTCTTAGGTTAAGCTGAGCAGCGGCGGCGCGCCCGGCCTGCGGACTTAAGCCGGCGCGGCAGCCGCCAGCGACAAAACTGGATTGATCTTATGGTGGGGCCGCTCTCTTCAGCGGCCCTTTCTTTTACCCTCAGCCGGCCGCGACGCTACTCGACCACCACCGGCAGCGTGCTGCCGAAGCCTTCGGCGCCCAGGCTGTCCGTGACACGCACCGTAACGGTGTAGGTGCCGGGCTCGCTGAAACTGTGCTCGACGGTCTCCGTGTCGTCGACATAAGCCTGCGTGTCGGGCAGCACCGTGCCATCGCCGAAGTCCCACGTCAGGTACTCGTAGCGCCACTGCGCGTCCGGCGCCCCGCCGTAGCCATGCGTGTGCAGCAGCAGCGGCTCATCCACGTCCACGCTGTAGACCGTGTCGTCCTGTGCCAGCGTGTCCTCCGCCGTGACGCAGACGCCCAGCGGCCCGCGGTCGCTGTAGCGCAGCGGCGTGCCAAGCTTGACGTACAACCGCGGCTCCTGCATGCTGTAGACGTTGGGGCCGGCGTAGAGATACGTCAGGGCTTTGTCGGCGGCATCTGGATAAAGCGCCTGGTCGTAGTCGATCCACCAGATGAAGCCGCGCTCGAACCACATGCCGATCGCGCGGTAGACGCCCTCCTCGTCGATCTGCGGCGCCAGGCGGTGGTAGCTGATCGGGCCGAACACCGGCCAGCCCAGCAGCCCGTTCCAGGCAGCGTCGCCCAGCGGCGCGCCCTGCTGCCAGCGCTTGAGGATCACGCCCAGCACCGGGTTGACGAATGTGTGATCCTGCCCACCGGAGTACTTCGCGATCAGCTCAACGAACTCCGGGCAATTGCCGGAGCTGCTTTCCAGCCCCGCCAGCCAGGCTCCGCCGAAACAGGCCGGCACTGAGCCGAAGTAGAACGGCTGGTAGCGCGCCTCAGTGCCCATGTTGTTGACCAGGATTTCCGAAAGCTCTCCCCGCGGGGCGATGAGGATGTTGTACAACGCAATCTTTCCCTCTGGGCCATTGAGCGTGAACTGCCGGTTGAAGGCCCGCCAGAACTTGCCGGTCACTGCAAAAGCCTCCGCGGCGCTGCAGTCCCCGCCCGGCCCCACGCCCGGGGCCAGGTCCGCGCGATAGCTTAGCTCTGCAAATTCGTAAGGGCTATTCTCGTCCATGGGGTCTGCTGAGCGGCTCCAGGAGAACAATTGATACACCGCGCTGAGCGCGTCATTACCTGTCCCGCCTGTGGCATTAAAGTAATTCGGCTGCGACAGGCCATGCAGTACAAAGCTGATGCGCTGCGGCGCGCTCATCGGGTACGGGGCTAGAGGAAGCACATCCTCAATTGCGTGCCCGTTGGCTGAGTTGCCGCCATTGTTGTTGCAGCCATAGGGCGGAGTCACGTAAGGTGCCAGGGCCTCGTACTCGCCCGTCGCGACCGGCGTTGGCGGAACGTAGGTTGCCTGGTCATTCCAGCTTGCGCTCTTGCCACTGTAGCCGCGAGGCGCCAGCGCAGGTGGCGTGGCCAGCAGCGCGGAGGTTTCCCGGCCAATCTGGCCCAGCTCCGGTGCTGGCAGCCAGGCACCCTCAGGCGGCGGCGCGGGTGCATCCCAGCCGGGCGATGTAAACTGCGCCTGCTGCCAGCCTGGCAGCGTATCAATATCGCGTTCGGACAGCGTGCCACCCGTCCCGCCAGGACTGACAGGTTGGCTGTTCATGCTGCCGCATGCGGGAATGCTCAGAAGAACAGCAGCGAGCAGGGCACTGCCCAGCCGCCCCAAAATCTGCCAGTTACGCATGGCGACCTCCCACCTGTTTCAAAGCATGCTACGTAAATATGTTACCCCACGTCGTACTTTCCGCAACGCGGCATGCCGGGATGTTACTCCACCACCACCGGCAGCGCACTGCCGAAGGCCTCGGCGCCCAGGCTGTCCGTCACGCGCACCTGCACGATGTAGGTGCCGGGCTCGCTGTAGCTGTGCTCGACGAATTGCGTGTCGTCGACATAGGCCTGCGCGTCGGGCAGCACCGTGCCGTCGCCGAAGCGCCAGGTCACGTACTGGTAGCGCCACTGCGCGTCCGGCGTCCCGCCAAACCCATGGGCATGCAGGCGCAGGGGCTCGTCGACCGCGACTGCGTAGACGTAGTCCGGCTCATCCACCACATGCTCAGCCGTGACGCTGACGCCCAGCGGCCCGCCCTCGTTGTAGCTGACGCTGGAACCCCAGCGCTTGTATTCTGCCGTACCGCCGGTGCAGTAGACGTTGGTTCCCGTGTAGTAGTAGCACTGCGCTACATCCGCCGCGTCGGGGTACAGCGACTGGTCGTAGTCGATCCACCAGATGAAGCCCTTCTCAAAGTACATGCCGAGCGCGCGCCAGGCGCCGCGCACGTCTAGCTGCGGCTCGAAGCCCCGGTAGCCGAGGGGACCGAATACCGGCCAGCCCAGCGCCCCGTCCCAGGCATCCCCGCCGGGCGGCACGCCCTGCTGCCAGCGCTTGAGGATCACTCCCAGCACAGGATTGATGAACGTCTGGTCGATCTCGCTGGAGTGCTCAGCCAACATGATGTTGAACTTGGTGCAGCTGAAACTGCTGTCCAGGCCCACCAACCACGCCCCGCCGTAGCACTCCGGTACCGTGCCAAAGTAGAATGGCTGGAAGCGCCCGACGGTGCCGTGGTTGTTGAGATGGAAGTCCGACAGCTCACCGCTGGGAGCGATCAGCATGTTGAAGAGCTGAGTTTCTCCAATGCCGGCACCAAGCGTGAACTCGCGGTTGAAGGCCCGCCAGAAGAAGCCCCGGACCGGATACGCCTGCGCGGCGCTGCAGTCCCCGCCCGGCCCGACACCCGGCGCCAGATCAGCGCGGTAGGTCAGTTCCCCGAACTCCGCCGTGCTGCCCGGGTCCCGCGGGTTGGCTGTGCGGTCGGTCGAGAAAAGCTGGTATACCGCGCTGAGTGCGTCGTTGCCCATGCCGCCCGTAGCATTGAAGTAGTTCTCCACGGTCAAGCCTCGGCGGACGTAGGTGATTCTCTGCGGCGGCAGCTCTGCCATAGAAACGCCGATTACATCCTCAATGGCGTGGCCGTTAGCTGAATTGCTCTCATCGTTGTTGCAGCCGTAGGCCGGCGTCCCGCTGGGGGCTACTGACTTGTATTCGCCCCTGGCCATCGGGGTGGGCGGGTCCCATTCAGTGTCATCCCAACTAGCAGCACGGTCCCCGCCCGGCCAGCCGCGCGGCTCGATCCGCGGCGGCGCGGCCAGCAGCGCCGCGGTATCTTTGGCGACCTGGCCCTGCGCCGGCGCGGGCAGCCAGTCGGCCGCAGGCGGCGGCGCGGGCGCATCCCAGCCGGGCGAACTGAACTGCGCCTGCTGCCAGGCTGGCAGCGTCTTAATATCAAGTTCGGACAGCGGGCCAGCTGTCCCGCCACGGTTGTCAGGCAGGCCGGTCATGCCCCCGCACGCCGGCAGGCTCAGCAACAACACGGCGAGCAGCGCACTGCCTAGCCGCCCCCAGATACACCAGTTGCACATTTCGACCTCCCACAGGTCTTGTAAGCCGGTAACGTAAAAGTGTAACCCCGCGCCACATTTTCCGCAACGTGACAGGTGGCAAATTCTGTAACGTCCTGCGCCCTGCGGCAGCGCGATATCATGGTGGCATGCAACGCCTAGCACGCTTATTCATTTCCGCCGCCGTTTTCACCGCCTGCCTGGGTAGCTCCATCTTCTGCGCCCCAGCGCCCGCGCTGGCCAACGGCTATGACGTCTACGCCAGCCCGCTGGCCTGGTCGCCCGACGGGCGCTACCTGGCGGTGGCAGTTGGCGAAGCCTGGCCGCGCGGCGACGTCAGCGAGCCCGGCAAGCTGCTGCTCTACACCCGCGACGGCCGCTTCGCGGAGCTGGCCTCCGGCAGCGTCGGCTCGCCGAGTTTCAGCCCGGATGGCGAGAAGCTGTCGGTCGTGCTGGATGGCCGATACGTCGATTACTTCCTTCCGCGCAAGGACGAACCGGACCTGGCCGGCATGGCCTCGCAGACCATCGGCGGTACCCCCGATATATTGGACCTGCGCTGGAACATGCGACCTGACGACGAGCAGGAGCTGTACTGGACGCGCGGCGAGCGCTTCTACGGCTGCGCGGTCTACGCAGGCATCCTGGCTACATCTGCATCGCCTCTATCCAGCCCACCGCCCGACAGCTCGGTGTTCGCTCCAGTTGCGGCGCCCGACGGCTCGACGCTGCTGTGCCTGATGCAGGGCGGACTAAAGGGCGATCCGGCCTACGAGCGCGTCGTGCGCTACAACCCGGCCGATGGCTCGTTCACTCAGCTCACCAAGCCGCAGGCGCGCGAGTGGGACTACCACGAGAGCAACGTGGTGTTCGTCGACGAAGACACGATCCTCTTCCAGCGCGGCGGCTGGGGCGACTGGCGTCTCTACCGCTTTGAGCTGGCCGAGGACAAGGAGTACCTGGAAGTCGCCGATGCGCAGCAGCCCACGCTGAGTACCGACGCGCGCTGGCTGGCCTTCACGCGCCGCGATCCGCAGCTCAAGGCGCAGGCGGAGTACGACTGGGAGGTGCCGCCGACGGTGTGGCTGCGCGACCGCGAGCGCGGCGCTGAGTGGCAGGTGAGCGCGCCTGGCGTGGAGGCGGAGTATCCGGCGCTCAGCCCCGACGGCTCGAAGCTGGCCTGGCTGCAGAAGGGTGACGACGGCACGCCGGAAGTGATGCTGCGCAGCCGCGCGGCACTGCTGCTGCACTAACCGAGACGGCAAAAGCAAGCGGCGGGTCTTGCCAACCCGCCGCCGCGATCGCCGCCAAGGGGACGGCATCCTCTCGAGTCTTGCGTGCCCTAGTAGGTGTCCAGGACGACGATCTGCATCGCCTGGAATCCAGCAGCAGTTGTGAATCCGTTGATGATCACCATGCGCCCCACCAGGCTGCTGTCCAGCGGCACCGGCGGGAAGTAGTCATAGCCCGGCATCGGCTCGACGCCCGGCTCGCTGCCGCCGGGCTCACTGCCCAGGCCAGGCTCCGGCGTGACAGGTACGTACGGTTCGATGCTGCACAGCAGCGGGTCGTACAGCACGAGGCGGTCCGCGCCGCTCGTGCTGTCGCGCACGGTCAGCGTGTACGCCGCGAGATCCACCGCCCGCACCTGGCCGCTCAGCGTCTCAAACGGCATGCCAAGGACTGGCGTTATGGCTCCCCGACCGCTGTACGCCGCCTCGCTGTCATCGGGCCAGCCATCGCGGTCGGCGTCCGGTGCGGAAAAGTCGTCGCCCAGCTCCAGCGTGCCGTCCTTGTCCTGGTCGATGACCACCCGGCCCATGGCAAGGAAAGTGCCGCACTGCGCAGTATTGGCGCCATTGGCGTCCAGCTGGTCGATCCTGGTGGACAGCACGATGCCGCCGCCTGATGGCAGCAGGCCGATGAACGTCTTGGAGGCCGGCGCCAGCGTGATATTCAGCTTGCAGACGCGCCCCAGCACCAGCGAGACCGGGAAGATCTGGTTGATCGTGTCGCCTCCCGTGCCGTCGCCGTTGACGTCCTCCTGCACGCGCACGGTCAGGCGCAGCTTGCCCTGGCTCAGCGACTGGACATAGTCCAGGCGGTAGCTGCCCGTGGTGCCAGGATACGTCGTGCGCAGGATGTCGTCCTCGGGGTCGAGCAGCCGCGCCATGACCTTGGTCACGGCGGAGGCTGGCGCGACGGGCTTGCCGGCATTGTCGAGCACCGTAAATCCCGTAATGGTGACTGTGCCGGAGAGCGTCGCTACGCGCGTGCTGCTCGCTAGCTGCAGGCGCTGCACATTGGCGTTGTAGGTCATGCCGGCGTCGGGCAGCTGCAGGTCAGGCGTGCCGACCATGTTCGACTCGTGGCACCCCGCCGCCAGCAGCATGACGGCCAGTAACGTGATACTCCACCTCGCCATCTCACACCTCATCCCTTCACCGCCGTCGGCCGCCGGCCGGTTTCCTTCAGCGCCTGCTGCATCACGCCGCCCAGCCGGCGGATGCCCTGGCGGATCTGCGGCTGTGTCAGTGTGGAAAACGCCAGCCGCAGGTTCACGCTCTCGCGCCGGTCGGTGTAAAAGTAGCTGCCCGGAGCGAACTCCAGGCCCTGCTTGATCGCCCGCTCCAGCAGCTCATTGCTGCTCAGGCCGCCGCGGCTCAGCTCGGGCAGGCTGACCCAGAAGCTGAAGCCGCCCGGCGGCATCTTCCAGGTCACCTCATGCGGGAAGTGCAGCCGCATCACCTCGTCCATCAGCTCGCGGCGCGCGCGGTAGATGCGCTCGACCTTGCGGCTGTGCAGGTCCATGTAGCCTTTCTTGATGAATTCGTAGACCAGCGTCTGCAGGAAGTAGCTGTCGCTGCGGTCCAGCGCCCGCTTGAGCTTGATGAAGCTCACGCCGATCGGCCCGGGCAGCAGCGTCCAGGCCACGCGCGTGCCCGGCAGGAAGACTTTGGAGAAGCTGCCGATCTGGATCACGTGCCCGCCGCTGTCCAGGTTCTTCAGCGACGGCTCGCGCTTGCCCTCGGGCCCCAGCAGCATCGCCCAGTGGTCCTCGATCACCGGCACGTTGTAGCGCTGCGCCAGCTCGATCAGCCGCTCACGCTTGGCGCGACTCATGTTGACGCCGGTCGGGTTGTGCAGCGTGGGGATGGTGATGATCAGCGCCGGCTTCTCGCGCTTCAGCAGCCGGTCGAGGTAGTCCACGTCCATTCCGTCGTGCTCCATCGGCACGCCGCGGTAGGGGATCTTGCGCGCCACGAGCAGGTTGAGGATCGAGTTGAACGTCGGATCCTCCACCACCACGCTCTCGCCGGGCTTGACCAGCAGGTGCAGCAGCAGGTTCAGCGCAACCTGGAAGCCGCTGCAGATCACGACGTCGTTGCGCCCCTCCACCATCGCAAGGCCGTCCTTGGCCAGCCGCAGTTCGAGGTAGTCGATCAGCGGCCGGTAGCCCTGGGGATGGCCATAGTCGAAGAAGTAGGCCTGCGGATCCCACAGCATCTGGCTGGAGACTTTCTTGATGCGCTCGAAGGGGAACAGCCGCACGTCGGGGATGGCGCGGCTGAAGCTGATCCACTCCTCCTCGCCCTGCCAGTGGTCGCGGTAGCGCGGCATGCCGAAGAAGCGGCCCTCGAGCTGGTAGTTGTCCCACTCCATGTCCAACGCCTGGCCGTCGGGCGAAGGCTCGGCGGCGACGGGAACGCCATCGCGCCGGCTGAGCGTACCGGTCAGCCCGGCGCGGTCCAGCACGTAGGTGCAGCTGCCGGGGCGCGTCTCCACCCAGCCGTCGGCGGCCAGCTCCAGGTACGCCGTGAGCACCGTCTTGCGCGAGACGCCCAGCTCGGTGGCCAGTTCGCGCGTGCCGGGCAGCTTGTCGCCGGGCCGCAGCGTACCGCTGCGCACCAGCGCCACCACGCCTTCGCGGATCTGCTGGTACACCGGTGTGGGCGCAGACTTGTCGATGGAGAGAAACATCGCCACCCGGATTATATCCACAATGCGGCACATTACGCATACCGGTACCACCCTTTTCACGGGGTACCAGTTGTCGAACGGCGAGCATCTGGATTGCCGAACACTGTGCCAGTCTGTATTCTGACGGGCTGCTAAGCTGCATGCAGCCGCCGACCGCTGCAGATATGGGGCGCTCCGGTCCAAACTGGTACCCCAAGCGACAGCAGCATTGCGCGCTCAAGTCCGACTTACCGCTGCTCAGGGCGCCAACACGCAGAGCAGTTCTGCGACGTCGCGCTCCTCGCCCAGATTGCCACCCATCTCGAAGTCGCCAAAGTCCGTGCGCAGGCTGCCATCTGCGCGGTACAGCGCCAGGTGCAGCGTCTCGAATGTTTGATCGTTGTCGTACCAGCCCTGGATGGCGACCAAGTAGCGGCCGCCCGGCGCGCTGGATTTCAGCCTGACCCATTCCTCGGCCGTTCCAGCGGCGATATTCTCCGACCCAACAATGAAGCTCCGGCCAGCAAGGTCGTTGCCGAAGAAAGCGTCGCCTTCGTCACCGTTGGCTGAAATGATATCGAATCCCAGATCGATCTCGGGATCACTCCACGTGGCCACCAGCTTATCTCCGGGGGCGGTGAAGCCGACCTGCTGGTTCGGTTCCTCTGTATCTTCGGGAGCGAACTCAATGCTGTTGGTGTTCGGTGTGATGTTACCCGCGCCGTCGATCGCGCGCACGGCCGCCAGATGCGTGTAGCCTTCGCTGAAGAACCAGCCGAAGTAGAGCTCGGGCGTATCGCCGGGGATCAGCAGCAGTGGCAGCTCCCAGTCGAGCCCCCACAGCACCGGCGCTTCGTAGAGCGCGTAGTACGCGATACCACTGGGATCCTGGGCTTCATTCCAGTAGATGTCAACGCCGTAGCCGGGGAGCAGCGCCTCCTTGACTCCCTCGCCTTCGACCCAGGTCGGCGGCTCGTTGTCGCCACTGGTATCCTTCATGTAGAGCCTGGCTTCGATGCCCTCCGCCCAATAGCTGCCATCCTTGACCAACAGGACGTAGAACGCGCCGCCGTCGCTGATCGAGCCCGGCGGCGGTGTGATGCCATCGCCCAGGGTCAGCAGCGTGGTCTGATGCAGCCCGTCGCCGCGCAGGAAGCGCCAGCAGCCGGCATCGTAGTCGGCCAGCGCCACGAACAGGTCGTAGATTGAGCCGCTGATGTCCAGCCGCGCCGGCACCCGCTCGCCAGGCGTGACGCTGAAGATCACGTAGCTGAAGTTGTCCGGATCGAACTGGACGCCGAATTCGTCGAAGGTGACGTTCAGACTGTCATACACGTCGGCCTCGCCCAGTGCGTTGTAGCTCGTCTCGCTGACGCGCTTGGGCTTCGCCGTGGCGGCGGGCAGCGCCGGCAGCGCCGCCAGCGAGTCTGCGTCAGCAGGCGCCTGCAGATCAACGGGCGCCGGCTTGTTGCCGTCCGAGCCCCCGCAGCCCGCCAGCGCGGCGCACAGCAGAAACAGCAGCGCGAGACGGGTGAATGCAGCATGTCCCATCGCACTCCTCCCTAACCCATAAAGGTCTTGCCACAGATGTTATACCCGCAGTCCACTGCGCCCAAGCCGCGAGTTCAGGCGTCGCGTAGGGTGTCCGTTAATGCAGCGTGTCAGTAGCCGCATCCTCAGCGGGAGAGGCGGGCGCATCGGACGTGGCAGCTGGCGGCCAGGCTGTTGGCGGCTGGACCTGCACGCTGTCCAGCGCCGCCGTGAATGCCTGCGCATCACTGTCGCGCTCGCTCAGGGGGGCAGGCGCCGCGGGCTGCGGCAGCTGCACGCCGAACAGCGGTGGCTGCGCGGGCGGCATGTACGTCGCCGCGTACGCGGGCTGGCTCGCCGGGATCGGCGGGGCGGCGGGCGCAGGCTGGGTATTCACCGGCACGTTGACATACGCCGCGGCAGGCTGGGCCGATGCCGGTGGCTGTGGCAGTTGCGCCGGCTGCTGGCTGGGCGCGGGCGCACTCAGCGCGGGATTGGTCTGCTCCAGGCGGCGCATGAAGCCGGAGAGCAGGCCATAGAAAGCATACTCGAACTGCTCGCGCTCGCTCTTCAGCTCGGTCAGCCGGTGGCGGATCTCGTTCTCGCCCACCCGCGCCTCGCGCTCGATGGCGTCGGCGCGCCCGTGCGCCGCGGCGATCAGCTCGTCGCAGGTGCGCTGGGCCAGCACGACGCTGTTCTTCAGCAGCTCCTCGCTCTCGCGATACTTGACCAGCTCCGCTTCCAGCGTCGCCAGCCGCGCATTGAGCTGGCCGATGGCCGCGATGTAGTCCTCCAGCGCGCGGATCACGTCGCTGCGGAAGCGCTCCACTTCGTCGCGGTTGTAGCCGCGGAAGCCGCTGCGGAAGCTGATATTTTCGATGTCCAGGGGTGTCAGGTTCATCTCAGTGCTATCTCCCCACTGCAGCCATAAACACCAGCTGCCGGAACAACCACAGCACAACGATCGCCACCATCGGCGTGAAGTCAAAGCCGCCCGAGCGCAGCGGCAGGCTGCTGAACAGGCACATGTAGGGCCAGACGAACTCGTGCACCAGCCGGAACCACTGCTGATAGCGCCAGGCGGGAAACCAGCTGCCGAACGACCAGACGATGATCAGCAGGATGTAGAGCTGGATCACCTTGTCGATGATGAGCAAGATCAGCCACACGGGCTGATTCTAGCACGGCTGAAACGAAGGTACCCCGCGGGCCAGGTAACTACCGGCACCGCAACCTTCCGCTGAGTGCTGCTACCTTCCGGTCCTGACACGGTTGGCGGCGTTTGCGCGCAGCAGGCCCGGCCCACGAGGCGCGGTCATTCTAGCAGAAATGAGAATGCGCTGTGCGCAGCGGTGCTACTTGCCCTTGGCGGGTTTCTTGGCCGGCTGGGTGACGAAGTCGCCGAATACCTCGAGCACGTGGTAGTGCTCGACAAACCCGTGCTCGGTGCACACGCGCCTGAGCATGCGGTGCAGTTCCTTGTCGCCGGCGAACTCGACGACGCGGCCGGAGGCGATGTCCACCAGATGGTGATGGTGCCCTTCGGTGTCCGCCAGCTCATAGCGGTAGCTGTTTTCGTGGATGCGCGTCTTGGCGAGGATCCCGGTTTCCACCAGCAGGTCGAGGCTGCGATAGATCGTGGCCCGCGAGACGACGCCGGGGCTCTTCTCATTCAGTTCGCGCAGCAGGTCCTCGGCCTGGAAGTGCCAGGTGCGCTTGCGCAGCAGCAGGTCGATCAACGCCTTGCGCGGCTTGGTCAGCTTGAGGTTCTTCTCCAGCAGCACACGGTAAAAGCGCTCGCGCAGTCTCTCTTGATACGGGTTCACCATCGTTCATACCCCTGTGGGAACTGGCGCGCATTATACAACACCGCTGCGTATTGCGTCTCAGTTTCAATGGAATTTTTCTCAGTTCCGCAGGCTAAATGCAATCAACGCATGAACAGCCGCGCCATTTCCGCCGAGCCCAGGCGCAGCACCGTGGGCCGCCCGTGCGGGCAGCTTAAGCTGGAAAGCCGCGTCAGCAGCTGGCGCACGAGGGCAAAACGCTCATCCGGCGGCAGCGGCTGGTTGGCCTTCACCGCGGCGTGGCAGGCCAGCGCCGCGGCCAGCTCCTTGACCTGGCTCTCCAGCAGCGCGCTGTGCTGGTGCTCGGCCAGCTCCGCGAGCATGCCGTGCAGCAGCTCCGGCGTCACCACGCCCGCCAGCGCCTGCGGCACTTCGCGCAACAGCAGGTTGCCCGCCGCGCCGAGCTCGCAGGCGAAGCCGAGGTGTTCCAACGCCGGCAGGTAGTCCTCGGCCAGCTCCGCTTCGGCGCCCGACAGCGGGATGACCATTGGGAACAGCAGGCACTGCCGCGCCGGAGCTGACGCCCTGGCTCCGCCCTTGAAGCCCGCGTACAGCTCCTCGAACAGCACGCGTTCGTGCGCGGCGTGCTGGTCGATCAGGTACACGGCCTGCGGCGTAGTGACGACAAGGTAAGTGTCGCTGATCTGGCTGATCACACCCAGCCCCAGCTCGCTGGCCAGCGTGCTGACCTCTTCCGGCGAGACTTCGCTGCTCTCAGCTGCCAGCGCCAGGCCCTCGGCCTCAGCGTCGGGCAGAGCTGCAAACGCCGCCGGTGCCGGCCTCGCACTTGGCTGCTGCGGCCTTAGCTGGCCGAGATGGGGCGGCGCAGCGCTGCGGCTGCGGCCGGGGAAGGGTATCTCGCTGCCCTGGCCACTGGCCAGCGGTGGCGCGGCGGGCGGCGCGGCGATCGGCTGGTGCGGCTCGTAGAGCGGCACGGCGCGCTGGCCGGGCGGCGTCTCGGGATCGAGCGACGGGTCATCGGCGGTGCGCGGCGGCGCGCTGGCTGGCGCGGGCGGTTTCGCGGCCGGGCTGATCACGGCGGCCAGCCCGCGCGTCAGGGCCCGCTGGCGCTGCGCCGCGGCCTCGCCGAGCGCGCGGCGCACGGCGGTGGCCAGCAGGCTGTAGACCGCCTGCGGCTGGGCGAAGTTGACTTCGGACTTCATCGGGTGGACGTTGACGTCGACTTCCTCGGGCGGCAGCTCGACGAAGAACGCGCCCATCGGGTACTTGCCGGCGCTGAGGAACTCGCGCACGGCGTCATCCACCGCCTTGTACAGCAGCTTGTTGACTACCGGCCGGTGGTTGACGAAGTACCACTGCCGTGTGCGGTTGTGGCGGTGGTGCCGCGGCTCGCTGATGAAGCCGTAGGCCGCGGCCGGCGGAAACTCGAAGTTGATCTCGGCCAGTTCGCCGCCGCACTCCGGCCCCAGCAGGTCGGTGAGCACGGAGCGCAGCCCGCCCTGCGCATCGGTGGCGAGGATCGCGCGCCCGCCCGAAAGCACCTTGAAGCGCACCTCGGGCCGCGCCAGCGCGTAGGCCGACATCAGGCCGCTGATCAGCGCCGTCTCGGCCTGGCGGCTTTTTAAGAACTTGAGCCGCACGGGCGTGTTGAAGAACAGGTCGCGCACCTCGACTTCCGTGCCCGCCTGCACGTTGCAGGGCGCCAGTTCCACGGCCTCACCGCCGGCCGCGCTGACGCGTCCGCCAAGCTCCGTGCCGGCGCGGCGGCTGGACAGTGTGACGCGCGCCACGGCGGCGATGCTGGACAGCGCCTCGCCGCGGAAGCCCAGCGTAGTCAGCGCGTAGAGGTCGTTGAGGCAGCGGATCTTGCTGGTGTGATGCGGCCGCAGCGCCAGCGGCAGCTCGTCATAGGGGATGCCCCAGCCGTTGTCGCTGACGCGGATCAGCTGCTTGCCGCCGTCCTGAAGCTCGATCGTGACGGCCGTCGCTCCGGCATCCAGCGCGTTCTCCACCAGCTCCTTGACCACGGAGAGCGGCCGCTCGACGACCTCGCCCGCGCAGATCTTGTGCACCTCCTCGGGCGGCAGCGGCGCGATCGGCTGGTAGTCAGACACTGAGGCCATGGGTGTAGTTTACCGGACTACGCTGCAAGTCGCGTTAAGGCCGCGCTTTAAGTGTGGCGGTGCGCAGCGCTACTGGTCCGCCGGCTCAGCTTCGCGTGTCAGGTCCAGGTAACGGAGCAGCTTGCCGCCGGGGGCCGTGGAGATGTGTTCGACACGCCTCAGCTGCACCTTGGCGCCGTCCATCTCGCGCTCGAAATGCTCGATAAAACTGCTTTGCTCTTCCGGCGTGAAGTTGTCGCCGATATAGCGGAACTCAAATAAGTCCCGCGTCAATCGTACGGTCAGAAAGCGCTGCACGCTGTGGCTGTTCATCATAAACTCGCCGATGACCATGCTGTTCGTGCGGCGGCCGCTGGGCAGGACGATCTGCTCGGTGAGCCGGCCGCTGAGCTCGCTGAAGGCAAAGCCGCTGCGGCCGCACTTGCAGTCGCACCAGCGCAGCGTGCCGATATCGCACAGCTCGTAGCGCACGAACGGCGTGATGCGGTTGAACAGGTCGGTGATCAGGATCACGCCGTTGCTGCCTTCGGGCAGCACATCGTAAGTCTGCGGCTGGCCGATTTCGATGATGTAGCGCGGGTTGATGTGCAGCGTGCCGTGTGCGCACTCCGCGGCGATGCTGTTCGTCTCGCGGCTGCCGTAGTAATCACGCAGGCGGACGCCGAAAGCCTCGGTAAACACTGCGCGAAACTGCGGCAGCATTGTCTCCGCGCCTCCCCAGGCACTCACCACTGAGCCCGGCGCCACCTTGCGGCCCGTCTTGAGCATCCACTCGGCGCACTCCGCCAGCAGCGTGGTGTAGCCGTACACGGTACAAGGAGCATTAGCGGCGATCAGCGCCAGGAAGCGCTCGTACTCCGCCGGGCCTGGACCATAGGTGCTGACGTCGTAGACCATCTTGAGCTTGGCGGCCAGCCCCGGCTTCCACGCCTCGCTGTGGCTCGGCGGACGGCCCCACAGGCAGATGCGGGGCAGGCCCGGCCGCCAGCCCGCCACGCACATCATCTCCTGCTGCATGCCCCAGCTGTAGCGCATCAGCTCCGGGTGGTAGAAGTACGTAGTCGGCCGGCCGGTGGATCCGGTCGTGCTGCGCGTCCTGAGCAGCGGATCGCTGCCATACACCTGGTTAAGGCGCGGGTAGAAAGCCTGCATGGCGTCGCGCGTCAGCACCGGCAGCGCCGGCAGCTCGGCAAAGCTGCGCAGCGACGGCGCGGCGTCGAACTGCTTGTCGTCGCACAGCCCGACGGCACGGTATTGCTTGATCTGCCCGGCCAGCCGCGCCAGTGCACGGCGCTCGTAAGCAGCGCGCTCAAGGCGAAAGCCCTGGCGGACCCAGTTGCGCCCAATGCGATATTCAGATTGGGAGATGTAAGCCGCGGCGACAGCTGCTCGCTGAGCTAATCTGCTCAGCGCACTGGCCTTCTGCACTACATCGTTCCCAGTTTCCATTTGAGAGCGATTATAGTATGCCCCGCGACTCGGCTGTGAGGGCAATCTGGGCCATGTTGTAGCAAGCGTTCAGTGCGTCAGTGAGCAGGGGAAGGCGGAATGCGGCGAGCTAGATACCAACGATGTATGAGCTACTGGCCTGGCCACGGGAAATCGCACCGGCGGTCTGGTTGAACTGCGCGCCGCAGGACAGGCAGCGCTCCATCTTTACTTCCACGGATGACAGCTTGCAGCTGCAGTAGGGACAGTGGGTCAGGATGCGCTTGGGCTCCGGCGGCGCAGGCAGCGGATCACTTGGCTTAATCTCGGCGGCAGTCGCCTGCGGCTTGGCGAACAGCATGTCCAGCAAAGCAGTATCGGATCTTCCCATCGATCACCTCAGGAAATATACGCGACCCCACGGGCATGGCCCGTCCCACGCGCACTTAGACTCAACACTGCCGATGTTGTTCCCAGCCGCTGCGCTATCGCGCTGCGAAAAGTGCTGCGCGCCGGTTACAGCGCGTCGGGCAGCTGGCGGTGCAGCTTCTCGTACGCCTTGTGCCACCACGGGCTGTAGGTGCCCGCGACGATGCGCCGGCGGGCGCGGGCCAGCAGCTCGCGGTAGAACGCCAGGTTGTGCAAGGTAAGCAGGCGGGCGTAGCTGTGCTCGGAGAGCACCAGCAGGTGGCGCAGGTAGGCGCGGCTGTAGCGCCGGCACACTACGCAGCGGCAGCCTGGGTCGAGCGGGCGCGCGTCTTGTGTGAAACGCGCGTTTCTCAGCGCCAGCTTGCCGTTCCGCGTATAGGCCAGGCCGTGCCGTGCCATGCGCGTGGGCTGTACGCAGTCGAACATATCGAAGCCGTGGGCGATGGCGTGCAGCAGGTCCGCCGGCTCGCCGACGCCCATCAGGTAGCGCACGCGCCCGGCGGGCAGCAGCGGGCCACAGAATGCGCTAAGGCGCAGGAAGTCCTCGCGCGCTTCGCCGACCGCCAGGCCGCCGACCGCCAGGCCATCGAACGGCAGCGCCGCGACGTACTCGGCGCTCTCGCGGCGCAGGTTCTCTTCCAGCCCGCCCTGGACGATGCCGAAAAGCCGGGAAGGCAGAAGTGAGAAGTCAGAAGTCAGAAGTGAAGAGGATTCATGCTGAGTTGAGCGCTCGAAATGAGCCCCGCTCTGCTTCGACTTCTGCCTTCTGACTTCTGCCTTCTGACTTTCTCCTGCAAGTTCCGGCCACAGCTGCGCCTGCTGTGCCGCCCAGGCGTGCGTCAGCGCCATGTCGCGCGCTACCTGCTTGCGCGCCGCGGGCAGGCCGGTGCAGACGTCGAGGCACATGGCGAAGTCCACGCCGAAGGCCAGCTGCGCCTCAAGCGTGAAGCGCGGCGTGAAATGCCAGCGCCCGCCGGCGATGTGGTCCGTGAAGTGGATGCCGTCGGGCTTCACCGTGCGACGCGGCGCCAGGCTGTAGGCCTGGTAGCCGCCGCTGTCGGTAAGCACGCTGCCGCCCCAACCGGTGAACGCCTTCACGCCGCCCGCGCGGCTGAGCGCTTCCACGCCGGGCCGTACCACCAGATGGTAGGTGTTCATCAGCACGTGCCGGTAGCCCAGGCGCTGAACGTCCGCCCAGTCCAGCGTGCGCAGGCTGCCCGCCGTGGCCACGGGCTGAAACAGCGGCGTGGGCAGGCACGTGCCGTCGCGCGCGACAAGCACGCCCGCGCGCGCCGCGCCGCACCCAGCCTCAAGCTCCCAGCAGCCCTGCACGCGGCAATACTAGCAGGAAGCGCGACTGCCGTTCGCGCGGCGCATCCTTTATAATCCCCTGCGCGCCAGAAGTGATGGCAAGCGGCTGGGGTATAATCCACGCGCGCGCCATTAGCTCAGGGGTAGAGCATCTGACTTTTAATCAGGTGGTCGCAGGTTCGAGCCCTGCATGGCGCACTCTTTGTCTGTGTCCGGCGTAGCGTGTCCGGCAGGTCACAGCCTGGGATGTGCGGCGTGCGAAGGCGCGCTCGATCGTCTGTAGTTAACAACTTCAGGCTCGTGGATCACTCGGGCTTGTGGCGTTAACCGGTTGCGGCATTGCGGCATGTCCCGCTGACAAGCAGCGTCTTGCGATGTACTGGGACTCGTCGATCATCTGCGTTTAAATGCGTGGCCCCATCGTCTAGCGGTCAGGACGGCACTCTTTCAAGGTGCAGACACGGGTTCGACTCCCGTTGGGGCTACTTTGTGTCCTAACTCGTATACCCTCATTTTCGGCAGTGCGTAGATCCGCACGTCCAGCCCATCTACCCGTACGTCCACCTCTTTGATGAAGCTGCGCAGCAGCTCGCGCAAGGCGCTGCGCTCCTGCCACCTGCTCGGTGCAAGCTTTCTGCTGCTAGCTGCACCGCATCTCTGCGCACTACAATAT
>Ga0315287_10002408_pt1 | contig 17704 bp, 16 predicted proteins | sample YL17G11_0_MG_FD_205037 | JGI IMG/M metagenome (GOLD analysis project Ga0315287, IMG submission 205037) | Sediment microbial communities from Yellowstone Lake, YNP, Wyoming, USA - YL17G11_0 | ecosystem: Environmental > Aquatic > Freshwater > Lake > Sediment | place: USA: Wyoming | collected...
GGGCTTCACAGCGGGCTTCACAGCGGGCTTCAGGGCAGGCCTGGCCAGCGCCTTCCCGGCCACGGGCTTGCGCGGCGCAGCCTTGTCTTTGCTGGCGGCCTTCGGCGTCGGCTTTGCGGCCTTCGCAGAAACTGTCTTTTTCGCCTTCGCAGGCTTGACAGACGGTTTCTTCACGGGCATCTCGCTCTCTCCAATCCCACGGAGGACGCGGGATTATACAGACCGTGGGCCGCGGGTCCACTCGGCGAAAAAGGGGCCTCCTGGACCTGGCTGAGGCGGCTACCCGGGATCGAGCGGAATGCTGTGGCGAGCGGCCGTTTCTTCTAGAATCCGCGCTTCTCTGTTCCCGTTCCGACTCCCGTGGGTGAGCGATGCGCCTGACCAAGATCAAGCTGGCCGGATTCAAGTCATTCGTGGATCCGACGGCGATCGGCTTTCCCACCAACCTGGTGGGCGTGGTCGGCCCGAACGGCTGCGGCAAGTCGAACATCATCGACGCCGTACGCTGGGTGATGGGCGAGATCTCGGCGAAGCACCTGCGCGGCGAGTCGATGGCGGACGTGATCTTCAACGGCTCCGGCTCGCGCAAGCCCGTGGGCACGGCGTCCGTCGAACTGGTCTTCGACAACGCGGACGGCAAGCTGGGCGGCGAGTATGCGGGCTACAGCGAGGTGTCGCTGAGGCGCGCGGTGTCGCGCGACGGCACGTCCACGTATTTCCTCAATGGCGCGCGCTGCCGTCGCAAGGACATCACCCAGTTGTTCCTCGGCACCGGCCTGGGTTCGCGCAGCTACGCGATCATCGAGCAGAACATGATCTCGCGGGTCATCGAGGCCCGGGCCGAGGACATGCGGGCGTTCCTCGAGGAAGCCGCCGGCATCTCGAAGTACAAGGAACGGCGCCGCGAGACGGAGACCCGGATCGCCCACACGCGCGAGAATCTCGCTCGCCTGAGCGACCTGCGCGATGAAGTCGAGAAGCAACTGCGTCACCTGCAGCGGCAGGCCGCCACTGCCCGTCGGTACCAGGTGTTGAAGCAGGAGGAGCGCCAGGTACACGCGGAACTGCTGGCACTGCGCCTGCGCGAGGTCGAGACCGAGTCCGGGGCTCGGCAGGCCATCCTGAACGAGCGCGATACCGCTCTGCAGGCCGCGCTGGCCGGCCAGCGCCAGGTCGAGGCCGCGATCGAACGCGCGCGCCAGGAGCACGACGCCCAGTCCGAAGTGCTTTCCGCGGTGCAGGGTCGCTACTACCAGGTGGGAGCGGAAATCTCCCGCACCGAGCAGGCCATCGAACACGCGCGCGAGATCCGCGGCCGCCAGCGGCAGGAACTCGAGCAGATCGCGCACGGCACGCAGGAGGCGAACACGCATCGCGTGCGTGATCGTGCCCAGGCGCTCGAACTCGAGGCGGCACTGGCCGAGCTGGGTCCGGGTCTCGAAGCCGCACGGGTCGCCGAGCAGGTTGCCGGACAGGAATTCACCGCAGCCGAAGCAGCGATGTCCAGCTGGCAGGAGCAGTGGGAGTCGTTCAACCAGTCCCTACGGTCGGCTTCCTCTGCGGCCGAGGGCGAGCGCGCCAGACTCGAGGGCTTCGACGACCAGTTGCGCCGCCTCATGGCGCAGCGCGACCGCGCGACCCAGGAGCACGGGGCACTCGCCGCCGCGGACGTGGCGGCCAAGCTCGCGGAGATCGAGGCAGCCGAGGTTGCGGCCCGTGCCGAGCACGAGCGGGCACGGCAGCAGATGGAGGCGCTGGTCGCTGCGCTGCAGGCCGAGCGCGGCCGCGAACGCCAGCTGGCCGAGGCGGCCCAGCGCGCGCGGCGCGAGGTCCAGGAAAGCGAGGGACGCATCGTTTCGCTCGAGGCGCTGCAGAGTGCGGCGCTCGGGCAAGGGCAGGGCAAGGTCGTCGACTGGCTGAAGTCGCGCGGCCTCGAGCGCAGCCCGCGCCTCGCGCAGCAGCTGTCGGCGGACAAGGGCTGGGAACGGGCCGTCGAAACCGTGCTCGGCAGCTACCTCGAAGCCGTCTGCGTGGATTCCATCGACGGCGTTGCGGGCATGCTCGAAAGCCTGACGGCCGGCACGGTCACGTTCTTCTCGGGCACCGATGCACCGGCGAGCAGCGGTCACGGGCACGAGACGTTGCGTGCACGAGTCCGCGGGCCGGCGGGGCTCGACGCGTTGTTCGAAGGCATCGTCGCGACGGAAACGCTCGGTGAAGCGCTGCGGATTCGCGGCAGCCTGCGTTCCGGGCAATCGGTCATCACGCGGGACGGTATCTGGATCGGTCCGGACTGGCTGCGGGTGAGTCGCGACAAGGATGCCCACGAGGGCGTGATCGAGCGCGAGGACGAACTGCGTCGACAGCGAGCGACACTCGAGGGCCGGCAGGCCGCACATCGCACTGTCGAATCGGACCTCGAGGCGGCGCGCCGGCAGGTTCGCGAATTCGAGGACCGGCTGGCCGAGCACCAGTCGCAGGTGTCGCGCAGCGCCTCCGCCCACCTGGGCCTGCGCTCGCAGATCGACGGGTTGCGTGCCCGTGCCGAACAACGCGGCGCGCGCCTGCAGCAGCTCACGGCCGAACTATCGGAACTCGCGGGCGCCGTCGAGGAAGCCAATGCGGGCAATCGTTCGACGCGCGGTCGGCTCGAGGAAGCCGTCGAGAAGATGGCGGAGCTCGAGGAGCGTCGCCAGCTGCTCGAGGCCGAGCGCGAGGACCTGCGTGCCCGACTGGCCGCCGCACGTTCGCTCGCCGAGACGCAACGTAACGCTGCCCGCGAGGTTGCGATCCGCGTCGAGTCGCGCCGCACCAGTTACGAGTCGCTGCTCGCCGGCATCGCCCGCCTCGATGGACAGATCGCCCAGTTCGACGCGCGCCGGACCGACCTCGACGGGCAGCTCACAGGCGGCGAGGCGAGCGCTGCCCAGCTCAAGGTGACGCTGGACGACGCCCTGCAGCGGCGAGTAGCGGTCGAAGAAGAGCTGGCCGCGGCTCGTCGGCGGATGGAAACCGTCGACGCGGGGTTGCGTGAGCTCGACGAGGATCGCTCACGGGCTGAGGCGAGCGTCAATGAGGCGCGCGAGCTGCTCGAGAGCGTGAAGTTCTCGGTGCAGGAGCTGAAGGTGCGGCGCGAGTCGCTGCTCGAGCAGTTCACGCTGACCCGCCTCGACCTCGCGGAAATCGTGGCCGCGCTCGTCGAGGAGGCGAACGTCGCCGGCTGGGAGCAGCGTCTCGTCGAGACCGGTGAGAAGATCGAACGCCTCGGCCAGGTCAACCTCGCCGCCATCGACGAGTTCCGCGAGCAGTCGGAACGCAAGGAATACCTGGACCGCCAGTTCGCCGACCTCACCGATGCGCTCGCAACGCTGGACGATGCGATCAAGAAGATCGACCGCGAGACCAAGAGCCGCTTCCAGGACACGTTCGACCGCGTCAATGAGGGTCTCAAGGACAAGTTCCCGCGCCTCTTCGGCGGCGGCCACGCTTATCTCGAGCTGATCGGCGACGACGTCCTTGAAGCGGGGGTGGCGATCATGGCGCGTCCGCCTGGCAAGCGGAACAGTTCGATCAGCCAGCTGTCGGGCGGCGAGAAGGCGCTGACGGCCGTGGCACTCGTCTTTTCGATCTTCGAACTGAACCCGGCGCCGTTCTGCCTGCTGGACGAGGTCGATGCACCGCTCGACGAGAACAACGTCGGGCGCTTCTGCGATATCGTGCGCGAGATGTCTTCCCAGGTGCAGTTCATCTTCGTCACCCACAACAGGACGACGATGGAACTCGCCAACCAGTTGCTGGGCGTCACGATGAACGAACCGGGCGTGTCGCGCCTCGTCACCGTCGACGTCGACGAGGCCGTGCGCATGGCTGCCATGTGAGGCGATCGTCATGAGCGAACTTCGCTGGATACTGCTGGCAGCCGGACTGGCACTGATCGCCGGCGTGTACCTGTGGGGCACGCGCTCGAGGCAGCGTTCCGCCGCCAGCCAGGTTGACCGACCGGTGCGCTACGAGCCGATGCAGCCGCCGACCGGAGCACCTGCCGCCGTGCCCGGCGAGTCTCCGCGCTTCGAGCCGAGCATTGCGCCGGACGGCCCCTTCGACGTGCCGGACGACCCGGCCGAACCGGCGATCGACTTCGACGAACCGCCAGCCATGCGGGCGAGTGCGCCGCCGCGCCGCGAGCCGACGCTCGGTCCACCGGTCGAACCCCCGCAGCGGCCGCGCCAGAAGATCGTCACCGTGCGCGTACTGGCCGTGGCACCGGCGCGGTTGGATGGCGCGCAGCTGCAGGAGGCGCTCGAGGCGGAAGGCCTCGAGTTCGGGCGCTACGAAATCTTCCATCGGCTGCACAGCGACGGCCGGCCGATCTTCAGCGTGGCCAGCCTGCGCGAACCGGGCACGTTCGACCCGGAAGCGATGGCAGGCACGACGTACCCGGGCATCGCCCTGTTCAGCGTGCTGCCGGGTCCGCTGCCATCGACCGAGACTTTCGACCGGTTGGTCTTCACCGCGCGGGCCCTGGCGGCGCTGCTCGGCGGGACGCTGGGTGACGACCGTGGTGCACCGCTGACGGTGCATCGCCTCACCCGCCTGCGCGAAGAAATGCTCGCGTTCGAGCAGCAGCGCGCGGGCGGCGCGGCTGACTGAGGCGGTCATGGTCACTCGCGAAGCGGCGAAGCGGATCCGCGAATTGCGCGAGCAGATCGAGCATCATAACTACCGCTACTATGTCCGCGACGACCCGGAGATCTCCGACGCCCGCTACGACCTGCTGCTGAAGGAGCTGCAGGGGCTGGAGCGCGAGCATCCAGAACTGGTCACGGCCGAGTCTCCGACCCAGCGCGTCGGAGCGCAGCCGGTGCGGGAATTCGGCGCGATCACGCACGCGGTGCCGATGCTCTCGCTCGACAACGCGTTCAGCGAGCAGGACGTCCTCGATTTCGACCGGCGAGTCCGCGAGCGACTCGACGTGGAGCAGGTGGCGTACTCGGCCGAGCCGAAGATCGATGGCCTCGCGATCAGCCTGCGCTACGAGTCGGGCCGGCTCGTGCAGGCGGCCACGCGGGGCGACGGCACGAAGGGCGAGGACGTCACGGCCAATGTCCGGGCGATTCGCTCCGCGCCGCTGCAGCTGCGCGGCCGGGCGCCGGCCGTGCTGGAGGTTCGCGGCGAGGCCTTCATGACGCGTCGCTCGTTCGAGCAGCTGAACCGCCGCGCAGCGGAGCAGGGCGACAAGACCTTCGCCAATCCGCGCAACGCCGCTGCGGGCAGCCTGCGACAGCTCGACCCCAGGGTGACTGCGGGCCGCGCGCTCGATCTGTTCTTCTACGGCATCGGTTCGACTGACGGCTGGACTGTGCCGCGGCGGCATAGCGAAGTGCTCGCGGGACTGCGGGAACTCGGGCTGCGCACCAGCCCCGAAGTCGACGTGGTCGAGGGCGTCGCGGGTTGCCTGGGGTATTACGCCCGCATCGGTGCACGGCGTGACTCGCTGGCGTATGAAATCGATGGCGTGGTCTACAAGGTCGATCGGCTCGACTGGCAGCGCGACCTCGGTTTCGTCGCGCGTGCGCCGCGCTGGGCCGTAGCGCACAAGTTCCCGGCGCAGGAGGAAACCACCGTCGTCCGCGACGTCGAGTTCCAGGTCGGGCGCACCGGCGCATTGACGCCCGTCGCAAGGCTCGAGCCCGTGTTCGTCGGCGGCGTGACCGTCAGCAACGTGACGTTGCACAACATGGACGAACTCGAGCGCAAGGACGTGCGCATCGGCGACACCGTGGTCGTGCGGCGAGCGGGCGACGTCATTCCCGAGGTCGTGCGTGTCATCACCGACCTGCGACCGGCGGGGGCGCGCAAGGTCAAGCTGCCTGCACGCTGCCCGGTATGCGAATCGCACGTGACGCGCGACGAGGGCGAGGCGATCGCCCGCTGCACTGGCGGCCTGGTTTGCCAGGCCCAGCGCAGGGAGGCCCTGCGCCATTTCGCGTCCCGGCGCGCGATGGACATCGAGGGCCTCGGCGACAAGCTGGTGGAGCAGCTCGTGGACGGCGGACGCGTGGAGACGGCGGCCGACCTGTTCACGCTCGAGGCGGGCGAACTCGCCGAACTCGACCGGATGGGCGGCAAGTCCGCGGCGAATCTCGTCGCGGCGCTCGAGCGCAGCAAGCAGACGACCTTGCCGCGTTTCCTGTTCGCCCTCGGGATCCGCGACGTCGGCGAGGCTACCGCGCAGGCGCTGGCGGAGCACTTCGGGCAGCTCGAGCCCATCGAGTCGGCGAGCCTCGAGGAGATCCAGCAGGTGCGGGACGTGGGGCCGGTCGTCGCCCGGCACGTCCGTGAGTTCTTCGACGAGCCGCGCAACCGCAAGGTTGTCGCTGCCCTGCGCGGGCGGGGCGTGACGTGGCCGGAGCAGGCTCGCGCGCGGGCCGTCGAGGGTGGCCCGCTGAGCGGCGAGATCGTGGTCATCACTGGCACGCTGGCCGGGATGTCCCGCGACGAAGCCCGCGACGCGGCACGTGCGGCGGGTGCGACCGTGACGGATTCCGTGTCGCGCAAGACGACGCTGCTGGTCGTGGGCGCCGAGGCCGGCTCCAAGCTGCGCAAGGCGCAGGAACTCGGCGTCCGGATCGTCGATGAGCAGGCGTTCCGCCGGATGCTGCAGTGCTGAGATACGCGCTCGGGCGCCTGCTCGGCGTGATCCCGACGCTGCTCGTGATCGTGACTGCTGCATTCTTCGTCATGCGGCTGGCGCCCGGCGGACCGTTCGACCAGGAACAGACCCTCCCGCCCGAGATTGCGGCGAACCTCGAGGCGGCCTATGGACTCGACCAGCCGATGGTCGTGCAGTACGGCCGTTACCTGGTGGGCCTGGCGCACGGCGACTTCGGTCCTTCGTTCAAGTACAAGGATTTCCGCGTCTCCGAATTGATCGTCCGTGGCCTGCCGGTGACGCTGACCATCGGGACGCTGGCCCTGCTGATCGCGGTCAGCCTCGGTGTGCCGCTCGGAATGGCCGCTGCGCTGCGCCACAATCGCGCGCTCGATCACGCGGTGATGGGGATCGCGCTCGTCGGCATCGCGATTCCGAATTTCGTCGTCGCCCCGGTGCTCGCGCTTGTCTTCGGTGTGAAGCTCGGACTGCTGCCGGTCGCCGGATGGGAGGCGGGAGACGCACGCTACCTGGTCCTGCCGGTCGTGACGCTCGCCGCGCCTTTCGTTGCGTACATTGCCCGGCTGACGCGCGGCAGCCTGCTGGAAGTGCTGGAGGCCCCATACATGCGTGCGGCGCGGGCCAAGGGACTGTCGCGCGGCGCACTGATGCGCCGCCACGCGCTCAAGCCGACGCTGCTGCCGGTGGTGAGTTTCCTCGGTCCGGCAGCGGCGGCCCTGCTCACCGGTTCGCTGGTCGTCGAGCAGGTGTTCGGCCTGCCCGGGGTCGGGCGGTATTTCGTGCAGGGCGCGATCAATCGCGACTACACGCTGGTGATGGGCATGGTGATCTTCTACGCGGCCCTGATCCTGCTGCTGAATCTCGCGGTGGACCTGCTGTATGGCTGGCTCGACCCGAGGATCCGCCATGACTGAGGCAGCGACGACCCCGGGTGGCGGACTGTGGACCGATTCCTGGCGCCGCCTGCGCCGCAATCGGGCCGCGGTGGCCGCGCTCTGCATCCTGGGCGCGCTCGTCGTCGCGGCGACCGTCGGCCCCTGGTTCAGCCCGTACACGATCGACCACGTGGACTGGTCGCTCGGCGCGCTCGCAACGCCGCCGGCCGCCGCGCACTCGCACTGGCTTGGCACCGACGGCAACGGGCGGGACCTGTTCGTGCGGGTGTGGGCGGGCACCCGCGTCTCGCTGCTCGTGGCACTGCTGGCGACGGCCGTGAGCCTCGCGATCGGCGTCGCCTGGGGCGCGACCGCCGGCTATATCGGCGGCCGGGTGGACGGCTGGATGATGCGGGTCGTGGATGTGCTCTATGCGCTGCCGTACATGTTCTTCGTGATCATCCTCACGGTGGTCTTCGGGCGCAGCCTGTTCCTGATCTTCGTGGCCATCGGCGCCGTCGGCTGGCTGACGATGGCGCGCATCGTGCGCGGCCAGGCCCTCGCGCTGCGGCACCGGGAGTTCGTCGAGGCCGCGATCGCGCTCGGCCTGCCGTCGCGGCGCATCATCGCGCGCCACATCGTGCCGAACGTGCTCGGCACCGTGATCGTCTACGCCACGCTGACCGTGCCGCAGGTCATCCTGTTCGAGAGCTTCCTGAGCTTCCTCGGCCTCGGCGTGCAGGAACCGCTCACGAGCCTCGGCCGGCTGGTGGCGGAAGGGGCGCTCGAGATGGAGAGCGCGCCGTGGTTGCTGCTGGTGCCGTCGGCGGTGCTCGGCGTGATCCTGCTGTGCCTGAATTTCCTCGGCGACGGGTTGCGCGACGCGCTCGACCCGCGGCAGCGCTGACATGACCGGTTCGACGTTGCTCGAGTTGCGGGACCTGGGCGTCGAATTCACGACGCCGCAGGGTCCGGTGCACGCCGTGGCGGGGGTCACGCTGCGAGTCGGCGCGGGCGAGTGCCTCGCGGTGGTCGGCGAGTCCGGCTCCGGCAAGACGCAGTTGTTCCTGGCGTGCCTGGGCCTGCTCGCGGCAAACGGGCGCGCCAGCGGGTCCGCGCGTTTCCAGGGCCAGGAACTGCTGGGCGCCGACGAGGCCACGCTCAATCGCGTCCGGGGCGTTGGCCTCTCGCTGATCTCGCAGGACCCGATGAACGCGCTGACGCCGCACCTGCGGATCGAGCGTCAACTCACCGAGGGCGTGCTCGATCGGGGCCTGATGAGTGCGGCGGTGGCACGTCACCGCGCGCTCGAGGCGCTGCGCACGGTCGGGATCAGCGAGCCCGAAGCGCGGTTGCGGCAGTATCCGCACGAACTCTCCGGCGGCATGCGCCAGCGCGTCGCGATCGCAGTGGCGCTGATGACGTCGCCGCAGTTGCTGGTGGCCGACGAGCCGACCACCGCGCTCGACGTCACGGTGCAGGCACGTATCCTCGACCTGCTGCGCGCGTTGCGCGCCGACGGACTCGCGATCGTGATCATCACGCACGACCTCGGCGTCGTCGCCGATCTCGCCGACCGGGTGGTCGTCATGTATGCGGGGCGCCTCGTGGAATCGGCCCCGGCGGGCGCGCTGTTCACGGCACCGGCGCATCCGTACACCGCGGGCCTGCTGGCCTCGATGCCGCGATTGAGCGATGCACCCCGGCGGCGCCTGCCGGCCATCGACGGCCAGCCGCCGCGTCCGGGCGAGGTCGTCGAGGGCTGCCCGTTCGCGCCGCGCTGCGATTTCGCAGCCGAGACCTGTCGCGAAGTGGCACCGCCGCTGCGCTCGCTGAGCGGCGAGCGCGAAGTCGCGTGCCACGCGCCGCTGCAGCGGGAATCCCGCAGGTGAACGACTCGCTGCTGCAGGTGCGCGATCTGGTGGTGCGCTACCCACTCGGCCGGCCGCGGCTGTTCGGAGCGCAGCGCGAGGTCGAGGCACTCGCCGGTGTCAGCGTGGATATCGGCGAGGGCGGCACGCTGGGCGTGGTCGGTGAGTCGGGCTCCGGCAAGTCGACACTGGCTCGCGCCGTGCTCGGTTTCGCCCGGCCTGCGTCAGGCGCGATCCTCTGGCGCGGCGTAGCGATCGACAACTCGAACCGCGATCGCATGCGCCGGCTGCGCCGCGAAGTCCAGGTCGTGTTCCAGGATCCATTCGGCAGCCTCGACCCACGCATGACCGCGGGCGAGAGCGTCGCGGAGGCGCTCGAGGCGCTGGAGGGGTTGACCGGCCCGGCGGCGGAGGAACGCGTCGTGGCTGCGCTCGGCGAAGTCGGCCTCGACCCCTCGCTGCGGCGTCGCTATCCGCACGAACTGAGCGGTGGCCAGTGCCAGCGCGTGGCGATCGCGCGCGCCACCGTCGTGCGCCCGGACTTGCTCATCTGCGACGAGGCGGTGAGTGCGCTCGACGTCTCGATCCAGGCGCAGATCGTCAACCTGCTGCGCGAATTGTGCGATCGGCATGCGATGGCGCTGCTGTTCATCAGCCACAACCTGGCGGTCGTCCGGCACCTCTGTGCGGACATTGCGGTGCTGCGCGAAGGACGCATCGTCGAGCGCGCCAGCCGCGAGACGCTGTTCAGCGCGCCGCAGGACCCCTACACGCGGTCGTTGCTTGCCGCCGCCTCGATCAGTTCGATGCGCTCACCCGATGGACCGAGCATGACCCCGGTGCGACGACCGCGGTAGGGCAGGGTCTTGCTGGTGCGCGGCGGCGCGATCAGGCGGTCGCGGAAAGGCTCGAGCGAGGGCACCGCAAAGCTGACCATTGCCAGGCCCGCCGGCAGGTCGCACTTGCAGCCGTGCGGAGCCATTGCCTCCGCGGGATATTCGTCCACCTCGATCAGGAATCGCTCGGGCAGGCGGACGATCGCAATCGGGAAGCGGCTGTCGCGCGGCAGTCCCCAGGCATCGGCGAGCACGTCCACGCGGGACGGCGCAGGCGCCGTGACCTGCAGGCCGAACGTCTGCGCGTAGAAGTCGAGCGTGCGCTGGATGTCGTGCACGCCGAGCACCACGATGAACACCCGGTCCACGAAACTCGTCGCCGAACCCAGGTTGAACTTCGACTTGCCAGCTGGGATATGCGTCAGATAGAGCATCTCGCCGGACGGACCGAGCGCCTGCATCGCCACGACCGCTGGATTCATCTCGAGCGGCATGGCCGGACCCACCACTCGAAACGGGGAACCGGCCAGTTGCTGCTCCAGCAGCGGTGGGTCCTCGACGAGGATCTCGGTGGCGTTCCAGCCGAGGCTCTTGAGCGCCTGGGGCGGCGCGGCGCGGCTTTCGACGAAGCGGACGTACACCGGTTCACCGCTCGACGGCTGCATCACGAGGTAGCCCCGGCCCGCGGTGGCGCTGGCGCCCCACGCGTCAGCCAGCTTTTCGCTGACGTGTCCGCGTTCGACCGTCTGGTAGTGCAGGCTGGCCTGATAGGCATGCTCGGCCGCCTTGAGATCGGGAACCAGCAGGGTCACCGCGACAATCGCGCTCAACACAGGTCGATCCTCGCGTCGAATCAGGCGACGCCATCATAATAGGTCTTTACCGCGCTTGGCATTGCGGGGGAGGTGAGATTACCCTCCCGGCAACGGCCCCCCGGTCCAACGGGCGGCGAGCCGGGAGTGGCTTTCCTGGGACTTTGAGGATGTACCGATGCCCGGATTGATCAAGCACAAGCGCAGCCGCGAAGCCGAGTCGTGGCTCAAGAAGGAAATCGCCGAACAGAAGGCGCGCTTCCGCAGGATCGAGCACGAGATGAACGTGGTGATCGCGAAGAAGCGCGACCAGTGGATCGAGGAATTCCTGCACAACATCCAGACGCGCGGCTACCACGTGCACTTCAACATGATGCGCAAGATCAAACCCGAGGAAATCCCGAAGAAGCCGAAGCGCAAGTTCAAGGTCGTGTTCTGACCGGCCACTGCCACAGGTTTCCATCGGAGCGTTCCGCAATGACCAGACCGCACATCGAACCCTTCATCGACCGCGAAGTTCCGTTCAAGAAGATGACCCTGCCGGGTTTCCCGAAGGGCATGCACTACAAGATGCTGAGCCTCGACACGGACACGGGCGCGTGCTCGATGACCGTGAAGTTCGAGCCCGGCTACGAACTGCCGCCCGGCATGAGCTACTCCGAGATGGAGTTGTTCGTGATGTCGGGCTACATCGAGATGGAAGGCAAGAAGCACGGCCCGGGCACCTACATCTGCCTGCCGCCCGGCGTGGCGCTCCCGGCGATGAAGATGCCGCGAGGCGTCACGGGGCTGCTGTTCTACAATCACGGCGAGCCGTCGTTCGTCGAGTCAGACGCCGACCACCGGCTGGGCGAGAGCGACAAGCTGATCAAGGTCAATGCGTACCAGGACATGCAGTGGTCCTCGACGAACTTCTTCCCGGCGACGGCGCCGGGCTGCATGGTCAAGATCCTCAAGTTCGACGAACGCACACAGGCGTTCACGTTCCTCTACTGCATGACGCCGAACTTCTGGCAGGACAACATCTCGTACCACGATTGCGCGGAGGAGGCGTACCACATCTGGGGCACGTCCTGGATGATGCAGTTCGGCGACCTGCCGACCGGTGGTTATTTCTATCGTCCCCCGTACATCAACCACGGCGCCTTCCGCTGCGAACTGGGCACGATCGCGCTCGGTCGCACCGACAGCCAGCTCTACAACCACTTCCACTTCAACCCGTGGACGACCGTGGAGGAGAACAGGGCGCGTGCCGGCGCGCGCATGCTCGCGTGGAAGCCCGACCTGTACAAATGGGTCGCGACCGGCGACCACAACCACCCGGCCGACTTCGAGTTTCCGCATGCGCACTATGACGAGAAGGGCGAGCGGATCTTTCACCACCACGACGGCGGTGACCTCGACCACAACCACGGCCGCCCGTCGCGACCACCGGCCGCCAAGTCACGGGCGCGACGCAAATAGGCCCGCTCACCGGCATCGTCGTCCTCGACTTGAGCCGCGTGCTGGCAGGGCCCTGGGCGACGCAGGCGCTCGCTGACTACGGCGCCGAGGTCATCAAGGTCGAGAAGCCCGGCGTCGGTGACGACACGCGGCAGTGGGGGCCGCCGTGGCTCAAGGACACTGATGGCCGCGACACGGCGGAGTCGGCGTATTACCTCTCCACCAACCGGGGCAAGCGCTCGGTCGCGATCGACCTGAGTCATCCGGCGGGCCAGGACCTGATCCGCCAGCTTGCCGCGCAGGCGGACGTATTCGTCGAGAACTTCAAGGTGGGCGGACTTGCGAAGTACGGGCTCGGTTACGCCGACCTGGCATCGCTCAATCCGCGGCTCGTGTACCTCTCGATCTCGGCCTTCGGCCAGGGCGGCCCCGATGCGGCAGGCCCCGGCTACGACGCGATGATCCAGGGCATGGGCGGACTGATGAGCGTGACTGGCGTGCCGGATGGCGAGCCGGGCGCCGGTCCGCAGAAGGTGGGCGTGGCGGTCGCGGACCTGATGTGCGGGATGTATGGCGTATCGGCGATTCTCGCCGCGTTGTTCGAGCGGCAGCAGTCGGGCAAGGGCCAGTACATCGACCTGGCGCTGCTCGATTCCCAGGTCGCGTGGCTCGCCAACCAGAACATGAATTACCTGGTCGGCGGGACGCCGCCGCAACGGCAGGGCACGGCGCATCCCAACATCGTGCCGTACCAGGCATTCGCGACGGCCGACGGGCACCTGATGCTGAGCGTGGGCAACGACGGACAGTTCACGAGACTCTGTGCAGTGGCGGGCGCCGCGGAGGTCGCGGCGGACGTGCGCTTCGCGACGAACCAGGAGCGGGTCGCCCACCGACGCGAACTGGTGGCCCTGGTGCAGGAATGGTTGCGCGACAAGTCGACGGCCGAATGGCTGGCGCTACTGCGCGAGGCCGGTGTGCCCTGCGGACCGATCAACGACCTGGCGCAGGTGTTCGCCGAACCGCAAGTGCGCCATCGTGGGATGCGCATCGACCTGCCGCATCCCACTGCGGGGACCGCCCCGGGCGTGCGCAACCCGGCCGTCTTCTCCCGCACGTCCCTCGAATATCGTCGCGCGCCGCCGCCGCTCGGCGCCGACACCGACGCGGTGCTGGTCGAAAAGCTGCGCCTGCCGGCCGAAAAACTCGCTGAACTGCGCGAAATCGGCGCGATAGGGTGATTTCGGTCCTGTCGCTTTGCAGCTTGTGCGGGATCATTTTGCGCGTGTGTGAGCGGGCGATACGGATGGTGCCGCCGCGGCACACGTCTTATGCAGGGCCGCCGCGAGCGACTTGCACATCGCTTCGGCCGCCCGGCCGAGACCTTGTCGGTAGCTCTGAAATACCATCTGGTTGCGGAGTTCATCGACCAGTTGGGTCATGTAATTGCGGTCGCCCGCGATGACGTCGAAATCCGCGCTGTGCACAAAGCGGTCCTTCAGCGTGGGCGCCGTCGGATCGTAAACCGTGGTCTGGCCGGGATGGGCTGAAGCCAGTCTCGGCACGCTGGTCTGGCGAAAATACTCGAGCTGGCTCTGGATCCAGGCGAGCTCGGAATAATAATCCGCGACTGCCCCGCGTACGGAGGTGGAGCCGATATCGTTCAGCAGGCCGGAGCCGGACAGTTCGTCGTACGTGGCGCGGGGCGGCGCGATCCCCGGATAGAAGGTCAGGGACCCGATGTGCCCGGCGAGTTCGTGCGCGTTGAACTTCGCCCGGTCGCCGGTGCTGAGTGCGACGATCGCTGCTTCCTGGTCCGCGTTCAGGCGATCAAAGCGGGCGACGGTTCGGTGGCAATAGTCGACGATCGCTTCGGACTCTTCGTGCAGGCGTTCGAGCGCCGCCCTTTCACGGGCGCGGGCCTGGCGGGCGTCGTTCCAGTCGTTGAGCTGCAGGCCGAGGAACAGGCCGAGCATGACGGTGACGAGTTCGATCAGGACCGCCGTCCAGTCCTGCCGGCGCAGCGATCCCACCAGTCGCGATCGGATCATCATCGAGCTCCGCGGTCGGGTTCCATTGCAGACAGCTTTGACTGGCGCCAATCAACGTTCACTATAGTTGGATTGGCGAAGCGCGGGTATGGAATGCATCGGCGCGGTGGCCGGGGGTTGGATTGGGAGTGGAGATTGGATGGACGGCGGCTGGTGGCCGCCTCGCGTCGCCAAGACGACGCCCTCGAGCCGCGCGGTGGCGCGGTGGTTAGGCAGGGGTTCCCGACTCGGGGTCAGGCGCTGCCGGCGGGCGCCAGCAGCAACCAGCCAAACCCAAACAGCAGGAACGTTTCGAAGGCAACGCTGATCAGGATGGCGGGACCGGCTCTGCGGGCCCGATACTCGTACAGACCGAGGCCGGCGAGCAGGGCATTAGCGGCCGCCGCGAACGTACTCACGCTCGTGATCAGCTCCAGAGAGGTGCTCGAGCGCACGAGAAGGCAGAGCAACGCAACACCGAGATAGATGACGCCGATGCGGCGACCCAGGAGCAGCGCTGCATCGTTGGGCTCGATGCGCCAGCGCTTCAACATCAGCTTTCCCGCGAACAACCAGCCGGTCGCGAGCAGCAGGGCGGCTATGGACGTGACGATTGAAAGCGCGTGAAAGCTCATGGTACGTCCTTCGGCAGCTACTGTTTGCGTGGCGCGGTGGGTTGGCCGGGTTTCCGACTCGGGGTCAGGCGTCGATGCGGGCGGTGCGCGCGTCGTTGTCGACCACTGCGTGCACGTCGAAGAACTCGATCTCGGGCACCGCGCCGTAGACGGTGCGCAGGCGTTCGAACCAGGTCTCGTTGTAGAAAGCCTGTGCCGCTTCACGCGAGCCCCACTCGTACACGCCGCCGCCGTGCGTGTCGTTGCCGATGAAATACTTGCGGTGCAGGCCGGGAATTACTTGATAGCGCGGCAGGGCGTCCTCGAGGACGGCGCGAAGCTTGTCCCCGGACATTCCGGCGGGGGCAGGGAAGCGGACGATGGCGATGCAACGCATGGGGAGACTCCGTTAGACGTCTCGCGACCCTAGCACTGGACGGTCAGTCGGGCCACTGGGCCCATCGGGAGGGGGACGGTGCGTTCGCACCTCGACGCCCCAGCGGGGCGTCCGGGATTTGCTACGCGGCCCGTCGTGGGCCTCGCCCTGCGGGCCCGCCTGCGGCGGTTCTGGCAACGATCATGCGTCGCCGGTGTGTACAGCGCAGTAGCGGTCAGATGGGAATCGTGGCGACTGTTCAGCAACCGTTCCCGTGTTTTCAGTGGCAGGGGGTTTGGAGTGGGAGAGTGGGGACGCTGGCTTTGCCAGCTCGCGCGATCACGGATCGCGCCTCGGAGCCGCGCGGCGGCGCGGGGGTTGGGCAGGGTGAAGGAGATTCGGGAATAGGGACGGACGCTTTGCGTCCTCGCGCGGGCACAGATCGAAGCCGAGGAGCTTGGCCAGGGCCATCGCGAAGTCCGTGTGGCCGTGGGTATCGACGGCGAGCTGTGCGATCTCGAGCGCCTCGTGGCGGACGACGCCTTCGATGGCGGCACCCACTTGGCGCTGCTCATTGAGCACGAGCGATTGGGCGTGGAAGATGCCCCAGCGATCGCGCACGTGCGAGTAGATGCCGCCACAGCAGCGGCGGGACGATCCGAACCGCCTCGAGCAGCCGCCCGCTCATGCGCAGAAAGCCGATCTGCAGGGCGAGTCCGAGCTTCAGCTCCGGTCGTCGGCGTACCTCGATGATCCGGCTCTCGTCGGCCGAGAACTGGAAGAACACCTCGATCTCGAAAGCGGTTACTTCACGCGGCAGGTGCCGCAGACCGAGAAATGTCGCGTGCCAGCTGTCCATCGCGCCCTCCCCATGGCGGCACGATAGACCTCTCACAACCGCAATCAGCAAATCGTTGAATATGCTGCCGGAATCAACATCGAACGCTGCAATTACCGGCGGTTGCTACCGTCTCTTATTGCACGGAAAAAGAGAGGACCCCCTGTCCAGTACCGCTGCACCGCGCCATAATTGACGCAGCCGCAACCCAGGATCGTCCCATGTCCACCCGCAGTATCCGACCCAGCCCCGGCCTGGCGAACGTTCGCTACGAGATCCGCGGCAAGCTCGCCCGTCGCGCCCAGGAAATGGAGCGCATGGGCTATGACATCGTCTCGCTGAACATCGGCAACCCGGGGGCCTTCGGCTTCCGTGCCCCGGAGACGATGCGCCTCGCGATCATCGAAAACCTGCGGGCGGCCGAGGGGTACTGCCACCAGAAGGGCATCTTCCCGGCGCGGGAAGCGGTGGTCATGCAGCAGCAGGTGCGCGGCGTGCGCGGCGTGACCGCCGAGGACGTGTTCATCGGCAACGGCGTGAGCGAACTGATCGACCTGACGCTGCGTGCGCTGCTGGCGGCGGACGAAGAAGTCTTGGTGCCGAGTCCGGACTACCCGCTGTGGACTGCGGCGGTGAACCTGAACCGCGGCCGCGCAGTGCATTACCCGTGCCGGCCCGAGTGCGGCTTCATCCCGAACCCCGAGGAAATCGAGTCGCTGATCACCAAGCGCACGCGCGCCATCGTGGTCATCAACCCGAACAATCCGACCGGCGCGGTCTACCCGCGCGAGGTGCTCGAGGCCATCGCGCGCATCGCCGAGAAGCACCACCTGGTGGTGCTGGCGGACGAGATCTACGACCAGATGACCTACGACAACGCCGAGTTCGTGCCGATGGCGACGCTCGTGCAGCACACCTTGTGCGGCACGCTGAGCGGGTTGTCGAAGGTCTATCGCGCCTGCGGCTATCGGGTCGGCTGGGCCGCGTTCTCGGGCGACCTCGAGAACTCGCGCGAATACCTCTCGGGCCTGGAACTGCTGTCGTCGCTGCGTCTCTGCAGCAACGTGGCAGGGCAGTGGGCGGTGCAGACGGCGCTCGGTGGCTACCAGAGCATCCGGGAACTCGTCTCGCCGGGAGGCCGGCTGTACGAGTCGCGCCAGGCGATCGTCGATGCCGTGGCGCGCAGCAAGTACCTGTACCTGACGCCGCCCCGGGGCGCGATGTATGCGTTCGTGGGCGTGCAGACCGATAACCTGCCGGAGTTCGACGACCAGCAGTTCGCGTTGGACCTGCTCGAGCACAAGCACGTGCTGGTGGCGCCGGGGACGAGCTTCAA
>Ga0315287_10002409_pt1 | contig 17704 bp, 19 predicted proteins | sample YL17G11_0_MG_FD_205037 | JGI IMG/M metagenome (GOLD analysis project Ga0315287, IMG submission 205037) | Sediment microbial communities from Yellowstone Lake, YNP, Wyoming, USA - YL17G11_0 | ecosystem: Environmental > Aquatic > Freshwater > Lake > Sediment | place: USA: Wyoming | collected...
CTGGGACCTGCGCAAACTCGAAGTCGGGTCGGCTATCATCATCCATCTCCGCGACGGCACTGAGTACAAGTACACCGTTCAGTGGAATCGCACGGTGGAGCCCACTTCAACGACGTGGAGCGAGATCGTGGCTGCGACGCCGCAGGAATCGCTCACGATGATAACCTGCGCCGGCACATTCGACTCATCGACGCGCTCCTACGACCAGCGTCGCGTCGTTTGGGCCACTCGCACCGGCTAGGGGCCGAGATGCGGGCCGGCGCCAGCTTCCTACGAACGCTTCGCCGTCTTCCCCGCTGGGTCGTGCCTACCCTCCAGAGGCGGGCCAAGGCCGGCAGGCGGGCGCTTCCGGCAGCAGGAATTGTCGCGCTGGCCGTGTGCGTCGCACTTGTCTGGCTCATCGCTTTCAACGGCGGCGATGACGACGATAACGCTTCGGGGCAAGGCGTTGTGGCAGTGACCGAGACCGCCTCGCCGACGCCCGTCGCTGAGGTCGAACGCCTCATAATACCGGCGATACAGCTCGACGCGCCGGTGACGCCGAAAACGGTCGACTCCGATGGCGAAATGCCTTCGCCCACAGGCCCGCTGGAGGTGATCTGGTATGATTTCTCCGCCATTCCCGGGCTCGGCGGCAGACCCGGCGCCGGCGGCAACACCGTCTTCGCCGGTCACCTCGACTACCATGGCTACGGCCCTGCCGTCTTCTGGGACCTGAGCGACGTGAGGCAGGGCGATGAGATAACCGTCCGTCTCCGCGACGGCAGTGAGTACAGGTACGCGGCCAGGTCGAATCGCGTCGTCGACCCGGCGGCCGCGTCGTTCAATGAGATCGTTGCCACTACGCCGGAGGAGTCGCTGACGGTCATCACGTGCGCCGGCGATTTCGACCCGGCGACGAACAACTACGACATGAGGCGAGTGGTGTGGGCAGTCCGCGTAGGCTAGTCGCCCTCTTCGACGGCACACGACGCAGCATCGCCGGCTTCTTCGGCGCATCGCCGCTGGTGGCGTATCCGGCGGCGGGCGTGGCCGCGCTGGCTGTCTGCGGAGTCCTCGTCTGGCTCGTCGCCTTCCAGGGCGGGTCTAAAAGCACAGGCGATGTCGCCGGGGTGCAAGTCTCGCCGACGACCGGTCGCACGACGACGGCCACCGCTACGCCCGGTTTCGCCCCCACTCCCGTCGAGACGCTCGTGGCCGCCGAATCCGGAACGCTTGCTTCGGCCGGCTCGAACGAAGGGCCGGCCGCCGAGAGCAGCATGCGCTTCAAGATACCAAGCATCGGCGTCGATGCGCCGGTCACTATTCGGAGCATCGGCAGCGACGGCCAGATGGGCGCGCCAAACGGCCGCTTCGACGTCGTCTGGTACGACTTCTCAGCCTTCGCCGGCATGGGCGGCTACCCGGGCGAGGGCGGCAATGCCGTCTTCTCCGGCCACGTCGACTACCATCCCAATTACGAGGCTGTCTTCTGGGATCTACGCTTGGTCGGGCCCGGCGACGTGATCGAAGTCGTCTTGCCGAATGGCACTTCCGTCCGCTATTCCGTGCAGTGGAGCGAGACGATAAGCCACGAGTCCGAGTTCAGCTCCTATGTCACGAAAACGGGCGCGGACGTGATAACCATCGTCACGTGCCAGGGCACCTTCGACGCGGCGACGCACAACTACAACAGCCGCTTGGTCGTGCGTGGCGTTCGCATCTCCTGAGACTACGACTCCGTGTACACCCTACTAGTCTCATCTTCTGTGCTCGCTTAGAATTGAACTGATGGACAGATCGCGCGAGGCATTGGCTTGAAGTTCCGTTCCTCGTCGGAAGTCGCCTCCGACCGACTGAGCCGCCTTTCGGTCCTGGTCATGGCCCTTGGGATCGGGGCGCTTGTTGCCGCCGGCGTCCTCTTTGGCCTATCCGCGACCGGCATCATCGGCGACGGCGGTCTGCGCAGCGGACCGGGCACTGTCACCGGCTTCGGCAACTACACGCCCTCCCCCTCGACACCCATGCCTTTTGCGCCGACACCCAGCGCGTCGGCCATGACGCGACTCATCATCCCAAAGGCGGAAGTCGACGCCGTTCTCGTCATGCTGGGCATTGACGAGAACGGCGTCATGGAGTCAACCGCCAACGCCTACGACGTCGCCTGGTACGATTTCAGCGCCAGGCCCGGCACCGGCAGCAACGCCGTCTTCTCCGGCCACGTGGATTATCACGACGTAGGCGAGGCGGTCTTCTGGAACCTGCGCGACCTTCAGCCGGGCGACGTGATAGATGTTCGCCTCGCCGACGGCACCTCCTACAAGTACTCCGTCAGCGCCATGAACTGCATGCCGGTCAGCGAAGCGCCGATCTCGGAGATCGTCGGGCCCACGCAAAGCGAGGTCGTCACCCTCATCACCTGCTGCGGCACGTTCAACAGCTCGACGCGACAGTATGACAGCCGCCTCGTCGTTCGCGCCGATCGCATCGTCGATACGACGGCGCCTCCGCAGGCCCTGCCCTGAGACGCCCTCCGAGTCTATGCTATAATATCGCTTGCCATCAGGAGCCTGGTGGAGAGGTGTCCGAGTGGTTTATGGTGCCGCTCTCGAAAAGCGGTGTCCTGGCAACGGGACCGGGGGTTCGAATCCCTCCCTCTCCGCCAACTTCCGGCCATGACAACAGATACGCCGCCGGCCAGTTTCGTCGAAGTCTGCATTTACGAAGTGAAGGCGGACAAGGTCCGGGATTTCGACGAGTTGCTCCCGAAGGTCCTCAAACACCACTCGCGGTTTCCGGGTGTCGTGGACGTGAGGTATGTGAAGAGGACTCATCGACAGGTCGATTTCGGCGGCGCGAGGAGAGGCGATCCGGCGATAAGGCTGACGCGGCCGCCGGAGACCGTGACTTACGTCCTCTACTGGGAGCTCACGGACTCGTCGGCGCATGCCGCGGCGACGAAGTCAGGGCTCGACAGCTTCTACAGGGACTTCAGGCGTTGTCTGGCTAAACCGCCGAAGATCATACTGGGTGAGAGGGTCCAGTAGAAGGACTGAAGCTTTGCTGCGGAGAGGTGCTAGAGTGGCCGATCAGGCACGCCTGGAGAGCGTGTGACCTTTCGGGGTCCGTGGGTTCGAATCCCACCCTCTCCGCCATCGCATCGTTTCGAGAGCGCCGACGATGAAGATCAACAGAGAGTGGCACGAGAAGAACCGGATGCCGAAGAACCCCACCTTCGAGCAGCGCATGGAGTGGCACATAGCCCACGCCGCGAACTGCGAGTGCCGTGAGCCTTCAGACAAACTGAAGGCAGAGATCGAGCAGTTTCAGGCGACAAAGCGCGACCGATAGCCGCGAGGCTGGATTCCGACAAAGCGACGGGGCCTGTTTGGCCCCGTCCTCGTCTATCATCTGTTAGCCGCTAGCGCCGCGGACGCCGGCGCTTCGTCATGAACTCGTAACGCTGACGGGCCTCTTCCTGGCCCTCGGCGATGCCTTCCTTGCCTTCCTCCATTGCATCGCGCAACCGCTGCCGGACCGCCGACCACAGGCCGACCACTCTCGACGCCAGGCTTCCACCCATCGCCTGTGCTCTTTCGACCGTCACCCGCGCCCGCGAACGTCCTTCCGCCTCCCATCCCTCTTGACTGCCAAGGCTTCCGCCTTCCATCTGCGCCCGCTCTTCTTCCCGCAGAGGCGCCAGCAGCAGGGCCAGCGCTCCGCCGACCATCCCGCCGCTGAGCAGGCCTCCTAGAAACCGGCCGCGCCCCTTACCGCCGCGGCGCGGTTCCGCCACGGGCTGCTCGTCGGGATCGGTGGACTCGGCGGGCATCTCCTGGTCATTCATCTCATCCATGAATCTGCCTCCCGTTCATCACAAGCCCGCTAGCCGCGGCGCCGCCTGCCCAGGCCGGCCAGCGCCATTATCCCGCGCCTCAGGCCCGTAATCAGGCCGTAGAAGCGAATAATGGGGCTGACGGTAGTGTCGGCGATGAAGCTCGTCGTGCCGCGGACGTCGTCGACGACCTGCCGCGCGGAGTCGAGCGTCGGCGACAACTGGGTCTTAACCATCATCTTCATTACGCCGACTAGCCCTCGCGTGGCTGTGCCGACGACGATGACGATGATGAGCGTCGCGAGAAGGACCAGCATCGTCAGGCAGCCGACGATGATGATCACCAGGTCACGGATGTCTTGCAGGTTCATCTGCCACGCCTCCTAGTGTGATCTGAACAAGCCGTCTTGGCCTGCCTTGGCAATAATACCGCCGCCGAGGACGCGCTCGCCGTCGTAGAAGACGGCGGCCTGTCCGGGTGTGATAGCCCGCTGGGGCTCGCGAAATCGCAGCGATGCGCTTTCGCCGCGAATCGAAACGGTTGCGGGCACAGCGGGCGCCCGGTAGCGAACCTGCGCTTCGACTTCGATTTCTCCCGACGGCGCTTCGTCGCTCACCCAGCGCAGCTCTTCCGCCAGCAGCCCGTCGCACAGCAGGTCGTCCTCGCCGCCGATCGTAACCGCGTTCTCGAAGCGGTCGATGGCGACAACGTATCGCCTCTCGCCCGTGGCAACGCCCAGGCCGTGTCGCTGGCCGACCGTGTAGCCGCCGATGCCCGTGTGTTTGCCGACGGCGCGGCCGCTGGTATCGCGTATCTCGCCCGGCTCCTGGTCGACGCGACCGGCTATGAAGCTACGGTAGTCCTCCGGCACGAAGCAGATATCGAAGCTATCCCGCTTTTCCGCCACCGCCAGCCCCCATTGCGATGCCAGGTCGCGCACCTCCGTCTTGCGGTGCTCGCCGACAGGGAAGAGGAGCCGCGCAAGCTCTGCCTGCCCTACCGTGAACAACGCGTAGGACTGGTCCTTTGTCTCGTCGAGGGCGCGCAATAGCTCGTAGCGGCCGGTTTCGTCACGACGAATGCGCGCGTAGTGCCCGGTCGCCAGGTAGTCGGCGCCGAGGGCGGTGGCGTGCTCCAGCAGCGTCTTGAACTTCAGGCGGTCGTTGCAGGCCAGGCAGGGGTTCGGCGTGCGGCCCATCTCGTAGTCGCGACAGAAGTAGTCGACGACCTCCCGTTCGAACTCGCGCTCGAAGTTAACGACCTGGTGCGGGATGCCCAGCACACGGCATACTGCGCGTGCGTCGTCGGCGCCGAGGACGCAGCAGCCGGGCCGCAGCGGGCCTTCCGCGACGCTGTCGCTCCAGAGGCGCATGGTGACGCCGAGCACGTCGTAGCCTTGGCGCAGCAAGACGCCGGCGGCCACCGAGGAATCGACCCCGCCGCTCATCGCCACGACCACACGCTTCTCATTCATCTGTCATTCGTCCAAGCAGGGCTCGCTTCGAAAGCGTCCACTCCATGCTATAATTGTCCGCGGAGGTGGAAATCTGGAAGCAAGCGAACTAGCTCAGCGCGTCGTTGAGCTTCTATCAGACAAGCAAGCAACTGATATTATACTACTCGACATTGGCCAAGTTGCCACTTTCGCAGACTACTTCGTTATCGCCTCGGCGGGCAATCCCCGCCAGATGCAGGCTCTCGTAGACACCCTCGACACCGACGTCCCCGATATTCGCCGTGAAGGCGATGCGAACAGCGGCTGGGTGCTCCTCGATCTCGGCGATGTTGTCGTCCACCTCTTCGACGAGGAGACGCGCGCCTACTACAATCTAGAAGCCCTGTGGAGCCGCGGCGTCTCCGTCGTCCGCTTCCAGTAGGGCAACCCCAGGGGGATAGCCCCTACTTCTCGACGATCCAGCCCTCCATGGTGCGCTCCCAGGTAACGATGTCTTTCTCGTCGAAGAAGAGCGCCACTTCTCGTGCCGCGGATTCCGGCGAGTCGGAGCCGTGCACCATGTTGCGGCCCATGTCGATGCCGAAGTCGCCGCGAATGCTGCCGGGCGCCGCTTTTGCCGGATCGGTCGCGCCTATCGTCTGACGGGCGAGAGCGACAGCGTCGTCGCCCTCGAAGACGGCGGCGATGACCGGCCCGGACGTGATGAAGCGGCAGAGGCGGTCGTAGAACGGCTTGCCGACGTGCTCAGCGTAGTGACGGGCGGCCAGCGCGTCGTCGATCTGGAGCATCCGTGCCGCGACCATCTTCAGGCCGCGTCTTTCGAAGCGGCCGAGCGCCTCGCTTGCCAGCCCCCGCTGCATCGCATCCGGCTTCACCAGCACCAGCGTCCTTTCAGGCATCTTTCGCTCCTAGTCTCAGTCTTGATAGAGGCATGGTTGCTGGTCGGGCACGGAGGCCCGACCCTACAGCGATGTCTTGGCAGGCCCGATTGCCGGTTCACGCAAATACAGCGGCACGAGCGTTTGCGCATCGTCCACGCTTCCGGCTGACAGCCGCCGCCAACCGAGCTCCGCCAGCACTCCGGCCCGACGACGCAGCGGCGCCACGACCACCGTCTCCAGCATCTCGTCGACGCCGTCCCCTTCTTCGGCGCAGAACAACGCATCGGAGGGCGCTTCCGCCAGCAGTACGTCGGGTGTCGACAGGCGCGGCGACGCTATCTCCCGCCACTCCTGTCGCGGCCCTCGGTAGACAGCCCAGGCGAGCTCACCTCGACCGGCGCGATGCACGGCGCAAACGGGCCGGCGGCAGTCAGCGAACTGGTACGCTTCGGCCTCCAGCCGGCCCACGCCCGCTATCGACAGCCCCATCGCGAAGGCGAGCCCCTTGGCGGTGCTCACACCAACCCGCAGTCCCGCGTAGCCACCGGGTCCCACGCAGACGAACACCGCCCGCAGATCGCGCTTGTGGACGTCGAGGCGAGCCAGTAGGCCGTCGACGGCGGGCAGGAGCTGGACAGAGTGCTGTCGCTCGCAGCGCCACGTCATCTCGCCGAGGAGGCGACCGTCTTTGCTCACGGCGACGCTTGCCCAGTCGCTGGCGGTGTCGATGGAAAGCTCCACGTCAGTGCCGCCTCTGCCCGGGCTTCGCGTCCGTCGTCAGCTTCCCGGCCAGCTCGCGGGCCCGAGCGCCTTCCGGCTCCAGCGTCAGCTCCCGCGAGCGTTCGTCGAGCCACTTCAGACGAATCAGCAGGCGTTCGCGCGGCATCTCACCCCATGCCCTGTCGGGCCATTCGACGACGAGCACGCCGCCGGACGCGTTCTCCTCCAGGGCCAGGTCGGCCACCTCCGCCGACTTTGTAAGGCGGTAGAGGTCAGCGAGGCACATCTTCAGGCGGCCTTCGTACTCGTTTACCAGCACGAAGGCCGAGCTCTTGATCTGATCGTGGACCCGCAGGCCCTCGCCGATTCCCTGCGCCAGGCACGTCTTGCCGGCGCCGAGCTCACCCTGGAGCAGGACGGCGTCGCCGGCACGCAGAGACCGGCCGAGCCTGCGACCGATCCTGCGCGTCGCCGCCGGGCTATCGCTTCTGAGAACGAGCGGCGCCATCTATCGTCGGGCTCTGCCTGCCTGCCGGGAGGCACGGCCCCTGAAGTGGTCCCAGCCGGCGCTCGGAAAGCTCACCTCCTGACCGTTCTCGTCGACGAAGCGCACTGCGTGCTCCGCGTCCTCAACGATTGATCCGATAGGGGTGATCGGTATCGCAAACCGTCCACGCACCCTGTCGACGACGCCGGCCGGGCCGGTGAACAGCAGCTCGTAGTCCTCGCCGCCGCCGGCCGCCATTGCGACGGCGTCTTCCGGGAAAGTGCGCGAGAGGTGATCGCTGATGGGAATGTCGGCAAGCCGTACCGTCGCCCCAAGGCCGGACGCCACACAGACGTGGCGCAGGTCCTGCGCCAGGCCATCGCTGATGTCGATGGCGCAGCGTATTCCCGTCCGCAAGAGCGCCTGCCCCAGCTCGACGGGCGGATGCGGCCGGAGCTGCGCCCGTCGCAGGAATGTCGTCGCTTCAGGGGAAGCGGGCTTGTCTTCAAGAAGAAGCCTGAGCCCGCCAGCGGCGTTCCCCAAAGACCCCGATACGGCTATGAGGTCGCCAACACGGGCGGCGTCGCGACGAAGCGCGAGTGGCTCGCCGCGCTGGCTTTCGCTTGCCCGGCCGGTCAGCGCGACGTTGATGGTCACTTCCGAGGAGCACACCAAATCGCCGCCGGCGATCACCACGCCGTACTCGCGGCCGACGGCGATCATTCCTTGATACAGGGCGAGGACGTCATCGACCTCGAAGTCGTCGGGAAGGGCAAGCGTGATGAGGGCGTATTCCGGTGTCCCGCCCATGGCCGCGATGTCGCTGACGTTGGCGGCGAGCGCCTTCCAGCCCAGGTCGGTCCAGCTCACGTTTTCGCGCGGAAAGTGCACGCCCGCCACCAGCGTATCGGTCGTCGCGAGGTAAGCGGCGGCGGTGCTCTGCCAGAGGGCAGCATCGTCGCCGATACCGATGAGGAGCTTCGAGCGAGGGCCAAGGATGCTTCGGGCCCTGTCCTGCGAACCGAGCTCCTCCCTGATGCGCTCTATGAGGCCGAACTCTCCCAATTCGGATACTTTCATGCCATCGATTATACCTTCCGGTTCACTTCAGCCTCAACCAGCGTAGGGCGTTGGCGAGCCGCGGCGCGTAGGGAGTCCCGCAGCTACACTCTGCTATAGTGAAAGAGAAGCGCGACGAAGGGCCGTGGGGAACATGCGCATTCTCATCGCCGCCGACATCCACGCCAACCTCGACGCTTTGAAGGCCGTCCTGCGGCACGCCGAGAAGTCGGGCGGGATCGACCGCCTATGGTGTCCGGGCGATATCGTCGGCTACGGGCCGGAGCCGGCGTCATGCATCGCCCTAGTTCGAAGCTATCAACACGTCGCCGTCGCCGGCAACCACGACCTCGCTGCGGCCGGCAAGATAACAACCGGCGACTTCAACCCGGCGGCAGCGGAGGCGGCTGCCTGGACTGCGGGCCAACTGGGCTACGAGGAGCGCGGCTACCTGGCGCAGCTACCGGACGTGGCGTTCGAAGGCGATTTCACGCTCGTGCATGGCAGCCTGCGAGCGCCCATCTGGGAGTACGTTCTATCGATGCCGGCGATGGAGGCGCAGTTCCGCCTCATGGAGACGCGTTACAGCGTCCTCGGCCACTCGCATGTCCCGTTCCTGACCGAGGAAGGCGACGACGGCCGGGTATGGATGTCGAACTGGCAGGACGGGGACCTGGTGAACCTCCCGGAGAGCCGTCTGATCATTAACCCGGGAGGCGTCGGCCAGCCGCGTGACGGCGATCCGCGCGCCGCTTACGCGCTCTACGACTCAGACGATCGCACGATCACGCTGCATCGAGTCGAGTACGACGTGACGGCGACGCAGCAGAAGATACGGGCGGCGGATCTTCCGGCGTCGCTGGCGGACCGGCTTGCGTACGGCCAGTAGACCGCCATGGGAATTCCACCGTGTTAGGCGGGCGTCTTCGTCCCGAGGATGCCGCTCAATCGCTCCTGCACGGCCAGCGCTTCCTCCACCATGCGGTCGATGAGTTCCTTGCACGTCGGCACGTCGTGGACGAGGCCGACGCTCTGGCCCATGCTCACGAGTCCGTCTTCCATGTTGCCTGTGTCGACAACCGCCGGCCCCTGCCTGGAGATCAGCGGCAGCATCTCCTCCAGAGTCGCGCCCCTCTTCTCCATCTCGACGACTTTCTCGACGATGGAGTTCTTCACCAGCCGCGACGGGTTCATTATCGACTTCATGCAGTAGACGGTCTCGGTCTCCGCCGCATGCACCATCCAGTCCTTGAAGGCCGCCTGCCCGCGACACTCCTGCGTCGCCATGAAACGCGTCCCCATCAGCACGCCGTCGGCGCCGAGGGCCAGGGCGGCGACGAGGCCGCGTCCATCGGCGAAACCACCGGCGGCTACCAGCGGGAGCTTCACCGCGTCGGCGGCTGCGGGGACCATCACCAGCGACGTCACTTCGTCCATTCCCGGATGTCCGCCTGCTTCGTGCCCGACGACGCATATGGCGTCGACGCCCAACCGCTCGGCTGTCAGCGCGTACTTGACGCCCGGCACCTTGTGCATGATCTTGACGCCCGCCGCGCGCAACGGCCCGACAACGGCCTGCGGGCTGCGTCCCGACGTCTCGACGACGGGGATCTTCTCAGCGATGGTGAGCTCGACCCAATCTTCGATGGGCTGCGGCCGGACGGAGGCGAAGAGGTTGATGTTCAGACCGATGGGCTTATCGGTCAGGTCTTTTGTCTTGCGGATGTCATCCTTGAGCTCGTCGAGCGTAGGGTAGGTGGCGGCGGTGAGGAAGCCGAGGCCGCCCGCATTCGCCACAGCGGCGATGAGCTCCGCTCTGCCGACCCAGAACATGCCGCCGCAGAGAATGGGGTACTTGATGCCGAATAGTCGAGTGATACGTGTCTCAAGCATTGAGGGGCTCCCTTCGTCAGTTCAGGCGAACGCGCTACCGGACCATCGCCAGCTTGCTCTTCGTCTCCACCTTCTCGGGATGAAGGGCAGCGTTGAGGACGTCATCGACGTGGTCCGCCAGAACGAATTCTATCTCCTGTCTGACTTCGGGGGCAATCTCCTCTAGGTCCGGCTCGTTATCGCGCGGCAGCACGACGCGTTTGATGCCCGCGCGGTGAGCCGCCAGCACCTTGTCGCGGATGCCGCCGACGGGGAGCACCTTGCCTCGCAGCGTTATCTCGCCGGTCATGGCGGTGTCTCTTCGCACCGGTCGACGCGTTAGCGCCGAGACCAGCGCCGTCGCCATCGTCACGCCTGCCGACGGCCCATCTTTGGGAACAGCGCCGGCGGGCACGTGGATGTGCATGTCGCATCTGTCGAAGGCACCGGGTTCGATTCCGAGCTCGTCGGCGCGACTACGGGCGTATGTAACGGCGGCCTGCGCCGACTCCTGCATGACGTCGCCGAGCTTGCCCGTGAGCGTGAGGCGGCCCTTGCCGGGCACGCAGGTCGCCTCGACGTAGAGCACGTCCCCTCCGACCGCCGTGGCCGCCATGGCCGTCGCCACGCCGACTTCGTCCTCCTCCTGCGCGACCTCCCAGCGGAAACGCCGCGGACCCAGGAACTTGGAGAGCGTCTCCGGCGTCACCGTTATCTCTTCGACGGAGCCGCGCACCACTTCTCGCGCGACGCCGCGGCATATCGTGCCGATCTCTCGCTCCAGGTTGCGCACACCCGCTTCCCGCGTATGGCTGCGGATGACCTCCAGCAGCGCTTCGTCGCTAATGGTCAGCAGGTCGGGCTGGAGGCCGTTCTCCGCCATTTGACGCCGCGCCAGGTAGCGTTTGGCGATTTCCAGCTTCTCATGCTCCGTGTAGCCGGGGAGCTCGATGATCTCCATCCTGTCGAGGAGTGGCGGCGGTATCGTGTCCATGATGTTGGCGGTGGTGATGAACATGACGCGCGAGAGGTCGAAGGGCACGTCCAGGTAGTTGTCGGTGAAGGTGTTGTTCTGCTCCGGGTCGAGCACCTCCAGCAGCGCCGACGCCGGGTCGCCGCGGAAGTCGACGCCGAGCTTGTCGACTTCATCGAGCATGAAGAGCGGGTTGTTCGAGTCGACGCGGCGTATCTGCTGGATGATGCGCCCGGGCAGCGCTCCGACATAGGTGCGTCGGTGCCCGCGGATCTCCGCCTCGTCGCGCATGCCGCCGAGCGACATTCGGACGAACTTGCGTCCCGTCGCCCGTGCTATCGACTGCCCGAGCGACGTCTTGCCGGTGCCCGGCGGCCCGACGAAGCAGAGGATCGGTCCCCTGCTGTCCGCCTTGAGCTTTCGCACAATCAGGAAGTCGAGCATCCGGCGCTTCACTTTGTCCAGGCCATAGTGGTCTTCGTTCAGTATCTCCTCCGCCCGCTGGATGTCCAGGTTGTCTTCTGTGCCCTCGTCCCAGGGCAGGCTGACCAGCCACTCGAGGTAGTTCCGCGACACCTGGTACTCGGCGGCAGCCTGCGGCATCGAGCGCAGACGCCCCAGCTCCCGCTCCGCCTCTTTGCGGGCGTCCTCGGGCATGTGGGCGTCTTCCATGCGCTTCTGGAGCTCGTCTATCTCCGGCGTCAGCTCCGATTCGCCGAGCTCACGCTGGATCGCCTTCAACTGCTCGCGCAGGATGTACTGTCGCTGGCCCTGCTCCATCTCGCCGCGGACTTTCGACTGGATGTCCTGCTCGACTTGCAGGACTTCGAGCTCGCGGGTGAGGAAGGTGTTGACCAGCCGCAGGCGGTCTTCGACATTCGCGGCTTCGAGGATTGCCTGCCTCTCTTCCGGCTTCATGTTCAGGTGGGCGGCGACAAAGTCGGCGAGCGAGCCGGCGGCGGCGATGGTCTCCGCTGCGGCGCCCAGCTCATCGGGCAGCGACTCGGTGAGGCCGACCGCTTTCTGGAATTGCGACAGGACGCTGCGGTAGAGAGCCTCCATCTCGATGCCCTGGTGGTCGGTCTCGGGGATGATTTCGACGCGCAACCGCAGCGAAGGCTTGTCCTGCTCTTTCGCCAGGAGTCGCACCCGCGCTATGCCCTGGATGATAGCTTGGACAGCGCCGGTGGGGGCACGCGCCATGCGGAGGACGTTGGCGGCCGTGCCGACGGGATAGAGCTCATCGGTCGGCTGGCCATCGGGGCTCGGTTTCTGCGCGAAGAGCGCCAGCATCTTGCTCGGGCTCGCTGCCGCCTCCGTGACCGCCTGCACGGTGGCTTCGTCCGCCGACGCGAGGGGCACCAGGAGGCCCGGGAATAGCACTACTCCGCCGCTGGCAAGCGCTGGTAGCACCTCCGGTATTCTAGGGCCGTCTTCGGGCTTCTGCGGCTCCTGGCCGTCTTGCTGTCCGGTGTTGTCGTCCATGGCAACCTCTCAACCGTCATTCGCCCTGCTTACGCACGTTCACTCGCACTTTGTGAGGGCTCTGCTTACGCAGCTTCGGGAGGACAATGCGTAGGAATCCTTCTGAGTAGGACACCTCAGCGCCGGCGGGATCGACCTTCGCCGGCAGCAGGACTGTCCGACCGAACTGCCCGTAGCATATCTCCATCTGAGTATGTCGCTGGTTGGGATGGGTGTCGCGGTCGATCTTCTCGCCGTGGAACGCGAGGCGCTCGCCCTCGATCTCGATGTCGACCTCTTGCTCCTCGATGCCGCCGATCTCCGCCACGACGACCACAGTGCTTGCCGTCTCGTAGACGTCGGTCGGAGGCGCGAGCGTAGGGCTACAGAAGCGGGAGCGGCCTGACGGCACGCCGGAAAGCCGTCTCCACATCTGGTCCATTTGCTCATGCAATCGCTCGAATTCTGAGAATGCGCTTCTTCTGCGGTTCATTGGCCCATCTCCTGATTCTGCCGGCCCAGCGACGAACCCATACGCCTCTAGATTCAGAATAGTCTGGCTTGGGAGGAATTACAAGCTCAGCGGATGGCCTCTACGTCGGCGGGGGCGCTCCGGCGGGGCTATGACCGCTTCTTTCCCTTCGGCGGCGCTTTTCCGACGGCTTTCGCGGGCAGCTTCTTGCCCTCGGGTTTCGGCTCTGTTTCTGCCTTCTTGTGGTCGCCGCGCTTCTCGGTCTTGCCGGAGACCGTGCCGACGTCGAAGCAGGATATCGAGGCGACGGCGTCGCCGGGCCCGACGCCCATGAGGTGCACGCCCTGCGTGCTGCGTCCTACCGGCGGAATGCTATCGATGCGTGTCCTCAGGATTATGCCGCTCTCCGAGATGATCATCAGCTCCTGCATGGCGTGCACGGTACGCGCCGCGACGACAGGGCCTGTCTTCTCATTGATCTGATGCGTAATCACGCCCGATCCACCTCGATGATGTCGCGGGTACGCCTCAAACGGTGTCCTCTTGCCGAAGCCGTTCGCTGTCACGGTGAGCAACTGCATCTTCGGCGTGACGACCTCCATCCCGACCAGGTTCTCGTCCTTGCCAAGCTGAATGCCACGCACTCCACCGCTGGCCCGCGAGGCCGCCCGAAGTTCCTTTACGGGGAACCTTACGGCGCGGCCGCGATCGCTGATGAGGATGACATCATCGTTTTCGGCGGCCTGCTTGGCAGTGACGAGCTCATCGCCGGGCTCCAGGCCCATGCAGATGAGACCGGCGCGTCGCACCGATTCGAACTCGGAGAGGGCGGTCTTCTTCGCTTCGCCGCGTCGCGTCGCCTGTACCAGGTAGTCCTTCTCGAACGTCCGCACGCCGACGAGGGCGGTCACGACGTCGCCCTGCGGCATTTCGATCAGGTTCACGAGGGCGTCGCCCTTTGCCTGACGTTTGGCGTCGGGCAGGTCATAGGCGCGAAGCTGGAAGACGCAGCCGCGGCCGGTGAAGAACAGGAGGCTGTCGTGTGTATCAGCGACGAGCAGGCGGTAGACGACGTCCTCCTCGCGAGTGGTCATTCCGGTGATGCCGCGACCGCCGCGTCGCTGGAGTCGATAGGTGTCGAGGGGTTGTCGCTTGATGTAGCCGCGGCTGCTCAGCGTGACGACGACCTCTTGGTGCGGCACCAGGTCCTCTTCCGTCAGCTCCTCCAGCTCCTGGTCGATGATGCGGGTGCGTCTGGGATCGCCGTACTTCTTCTTTACGTCTTGGGCGTCTTCTTTGACGAGGTAGTCGATCTTGCGCGGATTGGCCAGCAGGTCCTCCAGGTAGGCAATCTGCTGGATGACGCCCTTGTACTCCTCTTCGATCTTCTGGCGCTCCAGGCGCGCCAGGCGACGCAATTGCATGTCGAGCACCGCCTGCGCCTGGCGATCGCTCATCTTGAACGGCGCCTTCATCAGCCGTTCCTTCGCCTGCTCGGCGGACTGGGCCTGCCGTATCGCTTGGATGACTTCGTCGAGGTTCTGGAGGGCTTTCATGAGCCCCTGGAGGATGTGCTCACGCTCGCGGGCCCGCTCCAGCTCGTACTGGGAGCGACGGCGGATCACCTCGCGCCGGAAGCCGATGTAGTGCTCTAGCATTCGCTTGAGGCTGAGCGTGCGCGGCTGGCTATCGACGAGCGCCAGCATGTTGATGGCGAACGACGATTGCATGCCGGTGAAGCGGTAGAGCTGGTTCAGCACCTGCTGCGCCTGCCCGGCGCGGCTCAGCTCGATTACGATGCGCATACCGTGGCGGTCTGATTCGTCGCGAAGGTCGCTGATGCCGTCGATGCGCTTGCTCCGCGCCAGGTCGGCGATGCGCTCGACCAGCGATGCCTTGTTCGTCATGTACGGCAGCTCTGTCACGATGATCTGCTGCCTGCCGCCGCGCGTAGATTCCTCTATGTGGGTGCAGGCGCGCATCATGACGCGGCCGCGGCCGTCGCGGTACGCCTCCTTGATGGCATCTTCTCGCGCTTCGGTGCCATCCTTGCGGGTGCGTTCGTAGCGGAAGATGAAGCCGCCGGTCGGGAAATCGGGGCCGCGGACGATTTCAGCAAGCTCATCCGTCGTCGCGTCGGGCCCATCGATGAGGCGGCAGACAGCGTCGCAGACTTCGCCCAGGTTATGCGGGGGGACATTCGTCGCCATGCCGACGGCGATGCCGTAGGCGCCGTTCACGAGCAGGTTGGGCAGGCGCGACGGCAAGACGACGGGCTCGTTGTTCCTGCTGTCATAAGTTGGGACGAAGTCGACGGTATCCTTGTCGATATCGGCGAGCATCTCTTCGGCGACGGGTGCGAGACGCGCTTCTGTATAGCGCATTGCCGCGGCGGGGTCGCCATCGATGCTGCCGAAGTTGCCCTGGCCGTCGACGAGGGGGTAGCGAAGTGAGAAGTCCTGCGCCATCCGCACAAGGGTCTCGTAGATGGCGGAGTCGCCGTGCGGGTGGTACTTGCCCATCACGTCGCCGACCGTGGTGGCGCATTTGCGGTGGGCGGCGTTAGAGCGCAGGTTCAGCTCCGACATGCCGAACAGGATGCGGCGCTGCACGGGCTTGAGGCCGTCGCGGACGTCCGGCAGGGCGCGTGAGACGATAACGCTCATGGCGTAGTCGAGGTAGGAGGCCCGCATCTCGTCTTCGATCTTGATCGGGCGCACCTTGCCGATGCCGGTATCGGTGTCGATTGTCATGCTTCTTCTTTGTTCAGTTCTTGGATTGCGGCCAGCGTTATTCTATCACAATCGAATCTAAGGGTCTCTCTTGGGGAGGCGAGTCGCAACGGGCAGGGTTGCCCCGCCGCTACAAGAGAATGGGGAGCGTGAGACGTCATCGAAGGCAATGACAAGGGGCGGAGGTCGAGCCTTCCGCCCCTTGTTGTCATGCTTGCGCCGGCGCTATTCTTCGAAGTTGTCCTCGGCGTCGTCTTCGCCTTCGGTGGCGTCCTGGTAGTCCTGGAGGGTCATGTCGCCTTCGGTGGCGACGGTCTCGCCTTCCCACTCTTCGCCCTCTTCGGCCTGTTCAGGCGCGGCTTCTTCGTCTTCCAGCCCGCGACGCACCAGGCGCTCCTTGACGTAGGGTCGCACGGTCTCGCCGGAGACGGCGGGGAAGGACGGCCGCCCCTGCTGGCTTGGGTGCTGATAGATTTCGCGGATGATGACGCGTTGCTCCGACAGGCTGGCGACAGCGGCGACGTATCGATTTCCGCCTTCCATCAGACGCAGGAGGCGCAGGCCCAGCTTCGGGTCAAGCTGGCCGACGTGGTCGCCACCGACGGTAACGACGGCGAGCGTGTTGTCCTGCGGCCTTAGCTCGACGCTATCGCCGGCGGTCAGGCGTCCCATAGCTTCCGGCGAGACGGCTCTCAGCGTCGCGATGCCGGTCTTGCCCGAATCGGCGATGAACAGCGACGGATCGATCTTTCGGGTGCCGTGGCCGCTGGCCACCGCGGCTGCGTTAGCGCGAATCTCCAATCGCTCAAGGTTCTTGCGGGCGATGGTGTTCAGGGGGTCCATCTCCAGCGCTTTCTGGTAGGCCATTCGCGCGTCGTCATAGTCGGCGAGCTCCATGAGCGCCTTGCCCAATCGATTGTAGGCTTCGACGTCGGAGGGGAACATGCTGATGATGGACCGATTAAGCGCCGCCGCTTCTTTCCAGCGGCTTTCGAGCGCCAACTGAATCGCCTGCTCGACGCGCTGGCGTCTGAGGCGTGTCGTCTCTCCTGTCTGGTAGTTCATTAGCGTGGCTGCCACCTATCTACCCTATTGTAGCTCGGCAATCCGGCGCAGAACTTGAGCATTTCTTAAGAATTCGTGACAGATATGTGCAGGCATCCGTCCGCCAGCTTGTCAGCCACATTTGGAAGCAGTCTAGGGAGGAATACCGGAATTCTTGCCTTAAGTCAAGAGGGTTTGCGCCTGATTTCGAGGAAAAGGGCTGGTCGGGGTGGGCAGATTTGAACTGCCGACCTCACGGTCCCGAACCGTGCGCTCTAGCCTGGCTGAGCTACACCCCGCTGTCAAAGAAGCGCTGCGTCCTCGGTGGATGCGGGTCGAGGCGCGCAGGCTCGTCAAATGATAGCAGACCGACGATGGGGGTGTCGAGTCGTTGTGCCGGTTCAGTGCATTGGTGACGCCTGCCTACCGGCAGGCGTAGCGGCGGGAGCGGTTTGATTGACCGTTTGTTTTCAATGTTTTCTTCGTGGTGTGTCTGAATCTGAGGGAGGAGGACGTGAATCTGAGAAAGGATGCGGAAATGGGCCAAGAAGGGTCGAAAAGGCCTCCAAACGCTGCCAGAAGTGCGATCGAGCGGAACAAGAACGGTGGTTTGTAGAATCGGACGGCTTCGGAAAGCAGGTCGCGGGAGGACTGGAGTCCCACTTACGGCGGGCAGGCCTCCCCCTACATCCCCACGGGTTCTTCCCTGCAGCCAGGATAGCAGAGTGG
>Ga0315287_10002410_pt1 | contig 17701 bp, 13 predicted proteins | sample YL17G11_0_MG_FD_205037 | JGI IMG/M metagenome (GOLD analysis project Ga0315287, IMG submission 205037) | Sediment microbial communities from Yellowstone Lake, YNP, Wyoming, USA - YL17G11_0 | ecosystem: Environmental > Aquatic > Freshwater > Lake > Sediment | place: USA: Wyoming | collected...
AGCAGGCGTCCCTCGATCTGTGGAACACCGGCAAGCAGAGCGAGGACGACTTCGTGACGACGTCGAAGTGGTACAAGAACTGGGGCTACCACTGGTACTACTACCGCGACATCTTCCTGTTCGCCCGAGAGCACAGGATCAAGATGTTCGCCGTGAACACGCCGCGCGAGGTCGTGTCGGCGGTGCGCAAGAAGGGGTTCCAGAACCTGACGCCGGAAGAAGCGGCCCGCATCCCGCCGAAGGTCGACACCGACAACGAGGATCACAAGACGCTGTTCCGCGCGTTCTTCGCCGGCGAGTCGAACATGATGCACACGATGAGCGCGCAGATGTTCGACGGCATGTTCGCCGCGCAGTGCACATGGGACGCGTCGATGGGCTACAACGCCGTCCAGAACCTCAAGAAGTTCGGCGGCCCGAAGGCGATCATGGTCGTGCTGATCGGGTCAGGGCACGTCGCCTACAACCTCGGCGTGCAGCGTCAGGCCGCGCTGTGGTTCGACGGCAAGATGGCGTCGATCGTCCCGGTCGCCGTGGCGGACACCCGCGGCAAGCCGATGGGCCACGTGCAGGCCTCCTACGCCGACTACCTCTGGGGCCTGCCGCCGGAGGAAGAAGCGCTGTATCCGTCGCTCGGCCTGTCGACGAAGGAGAACAAGGCCGAGTACCCGCTGGAGGTCATCGATGTCCCGAAGACGTCGGTCGCGGGCCTGGCCGGGTTCCAGGTCGGCGACGTGCTGCAGACCATGGATGGCACGCCGCTGAAGGACAAGGAAGTCCTCAACCGGCTGCTCGCCGACAAGCGCTGGGCGGACGCGGCCGTGTTCACGGTGGCGCGCGGCGGCCAGCCGGTGACCGTGACGGCCGTCTTCCGGCGCGTGTGGACGCCCCTGGCGAAGTAGGCAACCAGAGGAGCCGGCTGAAGCCGGCTCCCACGAGTGTCCCGCCTCGGGGAGCTCCGCAGGCGGCCGAGGCGGTGTGACTGTCGTGGGGGCTGGCTTCAGCCAGCACCTTACCTGTGGCGGCCGGCTGAATCCATCAGCCGGCCGTCCGCGCCTTCATGAGAGAATGACGGCGCCAGGGGCGCCGAAACCATGTCGGAAATTCCGCTGACGCCGATTCCACCGCTGCCCGCCTATCTCCCGGTCATTCCGCTGCGCGACACGGTCGTCTTCCCGCTGACCCTGCAGCCGCTCGCGGTGAACCGGCCGGTGTCGGTGGAATCGGTCAACCGGGCGCTGGCCGCCGACCGCCTGCTGCTGCTCGTGCAGCAGATCGGCGACGTGGAGGATCCGAACCCGGAATCGCTCCGCCGCGTCGGCACGGTCGCCATCGTCCGTCAGATGGCGAAGACGCCCGGGGCGATCCAGATCATCGTCGAGGGCCTGGTGCGGGCGCGCGTGACCGTGATCACGCGGAACGAACTGGTCCTGCAGGCGGCCGTCGAGGTCCTGCCCGACGACCAGACGGTCGACCTCGAGGTCGACGCCTACGTGCAGCGCCTGCGGGAATTGAGCGACCGGGCACTCGCCCACGCCAGCGGCCTGCCGCAGGAGCTGAAGTCGGTGGTCGCCGGCATCGACAGCCCGCTGCGCCTGGCGTACGTCATCGCCAGCATGCTCGACATGAAGGGCGACGAGAAACAGCGGCTCCTCGAGGAGGCCCGGCTGGTCGACAAGCTGAAGGGCGTCGCGAAGGGCCTGGCGCGGGAAGTCTCGCTGCTCGAGCTGAAGGGCAGGATCGAATCCGAAGCCCAGGCGGAAATGAGCGACGCGCAGCGCAAGTACTACCTGCGCCAGCAGCTGAAAGCCATCCGCGAGGAACTGGGCGAAGCGGAAGAGGCCGAGACCGGCGAGCTGTCCGATCGCGTCAGGGAGGCGCACCTTCCTGAGCACGTCGCGAAGGCCGCCGACCGGGAGGTCAAGCGCCTCGAGCGCATGACGCCAGCGTCGCCCGAGTACCAGATGATCCGCACGTACCTCGACTGGATTCTCGAGGTGCCGTGGAACGTGGCGACCGCGGACCGTCTCGATCCGGTGGAGGCGCGGCGCGTCCTGGACGAGGATCACTACGACCTCGACCGCGTGAAGGACCGCATCGTCGAGTACCTCGCGGTCCGCAAGCTCAAGGGCGACATGAAGGGCCCGATTCTGTGCTTCGTCGGGCCGCCGGGCGTCGGCAAGACGTCGCTGGGCCAGTCGATCGCCCGGGCGATGGACCGGACGTTCGTGCGCATCTCGCTGGGCGGCGTGCGGGACGAAGCGGAGATCCGGGGGCACCGGCGCACCTACATCGGCGCCATCCCCGGCCGGATCGTCCAGGGGCTGAAGCAGGCCGGGTCGATGAACCCGGTGTTCATGCTCGACGAGATCGACAAAGTGAGCGTCGGGTACCAGGGCGATCCCGCCGCCGCGCTGCTGGAAGTGCTCGACCCGGCGCAGAACCACACCTTCCGCGATCACTACCTCGAGGTGGCGACTGACCTGTCGAAGGTGCTCTTCATCGCGACCGCCAACCAGCTCGGGACCATTCACCGCGCGCTGCTCGACCGGATGGAGATCATCGAGCTGACCGGCTACACCGACCTCGAGAAGCAGCAGATCGCCCGGCGGTATCTCATCCCGCGCCAGCTGACCGAGCACGGGCTGCCCGCCGGGTCGGTCGCGATTTCGGACGGCGCCCTGCTCCGCCTGGTGGGCGACTACACGCGCGAGGCGGGCGTGCGGAATCTCGAGCGGCAGCTCGGCACGATTTCCCGCAAGGTCGCCGCCCGCGTGGCCACCGGCTCGCTGGATCTTGCGACGCTGGGCGACGCCGGCGTCGTCGCGACGGTCGACGAGGACGACCTGCAGCGGTTCCTGGGGCCGCCGCGGTTCCGGCGCGACGTGCAGTTCAGGACGTCCCGGCCGGGGGTGGCCACTGGGGTGGCCTGGACCGAGAGCGGCGGCGACGTGCTGTACATCGAGGCCAGCCTGATGCCGTCGGGCCACGGCCAGATTACGCTCACCGGCCACCTCGGCAACGTGATGCAGGAGTCGGCGCGCGCGGCGGTCAGCCACCTCCGATCGTCGGGCGAGTCGCTCGGCCTCGCCCCCGACCTGTTCAAGAAGCACGACCTGCACGTGCACGTGCCCGCCGGCGCCATCCCGAAGGACGGCCCCTCGGCCGGGGTCACGATGGCGACCGCCATCCTCTCGGCGATCCGCAAGCAGCCCGTCCGGTCGGATGTGGCGATGACCGGCGAGATCACGTTGAGCGGGGCCGTGCTGCCGGTCGGGGGGATCCGTGAGAAGGCGCTCGCCGCGCGGCGCTACGGCATCACCACGTTCGTGCTGCCCGAGCGCAACGCGGTGGACATTCCCGATCTGCCGGAGGAAGTGCGCCGCGACATGACCTTCGTGCCCGTGAAGACCCTCGATGAGGTGCTGAAGCTGGCGCTCCCGCCCGAAAACGCGCCAGCGGCGACCCCACCGGTCCCGGCGCCAGCGTCCGCGACCGCGACCGCCGAGGCCGAACGCGCCGCCGAGCCTGAGGCCGCACCAGGGGACGAGCCGGACGCGCCGGCGGCCGCCGCGCCGTCCGCGTCCACGTGATGGCCGTCGCAGGCGCGCGCCCGCCCGGCGCGCCGGTCATCGCGTTCTACATCTCCGGCCACGGGTTCGGGCACGCCTCGCGCGTCATCGAGATGATGAACGCGGTCGCGGCGGCGCGGCCCGATGCGGCACTCGTGGTGCGGACGTCGGCGGCCCGGTGGCTGTTCGACGTGACCGTGCGCGGCCGCTTCGAATTCCACGCGGGCGCCTGCGATACCGGCGTCATCCAGTCCGACAGCCTGCACCTCGACATCCCGGCGACCATCCGCGAGGCGTCGGCCTTCATGGCGACGATTGACGCGCGCGCCGAAGGAGAAGCCGCGTTCCTGCGCGCGCGGGGCGTGACGCTGGTGGTCGGCGACCTGCCGCCGCTCGCGTTCGCGGCCGCCGCGCGCGCCGCGCTGCCGTCGGTCGCCACCGGGAACTTCACGTGGGACTGGATCTACGGCGGGTATGCGGACGCGATCGCCGGGGCGCCGGACCTGCTGCCGGCGATTCGCCGCGCGTACCGGCAGGCGTCGCTGACCCTGCGGCTGCCGATGTGGGGCGGCTTCGAAGACTGGGGGTCGCCGATTGTCGATCTCCCGTTCGTCGCGCGGCACTCGGCGCGGGACCCGCGCGAGGTGCGCCGCGCCATCGGCGTCCCGGACGGACGGCGCATGGTCCTGGCGTCGTTCGGCGGGCTCGGCATCGACGGGCTGGCGCTGGCACCGCTGGCCAGACTCGACGGCTACACCGTCGTGACGACCGGGCATGCGCTCGGGCTCGATGGCGGCGTGCCGCGCGGCGTCGTGCTCCTGGACGATCGCGAGGTGTACGGCCGCGGCCTGCGCTACCAGGACCTGGTCCGCGCGGCCGAGGTCGTCGTCACCAAGCCGGGGTACGGCATCATCGCCGAGTGCGTGGCGAACGACACGGCCATGCTCTACACGTCACGCGGGCACTTCGTCGAGTACGACGTGCTGGTCGAGGCGATGCCTCGGTTCCTGCGGTGCGGCTTTCTCGACCACGACAACCTGTACGGCGGCAACTGGCAGCCGTACCTGGACGCGCTGCTCGCCCAGCCGCCGCCCGCCGAACGTCCGGCCACGAACGGCGCCGAGATCGCCGCCCGGCACCTCCTCGGGGTCGGGACACACCCCCCTGGGGTCGGGACGGATTACTAATCCCGCGGCCTTCCCATTACGGAATCGTCATCGTCGCCGATGGGCCACCGCGCGTTCGAGCCGGTCGCACACCGTCTTGAGCACCTTCACGCGCGCGTACTGCTTATCGTTCGCCTCGACCAGCGTCCACGGCGCATCGCCGGTGCTGGTGCGCTCGATCATGTCGTTCACCGCCAGGGCGTAGGCGCCCCAGCGCTCGCGGTTGCGCCAGTCCTCATCGGTCAGCTTCCACCGCTTGTGCGGTGTCGCCTCGCGTTCCTTGAACCGGCGCAGCTGCTCGTCCTGCGTGATGTGCAGCCAGAACTTCACCAGCACGATGCCGTGCTCGATAAGCTGCGATTCGAACTGGTTGATCTCGGCGTAGGCCCGCATCCACGCCCGTTCGGTCGCGAAGCCCTCGACGCGCTCGACCAGCACACGGCCGTACCAGCTGCGGTCGAAGATCGTGAAGCGGCCGGCCCGCGAGAGATGGCGCCAGAACCGCCACAGATAGTGATGCGCGCGTTCCTCGTCGGTGGGCGCCGCGATCGGGATGACCTGGGACTGGCGCGCCTCGAGTGCCGAGGTCACCCGCCGGATCGCGCCGCCCTTGCCGGCCGCGTCCCACCCCTCGAACACGAGGATCGTGGAGATGCCGGCCGCGCCCGCCTGGCGTTCCAGGAGATTGAGTCGCCCCTGGTACCGGTCAAGGCGCTCCTCGGCCTTGGCCGGCGCCACCTGCTTCGTCATGTCGAGGTTCGAGAGGATGGTGGTCACCCCCGACGACACGCGCCGCGCCCGGCCGGCCGCTGGCGTGTCGGCACGTGCCCGCGCCGCCGATGTCGCCTCGGCGGCGGCGTCGAGCCGCTTGATCACGGCATCGCGAATCGCCGTGCCGACCGTCAGGCTCCGGTAGCGCGCGTCGGCGCCCTCGACAATCATCCACGGCGCGTCGCCGCGGTTGGTCTGGCGGATCGTGTGCTCGGCGGTCGTGATGAAGGCGTCGTACTTCCGCCAGTGCTTCCACGCGAAGGCGTCGACCTTCCAGCGCAGCGTCGGGTCCTTTTCGAGTTTCTTGAGGCGCGTGTGCTGCGCCTCCTTGCCGAGGTGCATCCAGAATTTCAGGATGAGCGCCCCGTCCTCCGCGAGTGCCTGCTCGAACTCGACGATGCGGTTCAGGCAATGCTCGTAGGCGTTGCTGGACATGCGCCGGTAGACCCGGTCGAGGACGGGCCGCGAGTACCAGCTGCTGAGGAACAGCCCGATGCGGCCGCGGGGCGGCAGGGCCCGCCAGAAGCGCCAGTACTCGGGCCGTTCCTGCTCCTCGTCCGACGGCTCGCCGAAGGCGCGGGTGACGAGCCAGCGCGGGTCCATCCACGTGTTGAGCAGGTTGACGGTCTGGCCCTTCCCCGCGCCATCCACGCCGGCGAAGACGACGATGACCGGGAAGGCGGCCGACGCGCGAAGGCGGTTCTGCGCGTCCAGCAGCTCGCCGCGCAGCACGGGTTCGCGCTCGCGATACTCGTCCTTCGAGACGCTCTGGCCAAGTTCTGCCGCTTCGAACATCTGGACCTGCCTTTCCGGGAACTCGACGTTGCGTCACGGCGCCCCTGTCCCGAGCTTCTCAACCCGGCGCGCACGCAGATTATAGACATCGCCTCCGACAATCAGGGACAGGTACGTTTTCTCAGTTCCGTCTCCTCGTCCCGGACACGTACGCAGAATCTATCACCCGCGCCCCTGTCTGACGTTGCAGAAACTGAAATTGGACCTGTCCCCGATTATTGGATAGCATCTGCCGATTCACCCCAAGGAGCGCCCGATGTTCACCCGCCGTCGCCTGCTGTCGCTCGCCGCCGTGTCGGCCGGCGCGACCATGGCCCCCCGCCTCGCCGCCGCGACGCCCGACGACCAGGCCCAGGTTCCGCCGTCAATCGCGGCGCTGACCTCGATGAAGGCCCTGGCGACGCCCATCACCAACCAGGAACGACTGGCCCGCGTCAGCAAGGCGCAAACGCTGATGGCGGCGAACAGGATGGACGCGGTGCTGCTCGCGGGCGGCACCAGCACCGTCTATTTCACCAACGTGCGGTGGTGGTTGAGCGAGCGGTTCTTCGGCATCTTCATGACCGCGAAGGGCGACCACTTCGCCGTCTGCCCGGCGTTCGAAGAGGAACGGGCCCGCGAACAGCTCACCGCCGGCCCGCTCGGAAACATCCCGGTGCTGACGTGGCACGAACACGAGGACCCGTACGCGCTCTGCGCGAAGGGACTGAGGGACAGAGGGCTCGCGGCGGGCCGCGTGGGCATCGAGGAAACGGTCCGCTTCGTGTTCAGCGACAGCCTGGCCAAGGCCGCGCCGGCGCTGTCGACCGTGAGCGGAACGCCCGTGACCGCCGGCTGCCGGGGCGTGAAGGAACCGCACGAAATCGACCTCATGCGGCTGGCGGCGCACGTCACGCTGCGGGCGTACGCCGCGGCGTGGAAGGCCCTGAACGCAGGCATGACCCAGTCCGAGTTCGGCGGGCTGGTCTCGGCGGCCCATGCGAAGCTCGGGTTCTCCGGCAGCGCGGGCGTGCAGACCGGCATCTACTCCGCCCTGCCGCACGGGTCGGTGGCGCCGCAAGTCATCCGTGAGGGGACGATTCTGCTGATCGACGGGGGCTGCAGCGTCGAAGGATACAGCTCGGACATTTCCCGCACGTTCGTGCTCGGCCGCCCCACCGACAAGATGAAGCAGGTCTTCGACATCGTCCGGCGCGCCCAGGACGCCGCGCTGAAGGCCGCGCGGCCGGGCCTGCCATGCGAGGCCGTCGACGCGGCGGCGCGTGCGGTCGTCGAGGAAGCCGGCTACGGCCCCGGCTACGCCTGCTTCTCACACCGGCTGGGACACGGGATGGGGATGGATGGCCACGAATGGCCGTATCTGGTGAAGGGCAACACGCTGCCGATGGCGCCTGGGATGACGTTCAGCAACGAGCCGGGGATCTACATCCGCGGGGAGTTCGGGGTGCGCTGCGAGGACGACATGCTCATCACGCCGAATGGCGCGGAACTGTTCACGCCGCAGGCGCCGTCGCTCGAGGATCCGTTCGGGTCGGGCACGCCCTGATTACGATTTTGAGTTTTTCAAGAGCGGCTGTGGTTAATCCGTCCCGACCCCAAGGGGGAGTGTCCCGACCCCTTTACTTGACGGCGCGATAGACGCAGGCGGGCGGGAGGTTGCGCCAGATGGTGCGGGTGACGGCGACGTCGGCGAACTCCGCCATCAGCCGGCGCCGGAACCGCCGCGCCAGCGGCATCGCACGCCCCATCAGGTACGCGAAGGTCACGAACCGCCCGCCGGGCACCAGCACGTCGGTCACGGCCGCGAGAATCTCGTCCTGCGACGCCGGCGAGAACGACGCAAACGGCAGCCCCGAGACGATGCAGTCGCACGCGGCGTGACCGCGCGCCTCCAACTGCGCGCGCACCGCGGCCGCCGAACCGTGCACGATGTCCAAGCCCGGGAAGCGCGCCCGCATCGCCGCGGCAAACGACTGGTTGGCTTCGATCGCGAAGAATGCGGCCGGCGGCTGGATTTTCCGGAGGATCACTTCCGTGAAAGCGCCGGTTCCCGGCCCGAACTCGACGACCACCGCCGCGCGGTCGAGTTCGGCGACGTCGGTGATGAGTTCCGCCAGCCGCCGGGAACTCGGGGCGACGGCGCCCACCGACATCGGCTTGCGGACGAACTCGCCGAGGAGGTGTAGTTTTGCCATCAGGTAACCGGACTGCTGCGCGCCGGCGGCGGCGGGCCGGGGCATGATACCCACAGAGACGAGATCAGGTGTCCCGCCGTTCGTACTTCCAGGTCTCGCTGTCGATCAGCAGATATGACACGCCAACCGGATCGAGCCCGATGGACCTGACGCCCTGGCGCACCTCGTCACTGTACTCGTGGTGGTGGCCGGACAGGTGCAGCCGGGGCCGCATCGACGCGAGTACCTCGTTGATGGGCGTCTTGCCGACGTCCTGCCGCCGCCCGCGCACCTCCATGAAGAAGGGGCGCGCGGCCTCGTGCGACAGGAAGATGTCCACGCCGCGCAACAGCGTGCACGCCTCGACTTCGGCGCGCACGAAATGCCGGCGCTTGTCGTCGCGCGCCAGCGGCGGGAACCCGCCCGCCGGCGCGGGGGCGATGCGCGGGCGCGGCAGTTCCTCGGGCGCGCGGTCGTACCAGGTGGGCGCCAGCGTGCCGCCGAGCCCGGCCACCGTCACCGGGCCGAGATCGGCCTTCAGCGCATTGGGCAGGTAGTGCAGGTTCGGCAGCGCCCGCCGGAGGGCGAGAATCTCGGCGACCACCTCGAGGTTGTCGTTGTTGCCCTTGATCCAGTGCAGCGGCTGCGGCGGCACCTCGTACTCGCCGCCGGGGCCGCCCAGATCGCCGACCGTCAGCCACAGGCCGACCTCCGGGTGCCGATCCATGATCGCGCGCACCGACACAAAATCGCCGTGCACGTCACCGAGAGCGCCGATCTTCATCGCTAGGTGGAAATCAGCTGGCGGAGGCCGCGGTCTGCGCAGGCACGAGCAGGTCCTGCTTGTCCCAGATGAAGTCCTGCTTGCTGTAGACGGCCAGCTCGTAGTCCTTGCCCATGAAGATCGCCGACACCGGGCAGGCCTCCTCGCAGTAGCCGCAGAAGATGCAGCGGGTCTTGTGGATCTGGTAAGTCCTGGCGTAGCGGGGGCCGGCCTGCACCGAGCCGTCGTTCTCCGCCGCCTCGAGGTAGATGGCGTCGGCCGGGCATGCCACCGAGCACAATCCGCAGGCCACGCACTTCTCGAGGCCGTGCTCGTCCCGCATCAGCACCTGCTTCCCGCGATACTTCGGGAACACCGGCACCTTCTGCTCGGGGTAGTTGACCGTGATCGGCTTCTTGAAGATATGCCGCAGCGTCGTGGCGAATCCGACGAGAAAGGGACGAATCATCCGTCATGCCTCCGCGCCGCCACTCCGGCGCATGGGTCGAGGCTACCAGCAGCCTCAGGCTGAACAGGAGTTTTATCATAACACGTTCATCTTCAGCGGTTTGACAGGCCTTTGGAGCGGTCGGTATAGTCGTAACTCACCGACGTATGCACACGCCGAACATCGCCTAGGCCGTGGGACAGGAAGCCCGTTACCTGTCGGAGCAGCAGCTGCTCGTCACCCTGATCGTCAAGATCGCCCTGATGGTGGTGTTGGCGACCATGCTGGTCCGCTACCACCGCTTCCGCAACCTGCTCATCAGCGAGCACCGGCCGTGGCCGATGCGGCTGTTCTTCGCCTTCGGCCTCGGCCTGCCGGTCGCGGTCGGCGTCGTGGCGCGCCTGCTGCTGAACTACAAGGCCCTCGACCTGACGCTGGAGGGCGCGTTCCTCGCGGGCCTGATCACCGGCCCGTGGGCCGGGGCGCTGACCGGCGTCCTGATCGGCGCGCCCGGGTTCATCGCCAAGGAATGGGGCGCGCTGCCCTTCGCCGTGGGCTGCGGCTTTGCCGCCGGCGGCTTGCGCGAGGCCTGCTCCAAGGAGGCCATCTGGAAGTTCTCGCCGCTGGTGTTCGGCGATCTCCACAAGTACGCGTGGCAGGTGATCCGCAGCTTCCGCGTCGACTGGCAGATCCCGCTGCTGCTGCTGCCGATCTCGCTGGAGTTCATCCGCCAGGTCGTGGGGCACAGGTGGCAGGGGCGCCTGTTCTACATCGACGGCCAGACGACGTTCCAGTACGCCATGGTGTTCCTCTCGACCGTGCTCTGTATCGCGACGCCGATCAAGATCTGGAACAACGCGCGGATCGAGCACCGGCTGCACGAGCAGGAGAAGCTGCTCATGCGCGCGCGCATCGACGCGCTCTCGCACCAGATCAACCCGCACTTCCTGTTCAACACGCTCGCGTCGATCTCGTCGCTCGTCCGTACGAAGCCCGAGACGGCGCGGATGCTGATCCTGAAGCTGTCGAACATGCTGCGCCGGCGGCTGCGCCAGCAGGACCACTTCATCCCGCTGCGCGAAGAGCTCGCCTCGGTCGACGAGTACCTCGACATCGAGGTGATCCGCTTCGGCGCGCAGCTGCAGGTCGAGAAGGACATCAGCCCGGACACGCTGGACGTGCCCGTGCCGAGCATGATCCTGCAGCCGCTGGTCGAGAACTCGGTCAAGCACGGCATCGCGCCCAAGGTGGGCGGCGGGCGCATCCTGATCCGCACGACGCGCGAGGACGATCACCTGGTGATCGAGATCCACGACAACGGCCTGGGCATGTCCGACGATCGCCTGCAGAATGCGCTCACCGGCGGCATCGGCCTCAGCAACGTCGATGAGCGCCTGCGAGTCGTGTACGGCACGCAGTGCAGCGTGCGATTGACCAGTGCACCGGGCCAGGGCACCGTCGCCCGGATCGACATTCCCCTCGCGGTGCCCGAGGAGCGCGCAGCATCATGATTCCTGACCTGCACGCGGTGGTGGTGGACGACGAGCAGCCGGCCCGCGAGGAGCTCTGCTTCCTGCTCGGCCAGATCGAGGGCGTCAAGGTGGTCGGACAGGCCGACAACGGCGTCAGCGCCCTCACGCTCATCGACGACGTCGACCCGCACGTCGCGTTCCTGGACGTGCAGATGCCGGGCCTGACGGGCTTCGAGGTGGCCCGCCTGCTGCTCGACAAGTCGTCATCCGCCCACATCGTCTTCGTCACCGCCTACGATCAGTACGCGGTGGACGCCTTCGACGTGAACGCCGTCGACTACCTCCTGAAGCCCGTGGAGCAGGCCCGCCTCGACCAGGCGATCCAGCGCGTGCGGCACCGGATGGCGCTCGCCCAGCCGCGCGACGAGCGCCTCGACCGCCTCGTCCGGCTCATGGCGGACCGCCAGGGCCGGCGCGACCAGCTCGCGCTGAAGGTGGGCGACCGCTTCCTGCTGGTGCAGGCCGACGATGTGATCTTCGCGTCGCTTGATGGAGATACAATACAGATTGCCACCACGCAGCTGGCCGGCACGTCCAACTATCGGACGCTCGACGAGCTGCAGGCGCGCCTGGACCCCGACGTCTTCTGGCGCGTCCATCGCTCGCACCTCGTGAATATCAACAAGATCAAGGAGATAGTCCCTTGGTTCAGCCGGAACTACATGCTCAGGATGAAGGACGGGAAGGCCACGCAGATCCCGGTCAGCCGGTCCCAGACCAAGCGTCTGCGGGACTACCTGAAGCTGTAGCCTTCGACCGCCAGACGCTCGACGCGCGCCCGATCGAGCCGGAGGGCTGGGGATTCGCACCGGCGGCTCCCGCCTCCGACGCCTCGTTCGCGACGATGTCCACGCCCGCCGCGCCAGGCGTGCCCGCGCCGGCCGTGGCCGCGACGGCCGGTACGACCTGGGCGGTGGTCCGCGAGGAACTCGTGGCGTGGGTGAAGACGCTCGGGTCCGCGGCGGTCTACGCGACGCTCATCGTCACCTTCGGGTTCCAGGTCGCGCGGGTGGAGGGCCAGAGCATGGCGCCGACGCTGCAGGACCAGGACCGCCTGATCGTCAACAAGGCCGTCTACCGCCTGAGCGCCCCGCGCAGGGGCGACATCGTGATGCTCTACTACCCGCTCAATCCGGACAAGTCGTTCGTGAAGCGGGTGATCGCCGAAGAGAACGACACGGTGCGCATCACCGACGGCCGCGTGTACGTGAACGACATCCCGCTCGACGACAGCTACGTGCCGCCCGAGTACCGCAGCCACGACGACTGGGGCCCGTCGTCGATTCCTGAAGGGTACTACTTCGTGATGGGCGACCACCGGAACAACAGCTCCGACAGCCGCCACTGGGGCATGGTCCCGAAGAAGTACATCATCGGGAAAGTGCAGGTGCGCTGGTGGCCCCTGCAGCAGTCCAGGGTGTTCTGAGACGCCACGAGGGTCAGCGCCGAGTTCCGCGGACGAAACTCGGATCTGACCCTCGTTGATTACGCGCCCAGCGGCTCGCGGCTGGCGTAGAGCTGTTCGATGACGTGGGCCCAGCGCTGCTCGACAATCTTCCGCCGCACCTTCATCGTGGGCGTCAGCTCGCCGGACTCGATGGACATTTCCTTGGGCAGCAGGGCGAAGCGCTTGATCTTCTCGAACTGCGCGAGGTCGACGTTGAGCTGGTCGAGCAGCACCTGGTAGAGCGCCTTCACGTCGTCTCGTCGCGCCAGTTGATCCCGCGAGCCGGACGGCGCGCCCTGCTCGCGCAACTGCGCCTCCAGCACGACGAAGTCCGGGACGATCAGCACCGCCGGGAAGTTCCGCCGGTCGCCGATGAGGATCGCCTCCTGCACCAGCGGGCTCGCCTTGAGGCGCAGCTCGATCGGCGCGGGCGCGATGTTCTTCCCGCCCGATGTGACGATCAGGTCCTTCTTGCGATCCGTGATCACCAGGTAGCCGTCCGGGTCGAGATGGCCGATGTCGCCGGTGTGCAGCCAGCCGTCGCGCAGGGCGGCCGCAGTGTCCTCGGGCCGGTTGAAGTACCCCTGCATGATGTTCGGCCCGCGCGCCAGGATCTCGCCATCGGCGGCGATGCGCACGTCGACGCCGGGGACCGGCTTCCCCACCGTGCCCAGGCGCGGCGCATTGAGCGGGTTGATGGTGATAATCGGCGAGCTCTCGGTGAGGCCGTAGCCCTCGTAGATGTGCAGGCCGCACGCGTAGAAGAACTCCGCCGTCGTCCGGGCCAGCGGCGCGCTGCCCGACGCCATGATGCGGAGCCGCCCGCCCACGCGCGCACGGATCTTCTTCAGCACGATCGCATCGATCAGCGGGAACTGCACGGCCGCCCACGCGGGCACCATCTGTCCGGTGAGCCGGGCTTCCGACCGCGCGAAGGCGACGCGCATCGCCCACCGGAACAGCAGCTTGCGCGGCATCGGCGCGGAGGCGACGGCGTCGAGCACAGCGTGATGGAACTTCTCGAACACGCGCGGCACGCCCGTCATCATCGTCGGCTTCACGCGTTCGAGATCGCGGCTGACCGTCTGCAGCGACTCGGCGAAGGTGACCTCCGCGCCGACCAGCAGGAACAGGTAGAGCGCCAGCCGCTCGAACGTGTGGCTGAGCGGCAGGAACGACAGCGCGGAGTCGGCGTCGGTCAGCGCGAGGACGGCATTTCCCGCGCGCACGTTCGACAGGATGTTCTCGTGCGTCAGCACGACACCCTTCGGGTGGCCGGTCGTGCCAGATGTGTAGATGTAGGTCGCCACGTCCGACGGGCGCACGCGGCGGGCATCGGCCTCGAACTGCGCCACCAGGTTTGGGTCGGCCGCCATCTGGGCGCGGCCGTCCTCGATGATCTCCGCCATCGAACGCACAACGGGCCGTCCGCCCGGCATCGGCGCCAGCGGGTCAGCGGCAGCGACCGGGATGATGGCCAGGAGGTCCGGCAGGTCCGGGGCAATCTCTCGCAGTTTGGCCAGTTGGACGTCGTCCGAGACGATGACGACCTTCACGCCGGCATCGCGCAGGATGAACTGCGTCTGTGCGGCCGACAGCGTCGGGTAGACGGGCACGCTGATGGCGCCCGAGGTCAGGGCCGCCAGGTCCGCCACCGACCACTCAGGCCGGCTCTCGCACACGATGCCCACACGGTCGCCCGCCTGCATGCCAAGGGCGCGGACGCCGTAGGCAAACGCGCGCACCTGCTCGAGGAAGCCCTTGGAGGAGATGCCGGTGAACCCGTCGCCGACGCAGCGCCGCAGGTGGGCGGGACGGTCGTATGCCGCCGCGACGTGGAACGGCAGGTCGGCCAGTGTCGCGACGTCGGCGTGCGAGAGGTTGGGTGCAGTCATTCCCTGAAGGTGCAACGCTAGACCAGTTCGACGGCCAGCGTCAACCGGCAATGCGCCCCGGCACGACCGATCGGCGCGGCTGACCGCCCGTTCAGTCAGTACCCGGCCTGTTTATCGACGATGTTCGCCGGTTGTTCGCCTCGCAGGTATTTCTCGAGGCTGGTGGCAAACAGGGCCGTCGCACCGTCCCAGTAGTCCGCCCGGAATCCGCCGACGTGCGGCGTCAGCAGGACGTTCGGCATGCTCCAGAGCGGGCTCCCGGCGTCCAGCGGCTCGTGCTCGACCACGTCGAGTGCCGCGCCCGCGATGACGCCGTCACCCAGCGCCGCCACCAGGTCGGACTCGCGGATGATCTTGCCGCGCGCGACGTTGACGAGCCAGGCGGACCTCTTCATCTGCCGGAACTGGGCGGCGCCCAGCAGGCTCTTCGTGTCGGCGGTCAGGGGCGCCGCAATGACGAGGTAGTCCGACGCCGCCAGCAGGCGCGGCAGCGCCTCGGGCGCGAGCGCCTCGGCCACGCCGGCCGGCACCGGGGCGCCCTCCTCGCGCCGCGTGCCGATCACGCGCATGCCCAGCGCCGAGGCCATCACCGCCAACTCCTGCCCGATCGCGCCGAGCCCGACGATCCCGAGCGTCTTGCCACGGAGGACCGGCAAGCCCGACAGCTCGTCCGAGATCCAGCGCCGCTCGTCCTGCGCGCGGACGGCCTCGGGCAGCCGCCTGGTCACGGCGAGCAGGAGCAGCAGCGCGTGCTCGGCGACGGCGCCGGCATTCATGCCGCGCGAGTTCGACATCACGACCGGGCTGTGCTGCATCGCCGGGAACAGCATGCTGCCAACGCCGGCCGCCGGGCTGTGCAGCCACCGCAGGTTCGGCGCGCTGGCGAACGCCTCGGCGGTGAGCCGGGAGGTGAACGCGACCTCGCACGGCGCGATGAGGCGCACCATGTCGGCCTCGCTGGTGGCGTGATGGAACGCGGCCTGCGGGAAGCGGGCCCGCAGCCCTTCGACGTGCGCGGGCGGGATGGTCCACGCCACGGTGTCGCTGAAGATCGCGACCAGGACGTCCACTGGTGATGGCTTCATGACCTGCATGAGGCGGCGGGCTTGTGCCGCGAGCACGGGTCATTCAGCCGACCTTCACGACGTCGCGTCCATACACCGGAACGGCCGCCGCGCTTTTCGATCAGGCGGATGTCGCCGATGACCACCGCGCGGTCGACCGCCTTGACCATGTCGTAGATCGTGAGGCCCGCGGCGGCGACGGCGGTCAGCGCCTCCATCTCGACGCCGGTCGGCCCCGTGGTGCGCACGCGGGCCTCGATCTCGTAGCCGGCGCGCCGAGCCCGCAGTTCCACGCTGCAGTGACTCAGCGCGACGGGGTGACAGAGCGGAATGATGTCCGAGGTGCGCTTGGCCGCCATGATCCCGGCCAGCCGCGCGGCCTGGAGCGGATCGCCTTTCGCGACGCGCCCGGCACGAATCAGCCGAATCGTCGTCGGGGTCATCTGCACGAACCCGCGGGCAACGGCTTCGCGGGCCGTGGCCGGCTTGTCACTGACGTCGACCATCCGCACGCGCCCGTCCTCATCCACGTGCGACAGCGTCGCGGCGCCGATAATCACTCCGGGAGTGATGACTCGCGAAACTACTCCGGGGGAGGCTTTCGCGCGCGACGACGGCTTTCGGGTCATGACGGGAGAATAGTCCGGGGTCGGGACGGATGACAAACGGCCGTGCTAACATGCGCCCCTATGACTGCACCTTCGACTCACCAGCCCTCTTCCGGTCAGGGCCACCAGCCCTACGTGCCCGACTCGTCGGACCAGCGAGAGTTCACGGCCCGGGCGTTGATCCTCGGCTTGCTGATGTGCGTCATCCTCGGTGCCGCCAACGCCTATCTGGGCCTGCGCGCCGGCATGACCATCGCGGCCACGTACCCGGCCGCTGTCATCGGGATGGCCGTCCTTCGCCTGATGAAGGGCAGCATGCTCGAGGAGAACTTCGCCAGAACCGTCGGATCCATCGGCGAGTCGGTGGCGGCGGGCGCCATCTTCACGCTGCCGGCGTTTGTCATCCTGAAGTTCTGGAAATTCGACCGCGAGCACATGGCGGAAGAGTACCTGATGTCGGCGGCGCTGATGATGCTCGGCGGCACCCTCGGCATCATGTTCGTCACCATCCTGCGGCGGGTGATGGTCGAGGACCAGGGCCTGCCCTTCCCCGAGTCGGTGGCGGCGTCCGAGATTCACAAGGCCGGCCAGAAGGGGTCCGAAGCGGCGCTGCAGCTGTTCCGCGCGATGTTCGTCGGTGCGGTCATCAAGCTGCTGGATGGCTTCGGCATCTTCCGGGCGGCGAACGAACTGGCGCTTAAGATTGGCATCACCAAGCAGACGTTCGTGCGCCTCGGCATCGGCGAGGGCGCGCCCAAGGTCGTGACGGGCGGCGTGACCCACTTCTCGGCGCCGGACATCACGCCGGCCTACTTCGGCGTCGGCTACATCATCGGCCCCGAACTCGGCTCGCTGAACTTCGCGGGCGGCCTGCTCGCCTGGGGCCTGTTCGTCCCGACGCTCATCTACTTCCTCGGCCCGTCGCTCATCGACCAGTATCTCGCGATGAATGGCGGCAATGAAGACGCGGCCTGGGCGGCGATGGTGGTCGGCCTCTGGAAGTTCATCGTCCGGCCGATCGCGGTCGGCGGCATGCTCGTGGGCGCCAGCTTCACGCTCTACAAGATGCGGAAGAACCTGATCGGCGGCGTCAAGCGCAGCATCGAAGACGTCAAGAAGTCCGCCACGGCCGCGGCCACCACCCGGCGCACCGAGCAGGACCTGAACCTGAAGGTCGTCGGCGTCGGCATCCTGACGCTGCTCGTGCTGATGACGCTGCTCTACTTCGGGTTCACGAAGGCCATCGGGCCCGCGATCGTGGCGGCGCTGGTGATCCTCATCACCGGCTTCTTCTTCGCGGCGGTCTCCGGCAATCTGGTCGGGCTGATCGGGTCGTCGAACAACCCGCTCTCCGGCCTGACCCTGACCACCGTAATCATCGCGGCCTTGACGATGGTCGTCGTGGGCATGAAGGGCGTCGAAGGGGTCATGGCGGTGCTGGGCGTGGCGGCGGTCGGCTGCGTGTC
>Ga0315287_10002411_pt1 | contig 17698 bp, 14 predicted proteins | sample YL17G11_0_MG_FD_205037 | JGI IMG/M metagenome (GOLD analysis project Ga0315287, IMG submission 205037) | Sediment microbial communities from Yellowstone Lake, YNP, Wyoming, USA - YL17G11_0 | ecosystem: Environmental > Aquatic > Freshwater > Lake > Sediment | place: USA: Wyoming | collected...
GATCGCCGGCGCGAGCGTTTCCGGCGCCGCGCGCCCTTCCCGCGTCGCGAGCCCTTCCCGCGTCGCGAGCCCTTCCGGCGCCGCGGCGCCCGTGAAGTCGCACGTGAGCGGCCCGTGCGATGCTTGCCCGGTGCTCACTCCCCGCTACCGGTGGCGCTATCCGGATCGCACGCCGCTCGACGCCGCTTACCTGGCGGCCGTCGAGGCGCACGGTGGCTCGTCGCTCGTGGCCACCGTCCTCGCCCGCCGCGGGGTCGTGGCGAGCGACGTCGACGCCTATTTCGGACCGCCCGCCCTGGGGCTGCACGATGCCGCCCTGCTGCCGGACGCGGCCGCCGTGGTGGCGCGCGTGGCCCGGGCCCGTGACCGCGGCGAGGGGGTCCTCGTCGTCGGCGACTTCGATGCCGACGGCCTGACGGGACTCGCGATCCTCGCGACGGCCCTCCGTAGACTGGGGCTGGACGTCGACACACACGTGCCGAGCCGGGTGGACGACGGCCACGGGCTTTCCCTGCGAGCCGTCGCGGCGGCGCGCGATGCCGGCCGCAGCCTCCTGTTCACGGTCGATACCGGGTCGTCGAGCGTGGCCGAGGTGGCAGCCGCCGGGCGCGACGGAATCGACGTGATCGTGACCGACCACCACCGCGTCCCCGAGGTCCCCCCCGCGGCCCTGGCCCTGGTGAACCCGCACCGCCCGGACGCCGCCTACCCGGATCGCCGCCTGGCCGGCAGCGGCGTCGCGCTCAAGGTCGCGGCGCTCCTCCTCGAGCAGCTCGCTGCCGTTCCCGCCGCCGCCACCGTGACGGAGCTGGCCGACCTGGCGGTCATCGGGACGGTTGCCGACGTCGCTCCCATCCTCGGCGAGAACCGCTCGATCGCCCGACTCGGCCTGGAGCGGCTGCGGACCGCGCCGCGACCCGGCATCGCGGCCCTGCTGGCCTCGGCCCGAGTGGATCCTGGGTCGATCACGCTGGAGACGATCGCCTTCGTCATCGCCCCGCGCCTCAACGCCGCCGGCAGGATGGGTGAGGCTGCCGACGCCGCGGCCCTCCTCCTCGCCGCGACCGCCGAGGACGCCGCCACCGCCGCGGCCGCCCTCGAGAGTGCCAACACCAGGCGTCGCGACGTCACCCGGTCGGCCGTCGCCGAGGCCCGCACGATCCTCGCCGGCGAGGACGCCGACCTTCCCGCCACGCTCGTCCGGGGGCCCTGGCCGGTCGGCGTCGTGGGGCTCGTGGCGGCCCGCCTGGCCGAGGAGCGAGGCCGCCCGGCGGTCGTGGCGGCCGAGCTGGACGGTGTGCTGCGGGCGTCCTGCCGGGCGCCCGACGGCTACGACCTGGCGGCCACGCTCACCGCCTGCGCGGACCTGCTCGTCCGTCACGGCGGCCATCGCGGCGCGGCGGGCCTCGAGGTGCGGGCCGAGCGCTGGGACGACTTCCGGGCGCGATTCCTGGAGCTGGTGGGCGCCGGCGGGCCGATCGACCCCCGCCCGGAGCTGGTCCTCGACCTCGCGCTCCCGGCGCGAGCCGCCGACTACCGCCTGCTCCAGCACCTCGCCGCCCTCGCCCCGACGGGGCCGGGGAACCCGGAGCCGCTGATCGGCGTCCACGGCCTCACCGTGACCCGCGTCCGGGCCGCCTCGGGCGGCCATGCCCAGCTGACCCTGCGCCGCGACGTCGACGTGGTGGACGCCATCGCCTTCGAGCGCGGCGACCTCGTCGAGACCGTCCACGAGGGCGACCGGATCGACGTCGCCGGCCGTCTCGGCAGCCGCCGGTTCGGCGGGTTCGAGTCCCTTCAGCTCGTGGTCCTCGACGTGGCGCCCGCCCGCGACCTGCGGGCGCCGGCTGGGGCAGGCTGATGGCGCCGAGCGCCCCGTCCGACCGGGAGGGACGACCCGTCCGCCGAACCACCGGCGACCCGTACGGGCTGGCGGCGGCGCGCCCCTTCCTGGCCCCGATCCTCTCCGTCGGCGGGCTCGCCATCGTCGGGCTCCTGACCCTCGCCATGCTGACCGGCAACCTGCCGTTCCTCCCGGCGCGCAATCCGGACGTTGCCGGCCCGAACAACCCCGGCGCCGGCGGGCCCGCCGTGCCCGGCCGCACCCCGTCCCCGAGCGCGCCGCCGGTCGTGAACCCCGAGGTCGGCATCGACGGCAAGCTGGCCTACGCGAAGGCCGGCAACCTGTGGATCCACGAGGGGACGGAATCCCGCCGCCTCACCAACACCGGGCGCGATTCGCAGCCCGCCTGGTCTGCCGACGGGGCCTGGGTCTACTTCATCGAGACCCGCAAGACGACCGGCCGGTTCGCCGTGGCCGGGATCGAGCGACGTTACGACATCCGCTACCCGCTGCTCACCAGGGTCCGGCCCGACGGCACGGATCGCGAGACGCTCCTCTCGGGCCTCTACAAGGGCGGGCCGGCGAAGCGCTCCACGTGGTTCTTCTTCATGCGTGATCCGGCGGTCAGCCCCGACGGGAAGCGGCTGGCCCTCGTCTCCGACGGCCCCGACCCCACCAGCTCGAACGTCGTCCTGCAGACGTTCGACATCGCCCGCGGGCGCCTGGCGAAGGTCGGGGTGCCGGAGCAGGCACCGCTGGGCCACCAGAACCCGGCATGGAGCCCGGACGGGAAGTACGTCCTGTACGTCAAGAACGGACGCCAGGCGGACCGTGGGCTGCCGACGCTCTGGCGGTACGAGGTGGCGACGAAGAAGAACGTGGCCCTGACCGGACCCGGCTACACCCACCCCTCGTACTCCGCCGACGGGCGCCGGATCGTGGCCACCAAGACCTCGAGCCTGGGCACGGACATCGTGGTGCTCGACGCCCGCACCGGCAACGAGCTCCTGCGGGTGACCTCGGACGGCCGGTCGTGGGGCGGCGCGTGGTCACCCGACGGCGCCCAGATCGCCTTCCTGCGCCTGGCGGGTCTCACCGTCGACCTGAACGTCGCGACCCTCGAGAGCCCGACCGGGGGCGGCCTGGCCGTCAAGGAGACGAAGCCGCTCACCGAGTTCAGCGGGCTCGACGCCGAGAGCCGGCCCGCGTGGTGGGGTCCGCGGCCGATCCCGGCGCCGACGGCGTCGCCGCCGGGGTCCCCGACGGTGGCTCCGTGACGGAGCCGTACCTCGCGCGCCTGGCGCGCAGGTCGAGCGCGGCCCGGACCGTCCTGTGCGTCGGCATCGACCCGACTCCCGAGATGCTTCCGGAGGGGTGGCCGGCGGGCCTGCCCGGGATCGAGCGCCTCGCGCGTCTCATCGTGGAGGCCGCGGCACCCCATGCGGCGGCCGTCAAGCCCAATCTCGCCTTCTTCGAGGCGTACGGCAGCGCCGGCATTGCCGCGCTCGAGCGGATCCTCGCGGCGACGCCGCCCGGCGTCCTCGTGGTGGTCGACGCCAAGCGGGCCGACGTGGAGACGACGTCCGCCCGCCAGGCGGTCGCCCTCTTCGACGGGCTGGGAGCGGATGCCGTCACCGTCAATCCGTACCTCGGGCTGGACGCCCTCGAGGCATTCCTCGAGCGCGTCGATCGCTTCGCCTACGTCCTCTGCCGGACCTCCAACCGGGGCGCGGGCGAGCTGCAGGACCTCGTGGTCACGGCCGACGCGTCGCTCGGCGCGCCGGCGGAGGCGCTCCACCGCCGCCTGGCGCGGCGCGTCGCGGCGGCCGGCATCGGCGAGCGGGCGGGCCTGGTCGTGGGAGCGACGGCACCGGCCGAGCTGGCGGGGATCAGGGCCCTGGTGCCCGGCCTCGCCTTCCTGGTGCCGGGCGTCGGCGCGCAGGGTGGCGACGCCGCGGCCGTGCTGGCAGCCGGACCGGCCAGGAGCCGCCCCGCGGGCGGCAGCGCCGGCGGCGGCCTCCTCGTCAACGTCTCGCGGGGAATCGCGGCCGCCGCCCGGCGCGAGTCGGCGGACGCCTCCGCTGATCCGGGCGAGCGCCTCGCGGAGGCGGCGCGCCACTGGGCCGCCACGTTCCCTGTGCTATCGTAGCCCGGCCTCGCGGGGCCACCGGCGCCCGCGACGGGGCCGAGTCACCGCAACCCTGAGGTCGAATCCAGATGCCGAACATCGGCCCGGTCGAGCTGATCATCATCCTCGTGATCGCGCTCCTCATCCTGGGGCCCGGCCGCCTTCCCGACGTGGGCTCCGCGCTCGGGAAGAGCATCCGCGAATTCCGCAAGGCGGCCACCGACGTCCAGGACTCCGTGAAGCTCGACGCCCCCCCCGCGGCGTCGGCCCCCGGGGCCCCCGCGACCGACGCCCCGCCCCCGAACACGCTGGCCGCCGCCCCGCCCGCGAACACGCTGGCCGCCGCCCCGACCCCGAACACGCTGGCCGCGACCCCCGCGGTCCAGTCTGCCGGCGGTGAGCCCGAGCCCGTCGCCACGAGCCCCGAGACCCCGGCGTAGCGCCGCGGGGCGCCCCCCTCATGGCCGACGCCGACCTCCCGCGCGACGGCGCGGCTGCGCTCCTGCCCGTCCCTGCGACGGCCGTGCCCGCGCCGTCCGCCGGGGCGCCGACCCCCGCTCCGGACGCCGCCGTGATGCCGCTCTTCGACCACCTCGCGGAGCTGCGCCGGCGGATCGCCGTCGCCCTGCTGGCCGTCGTGGCGGGCTCGGTCGCGGGCTTCGTGTTCGGCGCGCAGATCATCGAGGTGCTCAAGGCGCCGTACGGCGACGCGCCCCTGCTCCTGCTCGCCCCCGGAGAGGGCTTCTTCATCACCCTGAAGGTGGCGATCGCGGTGGGGATCGTGCTCGCCATGCCGGTCATCCTCTTCGAGCTGTGGCGCTTCGTGTCGCCGGGCCTCACCTCCGAGGAGCGCCGGATCGCCCGCCCCTGGGTTCCCCTGGCGCTCGTCTTCTTCGCCGCCGGCGTCGCCGTCGCCTACGTCATCCTGCCGTTCACCATCGCCTTCCTGTCGAGCTTCGGCAGCGGCGAGCTCCCGCTCCAGAACGCCTGGACCGCCGAGGGCTACTTCGGCTTCGTGGCCACCATGTTCCTCGGCTTCGGGCTCGTGATGGAGTACCCGATCGTGCTCGTCCTGCTCTCGAAGGTCGGGATCGTGACGAGTGCCCGCCTGCGGTCGTCGCGGCGCTACGTGGTGATCGTCTTCGCCATCGTGGCCGCCGTCGCCACGCCGGGCGGCGACATCATCAGCCCGTTCGTCCTGGGCGTGACGATGTACGCCCTCTACGAGCTCTCGATCGTCCTGGTCCGGGCCGGCGGGCGCTGAGCGCGCGGTAGACTGGCCGCATGGGAACGACCCGGCGGCCGGACGGCCCGCCCTTCCGCGGCGGGGACGGGCGGGGCGGCGAGGACGACGCGCAGCACGTGGTGATCCTGTCGGGGCTCTCCGGCGCCGGCAAGACCGCGGCGACGAAGCTCTTCGAGGACCTGGGCTATGTCTGCGTCGACAACCTGCCCGGTGAGCTGCTGCCCGCCCTGGCCGACCTGATCGCACGCGAGCCGCAGCGCTTCGAGCACGTGGCGATCGTCCTGGACGTGCGTGCCGGCGAAGTGCCCGTCGCGTTCGCGGCGATGCGGGGCGCCCTGGAGGGCCGCGGGATCCGGCCCCAGGTCTTCTTCCTGGATGCCCGCGACGAGGTCCTGATCCGTCGCTACTCGGAGACCCGCCACCGGCACCCGCTGGCCGGCTCCGACGGGATCGCCGCAGGGATCGCGGAGGAGCGCCGGATCCTGGAGTCGGTCCGCGCCGAGTCGGATGTCCTCCTCGACACGTCCGAGCTCTCGCTGCGCGAGCTGCGCGAGCGGATCTTCTCCCAGCTCTGGCACGTCGTGCAGCCCGACCAGCTCTCCATCCAGCTCGTCAGCTTTGGCTACAAGTTCGGGATCCCCCTCGAGGCCGACCTGGTCTTCGACGTCCGGTTCCTCCAGAACCCGTACTACGTGCCCGAGCTGCGCCGCCTCTCCGGCCTCACCGACGGCGTGCGGACATACGTCCTGGACCAGCCGCTCGCGCGCCGCTTCCTCACCGTGGTCCACGAGCTGCTGGGGCTCACCATCCCGGCCTACGTGGGCGAGGGCAAGACCCGCCTCACGATCGCGATCGGCTGCACCGGCGGCTACCACCGGTCGATCGCCCTCGCGGAGGATCTGGGCGCCTGGCTCACCGCGCACGAGTACGGGCCGGTCAGCATCTTCCACCGCGAGCTGGAACGGCGCTGACCCGATGAACCTCCGGCGCTGGCTGCGACCCGGGATCGGGGTGAAGCGCTGGCTCGCCGTCGCGTTCGTCGGGCTCATGGGGCTGGCCCTTGCCGGCGCCCTCACCCTCCGCCAGCTCTACCGCGAGGTCGAGGTCGAGGGTCCGGTCCAGGCCGTCATCTCCGTCCTGACGCTCCAGTTCCTGCCCTACTGGGTGCGGGCGGGCGTCCTCCTCGGCGCCGGCGTCTTCCTCTTCGGGTACGGCTCGTACCGCGTCATCCGGGCGCTCCTGGGGCCGTTCACCGAGAGCGTCGAGGAGCCCCTCGTCGACCTGGTCTACCGGCGCCGCCTCCTCGCCCGCGGCCCGCGCGTGGTGGTGATCGGCGGGGGGACCGGCCTCTCGGCGCTCCTGCGCGGCCTCAAGGAGCACACGGCCAACCTGACGGCCATCGTGTCGGTTGCCGACGATGGCGGTTCCACGGGGCGCCTCCGCGAGCAGCTGGGGATCCCGGCCGTCGGCGACATCCGCAACTGCCTCGTGGCCCTGGCGGAAACCGAGCCGGCGATGGGGAAGCTGCTCCAGTACCGCTTCGGCACGGACGAGGGGACCCTCTCGGGGCACGCCGTCGGGAACCTCCTGATCACCGCCATGAACGCCATCGGCGGCGGGGACTTCGAGGAGGCGGTGCGGGAGATGAACCGCGTCCTCGCCGTGCGGGGGAGCGTGGTGCCCGCCTCGGGGACCGCCCTCACCCTGCACGCCCGGCTGCGTGACGGCTCCGAGGTCGTCGGCCAGTCGGAGGTCATGCGGATGCGGGGGATCGAGCGCGTCTGGCTGGAGCCCGGCGAGGTCCGCGCGAGCCGCGACGCGCTGCGCGCGATCGCCGAGGCCGACATGGTCGTGCTGGGGCCCGGCAGCCTCTACACGAGCCTGCTGGCCACGATCCTCCTCCCCGAGCTGCGGATCGCCCTCGCCGCGACGCCGGCCCTCCGGGTCTACGTGGCGAACGTGGCGACCCAGGCCGGTGAGACGGAGGGCTACGACCTCGCCGACCACGTGGAGGCGCTGGCCGCCCACGGCGTCGCCGACGTCCTCGACGTCGTCCTCGCGAACAGCCATCTCGCAACCGGCCCCGACGGCGAGCTGGGCGTTCCGGTCAAGCTGCGCTGGCCCCCGATGGGCGCGTCGCGGCGGCCACGCCTCGTCCTCGACGACGTCGTCGATCCGGCCAACCCGCACCACCACGATCCGGAGCTCCTGGCCGCGGCCCTGCTCCGGGTCTTCGGGCGGGAGGCGGGGAGCCGGCGCGGCGGGATCGCCCGGACCGCGTAGACGGTGGCGGACGGCGACCGGGCTCTCGTCGCGGCGCTGCGCGCCGAGCTGGCCTCCATCGAGCCGAGTCGCGCCTGCGACCGAACCGCCGAGGTCGCCGGCCTGGGCACCGGGGCGATCCGCGGCGACCGCCCGGCGCTGGGCCGGCTCATGGTCCGCCTCCTGCGCGACGGCACGCCGCCCCCCCGGGCCTTCGCCTGGGAGGGCGCCGCCGACCATTGCCGGGCGGCCTGGCTGCGCGGCCGGTTCCTGGCCCGGGGCTCGCTGTCGGTGGCCCACGGGCGGCTCCACCTGGAGTTCGTCGTCCCGCCCGAGGAGTCCGTCCAGCTCGGCGCCCGGCTCGCGTCGGTGGGCCTGCCGGCGGGGGTCCGCGTCCGGCGCGGGCGCGGCGTCGTGACGTGGAAGGGCGCCGACGACATCGGGACCTTCCTGCGCTGGGTCGGCGCCGGGTCCTCGCTGCTCGAGCTGGAGTCGCGCCAGGTGAGCCGCGCCGTCCGCGGCGACCTCAACCGGCTGCTCAACGCCGAGTCCGCGAACCTGGAGCGGATGGCGGCCGCAGCGGCCCGCCAGCTCGACGCCATCGCCACGCTCGACGCCGACGGCCGCCTCGCCTCGATGCCGGAGCAGGTGCGCGACGTGGCGGCCCTTCGGCGCGCGATCCCGGAGGCTTCTCTCGGCCAGCTGGCCGCCGAGCTGGAGATCCCGCGGGGCCGGGCCCAGCGCGCCCTGGAGCGGATCGAGGCGGCCGCCCTCCACGGCGGCGACGCGGTCTCCGGCACCGCCCCGGGGGACGGCAGCGCGCTGCGGGCCAAACGGCAGGGCCACGACGGGCCGGGTGCATCCTCGTCGCGCGGGCCGACGGTGGCATGATGGGGCCATGCGACCCGTCATCATTGCCGCCAACTGGAAGATGAACACCACGCCCGCCGACGCCGGCGAGCTGGCCCGCACGATCGCCGGTCGAACGCGCGAGCCGGACGTCGTCCGCGTCATCTGCCCGCCGTCGGTCTGTCTCGCCGCCGTCCGCGATGCGGTCGCGGGGGAGGGGATCGGCGTCGGAGCCCAGAACCTTCACCACGAGCTCGCCGGGGCCTACACCGGCGAGGTGAGCGCGCCGATGCTGGCGGGGCTCGTCACGTGGGTCATCCTCGGCCACTCCGAGCGCCGCCGTGACGCCGGCGAGACCGACGAACTCATCGGCCGCAAGCTGGGGCGGGCGGTGGAGGCCGGCCTCCGGCCCATCCTCTGCGTCGGCGAGGTTCTGGACGACCGCGAGGCGGGTCGCGCCGCCGACGTGGTCCGCGGGCAGCTTGCCGGCGCGCTCGCCGGCCACGACCCGGCGGCCCTGCGCACGGCCGGCCTCGTGATCGCGTACGAGCCCGTCTGGGCCATCGGCACCGGGCGCACCGCGTCGGGCGCGGACGCCGCGGCGATGGCGGACGCCATCCGCGCGGCCCTCCGGGACGCGGGGTGGGGGAGCGCCGCCGACGAGGTGCCGGTCCTCTATGGGGGCAGCTGCACGAGCGCCAGCATCGCCGAGTTCCTGGCCGAGCCGGGCATCGACGGCGCGCTCGTCGGGGGCGCCTCGCTCAAGCCCGACGAGATGGCCGGGATGGTCGGTCGCGCCGCCATCACGGCTGCTGCACGACGCGCCGCGGGAGCCTGACCCGCCGCGATCCCACCCAGGAGCCGCCCCCATGCCGACCCTCGTCCTCCTTCGCCACGGCGAGAGCACCTGGAACAAGGAGAACCGCTTCACCGGCTGGACGGACGTCGACCTTTCCGATACCGGCGTGACCGAGGCCCACGATGCCGGGCGCCTCCTCCGCGACGAGGGCTTCGCCTTCGACATCGCCTACACGTCGGTCCTGCGGCGGGCGATCCGGACCCTCTGGATCGCGCTCGACGAGATGGACCAGATGTGGCTGCCCGTCGTGGGCTCGTGGCGCCTCAACGAGCGCCACTACGGCGCCCTGCAGGGGCTCAACAAGGCCGAGATGGCAGTGCAGTTCGGCGACGAGCAGGTCAAGCTCTGGCGCCGCAGCTACGACGTTCCGCCGCCGCCCCTGGCGGACGACGACGAGCGCTTCCCGGGACGCGACCCGCGCTATGCCGGCCTCGCCGACGCCGAGATCCCGCGCAGCGAATCGCTCAAGGATACCGTTGCCCGCTTCCTGCCCTTCTGGGAGACGGCGATCGCGCCTTCGCTGCGGGACGGCAGGCGCGTCCTCGTGGGGGCCCACGGCAACAGCCTCCGGGCCCTCGTGAAGTACCTCGACGACATCTCGGACGCCGACATCGTCGGCCTCAACATCCCGACCGGCGTCCCGCTCGCCTACGACCTCGACGACGACCTGCGCCCGCGCGGCCGGCGCTACCTTGGCGATCCGGACCGCGTCGCGGCGGCTGCGGCGGCGGTGGCTGCCCAGGGGACCGCCACGCCGGCCTGACGCGCCCGGGCTCCGATCGATCCCCGCGCGGGGATCGATCCGGCCCCATGTGCTACGATCCCGCGCGGCCCATACGCTGGAGGATCCCCCGAGAGTGAACCCGTTCCTGGCCGTCGGCCAGATCATCGTCAGCATCGCCCTGATGGTCTCGATCCTGCTCCAGGCACGCGGGACCGGCCTGTCCGGTGCCTTCGGCGGCGATTCCGCGGTGTACCGGAGCCGGCGCGGCATCGAGCGGCGGCTCTGGCAGTTCACGATCGTCCTCGCAATCCTGTTCGCGGTGTTCTCGCTGGCGAGCTTCATCTTCGCGCCCTCCAAGCTCTGAGCTGGCCGATCACGGCAGGGAATCGGGTCTCGTGAACCGGCGCGACGGCGGCGTCGTCCTCGCCCTCCTGGCCGTCCTGGTCGTCGTCGCGGGATCGATCTCGCTGCCGGCGTTCCGGCCCGCCGCGACGCTCGCCCCCGTCCCCACCGCAGCCCTGTCGCTGGGCCACGTGCAGGGCGTCCTCGGCCGGCCCTCGTCCATCACCCCCCTGACGGCCCGGACCCAGGTGGACCGCGACCTCGTGGTCCTCCTCTTCCGCGGCCTCGTCCGGCTCGGCCCCGGGAGCGCCGTCCTCCCCGATCTGGCGGAGCGCTGGACCGTGACCGAGAAAGGCTCCCGCTGGACGTTCCACCTCCGCGCCGACGCGGCGTGGCACGACGGCGTCCCGGTCACCAGCCGCGACGTCGTCTACACGGTGGGCGTCCTGCACGACCCGGCCTACGCGGGTCCGCTGGCTTCCACGTGGGCCCAGGTGCAGGCCACCGCGCTCGACGAGCGGACCGTCCAGTTCGACCTCGGCGATCCCGTGGGCGGATTCCTCCAGGCGGCGGCGCTGCCGCTGCTGCCCGCCCACATCCTGTCCGGCGTGCCCGTCGCGAACCTGGCCGACGACCCGTTCGCCCGCGAGCCCCTCGGCAACGGGGCGTTCGCCCTGCTCGAGGTGACCAGCGACCGGGCCGTCCTCGAACCCGTCCTGCCGCAGGTGGCGGCCGCGGTGGCCCCGCTCGAGGACCCGGGCGCGGGGGAGACCGCGCCGCGGATCCCCCGCCTCGCGCGGCTCGAGCTCCGCTTCTACGACACCGCCGACGACCTCGCCGCGGCGTTCGCCGCGGGCGACGTGGAGAGCGCCGGCGACCTGCCGCCGGCCGCCGCCGTGGCCCTCGCGGCCGCGCGGCCCGGTGCCCGGGCGATCCGCTATCCGGCGACGACGCTGACCGCCCTCGCCTTCAACCTGCGGGCGACCGGTGGCCCATTCGCGGACGCGCGGACCCGGCGCGCCCTCGTCGCCGCGATCAACCGCGCCGACCTCATGAAGGACCTGCTGGGCGGCGCCGGCACCCGGGCGGAGACCCCGATCCCGCCCTCGTCGTGGGCCTACGACGCCAAGGCGGCACCGGAGATCGCATTCGATCGGACGGCAGCGTCGAAGGGCCTCCGCGAGGCAGGCTGGCGCCGGGTGGAGCGGGCCTGGGTCCCGCCCGGCGCGAAGAAGCCGCTGGCGCTGACGATCCTCGCCCCGGAAGCGGCCGCGAATGCGATCGCACACGCTGCGGCGACCCGCGTTGCCGCCGCGTGGACCTCGCTCGGGCTGGCGACGACCGTCGAGGCCCTCCCACCCGGGGAGCTCGTGAAGCGGCTCCAGGCCGCCGATTTCGTGGCCGCCATCATCGACGTCAACATGGGCCTCGATCCCGACCCGTATCCCATCCTTGCGTCCAGCCAGGCCCGGACGGGGGGTGCGAACATCTCGGGGATCCAGGACGCCGCGCTGGACGCGGCCCTCGTGGCCGCCCGCGCGCCGGGTTCCGCCGCGACCCGCATGAAGGCCTATCGCACTCTCCAGAAGCTGTTGGGCACCCTCCAGCCGATGCCCGCGCTCTTCTTCCGCGACAGCGTGCTCGTGGTCGCCCCCGACCTCGCCGGGCCGGTCGCGCGGCCCATCGCCGACCCGGGTAGCCGCTTCTGGGACGTGGTACGATGGGTCGTCGTCGGGCGGTGACCCTTTCCGCCCGGTTGCGTTGACCCCTGCCGAGGTGGCGGAACTGGTAGACGCGCTAGCTTCAGGAGCTAGTGTCCGCAAGGGCGTATGGGTTCAAATCCCTTCCTCGGTACCATCGCGTCGGAAGCGGAAAACGCGCAGCACCTGCCCAGGTGGCGGAATTGGTATACGCGTACGTTTGAGGGGCGTATGAGGCAACTCATCCGGGTTCAAGTCCCGGCCTGGGCACCACTCCTTCGCAGCGGGACGGGGCGGCTCCACGGGGAGCCGCCTTTCACTTCTCCGGGCCCCGGGCCCGGCTCCATGGGCGGTTAGCTCAGTCGGTCAGAGCGCCTCGCCTACACCGAGGAGGTCGGAGGTTCGAACCCTCCACCGCCCACGACCGTCGCGTACACTCGTGCGGGGGCGGCGCCCGCCGCCGGACCGGCACCGGGAGGGACCATGGAGCTCGGCATCATCCTCCTCGTCATCGTCGTCGTCCTCGTCGTGGTCGGCGTGCTCCTCTACAACGGGCTCGTCACCAAGCGGAACCGGGTCGACGAGGCGGTCGGACAGATCGAGGTCCAGCTGAAGCGCCGTCACGACCTCATCCCGAACCTCATCGCCGCGGTCAAGGACTACATGGGCTTCGAGCAGGACGTCCTGACCCGGGTGACCGAAGCCCGCGCCAACGCCGTCGCGGCCGGCGCGCAGGGCACCGTCACCCAGCAGCAGGTGGCGGCGGAAAACGCCCTCACCGGCGCCCTGCGCTCGCTCTTCGCCGTCGTGGAGAACTACCCGGTGCTGAAGGCGAACGAGAACGTCCTGGCGCTGCAGGAGCAGCTCACCACGACGGAGAACCAGATCAGCTTCTCGCGGCAGCACTACAACGCGACGGTCAACGAGTACAACACGACGATCCAGACGATCCCGTCGGTCCTCATCGCGGGTCCGCTGGGCTTCATCAAGCGGGCCTTCTTCGACGCCGAGCCCGAGGCCGACCAGGTCCCGGTCGTCTCGCTGCGCTGACGTCCGCGCGGCCGAGCCCGCTCGCCCGGCCGCGGGGTTGCGATGGCTGCCTCGTTCTACAATCAAGCCGCCGCGAACCGGCGGAACTCGTTCCTGCTGGTCCTCGTGATCGTTGCCCTGCTCGCGCTGCTGGGCTTCACGATCGGGTACGGCACCACGGGCGTCCTCGAGGGCGGCCTGGGCTGGCTGGGGATCTTCGGGATCATCGCGATCATCTCCTCGCTCATCGGGTACTTCTCGGGTGACCGCGCGGTGCTCGCGGCGTCGAAGGCTCGCCCGGCGACGGAGGCCGAGGCGCCCCAGCTGATCAACGTCGTCCGCGAGCTGACCCTCTCGGCGGGGATCCCCATGCCGAGCGTCTATCTCATCGACGACACCGCCCTCAACGCCTTCGCCACCGGGCGCGACCCGCAGCATGCGTCGATCGCGGTGACCACCGGGATCCTGGAGCGCCTCGACCGCGAGGAGCTCCAGGGCGTGATCGGCCACGAGCTCTCCCACGTCCGGAACCTCGACATCCGCTACGCGATGCTGGTGGGCGTCCTGGTCGGCACGATCGCCCTGTTGGCCGACGTATTCCTGCGGATGACCTTCTGGGGCGGGACCGGCCGGCGCTCATCCTCCTCCGACCGGGGCGGCGGCGGGCTCCAGGCCCTCGTGATGATGATGGCGATCGTCCTGGCGATCCTGGCGCCCTTCTTCGGTCGGCTCGTCCAGCTGGCGGTGAGCCGTCAGCGCGAATACCTCGCCGATGCGAGCTCGGTCGAGCTGACCCGCAACCCGCAGGGTCTCCAGCGGGCGCTCGCGGTCCTGGCCGACGACCGGGAGGTCCTGGAGGTGGCGAACCGGGCCACCCAGCACCTCTACTTCCGGAACCCGATCCGCAAGTTCGAAGCGCGCTCCAAGGGTCTCTTCTCGACCCACCCGCCGATCCTCGACCGGATCAACCGTCTCCGAGCGCTGGCCGGCGAGGCCCCGATGGACATCGCCGACCTGCCGGACGTGCAGGGCAGCACCTGACATGCCGGTGGCGGTCGTCGAGCCGTCGCGAGGACCCCTTCCTTGCGGCTGGAAGCCCCTTCGTGGTACGGTCTTGGGCGCCGACGGGCGGCGGCGCCCGGCGGGGCCTACGGGCCGAGATAGCTCAGTTGGTAGAGCACGCGACTGAAAATCGCGGTGTCGCCAGTTCGAATCTGGCTCTCGGCACCACCAGCTCCGGACGGCGCCCCGAGCGGAAGTGGCTCAGTTGGTAGAGCATCACCTTGCCAAGGTGAGGGTCGCGGGTTCGAGTCCCGTCTTCCGCTCCATTTTCTTGTCCGGTACCTGGGCTGGACCCACACCGCTGGCCCTTCGTCTAGTGGTAGGACAGCGGACTTTGGATCCGTGAACCGAGGTTCGAATCCTCGAGGGCCAGCCAGCATATCGGGGCGACGTAGCCAAGTGGTCTAAGGCGGAGGTCTGCAAAACCTCTATTCATCGGTTCGAATCCGATCGTCGCCTCCAACTCCGCCCATCCGACGCCCGCCGACCCGGCGGGCGTTACGATTCGCGGGCGACACCGGGCCGAGGTGGCGAAACCGGCAGACGCGGCGGACTTAAACTCCGCTGCCCGCAAGGGCGTATGAGTTCGAATCTCATCCTCGGCACCACGCCCGGTAGCACGATGGGCGGCCAGATCAGCGCCATCGGCCTCGACGGGAAGATGCGCAACGGCTGGCGGGTCGCCCCCCGCCGACCCGGGGCCAGGTTCGAGTCGGCGGTGCTCGGGCCCGACGGGACGCCGGACGCGCGTGCCATCGGACCGGAGGCGTATCGCGACCCGCCGGCAGGTTCCTGCGTGGCGACTGACTCGGCGACCGTCCTGGCTATCGACCCGATGGGCAGGTGCGCTATCGGGTGCCGGTCGTGGAGCCTCAAGGCGCCGTCGGTCTCGCTCCACGACAGCCACCTGAAACCCGCGACCGCTCCGCTCTCCTTGGAGGATGGGACGCGCACCAGGCATCCGGGGGCCGTTCGCCTCTCGCCAGATCCACGACCAGCGCCTACGGTGACCGCCAGCGGGAGGCTCGGACACGCGGGCCGAACACCCGGCCGCCCGGACCGCGCCGAGCCACTCGCGAGACCAACCCGCCGGCGTCCGAGGGAGGGCTCGGAAGGAGGCCGGCATGGTCTGGGCGAAGGTCGTGACGGGGGCGACGCTGGCCGCGATCGGTGGGCTCGCGACGCGGTATGCCGTGCAGCGCGAGCGCCTGGAGGGCTCCTGGCTCGCAGCGGTCGGGCCGAAGCTGTCGGGCATCGGTGAGGTCGAGCACCTGTCCATCCTGCCGCTGGTCGAGCGGCTCGTGCCCGCCGGCGCGCTCGAGGGCGAGCCCGGCGTTTCCTACCTCCTGCGTGCCGACGACACGACCATCCTCTTCGATGTCGGCTTCAACTCCGGCCATCGGGCGCAGTCGCCCCTCGTGCACAACGCGGCGACCCTCGGGGTGGACATTCAGTCAGTCGACGGGATCGTGATCTCCCACCTGCACTCGGACCACGTGGGTGGCATCCGGAGTCAGTTCCGGCGGACATTCAGCATATCGGCGGAGGCGCTCGAGCCGAAGGGACTTCCGGGCTACGTGCCGGCGCCGATGCGCCACGAACGCGCGGACGTCGTGCTCACGACAGGTCCGCGCGTGATCGCGCCCGGGATCGCCGTCCTGCCGCCGCTGCCGAGGATGCTGTTCTGGATCGGACCGGTGGCCGAGCAGGCGCTCGTGGTCAACGTTCGCGGCTTCGGCCTGGTGCTCGTGAGCGGCTGCGGCCACCCGGGGATCGAGCGGATGCTGGCCGCGACCGAGATGGTGCTCGACGTGCCGATCCGGGCGGTGGTCGGCGGCCTGCACCTGCCGGTCCATCCGCTGGGGACGCCCTATCTTCCGCAGGCGATCCTCGGCTCACCGCACTGGCCCTGGCGGCCCATCGGGGAGCAGGACGTCGCCGAGGCGATCGACGCGATCCGCACTCGCGGACCCCGGATGATCGCGGTCTCGAGCCACGACAGCACGCCCTGGACGTTCGGAGCCTTCGAACGTGCCTTCGGCGAGCTGTACCGGACGCTGCGGGTCGGTGACGAGCTGACGTTCCCGTGAGCGTGTGGCGCGTCGACTCGCGGCCCCGGCTCCGCACCGGGCGCTCCGCTCTCCTCGGAGGCTGGGACGCGCACCGGGCGTCCGGGGGCCGCCTTGCGCACCCGCGAGCTATCGAGTCGTGCCTGAACCGACGCCGTGCCGGCTGATCGAGCAACGGGATGCCCGGCGCGCCCATGTGCGGAAGCGGACGAACCCTGGACCTGCTTCCAGCACGAAGCCGTGCAGGGCGAGAGACTCAACCCACCGACCCGAGCAATCCGAGTCGCGTGCACGTCATTGGGATCAAGCCTTCTGCCGCGGTGGTTCCATGTCGGCTCGGATTCGCTCCTTGATGCGCTTGATGTGTCCGCGTCCCAGGGCCTTGACCTCGCAGCCAAGCTCCAGGTAGTGGCGGATGGCGTCGTCGGAGAGGATGCCGAAGCAGTCGATCACCGCCAGGGCCTTGCCGGCCCACTGAACGACCTGTTCGGGATCGAGCTCGAGGTACTCCTGGTGCGGCACGGCCAGGATCACGGCCTCGGCCCCATGCAGCGTGGCAGCCAGATCCTTCTGCACCCGGATCTCCTCCAGGTGTTCCTGGTTGCGGAAGAACCGCGACCAGGAATGACCCGGGGACGGATACTCGTCCTGGAGTTCCAGTTCGTTCCAGTGATCGACGTAGGGGTCATGGACCCGCATCTCGGCGCCCATCTCGGCGAGCTTTCGCACGACCATCTCCGAGCCGCTGTACCGCGTGTCGCCGACGTCCTGGCGATAGCTGGCCCCGCAGAGGACCACGTCGGCGCCGGCGATGCTGCGGCCCATGTTTCGCAGCGCGTCGCGCGTGAGCTCGGCCACGTGGAGTGCGCGGGTGTCGTTGATGTCGACGGCGAGGGGGCTGATCTTGAAGACCTGGTCGCCGTCTTCGAAGCCCAGGATGTGCTTGTAGGCCCAGTAGCCCAACCCGGCGTCCTTGGGCAGACAGTAGCCGCCGATCCCGGGCCCGGGAAAGATCATGTTGTTGTGCGTGGGCCGCATGCGGATCGCCTTGACGACCTTGATCAGGTCGACCCCGTTGCGTTCGGAGAAGAGGCTCCACTCGTTCAGGAACGCGAGGATCGTCGCCCGGTAGGAGTTCTCGACGATCTTCGTGGTCTCCGATTCGATCGGCCGGTCCATGACCGTGAGCGGGAAGTCCCTGGTGTTGAGCACCTCGTGGAGGAACTTCTCGACGCGGCGGCGGGCCTCGGCATTGCAGCCTGCGCAGACCCGCCAGAAGTCGCGGACCGATGCGACGTATGCCCGGCCGGGCATCACCCGCTCGAAGCTGTGGGCCAACAGCGGCTGGCTCTCGATGCCCCGGGCGGCGAACGCCTTCTTCATGATCGGCCAGGCCACGAACTCCGTCGTGCCGGGCGCCACGGTAGTCTCGATCAGGACGAGACAGTCGGGCTTGATCTTCTCGCCGATCGTCCGCATCGTCGCTTCCAGCGCATGCATGTCCGCCTCGCCGGTCCGCATGTTGCCCAGCGCCTGTTTGGTGAAGTCGCATTGCACGTCGACCACCACGCAATCTGCCAGCCCC
>Ga0315287_10002413_pt1 | contig 17696 bp, 16 predicted proteins | sample YL17G11_0_MG_FD_205037 | JGI IMG/M metagenome (GOLD analysis project Ga0315287, IMG submission 205037) | Sediment microbial communities from Yellowstone Lake, YNP, Wyoming, USA - YL17G11_0 | ecosystem: Environmental > Aquatic > Freshwater > Lake > Sediment | place: USA: Wyoming | collected...
TCCAGGCGGCGCCGGCCGGCGGGCGGGGGATGTAGGCAGCCCGGCTGAAGCCGGCTCCCACGACCGCACGCCTCGCCGGACCTCGTGACCGGTGGCAGCGTGACTGGGGGCAGCGTGGCCGCGTGACAGAAGTGGAAGCCGGCTTCAGCCGGCGTGACAGAAGTGGAAGCCGGCTTCAGCCGGCGTGACAGAAGTGGAAGCCGGCTTCAGCCGGCTTCTACACCGTACCGAAGTACATGTTGTACGCCGACGTGCCGATGAGCACGGCGGTCATGGCGATCAGCACGGCGACGGCCACCCACGCGACGATGTTGTAGAGGCGGGAATTGGTCCACTCGTGCATCAGAGCTGGGCTGTTCACGAGCTTGATCATGAACACGAGCACGAGCGGAAGCAGCATGCCGTTGATGACCTGCGAGAACAGGATCATCCGCACCAGGGGGAACCCGGGGATGAGCACGACGGCGGCGCCGATCACGATCAGGCCGGTATAGAGCCAGTAGAAGACCGGGGCCTCGCGGAAGCGCTTGTTCACGCCCGACTCGAACCCCAGGCCCTCGCACACCGAGTAGGCCGTCGAAAGCGGGAGGATGCACGCGGCGAACAGCGACGCATTCAGCAGCCCGGCGCTGAACAGCAGGAACGCGTAATCGCCGAACCGCCGGAACGCCTTCGCGGCGTCGGCCGCACTCGCGATCTCGCGAGGGCCATGCTGCCAGATGGCGGCCGCGCACGCGACGACGATGAAGAACGCGACGACGACCATCACGATGCAGCCGACGATCACCTCGATCCGCGACTCGGCGTAGTCCTTGACGGTGATGCCCTTCTCGACGACGGCCGCCTGCAGGTAGAACTGCATCCACGGCGCGACCGACGTGCCGACCAGGCCGACAATCATCGTCAGGTAGAGCGGATCCCACCGCACGACCGGCCTGACGCTCGCCAGCGCCGACGCCTCCCAATCCGGGTTCATGAGCACGGCGGCGATGATGTAGGCGATGTAGGTGACGCAGGCGAGCAGAAAAATCTTCTCGACGCTCTGGTAGTTGCCCTTGACCACGAGGAACCAGACGGCCGTCGCCGCCAGTGGGACCGACACGTACTTCGACACGTGAAACAGCTCGAGCGCGCTCGCGACGCCGGCGAAGTTCGCCATGACGTTGGTGAGGTTCGCGAGTACGAGCAATGCCATGACCACGAACGTCGTGCGCAGGCCGAACTCCTCGCGGATGAGGTCGGAAAGGCCCTTGCCCGTCACGGCGCCCATGCGCGCGTTCATCTCCTGCGTCACCACGAGCAGGAGCGCGATGGGCGGCAGCGTCCAGAGCAGCATGTAGCCGAACAGCGCCCCGGCCTGGGAATACGTGTAGATGCCGCCCGCGTCGTTGTCGACCATGGCCGTGACAAAGCCCGGGCCGATGACGGTGAAGAAGACGAGCAGCGGGCGGGGCAGTCGGTCCAGCAGACGCACGGCCTAGTCCTGCCTCAGCACGGAGATGATGTCGTCGGCCGTGATCGAGCCGACCAGGAGGCCGGCCTCGTCGACCACGGGCAACGCCATGAGGTTGTACCTGTCGAACAGTTCGATGACGCGTTCGCGCCCCTCCGTCACGGAGACGGACACGACCTCGTCACGGCCCGCCAGCGTGCTGAGCGGAGTGGCCGAATCGGCCAGCAGCAGCCGCGCGACCGGCAGCGAGGCCGCGAGCCGGCCGTCGGCGTCCAGCAGGAACAGATTCGTGAGCGTGTCGACCTGCTCGGCATTCTCGGCCACCGCCCTGAGGGCGTCGGCGACGGTGGACGTCTCGGGCACTGAGATGCACTCGCTGTTCATCAGGCCGCCCGCCGAGTTCTCGTCGAACTCGAGCAGTTCCTCGACGTCGGTCTTCTCCTCCTCCTCCATCTCGTCGAGGATGGCCTCCGACGACGCCTCCTCCATCTCGGCCAGGACGTCCGCGGCTTCGTCGGGCGCCATTTCCTCGACGATGTCCGCGGCGCGGTCGGCGTCGAGCGACTCGAGGATCGACACCTGCGTCTTGGTATCCTCGACCTCGGAGAGCGTCTCGGCCGCGACCTCGCTGTCGAGCGACTCGAACACGGCTTCGCGGCCCTCGTGGCTGAGCTCCTCGACGATGTCGGCGAGGTCCGCGGGATGGATGTCCTCGAGCCCCTTCATGTCGATGTTGAGCCGCAGCCGCCGCTGCGGGTCCGGCTCGATGATGTTGCAGAACTCCCATCGGATGGAGTGGGGCGAAATCCTCGCCATTGCCCGGCGGACGAGGCGCGGCGGCACCACGCCCTGGCACAGCCGCCGGAAGATGCTGCGGACGCCCACGTCGACTTCGCGCACGAACAGTTCGTCGTGGCCATCGACCGACTTCATCCCGAAGGTGACGTCATTGACACGGACGACCTTCCGGCCCTGGGCGTCGATGATCTGCTGATCGAGCAGGTCCCGCACCATCCGGAGGCTCCAGACATCGTCGTGGTACGGGACGAGCTTCTCGTCGCGGAGGCAGATGCCGTCCAGGGAGATCGTGGCAACCTGGTCGTGCCGGATCGTCCACCAGGTCCATTCGCCGCCGACCAGGTACTGGTCCACCCGGACCTTGTCGACGCGGGGCGACAGGCAGGCATCACGCACCCGGCCGATGCGGTGGCCCTTCAGATCGTACACACGCATGCCCATCAGTTCCGTGAGAAAGAGCAGGCTGTCGGCCATCGAACTGCTCCTCCTGACGTCGGGCGTGTCGTGGTTTCAATGCAGGCGGTTTCGTCACCTGCGTGACAGGGCTGCGGCCTGAGACTTCTTATACCACGCGAGGCGTGGAGGCGCCCCCGCGATCTTCACGCGGGCAGGACTATTTACGCGGCACGGAACGGGTGCATGAGGATGCCGGCTGACGCCGGTCACTCCGCAAATCGCTCGACACGGCGGACACACGCATCTCCAGGGTGATGCTGGCGGAAGCGCTGGGTCCCCAACCCAGCGCGGCTTTCGGCCCTTGCGATGCGTGTGTCGAGCGATCGAGATCGCCGTGCCCGCATGGTTTGCTGCGTGACCGGAGTCAGCCGGCTCGTCCGAACCCCGAACCCCGAATCCCCAATCCCGTCCTGAATCAGCCGTAGCGCAGCCAGCCAGGGCCGCGCGTCAGGTAGTCGGCCAGGGTGAGGCCGAGCAGGAGCAGCAGCCAGAAGAACCCGCCGGCGACGACGGCCCACGTGAGCCTGGTGCTGTAACGGACGTGCATGAAGTACAGCACGACGAGCAGCATCTTAATGACGGCGATCACGATGGCGACGACCGAGTTCCACGCGCCGAGGTCGATGAAGGAGACCCCGACGGTGACGGCCGTCAGCACCATCAGGAGGCCGAAGATCGTGAAGTAGACCCGGAGCGGCACCTGGTGCTTTGCGCCCTGCATCTCTCCGTGTCCGTCGGCGGTGGTTGCGTGAGCGGTCATTGCCATCGACCCCATGGAGCCGGCTGAAGCCGGCTCCCACATCTGTCGTGCCCGAATCCCGAACCCCGAACCCCGAATCCCGTCTTAGTGCCCCACCACCGGCCCGTGCCGGTCGATCAGGTACAGCAGCGGGAACAGGAAGATCCAGACGATGTCGACGAAGTGCCAGTAAAGGCCGCTGACCTCGACCGGCGTGTGGTACGCCTTCGTGAACCGGCCCTTGTATGCCATGACGAACAGCACCGCCATGATGGCGAGCCCGATGACCATGTGCAGCCCGTGCAGGCCGGTCATCACGAAGTAGAGCGAGAAGAACAGCTGGGCGTGCTGGGCGTCGCCGTCGAACCGGAAGTTCGCGCCGGGGATCAGGCCCTCCTCGAACTTGTGGCTGTATTCGACGGCCTTGATGCCGAGGAACACCAGGCCGAGGACCATAGTGAACGCGAGAAACGCCATCTGCGCCTCGCGCTTGCCGAGCTGCGCCGCCCACACCGCCATGGCCATGGTCAGCGAGCTGCCGATGAGGACCGCGGTGTTGACGCCGCCCAGGACCACGTTGAGGTGATGGCTGGCCTCGGCGAAGGCGTCCGGGTACTGGATGCGGTAGATCATGTAGGCGAGGAACAGCCCGCCGAAGAACAGGATCTCGGTGACCAGGAACAGCCACATGCCCAGCGCCGACGCCTCGAACTGCTGATCGAGGTTGTCGAAATGGTGCTGAAGCTTCGCGTGGTGGGTGGTGTGCGCGCCTGCCATCAGATCCTCACTTCTCGTAGTGGTACGCCGGCTCGGTCACCACCGGGATTTCGTCGAAGTTGTGTGTCGGCGGCGGGGACGAGGTCTCCCACTCGAGGCCCTTCGCGCCCCAGGGGTTGGGCGGCGCCGGCTTGCCCTTCACCAGCGAGTAGACCAGGTAGAAGGTCGGCATCGCGTAGCCGATGGCCAGCACCACGGCGCCCGCGCTCGACAGGATGTTCCACAACTGGAACTCCGGCGGGTACGCATGGTAGCGGCGCGGCATGCCGAGGTAGCCGACGATGAACTGCGGGAAGAAGGTCAGGTTGAAGCCGATGAAGATCACGACCGCCGACACGCGGGCCATGCCGTCGTGGTACAGCGTGCCGAAGATCTTCGGCCACCAGTAGTGCAGGCCGCCGAGGTACATCATGATGGTCCCGCCGACCATGATGTAGTGGAAGTGCGCGACGACGAAGTACGTGTCGGTGACGTGCACGTCCACGGCGAGGGCCGCGAGGAAGAGCCCGGTCAGGCCGCCGATCAGGAACAGGCCGATGAAGCCGAAGACGTAGATCATCGGCGCCTCGAGCGAGATCGATCCCTTGTAGAGGGTGGCCGACCAGTTGAACACCTTGATGGCCGACGGGATGGCGACCAGGAAGCTCAGCAGCGAGAACGCCATGGCGGCGTAGACCGACTGGCTGCTGACGAACATGTGGTGGCCCCACACGAGGAAGCCGACCACGGCGATTGCCAGACTCGAGAAGGCCACGACTTCGTAACCGAAGATCCGCTTCCGCGAGAAGGCGGCCACCAGCTCCGACATCACGCCCATCGCCGGCAGGATCATGATGTAGACGGCGGGGTGCGAGTAGAACCAGAACAGGTGCTGGAAGAGCACCGGGTCGCCGCCCAGCTTCGGGTCGAAGATGCCGAGGCCCAGCAGGCGCTCGGCGGCGACCATGACCAGCGTGATCGCGATCACCGGCGTGCCGAGCACCATGATCAGGGCCGTCGCGTAGTGCGCCCAGATGAAGAGCGGCAGCCGGAACCAGGTCATCCCCGGCGCGCGCATCTTGTGAATCGTGACGATGAAGTTCAGGCCCGTCAGGATCGACGAGAAGCCGTTGATGAAAATGCCCACGACGACCAGCGCGACGCTCGAGTTGGAGAACGCGCTGCTGTAGGGCGTGTAGAACGTCCACCCCGTGTCCACGCCGCCGCTGACCAGGGCCCACAGCGTGAAAATCCCGCCGATAGTGTAGACGTACCAGCTCAGCAGATTGATGCGCGGAAACGCCAGATCCCTGGCGCCGATCATCAGCGGCACGAGGAAGTTGCCGAGCACGGCGGGAATGGCGGGGATCAGGAAGAAGAACACCATCGTCACGCCGTGCATCGTGAAGAGCCGGTTATAGGTGTCCGACTCGACCAGGTCGCCCGCCGGCGTCATCAGCTCGAGGCGGATCAGCCCGGCGAACACGGCGCCCAGCACGAAGAACGCCGAGACGCTGATGAGGTAGAGCAGGCCGATGCGCTTGTGGTCCCGGGTCAGGAGCCAGGACTTCAGGGTGTAGCCGTCGGTCAGGTAGTTGGCGTGGGGCGTCGCGGTTTCCATAGGGCTATTTCTTCGCGGGCTCGGCGGCCGGCACACCCGTCGCGTTGGACGGCGTCGCCTTCAGGGACTTCACGTACTCCACGAGCTGCAGCAGGCCTTCTTCGCTGACCAGCCCCTGGAAGGTCGGCATGATCGGCTGGAAGCCCGACACCATCCTGGCCCGCGGGTTCACGATGGACTCGCGGATGTAGGCCTCGTCGGCCTCGACCGCGTTGCCGTTGTCGAGCGTGACGGCCTTGCCGAACAGGCCCACCAGCGTCGGGCCGCGGCCCGTGGTGTCCTCGCGGTGGCACGTCACGCACGACAGATCCTTGAAGAGCTTCTCCCCGATCTGCGCCATCGTGCCCTGGCCCGCGCCTCCCGCCAGCCACTGCTGGTACTCGGCGCGCTCCTGGACGACCACCCAGCCAATCATCCCCGAGTGGTTCGTGCCGCAGTACTCGGCGCAGAAGAGATGGTAGCGGCCGGGCTTGGTGGCCTTGAACCAGAGGTGCGTGTAGCGGCCGGGGAGCACGTCAGCCTTCACGCGGAAGTCGGGGATGTAGACGTCGTGGATGACGTCCTGCGAGGTCATCGTCAGCTTCACGCTGGTGCCGACCGGCACGTGCAGCTCGTTCACCTCGGCATGGCCGTCGGGGTGCTGGAACTTCCACATCCACTGCTTGCCGACCGCGTAGATGTCGAGCGTCTGGGCCGGCGGGCGCGCCATCGTGTAGAAGAGGCTCGCGCTCCAGCCGAAGATGAAGAGGACGATCAGGAGCGGGATGACCGTCCAGGTCGCCTCCAGCGTCATGTTGCCGTGGATCGGCACGCCCGCCTCGTCCGTCGACTGCCGCCGGTACTTGATGGCGAAGTACACCACCATGCCCGAGATGAGCAGCGTGAAGAACGCCGTCAGCGCGACGAGGAAGAAGTACAGCGCGTCCACCTGGGGCGCCATGGTGGAGGCCTGGGTCGGGAGAATCTGGATCTGAGGCATACGCCTTACTGCGACATCGACGGCGAGACCGCCGCCGCGTTCTTCAATGTCCGACGGTCCCGGATCCACATCAACCCGATGAACCCGAGGATCACCGCCACCGTCGAGACGCCCGCGAGCCGCAGCACGTTCATCACGACCATGCTGTACTTCCCCGAGTGCGGATCGTAGTGGTAGCAGTAGAGCAGCAGCTGATCCACCGGCGTGCCGATCTTCCCGTCCGATGCCTCGATCAGGCCGAGCCGGATGTCCTTCGGCGGGTAGTCGATGCCGTAGAAGTACTTCGACACGCGGCCCTCGGGCGTCAGCACCATGATGGCGCTCGCGTGCACGTACTGCTGCGTCGACGGGTCGAAGGTGTAGCGGAAGCCCACCGCGCTGGCCAGCGCGGCGATCGCCGGCTGCTCGCCCGTCAGGAAGTGCCAGCCCTTCGCCGCCTGCGGCCGGCCGTACTTCGCGAGGTAGGTCTGCTTCTTGGCCGCCGCCATCAGTGGCGTTTCCTTCGGGTTGAAGCTTACCGTGACGACGTCGTAGTCCTCAGAGATGGTGAAATTCAAGACCTTGAACGCGGCGACGGCGCCGTTGAGCACCTGGGTGCAGAGCATCGGGCACTCGTAGTAGACCAGCGACAGGATGACGGGCCGCTTCCCGAAGTACTCCGAGAGCGTCACCTGCCGGCCCGCCTCGTCGCGGAACACCGCGTCGAGCGGAATCTGGGCGTTGAGCTTCTGATCAATGCCGACTTTGGCGAGGATGTCGGGCACCAGTTCGGACGAGGTGCCTGGCGGCGGGCCGCCGACATCGGCGCCCGTGAACCGGGGCGGCTGCGCAAAGGCGCCCGCCGCGACGGCCAGGGCGAGCGCGAGGGCGATGGACAGTGCTTTCATTTCGCCTTCTCTTGCTGACGGGCCGGCAGCCCGTCCTTCAACACCTGCTGCATGGCGACGTCGATCGGCACGCGGACCACGCCGGCCCGGGCGTCGACCCAGCCATACGTCGTGAGAATGGCCTCTTCCTGGTCGCGCAGCGTCCTGAGGTCGGCCGCCGGATTGGCCTGGATGCGCGGTTCGGGCGGCAGGCGCTCCTCGCCAGGGGCCGCCGGCCGCACCTGGCCGGCCACCGGCTGGAGCTGAGCGTCCTGCTTCGCGGCCTGCGCGGAGAACAGCCGGATGATCAGGTAGACCACCAGGTAGGTGGCGATGCCGACGACGGTGAGGCCCGCGATGAACACGGCCAGCGGGCGGATCTTGACGTCCCGCGTCTCGTAGGCCGTGCTCTCGGACTTCCCGTCGTCTGACGCGTGCTTGTGGTTGTGAGTCGCCATATGTTCACTCGCGGCCGCACGCCGCACCGAAATGTTGAGCTGCGACACCCTACCCCTGCTTCAGGCGCCCGCGTCACGTCGCGCTGCAAACCGCTCGACGCGGCGGACAAGTGCATCTCCGGGATGCGGTCCGTTGTCGCGCGGGGCCCCACTTCGTCACCCCACGCGGCCGTCGGTCCCTGCGATGCACTTGTCGTGCGACTGCGATCGCCGCGCTCGCATGGTTTGCTGCGCGCCGTGACGCGGCCGCCCGAATCCCCAACCCCGAATCCCGAATCCCGACTCCCCGAAGCCCGCCGTAGTCCCGCCGGAGGCGGGCGAAGGCGGGCCTCAGTGCCCCTGCGGGGCCTGCAGCGCGTGCTCGAAATCGCGATCGTGCACGGGCAACAGCGAGCGGCTCTTCAGGTTGCCGATGAAGAGCGACACCCAGAGGCCGCCGACCCCGACGATCGCCGCCATGTCGATCCAGTGAAGGCTCAGTCCCTCCGGGTAGGCCTCCGGGCCGATCATGAAGAACAGGTCGAGGAACCGCGCCACGATCATCCACATCGCCATGCGCGCGAGCACCGTGGCGTTGCGCTTGGTCCTGCGCGACAGCAGCACGACGAACGGCACGATGAAGTGGCTGGCGACCAGCGCGATCGCCAGGTACTCCCAGCCGTGGTGCATCCGGTGCAGGTACCACGGGATTTCTTCCGGCAAATTGGCCGACCAGATGATCAGGAACTGGCAGAACGACAGGTACGCCCAGACCATCGAGAAGGCGAAGAGCAGCTTGCCGAAGTCGTGGAAATGGCCCGGGTTGTACACGCCGGCCATCGGGGCTTCCTTCGAGAGGCGGCGCGCGACGAGGATCGCGATGGCCAGCCCCATGATCGCCTGCCCGATCACGAACAGGAACCCGTACATCGTCGAGAACCAGTGCGGCTCCATCGACATGGCCCAGTCGATGGACGCGAACGTCATCGAGAGCACGTAGATGACCAGGCCGCCCGCGCTGACCCGCTGCATGCGCACCGCGAGGGCGGGGTCGCCGGTCCGGTCCTGCTCGGCGGACCACCTGGAGAGCGCCAGCGCGAGGCCGCACCAGATCGCGAAATAGACGGCCGCGCGGACGAGGAAGAACGGCACGTTCAGGTACGCGGCCTTTCCCGAGAGGATGTGGTCGCCGGCGACCACGCCCTGATCGGTCCACGGATAGAGGTGCGTCATGCCGAAGGCGATCGGCACGAAGAACAGCGCCATCCACGGGAGCGTGCGCGAGGCGGCCTCGAAGACCCGGCGCAAGACGACGCCCCAGCCGCCGCCCGACAGGTGGTGCAGCATCGAGAGCGCGAGAGCGCCGAGGGCGGCCGCCAGCCAGAACAGGAACGCCAGCAGGTACGAGTGGAAGAACTGCCCCGGGTTCATGAACGCGCCAGAGGATGCGGCCGCGAGGCCGACGACCCCCACGATGAGGGATCGCTGGCGGAGGCTGTCCAGGCTGGCGGGCGGGGCGTAGGTCGCGTCGTGCATGGGGTTCGGTCGCCTGTTCGCTCGTCTACTGTTTGTCGGGGGCGTCGAGCCGCGCGCGTTCCGCGGCCGGGATCTCGCTCACCTTCGCCTGCTGGCTGCGCTGCAGGGCGCGCAGGTAGGCCACGATCGCCCAGCGGTCCTTCACGGGGATCTGCGCGGCGTAGTCGGGCATCGCGCCAAAACCCCGGGTGATCACGTCGAAGAGGTAGCCCGGCGCGGCCTGGCGCAGCCGGTCCTGGTGGAAGGTCGGCGGCTTGCGGTAGCCGCGGCGCACGATCATGCCGTCGCCCAGCCCCGTGCGGCTGTGGCACGGCGCGCAGAAGATGTCGTAGCGCTGGTGGCCGCGGTCCATCACGGCCTTCGTGATCTCGAACGGGAAGACCGCCGCGGGTGCGCCGTCGACCTTCCCGGTGACGAGCATGGTGTCCTGGTTCAGGTGGCCGCGGGGGATGGTGCCGTCCACCAGCGGCCGCGCCGAGCGCTGGTCGGCGTAGAAGTCGCTCTTCGCGTACGGCTTGAACCTGGGCTGATCCTGCATGTCCTGGCGGCAGCCCGCCACGAGCACGGCGGCCGCCAGGCCGCACGCCGCCACGACGGTTCGGGTCTTAGCGTTCAACGTCGTTCACCTCTCGCGCGCCGAGGCTCTCGAGGAACCGCCGCGTATCGGCCTGGTGGAACTTCGGGTCGACGGACTCGATGCACAGGAAGAACCGGTCGCGGCTGGCCATCGCGAACCGCTTCCCGTTGAACACCGGGTGGTACGGCATCGGCAGCCCGTTCAGGAGGATCATCCCGAGCACGGCCGCAAGCGCCGAGAAGAGGATCGTCGTCTCGAAGGCCGGGACGATGAACGAGGGCCAGCTGTGGAGGGGGCGGCCGCCGATGTTGAGCGGGTAGGCCACGGTCGACGCCCAGTACTGCAGGCCGTAGCCCGCCAGCGCGCCGGTCAGCCCGCCGCCGAGCACGATGTACGGCAGCTTCGTTTGCGGCAGGCCGAGGGCCTCGTGCAGCTCCTCGATGGGCATCGGCGAGAAGGCGTCCATCTTGCAGTAGCCGGCCTCGCGGGCCTTGTGGGCCGCCTGCACGAGGGCCGTCGGGCTCTCGAACTCGGCCACCATGCCGTATGTGTTTCCTTGCTCCATAGCCAGAACCCCTGTCGCACCCATCACTGTCCGGGATTGGGGGTTAGGGATTGGGGATTGGGGCTTCGATGAGAGCCACCCCCGACCGATCCCCCAACCCACGTTCCCGTTCCCAAATCCCTAATCCCAAATCCCTAATCCCGAATCCCGAATCCCGAATCCCGATCTAGTGCCCCTGCCCTTCCACCTTCGCCGCGGGCACCATCGTGCGCATCTCGAAAATCGAGATCATCGGCAGGAAGCGGAGGAACAGGAGCAGCAGCGTCAGGAACAGGCCGATCGTCCCGATGTAGGTGGCCCAGTCCCAGAACGTCGGCGAATACATCCCCCACGACGAGGGCAGGAAGTCGCGATGGAGGCTCGTGACGATGATGACGAACCGCTCGAGCCACATGCCGACGTTGATGACGATCGACAGGCACCAGAGCACCACGACGTTCGTGCGGCAGCGCTTGAACCACAGCAGCTGGGGAATCAGCACATTCGTGAGGATGAGCCCCCAGTACGACCACCAGTACGGGCCGGTCATGCGGTTGAGCATCATGAACCGCTCGTAGTGGTTGCCGCTGTACCAGGCCATGAACGCTTCGAGCGAGTAGCCGTAGGCCACGATGAGGCCGGTCGCCAGCATGACCTTCGCCATCACGTTGAGGTGCTTCATCGTGATGAAGTCCTGCAGGCCGTAGATGGCGCGGATCGGGATCGAGAGCGTCAGCACCATCGCGAACCCGGAGTAGATGGCGCCCGCCACGAAGTACGGCGGGAAGACCGTCGTGTGCCAGCCCGGCAGGACCGACACCGCGAAGTCGAAGCTCACCACCGTGTGCACCGAGACCACCAGCGGCGTGGCCAGGCCGGCCAGCAGCAGGTACGCCGTCTCGTAGCGGTGCCAGTGCATGGCGGAGCCGCGCCAGCCGAGGGCGAAGATGCCGTAGATCACCCGGCCGACTTTCGACGGCGTGCGGTCGCGCAGCGTCGCCAGGTCGGGAATGAGGCCGACGTACCAGAAGAGCAGCGAGACGGTGGCGTAGGTCGACACCGCGAAGACGTCCCAGATGAGTGGGCTGCGGAACTGCGGCCACACGCCCATGGTGTTCGGGATGGGCATCAGCCAGTAGGCGAGCCACGGGCGGCCGACGTGGATGAGCGGGAACATGCCCGCGCAGGCCACGGCGAACAGCGTCATCGCCTCGGCGAACCGGTTGATGGACGTGCGCCACTGCTGGCGGAGCAGCAGCAGAATGGCCGAAATCAGCGTGCCCGCGTGGCCGATGCCGATCCACCACACGAAGTTGGTGATGTCGAACGCCCAGCCGACCGGGATGTTGTTGCCCCAGATCCCGATGCCCTTGACGAACAGGTAGCCGACCGAGACGAAGAGCAGCCCGGCCAGCGACGCCGAGACGCCGAGGCCCAGCAGCCACCCGAGCGACACCTTCTGCGTCAGGACGATGGAGCTGATCTTGTCGGTGACGGTGGAAAACGAGTGCCCGGGCGCGAGGTACGCCGCCTGCTGCTCGCGCGGGGCTGGTGTTGTCGTGTCTGACATCCGGTGTCCCTTGTCAGAATTCAGACGTCAGAATGCCGAGTCGTTCATTCTGTCTTCTGTCTTCTGACTTCTTTCTTCCGCCAGCCTCAGTGCTGGCCCTCTTTCTCTCCAGAACCGGCTGGCTCGCCAAGCTCCGGGTTCACGTTCTTCAGCGCCGCCAGATAGGTCGTCCGCGGCCGCACGTTCAGCTCGCCGAGGAGCGAGTAGTTCAGCGCCTCGGCCCGCAGTGTCGCCACGCGGCTCGTCGGGTCGTTGATGTTGCCGAACACGATCGCCTCGGCCGGGCAGGACTGCTGGCACGCGGTGACGATCTCGCCGTCGCGCACCGTGCGGTCCTCCTTCTCGCTCTCGATCTTCGCGCGGTTGATCCGCTGCACACAGTAGGTGCACTTCTCCATGACGCCGCGGCTGCGCACCGAGACGTCCGGGTTGCGCCCCATCTTCAGCGTAGGCGTGTCCCAGTCCTGGTAGAGCAGGAAGTTGAAGCGCCGCACCTTGTACGGGCAGTTGTTCGAGCAGTAGCGCGTGCCCACGCAGCGGTTGTAGACCATGTCGTTCAGGCCTTCGTCGCTGTGGACCGTCGCCGCCACCGGGCAGACCACCTCGCACGGCGCGTTCTCGCAATGCTGGCACATCACCGGCTGGTGATACGCCTCGGGCGAGTCCGCCGTGCCCGTGTAGTAGGTGTCGATGCGGATCCACGCCATCTCGCGGCCCTTGGCCACCTGCTCCTTGCCCACCACCGGGACGTTGTTCTCGGACTGGCACGCGACCACGCAGGCGTTGCAGCCCACGCACGCGTTAATGTCGACCGCCATGCCCCACGCGTAGCCCGTGTACTCGTGGTCCGGGTACATCGTCAGCGTCTTCGGCGGCTCGGGCTCCATGGCCCGCGCGAAGGCCGGGTTCGCCCGGTACTGCTCGAGCGTGCCCGTGCGGATGATCGCGCGGCCGTCCATGTCGTGGTGCAGTTGCGTGCTGGCCAGCGGCACCTGCACGCCGGAATCAGCAATCGCCGCGCCGCTTGCGGACCACATCGTCGCGCAGGTGCGGATGGCGTAGGCGTCGAACCCGATGCCGCTTCCCACGCGGCCCGCCCGCGTCCGGCCGTAGCCGAGGTGCACCGCCACGGTGTCGTCGGCCTGACCGGGCACGACCCACGCCGGGCCCTGCACGCGCCCGTAGGGCACCGTCAACTCGACCATGTCCTCGTTCTTCACCCCGAGGCGCGCGGCGGTCGCCGGGCTCAACTGGACGGTGTTGTCCCAGGTGAGCTTCGTGAACGGCTTCGGCAGTTCCTGCAGCCAGCCGAGGTTCGCGTAGCGCCCGTCGTGCACCGTCGGGTCGGCCCGGAAGGCGACCTCGAGCCCCTTCCCGGCCGGCGGCGCCTGGCCGATGGCCGCCGCCACGTCGCCCAGGGCGAATGAATGTGGCCCGAGCGCCGTGCCCGCCACCACGCCGTCATGCACCGCCTTGCGCCAGAACGCCTCGAAATCCAGGGCGCCCGCCTGCGCGGCCGCCGCCTTCCACGTGTCGCGGACGAGGTCGTACGTCGATCGGCCCGGCGTCGTCGACAGGCCCGCCAGCACGTCGTGCGCCGACTTGCCGCCGTAGAGCGGCGCAATCAGCGGCTGCATGATCGTCGTCGTGCCGTCCCAGGCCCGCGCGTCGCTCCAGGTCTCGAGCGCGTGCGCCTCGGGCACGTGCCACTGGCACTGCGCGGAGGTCTCGTCCTCGTAGTGGCCGAGGCGCGCGCTGAACGCCACCTTCTTCAGCGCGTCGCCGAACCGGAGATCGGCGGGCGCGGCGTACACGGGGTTGCCGCCGACGACCAGCAGCACGTCGACCTTGCCCGCGTGCATGTCGGTCGTGAGCGCGCGGATCGAGTCGATCTGATCGACCGGCGAGGCTTCTACCGGGTCCGTGTAGACGACGGTGGCGCCGGCGTTGCCCAGCGCCTGGTTGATCGCGTGCGCCAGCGCGTGCACGGCGGCAGGCTGCTCGTCGCCCGCGACCACGACCGCCGCGCCTTTGTTCGCGACGAGATCGCGCGCGGCGGCGTCCACGAACAGGCGCGCTGCCTCCGGGGCGGCCGCCTGCGCCATGCCAGGCACGCCCACGACCCACGCCAGCGCGCGGGCCACGTGTTCCATCGCGCTCGGCTTCACCGCCAGGCGGTGATCCGCCTTCGCGCCGGTGTTGGACGGGACGCTCTCGGCCGCGTAGAGGCGGCTCATCCCGGCGTTGGCGCCGCGCACGCGCCTGCCCGACGCGAAGTCCCTGATGTACCGCACCGAGCCCGGCATGGTGCCCAGGAAATCGGCGTCGAGCGAGACGACCACCTTCGCCGCGTCGAACCGGTAACGCGTGTCGACGTACGTGCCGAACGCGGCCTTCGCGCCCGCCCGCACGTGATGGCGGCCGACCGCGTCGAACTGGTGCCACCGGGCCGCCGGGAACTCCGCGAGCAGTTGGTTGATCTGGCGGGCCAGCGTCGGCGAGGTCACCGTCTCGGTCAGGAGGCGGATGCCGCCGCCCTGCGCCGCGCGCTTCGGCTCCACGGCGGCGCGCAGCGCGGCCAGGAAGGCGCTCCAGGTGCGGATGTCGCCCGCGTGGCTCAGCGTCTGCGAGCGGTCAGGATCGTAGAGGCCCAAGATCGACGCCTGCGCGTAGATATCCGTGGCGCCGAGGCTGGCGGGGTGCTCGGGGTTGCCTTCGATCTTCGTCGGCCGGCCCTCATGGCTCTCGACCAGCACGCCGGTGGCATAGCCGCCCAGCGTCACGGCCGTCGCGAAGAAGAGCGGCACGCCCGGGATGATCTCCTCCGGGGCCCGCACGTAGGGCACGATGGCCTCGGCCGGCTGCTTGGTGCAGGCGCTCACGCCGGCCAGCGCGAGCGACGCCCCCATCAGGCGGAGGAACTGGCGCCGGCCGACCGGATCGGTGAACTCGGACGCGGCGTCAGGGAACTCGCGGTGGAGGTACGCCTGGAAGGCCTCCGTGTTGGCCAGTTCCTCGAGGCTGCGCCAGTACTCCGGGCCGCTGGAGCCATCCAGCGTCGCTCGCATCGCAGAAAGGTCGATCTCGTGATGTTCGCTCATGCGTGAATCCGGCCGATTGTCCGGGCCGAGGCGCCGCGCGCCCGGTCCGCGCCTAGCGGTGGCAGGTCGAGCAACTGGTCAATCGCTTGACCTGGTATTCCGTGACCAGCCGGCTGCCCAGCGCCAGTTGGTCGGCGGGGGACTGGTAATCCACCGTGAAGACGGCCGAACGCGGCCGCAGGTACTTTTCCGGGGTCCGGTGACAGTCGAGGCACCATTCCATCTGGAGGGTGTTCACGGTCCACATCAGCGGCATCTGGTCCACGCGGCCGTGGCACGTCGTGCAGCCGACGCCCTTGTTCACATGGATGCTGTGGTTGAAATACACGTAATCCGGCAGGTCGTGGACCCTGACCCACTGGATGGAGACGTCGTTCGCATAGGAGGCGCGCACCGGCTCGAGATACGGGCTGCTCGCGTGGATCTGCGCGTGGCAGTTCATGCAGGTCTTGGTCGGCGGGATGCCGGCCGTCGCAGACTTCTCCACGGCCGTGTGGCAGTAGCGGCAGTCGATGCCGTTGCCCGCGACGTGGCGTGCGTGGCTGAACTGGATCGGCTGCTGCCGGGCCTCGTAGGCGCGCGTCACGTACGGCGACTTGCCTACGTAGTAGAGCAGAATCCCGCTGCTGGCCACGAGAATGATCAGGCCCGCCAGCATGATTCTGGCGATGCTATTCGCGCTTGGATGGAAGATCTGGGACATTGGCGACGCTGATTCAATTGTGCCGATTTTCCGAAGAATACTACAGATTCAGCCGAAGATCGAGGTCGGAAAGCCGGGCACGCACCACAGCAATGCGGTGAACGCGTGTTCAACATCTGCCTCGCCGGTTCATGCGGACGTGAACGATTTCGGCGGGCCCTCCCACCGTGTACTCGGCCGAGGGCGGACTGTCCTCGCAGGAGCGCGACCCACTGGGAGCCGGCGGAGGGCGCCAGATCGATTTCCCCGAAAAGCGCGCGTGATTCCGGCGATACTGGAAGAGGCATCACCCTTGCACCGGATCCGGAGCATCCACGCGCATCGTACGCTCGAACCAGGAGGCTCCCATGAAACAGCGATGGCTTCCCGTCGCGCTCGCCCTCGTCTTGGTGTCCGGACTGTGGCTGACTTCGTGCGCCAAGGAGAAGGACCACGACGATGACGAAAGCAGCAGCGCGCTGATCACCTCGCCGTCGTCCACGCCGACGGCCGCGAGCCAGACGCCCGCCACGACGACCCCCACGACGCCCACGACGCCGACGCCCCCGACCACACCGGCTCCCTCGACGGCTGTCGCCTACACGCAGGACATCAGGCCCATCATGGTCGCCGCCTGCACGCGATGCCACAGCAACGTCGCGACGTATTCGGGCGTCATGACGATGGTCACGGCCGGGAGCGCCTCGTCACGCCTGGTGACGAAGACCCAGTCCAGCGGGTCGATGTACACGTATCTGCCCTCCGACCGCGCCACCAACTCGGCCCTCATCAAGACCTGGGTCCTCAACGGCGCGCCCGAGAATCGGTAGTCTCCGCCCCGCCGCCGTGTGGTAGATTGAGGCCGCCTTCACAGGCGGCCTCAACCGTGGCTGACGATTCCTTTCGCATCACGCGAATCGCCCCCTCGCTACAGTCACCGCACGATCAGCGGGGAGCCCGACCCATGAGCGATCGCAAGTACAAACAGCGCGGCTACCAGGACGAGGGCCGCGAGAGGCAGCCGCCGCGCGACAAGAGCAGCGGCGAGCAGCAGAAGCCGCGCGGGGAGCGCCCCGAGGGACCGCGCACGCCGAACATGCCGGGGTTCCGGACCGTCGTGCGGTGCCACCGCTGCGGTAACCTGTTGAACACGGCGGTTCTCCTTAACACGGCCTGTCCGAAATGCTCGGTCGCGTTGCACTGCTGCGCGCAGTGCGAGTCGTTCCTGCCCTCGGCCCGCTACGAGTGCATGCAGCAGATCCCGGCTCGCGTCACGCCCAAGGACGCTTTCAACACCTGCACCCTGTTCGAGGCGCGGTCGACCGTCGAGCGCGAAACCGGTTCGGCCCGCCAGTCCACGACCCGCAGCGCGTTCGACGATTTGTTCAAATTGTAGCGGGCCGACACGGGGGGCGGCCCCTACCGCCGACACCGACGCAGAGGCCCCTACCGCCGACACCGTCAATCGTGGGAGCCGGCTTCGCGCATTCCACTGCGTCGACATCGGCTTCTGCCATACAATGCCAACCTGATGCCGAGCCACACGGGCGGCGGCGCCAGGCCGAGGGCGCTGGCGGCGGT
>Ga0315287_10002414_pt1 | contig 17695 bp, 28 predicted proteins | sample YL17G11_0_MG_FD_205037 | JGI IMG/M metagenome (GOLD analysis project Ga0315287, IMG submission 205037) | Sediment microbial communities from Yellowstone Lake, YNP, Wyoming, USA - YL17G11_0 | ecosystem: Environmental > Aquatic > Freshwater > Lake > Sediment | place: USA: Wyoming | collected...
GCAGGTGTTGGTTCCGTTTGTTCGCGGAACCCCATATTTTCCGAACTTCCGAAAAACGGCAGTACACGAAGCTGTGGTTGATGCTGAACATACCCTGGAAGAACTTTCTGAGGTTGAACGGCTCAAAGCGCTCAATGAACAAATCACTCAACGTACAAACAAACTGAAAGAATGAAATGATGACAATGTCACGAATTATTGCGCTAGTTGTTGCCGGCGTGCTGGTAGTAGCTTCCCTGATCATGCTGCCAATGCTTTTCGAAGATCTGGATTCGAGCCAGGTGATGGTGGTTCAGTCGCCTATTTCGGGCGACCTGACTGTCTATACCGACCCGGGCATGAAGTGGCAAGGACTGGGTTCCGTTACCAAGTATCCTCGACGTAACGAATTCAAGTTCAACCTTGGTTGTGAATCAACTGCTTCCAAGGCGCCCACTGAATCACGTGCCGGCGATCACACTACAGCTGGCCTGGGCATTCGATTCTACGACGGTGGTAATGCTACACTTTGTGGTTCCATCTCTTGGATGATGCCGCTGAAGCCGGAAGATATCATTGCTATTCACAAGGACTTCCGCTCCAGTGAAGCGTTTGAATTGCAGGCTATTCGACGTTCTATGGAATCGTCTGCTACGTTCTCCGGTCCTACTATGAGTTCGTTTGAATCGGCTGCCGGTCGACGCAATGAACTTCTGCAGATCGTGAATGAGCAAACCCTGCATGGCGTATATAAGACGCTGAGCAAGATGGTTCGCGCCAAGGATATTGCTGGCGTGGAAAAGGACATGCAAATTACCGAAATCGTTAAGGACGAAAAGGGTGTGCCAGTCCGTGCGCAGGAAAGTTATGTGAACAAGTATCACGTTACTATGCTGCCAATGACGATCAGCCAGTTTCGATACGAAGACCGTGTTGAGGAACAGATCAAGCAACAGCAAGCGGCTACCAACGCAGCAGTGGTTGCAATTGCGAATGCCAAGCGTGCTGACCAGGATGCCATCACTGCGGAATCCCAGGGTAAGGCTAACGCTACGAAGGCTGAATGGGATGAAAAGACTATCCAAGCCAAGGCGATTGCTACTGCACAGGCTAAGGTTACGATTGCTGATGCAGGCGTAAAGGAAGCTGAAGCGTTCAAGAAGGCTGAAATCTTGCGCGGCGATGGTGAAGCTGCTCGTAAGCGTGCTGTTATGGAGGCCGACGGCCAGCTTGACAAGAAGTTGGAAGCACTCGTGGCTATCAACGAGAAGTATGCTGACGCTATCAAGTCTGCACAGCCAGGCGCCTGGAGTCCGCAAGTTGTATTGGGCGGTGGTGGCGGAGCTAATGGCGGTCAGAACGCAAGTGCATTGATTGACTTAATGACTGCGAAGACTGCGAAAGAACTTGGTATTGACATGAGCGTGGTCCGCGGCGCAACTGCCAAGAAGTAAGAAGTAACAGGTGGCAACATCTGTTGACCAATAAGGGGTTGTAGGCTATAATGGCTTACAACCTCTTCCTACATGCGAGTCAAAAATGACATACGAAACAGAACAAAGAATAGTAAGTCTGAAAGCATTCTACTCGGGTCTGAGGGAAGGTGTGGTAAGATTCGCGCATTGGAAAGATGGTGTACAATATGTTGGCACTACTGGCAAATCATTACTTGTGGCCATCAGGGAAATCAATAAGGAAGAAGAAGAAGGCATTGAACGTATCAAAAGGAACTACCCGTGAACATCCATAATTTTGCTAATCGTCAGCTTTGTGAGTATGCTTCAATCTATCCTACTCTTGCATCGTTGCTCGATCATCTTCTGTTTACCGTTGGCAACGGATATGACTTAGATGAAGATTCGGGGATGATTGTCGATGGCGACGGTATGAGAATCGACAAATATCCGAAGATGCATAGTGATGCATGGAATAAGCTCATCGCCAAATGCCATGCAAAAGAACGGAAGTGGGCAGAAGAATTCAAGCGATATGGGAACAGTGATGGAACCATTGATGAAGAATATCTTGCTAAAAATTGCGAACGGTACAAGATTATAAATGTGGATGATTCCATGTTTACCGAAGACGCATTATATGCAGAATTGATTTCCACCAAGGCATTACTCAATAAGGATGCGTATAGAATGGATGACTATCACCGTCCCTATCCATTATCAGAGAAGTACAGCGATGTATTTAATTTGAACGTGAATACACCGGAATGGTTTGTTCAGATTGCACTGAACTTGTCCAAGGCGTGGGTTCGATTCCTTAATGAGGAAATTGCCGATAACAACGTGTGGATCAAACCTTCATTAAGAAAGAAGAAGGTAAACCCGCTGTTTGCTGCTGCAATGGCCGATTTATTTGACGACATTAAGGCTGATCCTGCCTACGACGGCTGGGCTGACAACACCGAGGAACCAGAGTCGGATTACGGCGATTTGACGTGGACTACACGGCATCGTGACATGCTTGTAACGCAAGTGCAGCGGCTAGAGAGCTTGCTAAATGCCTAAATATACTGATTGCAAGTTTCTATCAGCCAATGAGACCTATTGGGATCAAAACGCTATGGCTTACGAACAGACATCTGGATTTGGACCAGTAAACAAAGGTACCATTAGGTTTAGCGTAGACTTGAAATCAACAATTACCATTACAAAATTCAATCAAGGAATGCGCGAGGTTGGAGTTGTGGTTTTTAATGACTTAGACATAGATCATCTGCTACAATACCTACAAGAAGTCAAACAATATCTTTCCGAACAAGAGTTGGTAGATAAATTAAAAGGGCGATAATGGGTAAGAAGAAAATCATCACTATTAGTGCATCAGAAGTATCTCCGTATGAATTCGAAGGTACACTGGTTGATTTAAGAAATCAGATCTATACCTGGATTGATCAATATGGCCCCACAGCGAGAATAGCCTGGGACCCCGATCATTGGCCTCAATATAACGATTCACCTTCACCTCAATATGATATTATGGTGAGCAGAGAAGAAACTGATGAAGAATACAAAAAGCGAGTCGAGCAGGAAGCAACGCAAAAGGCTGCTCAGGATGAGCGCGACAGGAAAGAGTTCGAACGCTTGTCTAAAAAGCTTGGAGTAAAATAATGGGATGCTGGAACGGAACCTGCGCAGTCAGTAACCTGCATATTACAGCTGGAACTCCTGTAACGGTGTTTCTACTTCTTGAACAGAGAGGGTCTAAATCCTTCTGTTATTCAAATGCATTGAATGATCTGTGTCCAGTTCCATTCTACGGCGAATACAACGATTATGGCGCCGTAGAAAACTGTCATGGTTTTGGATTGAATATGGTTGTCGACGCAATGCGTGATCAACTATATGAATTCGGAGAAGGACCTAATTCGTCCCATGATATGTCGGTAAACAAAGGCAATTTTAACATCGAAATGTTGTTTGAAGCAGATCACGAAGATCGTCTTGGTATACAGGAAACTTACAGGTGGGATGGTGAGGAATACGACCGTCGTGAGTTGGAGAAGATGCGTCTCGAAGAAGGACTTACTCCAGCACAAGCCTTTGAGCTTGACAGACTTGCAAATAAAATCAAGAAAGTTGATACTTTCCGTAGAGTCACCCACGTCATTGTCCACGGCGCAGTGTTTCACGACATTATGCATAAGTGGTATATCGAGGACTATGTCGGCGATAGCAAGGGAGACAAAGGCTACCAAAACAATTACCGCCACATTTATTTTCAGGATATCCTCAACGATCTTCCTGCATATATTCAATCACTAAAATCCAATAAAGAAGAATTGGATAACACCGCTGATCCTAAATTAAGGATGGCAATTATGAGATTGAGTCGAAGTAACAACTTTGATAATCCCAATCTTGCTGCTAAATGGATGGGTAATATAGATCGTAGTGAATCAATGAAATACGGCATTGTTCATGCAGAGGAGGTTATTGAAGAATACAAGGGCAAGGATGACTGGGCTGGTCTTGCTTCGTTTATGACGGAGGTGCTGACTACTCTCTGGATGAATGCATTCATGGGTCACACACGAAAATTATGGTCTAAGCAATCCGGTTCTGGGTCACAGAATAGCGACCATCTTGCATATCGTGTGCTGACACAATCCATGAATGATATTATGGATGTTGAACAGGCAGAGTTGGATGAGATAAATGCCGAGGATGAAGAATTTGACGAGATCGAAGCAGATGCATCAGCCGGATGATCCACAGCCGTGGCCAGAAGACATAGAACTCGAATGTGGTTCTGTAGCATCATTTGACGCAGGCAGTGGAATCAGCTATCGTTGTACTACTTGCTTCGCTGTTGTTGGCAGCATTGGAATGCCGAGAGAATGTAAAGAATTGGAAGACATGGCTGTTGTTGTACAGAAACTAAAAGGCAAGAAATGATTAAAATCAAAACACAAATCGGTAATCTTCTGCATGTGAAATCCGGACACATTGTCCACGGTTGTAATGCACAGGGAGTGATGGGGTCTGGTGTTGCACTTGCTGTGAAAAATACCTATCCACAAGCCTTTAAGGACTATTTGGAAGTACATAACGCAGGAGGCCTTATTCTCGGAGAAGCCTATCCCACTGCCGTGAAACCGGAACTTATCATCTGGAATGCCGTGACACAGAACCTTTATGGTAATGGCTCGAGAATGGTTAGCTACGATGCAATACAGACCTGCTTTCAGTCAGTAAATGACTTTATTACTCAAAATAATGGACATGTGATGACTCCCAACGAAGTCCACATTCCGATGATTGGTGCTGCACGTGGCGGTGGCAATTGGGAAATCATCCGAGAAATCATTGAACAAACCGTTACCTTTCCTGTAACACTTTGGTTGCCGGATTCGACTGTGACTACACTATAAGGAAACACCATGTTAACAGTATACAAAGCGCAGGATCAGAAGTTTCTGGACCAGTTTATCAGCAACACATTGAATAGCTGGCAGGGGTGGGCATTTGCTCAACCCGATATTGGAAATGTGACCTTCCCTACCCAATTCGTCATTGTTCAAGAACCCAACATCAAACTTGCTACCATTCAAGTCTTGAAATAATGTCAACCTGTCCACACTGCGGAGAAGAACTTCCGCGGAAGTCTAAATATCCGCAGGTCTCTATTATAGCCCGCAAGCATCCCCTTGGCTTCCGTTCACCGACCGGTAAGTATCAGGTAAGATCTATGTCCCTGGAAGAAGGTACAGAAGAAGTTCCTGGTAAAAAGGGCAAGTATAGAAAATATGATATGATTCGTGTGCAAATTATGCACAATGGTTGGCTACAGGGCTGGGCATTTCCACTAAAGGAATATACCCACTGGATACGATTCAACATAGAAGGTTCTTCGCAACCATTTGGATTAGGTAGCGCCTGGGCATACTGGCAAAAGCACAACGGCCCAACCGAGTGACATAGTGTCCTAACTGCCATATAATAGTGGCAACAAAGGAACTGCTATGCCAAGTAATACCGACAAAATTGCTGCACTGCGCCGGGAGGCGGATGAGTTGGAAGCGGCCGAAAAGGCCTTTCTTGCACTGCCAGAGGATGAGCAACTTGCCATCACTCTCCATTCAATGCTCTGCCACTGGAATCACACAGATGGCTGTTCCTGGGAGTACGAAGGATCCGGTGGCAAGACAGACTGGAATGGGCACGCCCATAAGCAATATATGGAAAAAGGTCGTAAGATGCTTTCGTTCTGTCATTGTAACGGAATTTCTGCAAAGGATGCTATTGCCATCCTAGGAATTGCCAAGGAATTCTGATGCGAGTTCAGGTCCGCAAATGTAGGTTTACTGGTAAGATCTTTGAAGAGAAAGATCTGAAGAAGTATGCCATCCATTTGCGCAATCTGCGTGCTGAACGCGCAGAAAAGAGAAAGATTGATAAGGTGCGTGCCACATTCACTTCCTGGCTCAATCGCGAAAAGAAAAAGATTCTGCATCCAGAAGATATCCCGACCTGGTTCCTAAAGAATCAACGCAAGATCATGGATGCCGTGAATGCAGGATTCGGTGACAGGGATGAAAAATTCTATTCTACTGATGAATTTGTAAAATTTAGCTTCGAAAAGGCAAGGTATAGTCGCGTTACCTCCAACACCCATGTTTGCCCTAAAGGTGGTGTATTAAATTGGTCCGTAGAGGATGATAAACCCAAAGGTTATCCGGGATGGTCTGTTCATGTTAATGGAACGCTGAAGCGTAACAAGAATCATCTAGGTTCATATCCCTATCCTGCGGCGCTAAATGCGGTTGGACTTAAGACAGGGTCGGGTGGTGGTGGCAACGAAAGTTGGGGATACGGTGTTAGTATCTTCCTTGCAGATTGGCCAGGGCTGCAACAGACCATTCTGGAAATGGAATGTGATCAAATTGTTGATAAACTGAAAGGCGTGCGATGAGCATCGAAAACGAGTTCAAGTTCATTGGGTGGAATACTGAGGGTACTTCCGACAAGATTTGGGGTTATTTCCTCCGTCCCGGGCATGTAGGAACCCCAAGCAGATGGGCACCTGCTGATTACGGACGACATTGTTGCATCTTCTGGAGTCGACGTGGCAAGGCCATGCAGTTTAAGCCTGATGTAGTCGGTGATGACCTCGATGGGCTGGTTAGGTCTAAACTCAAGAAGGGCTACCTGAAGATTGATGAAACAAAGCTACTAAATATTTGGCCGACTTTCATTACCGAAGCCGAAGGTAAGCTGATGTGGGAAGTGCTTGCAGGTAAGGTCAAGTGATTTCATTAGAAAGTCTGCATCGCAGACAAGAAATATTCAACGTGGATTACAAAAGCCTTCAGCGTATGGAGGACTTTCCTTTTGCACGAATTAGTGACAACTATCAATCCGAAGCATACAAATGGTGTCAGGAGAACTTTGGTGAAAACTGGATTTGGTCAAGCCCCATTCAAACAATCTATACCGATATCTATTTCCTCCAACCAGAAGATGCCTTACTGTTTAGACTAAGATTCGACACACTAGCAACCACTTGACGCATTAGAGCAGATAACGCATAATACATACATAGCGCAAACAACCGCTGTAACTTTAACCCCAACCGGAGAAAACACAAATGGCCAGTATTGACACCCATCGCGTTGAACGTCCCCGTGATGTCCGCACGCTCCTTACCCGCTGCATGAAGGTGGGTCGCCCTGCAATGATCTGGGGTCCGCCCGGCATTGGTAAGTCCGAGCTGATTGCGGAGATTGGTGCTGAAACCAATCGCCCTGTGATCGACATGCGTCTGCTCTTGCTTGAGCCGACCGACATCAAGGGTATTCCGTATTACGACCCCGAAACCAAGACCATGAAATGGGCGCAACCTGCGGACCTGCCGACTGAAGGCCAGTTCTCGAATGCGATCCTGTTCCTGGACGAAATCAACGCTGCTCCGCCGAGCGTGCAGGCCGCTGCCTACCAGCTGATCCTGAACCGTCGCGTCGGCGAATATCACCTGCCGAAGGGTGTGTCGATGGTTTGCGCAGGGAACCGCGACAGCGACAAGGGTGTTACCTACCGTATGCCCAGCCCGCTGGCAAACCGACTGGTTCACATCGAGATGGCTGCGAACTTCGAAGACTGGCAGAAGTGGGCCATTGGCAACCGTGTGCATTCCGATGTGGTTGGCTTCTTGTCGCACCACAAGCAGAAGTTGTTCAACTTCGATCCGAAGAGCCCGGACAAGGCGTTTGCTACTCCGCGTTCGTGGGTGTTCGTTGGCCAGCTGATCAGCGACGACCTGCCGGAATCGATGAACACTGCGCTGGTGGCTGGCACTGTTGGCGACGGCCTGGCAACTGAGTTCAGCGCACACCGCAAGGTTGCTGCTCGTATGCCCAAGTCGGAAGACGTGCTGATGGGCAAGGAAAAGGTCCTGAACGTGAAGGATCTGAGCGCCATGTACTCGCTGACGATTTCCATGTGCTACACACTGGATGAGTGGGTGAAGAAGGCGAAGGCCAAGGAAGACGGCTTTGGGATGGACACCTGGCACGAATGCGTGGATCACTTCTTCACGTTCATGATGGACAATTTCCAAACGGAAATGATTGTCCTGGGCGCGAAGACTGCACTGCGCGACTACGCCCTGCCGATCAATCACCGTCAGCTGAAGACGTTCAAGGGCTTCCACGAGAAGTACGGCAAGTACATTCTGGAAGATTGATAGAAAGGCTGTATGGCAAGGTACACCCTAAAGGTCTTCTGTGGTGCGAAGCAGCTGGAACGCTTCGATCACAGAGCTGTGGGTAAGCTATACAGCATCCTATCTCATCCAAGGAACAACAGGGCTGGCCAAACTGGCCCGTTTGGTGAAATACTGGAACATGCGGATAAGTTTGAGATCTATGATTCTCAGATGGAACGCATCTTCCAGGGTAATTTGACTGATGCGCTCAACTGTATTGGTGGACTAAAATGATGGCACAAGAAATACGGGTTGTTGAAGCAATGTCGATTACAGAGTTTACTAGGGTGGTCAACGATCTACTATCAGGAGGATGGTTGTTGTCGGGAGGCATGTCGGTGGTGAGCAACACTAATACTCACCAAACTTATTTTTATCAGGTAGTTGTTCGTGAATATGAACAGCCCGGAGCCTGGGGCTAAATAATAACAAAGCAAGTTGGTTGGGGAACCATTTCGAAGGGGCTTTTGCCCCTTCCTTTTTATCCTGTTGACCTATAACTGGTCCTACTATATAATACATACATGACAACGCAAGAAGAACAGGACAAGGTAGCGCAGATTCTGCGGAACGGATACTGCACAGGCCGCCACTGTAAGGGTAAGGGTATTGCCGATGATGACCATACCTGCCCGTTTAATGATGAGATTCATCCTGACAGGACTGATCTCTGTAATTGTTGCGAAGTATGCGCTCACGAATGCGCAATGGATATTTAAAGGAAAACCATGTCAAAAGCATCTCCCGAAGCCGTTCTTGAGCAACTGACCCGCGCTCGAATCTCCCTGCTGCTTCAGCAACCTTTTTGGGGTACGCTGGCAACTCGCCTGATTTTGCGTGATGCAACCGATGAAAAGTGGTGCCCTACTGCTGCAACCGACGGGCGTTATTTCTACTACAACCGCAATTTCATCAGCAAGCTGACCAAGCCCGAAACCATCTTCTTGGTTGCTCACGAAGTGGAGCATTGCGTCTACGATCACATGTCGCGTCGTGGTAGTCGCAAGCCCAAGATGTGGAATGCCGCTGCTGACTTTGTTATCAACTGGGAGCTTCACGAACACAATATCGGCAAGTTGCCGGATCCGAAGACCTCGGGTGTTCAAGCCTGCTTTGATTCCAAGTACAAGGGTATGTTTGCTGAAGAGGTCTACGAGTTGTTGCTCAAGGATCCGAATGCCAACTATCCCGAGTTTGACATTCACTTGGAGCCAGGCGATGGCAAGGGTGAGCCGATGACGGATGAAGAGCGTCGTGTTCTTAGCGATGAGATCCGTGCTGCGGTAATGCAGGCTGCTAAGTCTGCAGGCGCTGGCAATACACCCGGTGGCGTGAAGCGCATGCTGAAGGACTTGACCGAGCCACAGATGGATTGGCGCGAAATCCTCAACATGAAGATTCAATCCATGATCAAGAATGACTTCACTTGGAGCCGTTGCTCGCGTAAGAGCCAGGCACAGGGCATCTATTTGCCCGGTACCAAGGAAGACGTCAAGGTCAAGGCTGCGGTTTCGATTGACTGCTCGGGTTCGATGAGTGAGGATATGCTTCGCGATCTGCTCAGCGAAACCAAGGGCATCATGGAACAGTTTGTAGACTTTGACTTGGAAGTTTGGTGCTTTGACACTCGTGTCTACAACTATGCCAAGTTCACGCCTGAAAACATCGACGAGATTGATGACTACGAAATCAAGGGCGGCGGCGGTACTGATTTCATGTGCAATTGGGAATACATGAAGGAACACGACATTCAACCTGAACGTTTCATCATGATGACTGACGGATATCCGTGCGGTAGTTGGGGCGATGAGAACTGGTGCGATACCTTGTTCCTAATCCATGGCGATACCGCACATCGTTTGGTGGCACCGTTTGGTATGACTGCATGGTACGAGCCGGACAGTCATTCTCCGCAAAGCAAGCGATGACTAAGTGGGCCCAGGGCCCACTTAGATTCACCATAAAATGCAACAAAACATCACAGCTAACCAACCACAGTAGCAAGGACACGAGGACAAATATGAAGAAACTACTTATTATCATTGGGCTTATTTTTGTAATCGCCTATTGGACTGAGGTGAGTAACTTTGTATCAGGGAATTTTTCTTCTGCAGGAGATACTGCTGCAAAATGGATGGTCGATCATACACCAAAGAAGTAAGATGGATAATCTGCTACTTCCGGTGAACGATGCATTCGTAGATACTGTTGCCAGGGCTATTGCTAAGAACAGAATGCATAGAGATGCATCTGCCGCACTTGAAAATATAATAGGAGTCGGGTTAGGTGATTCGGATAGGCTCGAATCAACATTCGACACTATCTTTGAGGGTCTTTGGAACGGTACTACCCAGCATGATGAAGAACAAAAAGATCAATATAGGGCCGATGCTCGAGCTGCCATTGCAGCCATAAATCTAAAGCTGCTTATCTCATCGGAGTAGAAAGGATAAATACATCAATAAGGTATATTGATGTCAAGTTCACTACTCTTCAAAATAAAAGATAATGTTGATATTGATAAGCATCGACTACTCGAGATCTTCTTCAAGGATTGGGTAGATGATACATGCAATAACCAAGTCAATTACAAAGTTGAGCGAGATGTAAGAAAAAATTGGGAACCAGGTATGGTTCGCTATAAAGAAACATTTCGCGTTGATTTTGAAACACAAGAAGATGCGCTAGCAATGCGATTAAAAGGAGTCCCTAGGGAATTCCAGTCGTATCTGGAAATTGTCAAATAGGTAGTTGACAATTTAGTGTACTAATAGTACACTAGCAATAGGACCTTCTTGTCCTAAACAATAATGAATGGTGATTTATGGACACATTACTTCTGAATGCCGATGGCATGCCTCTTTCTCAGGTACCACTCTCTGTGGTCACTTGGCAAGTAGCCATGCGTCTGATGTTTCTGGACAAAGTAAGGGTCCTTAAGGAATACGACAATTGGACCGTAAGATCTCAACACTTGGAGATGAAGGTTCCGTCTATTGTCATCATGACTGAACAAGTCAAGTGGAGCAAGACACTGAAGTACAGCCGTGCTAACGTGTACCTTCGGGATGATTTTACCTGCCAGCTGCAAACCACATGGAGATGCAAGGAAGCAAAGGGTAAGGTAAAGCTAACCGAACTTACGCTTGACCACGTTGTTCCGCGTTCGCACGGTGGTAAAACCAGCTGGCTCAACGTCTGTACATCCTGCAAGGAGTGCAACAGCGAGAAGGGCGCAGATCACAAGATTGTGCCTAAGAAAAAGCCACACAAGCCGACGTATTACGAAATCTTGAACAAGCGCAAGACACTTCCGATTCACATTCGTGATGAAGAATGGAGGTACTACATCGATTGGCCGGAACACCTGGTTAAGGTTCAACCTCAGCCTAGTTAAGTGTCTGTTGGGATCATATAAATACTATTCCAGGCTACCTTAGTCTGGACTAATCTAGAGGAACCGCTAGGTTGGTTAAACATCCTAAAGGAGGTATGTTATGTATGATCCCAACATGTCTGTTGACCAAATGAATTATGGCAACATTGATACAATTCTTTCTAATATTTCAATGGGTGATGCATTGAAACTTTGGCAAAAATTATTAGATGCTAGGATGGCTCTTCCACCTAATGATAGATTCTTTGAATTAAAGGGTATGCTCGAAGATCATACCGTACCAGTATATCAGGCTCATCAGGGAATAGATGTTGTGGCACTAAGAGCGCAACATTTCGCTTCGAGCGGCCCTGATACAGGTTGGAATCCATTAAGTCCGGCTGTATTAGCATTGGTAGAAGCTATCTATGGTCCTAGTAAATATGTCGAACCTGCACCAGTTGTGGCTACGCAAATTCCGCCTAGGAGAACCAGGAGATAGGAATCTAAATACTTAACATTACACAGAAAGGGTCCTTAGGACCCTTTCTGTTGGGTGTTAATATCAAAAAGAGTCAATTTATGTCCAATAAAATCAGAATATTATGCACGAAGTGGTAAATAAAAACGTATAGAATTGCTCAATACACAACCATTTTAATCGGAGAACATAATGGCAAAAGCAAAAAAAGTAGCTGCACCAGCAGCAGAAGCAGTAGCACCAGCAGCAGAAGCACAAACAACAACATCAGTAGAAGCAGTTCAGCTAACCATTGCTGATCTACAGCTTCTAGCACGTATTGTTGATCTTGCTTCACGTCGTGGTGCATTCCAGGCAGGTGAAATGTCACAAGTTGGCGATGCTTACAACAAGCTTGCCGGCTTCCTTACATACGTCGAAAGCGTACAAAAGAAGGAAGAGGCAGAGAAGGCAGAGACAGCAGAAACACCGGCAGCATAACCAAAGGGGCTTTGCCCCTTTAAGGAGTAAATATGGCAATAGAAGGCCTAAAAAAGCATTCCGGGCAGCTTTCAAACACCGGAGTTCGTGTAGCAGTAGTTTTTAGAAAACTGCCAAACGACGAAAACAACTGTCTAATCGTAGAAACAGAGCGTCTTCCAGACAGCTATCACGACTATGTCATTCAATGTCTAAATAGCAGAGAAGCATCAGAGACAAATGAATTTTACGAAGTCCTGAATCGTAGAACATTTCCAGACGGCTTAAATTGCCTAACAGCACTTCACCAACGTGGATTTTTACGTAAGGAGCCTGTAACAAACATTACAATGTATCCGTTACCTGGTCAGGCAGTACCACTAGCCCTTATCAATGCAACCATTGATAAGAAGGTCGATGAGTATATGGCAAAGCAGAAGGCACCTGTACCGACAGTCGATGCTACCCTTGCGGCATTAAAGGATCCGACAGCGGTTGCTAAAGGATTAATTCTTCAAGCTGAACTGTTAGAAGCCGATGCTGCTGCTAAGAGAGAAGAAGCATATGCATTAGATCCGGAATCTCGCCCGGGTCGTGGACGTCCATCTCTTCCTGACGACATAAAGGCTGAAAAACTCGAAGAACGCAAAGAAAAGCGACGTGAACGTGACCGTCTTAAAGCTGCCGAATTAAGGGCAAGCAAGGCCGATGCCGCAATCGATGCTAAAGTAGCAGCAAAACTGAAAAGAGATGCTGCTAGGGTAGCTCAGTCCTAATCTCCGTAATACAGCTGGTTTATTCCGGCTGTATTCTTATAAATATAGGAGTAATCGGAGATGAGCAATATGGCCAAAAAGACAACCACTAGCTTCAATATAGATAAGGCTATGAGTAGAATTGCCAAACCATCTGTATTTGATCGTATAGTAAAAGAGATTGAAGCTAAAGAAATACCAGCAAAATATGTAGAACAGATACTTGTTCAGTATTACGATGGTAATGTTGTTGAACTTAGTGGAAAAGAAATAACTCATCCTATCCCAGTAAATAAAAATGCTACATGGGAAGTTATGGAAGATTCATTTAAGAAAATGAGAGATGTCAAAATATTCATTAATACAGAAAAATTAGAAAAGGATATCAACGAACAAGTTGAAAAAATCCTAGGGAATTTTTGTTAAGAACTAAATTTTTTCTCTAACCATTTAAAATCATTGATCAGCCCGAGCATATCGGGCTGATCCTTATGTACTCTGCCAAACTCGGCGCCTTCCTTTGCACCCATAATAGCAAAGTCTCCAAATTCCCTATCTTCTCCCTTTGAGCACCAGATAGAAAGTCTGTGCTCAGTTTCACTATTATCCTGATTGGGAATAATCTTTGATGCAAGTTTTGCACATTCTCTGAATCCACTGCGCCAGGCTGAGAATGGATCTGTATTGAATTTTGTGATGTTACTAACTTCTTCAATTACCTTAAAGCTCTTAGAAACAGTGGTAGTGAAATCAATTGGAGATCCTGCATAATCTAATAATATTTTTGTTGGAAATAATTTTACACCACCATATCCATATTCGAGATCATTTACGGGATTACAAGAATGCCACACATGCACTGATTGTCTGTCCAAGGAGTGTGGTTGATAATTAAAGTCAAATTCTGGCAGAATTTCTGCGTCAGCATCTACAACATAAAACATATCCGATTTTGCTAATTTAGCAGCGACCTTATGTGCTTCGAATATTCCCTTTACTCCGTGAATTCTTTGTGCCCTGGAAAATCTATTCCTTAATGTTTGATAGTTTATATCAGCATATTCTTCATCATAGCTAAGGAAAATAATATCAAATATAGGATAGGTATAAATTTTTTCAGAGATATTCTTAAAATGCAGTTTACCCGGCTTCAATCTATCATCGCTGTACACAGACGCATCTTGTAGCACCAATGAAGAATTATACATAAGAACACGCATATCATTATTCCAGATATGAATGTATCCAGCATCCCAATCCTGTGGTTTGAATGAAAAATCAAAATTAGGAAATAAAAGTTCCTGATCTGATCTAATTATATAAAAGTATTCAGCCTTACATTTTCGGGCAATGCTGGTAAGGATATCATCTGTTAGATATGAATGCTCCGAAAATACCATACCATTGATATATGTGTTCTCACAAACCCTCTTAGATACATATTCGGTTTGATCATCATAAACGATATAGACTGGCTGACGCATTAAAATTCCATTAAGTGTGCAGTTATTTAGCCAACTTCTCTTGACTAAAATATAATTATACACTAAAATACCCATAACATCAAGGACTGCTGTGAAAAAACTATTCGTTGCTTTGGCTTCTATTTTTGCATTGTCAGCAATGGCCCAATCATCAGATTGGAAATTGACTACGGTACCAGGTGCTGATCGAGAAACTGTTGGGCATATCTACCATACAAGTGCGGTAGGTACACAGACAGGTTCGAAGATTGAAAAGTTTGTTACGGGACTTCGGCTTGTTTGCACCGCACGTGAATCAACATCGAATAAAAATGCGGATCCTGTTATTGCCATTTATTGGAATACAATGATTGGGAGTACACCACAGTTTGTTGATATTAAAGTCGACGGAAGGCAAGTAGGTGTAGGGCAAGAAACCAAATGGGACCAGGATGGGCCTTTGTTGCTAAGAAGGATTTCCGAATCCAGCACACTAATGCAATCAATGAAGACTGGGCGCAGTATTAGCTTTCAGTGGTCTGGTACCGATGGTGTGCGCAGGGCAACTATTTTCGATCTGCGCAACTTCAGGTCGAATTTGAGTGAATTCAATACTCTTTGCAAGACACAGATATAAATAGGTACATAATTTTCGGAGTAGTCGATGCCACATACTTTGGGTAAAACTCTAGCAGTTGCTACCCTTTCTTTAGTTTCAGCAATAGTCATTATTTATGCTATAGAGAGAACTGATCCGGCACGCAGTCTAATCGAATCCACTGCATTGGGCAGATCCGGAATTAAAGATCTAGATGTAGAATATGTAGATGGTAAGATATATCTCAATATAGAATTAAATACACCCAAAACATGCAATGAGTTGGTTGACTCTTTAAAAATTCAAACCATTGTAATAAAAAGAAGAACCTATCAACCTACCTGCATGAAAATTTCGGATACCTTAATGCGAGTTACCTATACCCAATCAATCTCTATATGAAGGAATTTACATTTGTCGAGTTTCTATTCACTATTGATGAATATCCCCAAGAACTTGGCAAACTCATTGCATTAGGTAAGGATTTTAAACTAATCAAATGTGATGATGAATTCGATGAGGATGATGATGGTCTAAGATTTGATTATAAGAGAGTTTCGGGAAACATAAACACCATGACTGCCTCAGTCATCAAACTACAGAATCCTACACTTGCAGGTAAGATGAGAATCTCTTATATTCCTGAAGAACTCAAAAATAAATACAGAACATGAAATTCTACATTCCCAACGATCGTATCGCTCAAATAAATGAGGATGATTGTAAATGGTTAAATCCTGCAGACTTTAGAAATCGTAAAGAAGCAATTATCCTCGATCAATGGGGAAATGGTTGGATTTTTGAAGCTGACGATAGTTTCAATTCGTATTTTACATTAATTACTGGTAAGCAATTACCCACAATTACTGATGCCGAATATGCTCAGTTTGTTGTGGATAAAATTGCATTTCTTGGTAGAGACCGTGCTAGGCAGTTTAGGACTGCATGGGTAGAGTTTCTACCAAAGATAAATACTAGATGACAATAATCACAGCTATACAGGCATTACCGAGTAGCCCCTACGAGGGATCCGGTTTTGTCGGTGTCGTAATAACAAGTGGCATTCCTAGTTATTTTCGCCTAGCGGGTGTAGGACTTGATGGAATTACTTCTGTTAGATGGTTTCCTAAAAATCCCGGAAGTGTTCAATTTGAAATGCGTCAACTTATACTTGTTGACAATACTGTTGGAACATTCATGGTTCGTGTCACCGATAATTATCTTGATACAACAGATCGTGCTGGCATAATCAGTTTCGCTTTCGACGATGGTACAACATTCTCAGCACCGGTAAAAACATACGGACCAGTTTCGGTAGGTCCACTCTGGCAAGCACCGGGGCAAGGACTTATTACAGGATAAATGATGCGAAGTGAACGAAATTAGTGTTATCCTGAAAAATAATTTACTAATTACTACCGAGGAATTCAAACTTCTCGATCGCTACTCCAGTTGCGGTAAAATGTGGACATTGATTTATAGGCCCACAACGGATATTCCTTATAAAATAACAAATCGCACAATCGAATATATATTCGATCCAGAGGCATTAACAATGTTTTGTATAGTTTCGCAAAATGTTCTAGCCTCATGGGAAACACAATGCACTCGATATCTTGGTCCGGATGATGAATTCTATCTAAAGGATTCAATGTTCATTCGACCATATATTAAGCATCATTGACTTTGTCAATCAAACCTGCTACAATTATACAATGAAGAACCTAATTCTAGCTATTAGCACGGTAATGATGTTTGTCGGAAATGCCGAAGCTGGCCGTAAAATAACAACTAAGCAACCGCCTGTATTCAGTGCCAAAAGCTTTCTTGTTGCCGAAGCAGATGGCACTATCATCAAAGAGCAGAATGGTGATTCTGTTTTACCGATTGCATCCATTACTAAGCTAATGGTGGGCCTGCTTGCTGCTGAGCAGGACCTTTCAGAATCGTTATCAATTCCTAGTTCGAGGCAAGTTCAAAGCAGTATTCCAAGAAAAACATCAACATTGACGCGAAGGGAATTGCTGACACTTGCGCTTGTCAAGTCTGACAATTTTGCTGCACAGATCCTTTGTGATAATATTCCAAACTGCATTGATAGCATGAATAACAAGGCACAAGAATTGGGTATGGTTGATACAAAGTATCGCGAACCTACAGGGCTCGATAGTGGAAATGTAAGCACTGCGCACGATCTTCTTAGACTTATGATTGCTGCGGCAGTTGATCCCGTAATAGGCAGTATATCAAGCATGCCTAAGGCCGAGATTCCTATTGATAGGAAATTTATCAAAGTCAATAATACTAACCCGCTTACTTCTAAATTTGACATAACCTTATCCAAGACGGGATATACAAATCCTGCAG
>Ga0315287_10002416_pt1 | contig 17693 bp, 8 predicted proteins | sample YL17G11_0_MG_FD_205037 | JGI IMG/M metagenome (GOLD analysis project Ga0315287, IMG submission 205037) | Sediment microbial communities from Yellowstone Lake, YNP, Wyoming, USA - YL17G11_0 | ecosystem: Environmental > Aquatic > Freshwater > Lake > Sediment | place: USA: Wyoming | collected...
CGACCTGCGGGGCGCGCTGGCCGCCCGCATGTACGACCCGGCCTACACACGGTACCGGTGAAGAGAGAGAGAGAGGGGAGAGGGGAGAGCAATGGAGAGTGAGACGTGGGTGTCGGGTCGTTGTTTGCCTTGTGATGATGATGAACGAGAAAAAAAAACTCTCATTTTTTTGTTTGCACTAGGAAGGAAGCGCGCGCGCGCGCGCGCGCGCACACACGCACACACAGTCACACACGCGCGCGGGGGAGATGCGCCCACGCGCGCGCGCACACACGCACACACAGACACACACGCGCGCGGGGGAGATGCGCCCACGCGCGCACGCATGCGGGAGGGCAGTGGGGACGGGTGAGGGGAGAGGAGGAAGGGAGTGGGCGCGCATGGCGGGGCGCGCGACCCCAACCTGGTCCTCTCCATCCATCCATCTCAACCCCTCGCCCCTTTGGTCTCTCTCCATTCCCATTCCCACCCCCATCTCTCATCTCCATTGTCTCTGCCACGCAGGGGGGGGAAGGGGGGGGGGGGGGGGGGGTACAAAAAGACACACACATGCAAGACACACGCGCGCACACGCCATGCCCCTCCCATCACTCTCTCAAACCCATACACGACGTTCCTCCCGCTCTTCAGTTGTACAGGTCGTCATCCTCGGCCGCGGGCGCGGCGGAGGCAAAGGCGGCGCTAGGCGCGCCAGCCCCGGCCCCGCCCCCACCGCCCGCCGCCGGCGCGGCCCCGGCAATGCCGCCCTCCGGGAACCGGAACTCCGACCCAAACCCGCGCGACTGCTGCAGGGTCTGAGCAAAGGCCTGGTACTTGCGGATGTCGGCGTCCGACACGGACCGGCGGGCATACTTCATGGCCTCCTCGAAGTGGGCGCGCGTGATGCAGGGGACCGGGTCGATCTCCTCGACCTCGGCGTCCATGGGCGCGTCACCGTTGGCGTCGGTGGCCGCCGGCGGAGCATCCGGGTCCCCGCCCGCCGCCACGATGGCCGCCGCCGCCGCCGCCGCCGCCGCGGCGACCGCCTTCTCCTTCTCGATGTCCTTCTCGATGGACTCCCGGATCGCGTACTTGCAGGCGCGCTGGCAGATCTCGGTGATGTCCGCCCCCGAAAAGCCGGCCGTGTACTTGACCAGCAGGGCGGTGTCCACGTCGGGCGCGATGGGCGACTTGCGCAGGACGGCCGAGAAGATGGCGCGGCGGGAGGGCTCGTCGGGCAGCGGGATGTAGATCAGCTGGTCCAGGCGGCCCGGGCGCAGGAGGGCCGAGTCGATGATGTCGGGCCGGTTGGTCGCGCCGATGATGAAGACCGTCTTCTTCGAGTTCATGCCGTCCATCTCCGTCAGCAGCTGGTTGAGCACCCGGTCGGCCGCGCCGCCCGCGTCGCCCGCGGAGGAGCCGCGCTGGTTGGCAATGGAGTCCAGCTCGTCGAAGAATAGGACGCAGGGCGCGGACTGGCGGGCCTTGTCAAAGATGTCGCGCACGTTGGCCTCCGACTCGCCAAACCACATGGTCAGCAGTTCGGGGCCCTTGACCGAAATGAAGTTGGCCTGGCACTCGTTGGCGATGGCCTTGGCCAGCAGGGTCTTGCCGCACCCCGGCGGCCCGTAGAACAGCACGCCCTTGGAGGGCGCCATCCCAAACTTCTCAAACTTCTCCGGGTGTTCGACCGGGTACTGGACGACCTCCTGGAGCTCGCGCTTCACGCCCTCCAGCCCGCCCACGTCGTCCCACGTGACGTTGGGCACCTCGACGACCGTCTCGCGCAGGGCGGACGGGTTGGACAGGCCCAGGGCGGTCTTGAAGTGGTCGTTGGTGACGGCCATGGAGGCCAGGATCTCGGCATCGATCTCATCGTCCTCCAAGTCGATCACATCCATCTTCTCCCTGATGCACTGCAAGGCGGCCTCCGTGCACAGGGCGGCCAGGTCGGCGCCCACGTAGCCGTGCGTGTCCTTGGCGATGGCGGCCAGGTCGACGTCCTCTGCCAGCTTCATGTTCTTGGTGTGGATGCGGAAGCACTCCAGGCGGCCGGTCTCGTCGGGGACGCCGATGTCAATCTCCCGATCAAACCGCCCAAACCGGCGAAGGGCCGAGTCGATCGAGTTGGGCCGGTTGGTAGCGCCCATGACGACCACGTGCGCCCGGGATTTCAGCCCGTCCATCAGGGTCAGCAGCTGGGAGACGATGCGACGCTCCACCTCGCCCTGGGTCTTGTCCCGCTTGGGCGCGATGGAGTCGATCTCGTCGATGAAGATGATGGAGGGCGCGTTCTTCTCGGCCTCCTCGAACATCTTGCGCAGGTTGGACTCCGACTCGCCCGCCAGCTTGGACATGATTTCGGGGCCGTTGATGAGCAGGAAGAAGGCGCCCGTCTCGTTGGCGACGGCCTTGGCGATCAGGGTCTTGCCCGACCCGGGCGGGCCGTACAGGAGGATGCCTTTCGGGGGTTTCACCCCGATCGTCTTGAACAGGGTCGGGTGGCGCAGGGGCAGCTCCACCAGCTCCCGGATCTGGGCCATCTGCTTGCGGACGCCGCCGACGTCGTCGTAGCCGACATCGTCCAGGCGTTCCTCGTCCTCGCGCAGGATGGGCTCGCCCTCGCAGAAGATCTCGGTGTCGGGCGCGACGATGCAGTATGGGGCCGGGTCGGTCTCCACCACCTTGAACTCCACCGACCGCATGCCGCCCCGGACCAGGAAGGTGTCGCCCTTGGTCAGGGGGCGGTACGCCTCCAGGAAGTAGGGCTTGAGGAAGGTGTCAAACAGGTTGCCGGTCATGCCCTCGATCGTGTCGTCGATGGGCAGGACGTGCACGCGCGCGCCGTACTTGACGTCCGGGCACTGGTGGACGGACACCACATCGCCCAGGCGGACGCGCAGGTTGCGGCGGACGACCTTGTTGATGCGGATGCGGGTCTCGTCCACCGTCTCGTCGGCCAGGACGATGCAGACGGTCGTCTTCCGCTTCTTACCCTGGAGAGAGAGAGCGAGAGAGAGAGAGTGGAGGGTGTGAGGTTTTGAAAGCTTAGGTGTTCAGTTGAGCGCGCGTCTCACGCGCGGCACCGCGCACGCATTCCCCGCCCTCCTCCACCTCCACACTCCTTTACCTTGAGCAGGACCGTGTCGCCCCGGAACAGCTGCAGGGTCTCCATGGTCTTCATGCTGTGCGGGTGTGTGGAGGGGAGAGAAGGAGAGGAGAGAGTGAGTTTCTTTTCTGTTCGCCGCCCCCGCCGCCTCTCGCTCCCGGCGCCGCGCGCGCCCACATTCTCTCAACCCCAACCCTTTCATCTCGTACCTCAGGGCAACCACGGAGTTGTCGTCGTTGGTGGCTTCGTCCACAATCAGGCGGTTGGGCGCCTTCTTGCGCTCCAGGATGGCGGTCGAGACGTCCTTCTTCTCGTCCTTGATAGGGCTGGAATAGGGGGAGAGGATTGAGAGGAGGGGGATGTGAGAGTTAAGGGGCTCGAAAGAGTCCAGGCCCGCATGCGTGGGGCGCGAGGGGCCGCGCGTGGGGCGCGAAGGGCCGCGCGTGGGGCGCGCGCGATGCAGTGGAGCGCGCGCCGAGGGGGGGGAGGGGCGCCCTGTGCTCGCGGCCATTGAAAAAGGAGCGCGCGCGTGTGTCGGGGCCGCCCTTCCACCTCTCTACCCGCCTCGGCCCGCCGCTCAGGCGGGAGCCACCCTGCGCTCCCCGCCTTGGGATGGTGGGTGGGGTGGAGGAGGCAGGGTGGAGCGCCGGGACGCGCGCGTGCGAGCGCGCCGCGCCGCATAAGAAAAAAAACGGAAACGCCGCACCCCTGGCGCGTGCAGCGTTCCCCGCACGTTTCGCTCGCCCGCTCTCCCAGCCCCATGCGGCAGCCCAGGAGAGGGCGGGATACGTCCACAGGCCAAATGCACGGGCAGGTGTGGGCTGGGAGGCGGGTGGCGAGGCGGCGTGCGGGACACGCAACGGGGGACACCTCCCTCGATCGCGCGAGGGACACCCGGCTCCCTCTCTCTCTCTTCTCCCCGCCACCCAAACCCCACTTACGCGTCGGGCTTGGCCGCCGAGGGGCCGGGCGCGGCGGCGCCGCCAGCGCCCGCGTCCGCCATGACTGGTGAAGAAGGGTGGGTGGGGGTGAGGGGAAAAGGGCGGGCGGAAAATGGGCGCACGCGGAAAAAGCGAGTGTGAATAAAGAAAGGCTTTCGCACACACCTCCACTTTTTTTCTCTACCTCTCCCCCCCTCGCGCCCCGTAGGAAACGCACGCATGCCAGAGTCTCTCTCTGACACACACACACATTCTCTCTCTCTCATACACACATACGGGTAAGCATCGCACCTCTGTCTCTTCTCTTACCCCCCGCTCTCATGCAAAAAAAGAAAAGCAAGAAAGGCAAGCACACACACACTCTCGCATCATCATCATCATCATCCCATCCTCTCACTGGAAGATGCACTCCGGCGGGCACGCCGGCGGCGGCGTCGACGGCGGTGGGCCGCCACCGCCAGTACCAGCCTCGTCCTCCTCCCCCATCTCCACCACCGCCACCACCTCGCTGATCAGGTCGTCCCCGGCCAGCCTGGGGCGCACGGGCGGCCCGCCGATGCCCACCCCGCGGCGGCGGGTGGAGGCGTAGGCGTCGACCAGGACGGCCCCACCGTCGCCCAGGAGGGCTTCCAAGATGGGCGACGCCGTGGATGCGTTGGTCAGTCGCAGCAAGCGCAGCCCCACCGCAGTCTTCGTGGCAAAATTCAAAGCGACCGCGCCCGCGACGGCGGCCGGGGAGGCGGCCGGGCGGCCCGACCTGCCTGCTCCTTTTTTGGAGACTTTCGGCTTGACACACGTGCCGTCGACGGTCAGGGCGACGTTGACCAGCTCGATTTCCGCCAGCGTGGGCGGCAAGCCTCCACCCGGGCGGCCTTTCGCCAGGGCGGTCAGGCTGAATGGGCGGCGGGCCGCGGCGGCGATGGCGTCCGGGCCATCCTCCTCTCTTGGGTCGGCGCCCGTCGCGGACGCCAGGCCCGGCATCTCCTTCCAGGCCGGGTAGCCCAGGCGGAGGACGCGCAAAAGCCTGCACGCGTGGTGGTGGAACAGGGGCGGCGCCGCCAGGAGCTGGCGGCGCAGGTCCAGCACTTCCAAACGGGGCAGCAGGAGCGTGGCGCCACGCTCGCCGCCAGGCAGGGATGGAAAGTCGCACCGTTTGGTGTTGTTCATCGTCAGGGCGAGGTATGTCAGCGAGGTCAGAGTAGAAAAGGCACGCGCGGTGCAAATGCGGGCCCCGACCAGGCGGGCGGGGCCGGGCAGACCGGGCTCCACCTCCAGGTGGAGCCGGCGCAGGGCGGGCGCGTGCATGATGCCTTGCGGCGGGCGCCGCAGCGCGTTGGCGCGGGCCGCCGCGTACCGACCGCCGTGGTAGAGCGTCACCGCCGTCAGGCGGCGGCAGGTGGCCACCCAGGAGTATGAGCCAAAGTGACCCGGATTCATCATGGGTAGGATTAGCTCGCGCAGCGCAGGCAGGGGCGAGGGGTTGCCGGCTGCGTACCACCCGTCGTCAAGCCGAAAGCCGACGTCTTTCTCAATGGCCAGGCGGGTTAGGCGGGTCAAGTGCCAGGCACCACGGAGCATGGCCCACATGCCCATGCCCCGGAACGCCAGGTCCTCCAGGGTCGCCCCCATCCGGGGCACCAGCGGGCCGACCACGGCCAGGGAGAGGGGCCGCAGGGACCACCGCCACCCCACCCTGCCGGCCGGCATGTCGCCTTGCACCCCTTCCAGTTCCAGTTTCCGCAGCGGGATGGCCGCCGGCGCGGCCGCCGCGATGGCCTCGTACCGCGCGGGCCACACCCTCTCAAACCACTCGGGCGGCGTGGCAATCAAGGCAAACTGCAGGCAGGTGACGCGGCCCGCGCCCGCCGCGTGGAACAAGGTGTTGAGGGCGCCCGTGTCGATCAGGGCACCGATCATCTCCGGCGATTGGTTGGTGGGCATCGTCCGGATGGCGACCCGGGACAGGAGTGGAGCCAAGGGCGTCTGGGCAGGGGCGCCGCCACCAGAACCGCCGCGCCCACCGTCACCGCCGCCCCCGCCTCCCCCACCGCCACCGCCCTCGCCCAACAGCAGGCTCAGCGCGCGCGTCACGGCCCGCGCGGACTGGGGGGTCCATACGGAAATGTCTAGGGCGTGCAGGCGCGGGGCGGCCGTGCACAGGGCGTTTAAAGCCCGGATCGCGCTCGCCCCTGCCACCTCCAGGTCGTCGGCCCCGTGCCAGTGGGTGGCCGCCGCCAGGGCGTGGACGCCGGACCAGGACAGGGCGAGGTCATCCCAGGCAGCGCAGGGCGGGCGCAAGGCCTGCCAGAAGGCCTTGCAGACCAGGGGCAGCGCCCACCGGCCCGGGTTGGGCACGTTGGCGGCAACGAGGGCGAGGATGTCGTGCGGGAGGTCCATGAGGGCGAGGAGGGTGCGGGGCGGGCCCGCCGCGCGCGGGGCCTCGGCGGCGGCGGCGTCACCCCGGCCTCGGCCCCGGCCGTCGCCCCGGCCTCGGGGCTGCGGCTGCGCGGCCGCCTGCAGGCGCCGAGGTGGAGGGGGTGGGGCGGCTGCAGGCGCGACCTCCTCGCACGACGAGGATGACGGTGTGCTCTCCACAGTCTCCTCCTCCGTCTCCTCCTCGTATCCCTCCGTCTCCCCCTCGTCATCCTCGCTCTCTACCAGATCTTCGGCGGGAGCCTGGCGGCGGCGGCGGGTCACAGGGGCGGCGGGTGCACGGCGGGGTGGCATGTGCGTGGGTGGGTGTAAAAAAGAAGGCGGGGGCGTGAGGAGCCCGACGCTCGAAATGAAGATGTCAGGGACATTTGCTCAGGAGCCCTTCTCTCTTTTCCACAACTCATATCATCGCCCGCGCCCGCCGCCCGCCCACGCACGACGCACCCACACACCTATCCCCGTCTTACATGCTGGCATCGCTGGCCGGGCGTGCCGGGCGTGCCGGGTGTCCCGCCGGCCGGCGGGCTTGCCCATTGCCGGACCACCGGGCACGCGCGCGCGTCCACGAACCCGGCCCGTCCTCGCCCTCTCTCCTCCTTCGCACCTCCTCCCCCGCCACCTCGCCCGCCTCGTCCGCCTCTCCTCCAGGCGAGGGCTACGACTGGCGCTGCCAGTGGTACCCGGTCGCCTTCACGGCCGACCTCCCGGTGGACACGCCCACCCGGGCCTGGCTCTTTGACGAGCCGATCGCGGTCGCCCGCCGGTCTGCTGGCCCGCCCATCGCCTTCTTCGATGCCTGCCCCCACCGGCGGGCCGCCCTGAGCGAGGGCCGCATCACTTCGGCCGGCCACCTGCAATGCGCCTACCACGGGTGGACGTTTGATGGGGCGTCCGGCGCGTGCCAGGGCATCCCGCACCTGCCTGGAGAGAGGGCGGGCGGTGGTGGTTCCAGCGGCACCCGGACCTGTGCGCGCGCCCTGCCCTGCGTGGAGGCGGAGGGCATGGTGTGGGTGGCGCCCGTCGAGCACGGCGCGCCCTCGTCACCACCACCACCAGCCCCGCCGGTCGGCATCAGGGAGCTTGCAGGCCCAGGCTGGGTGACCGCCGACTTTGTGCGGTCGTTTCCGGTCGACGCGTCGCTCATCCTGGAGAACCTGTGCGACCCGGACCACGGCCTGGCGCACCAGACGCTGTCCCTGGACGTCTTCAGCGCGGGCGGCCCCGACGGGAAGCGCATGGCCGTTGTCCCCGGTGTCGGCCGCGGGGGCGGGCTCCACCTGGTCGGCACCGTCCCTGCCACTCCCGTTCTGGGCTTGGCCGCGGCGGTGGCCGCCAAGAAGAAGGAGAAGAAGAAGAAGAAGGCCCAGCAGCCACCTGCCCCGCCCGCGACGGCGACGCTGGAGTTTGAGGCGCCAGGCTTTGTCCGGTGGGGCCGGGTGGGCCCTGGCGGCGAGCCCGCAAAATTTCTGGCCACGTTTTGGGTCCTGCCCGAAGGGGTGGGCCGCTCCAAGCTGTTCATCCGGTACGCCCGCTCCTTTGCCACCCGCCTGCCCGTCCCGCGCTGGCTGGTCGCGCTGGGCCTGCTCCACTTCCTGGACCAGGACACGTTCCTTGTGGCCACGCAGCAGCGGGATGTGCTGGGCGCAGAGGCAGCGGCGGCGGGCGGACAGGCTGCCGCCTTCAAGCGCGCGTCTGTGCTCGCCTACCGCCTCCCCTCCGAGGTCTTCCTCGCCGCGATGGGCAAGTGGTTGGACGGGGCGCTGCCCGAGCAGCCCAACCGGGCGGCCGGGCTGAAGGCAGGCCTGGGCCAGGGCCCGCTGGCTCGGGAGGTCGTCCTGGACCGGTGGGCTGGGCACACCGCGTACGTGCCCTCTTCCCGGGCAGTCTACAAGCGCGCGAAAGCCGCGGCGGCTACGCTCAGCGTCGTGTCTCTGGTCAGCCTGGCTGTGGTGGCGGCGGCGCTCGCCCCGGGCGGGGCCTTGGCCGGGCTCGGGCGTGGTCAGGCCGCTGCCTGGGCGGCCTTGCTGGTCGCCACCGCCCTCGCCGCCCGCGGTGCGGCCTGGCTGGCGTCCCGATTTAGGTACTGCTTCACTCGGGAGGAGCAGGTTCGGGACTTGACGCGGATCGCGGGGCTGGCTCCCGGGGTTGAGTAGAGATGTAGGGGCGCTGTGTGAGTGCGCGCGCGCGTGTGTGTGTGTGTGTGTGTGTGTGTGTGTGTGTGTGTGTGTGTGTGTGTGTTACTTTCTTTGTACCAAAGGTACGGGGGAGAGAAGCGCGAGGTTGAAGAGCGAGCGCAAGCCGACAGGCCGCTACGCCTCACTGTTTTTTTTTTTGTCTCTCCCCGTCCCCGTGCGACTTGCACACGAGCACACCCCACACTCACCCACTGGCGTGTGCGTCCAAGTCCTCCCCGCATACGCTGTTATCCAGCCCTTGAAGCATGTCGACCCTGTCCGGCGCGGGCGCCCCAGCTGCTGTCCTCGCCGTCCGGACAAAAAAGATTGACGGCGGCGACAACGCGGTGAGTGTGTGTGGTGGGGGCGCGCGCGCGAGGGCCTGGCTATCTTGCCAATGTGTGCGCGGGCTGTCTGAGCGTGTGCAGCTGGTGCGACGCGCTGTCGACTTTGTGCGGCCACACGGCGCGGCTTCAAGAGACCTAGACCGAGATGCGGTCGCGGCTGTTTGAATGCTCGCGCGAGACGCCTCTCTCTAACGCCCCACCATCCCCTCTCCTTCGCTCCACCCCTTGCACTCAGTCCCTCATCCACGCCGCCGCCCGCGCCTTTGAAGACTCGGACGGCGGTGACGGCGTGGACGCCGGGAGTGGCCACCAGGTAAGGGAGAAGAGAAGAGAAGCGGGGGGTCGGCGGGCGTTTTGTTTTTTGGAAGCAGACAGACCAGACCTGTCACTCACTCACTTTCACACGCCCCTCTCCACAGTCCACCCACGCCGCCATCTTTGCGGCCGCCGCCCGCCCGTCCAGCGCAGGAGCGCCTACCAGCAACCCCATGTCCTGGACGGAGGAAGAGGAAGAGGAAGCTGGTGCCGCCGCGGCTGCCTGGGCAACCCGCCCGCCCGCCCCACGCGCAGCGCGGCGCAACAACGCCACCTCCACCCGCCGCCGCCCAGCCGTTGCCGCCCTGCTCGACGACGACGAGGGCGAGGCTGACGGTGACGCTAACGCCGCCGCCGCCTTCGACTCTTCCATCACCCACGCCCTCGCCGTCGACACGGACGCGTGGCGGGCCCGCCGCGACCGGGCAGCCGCAGAAGCGGCTGCCGCGGAGGCGGACGCCGCCCAGGCCAGTGCGGCTGCTGCGGCGGCCCGCTCGGACCTGGCCGAACTGGGGTCTGCCCTGCGCGACGCCCGGGACGGCCTGGCAGAGGTCGCGGCGGCCAGGGTGGAGGCGGAGGCGGCCTTCTCGGAGGTGAAGGCCGCGGCCGACGCAAAGACCCAGGCCGCCCAGGCGGCGGCCGACGGGGCGGCGGCGGCCGCCATCGCCCTAGCCGAACGCGAATCAGCTATGCACGCCCGTGAAGAGGCTGCGCGCCTCGCCCGGGAGGACCTGGCCCGCCGTGAGGCGGCCGTGGTGGAAGCCGCGGCCGCCGCCCGCGACGCAGCCGACGCGGCGGGCGCCCGGGAACGGGCGGCGTTCGCGGTAGAGGCGTCCGCGGAAAAACGCGACACCGCCGCGGCCGCGGCCGCCGCCGACGCGGCCGCCGCCCACGCCCGGGCGGTGGCGGCTGCGGACGCGGCGGCGGTGGAGGCGCACCGCCTGGCCGGGTTGAAGGCCGACCTGGCTGCCCGGGCCGAAGCGTTGTCGTCTGCCGAATCCGCGTCACGCCGAGACACCGTCGACCGCCTGGCCGACCTGGCCCGTGAGGTGGCCGCCGCCGACGCCGCCCGGTCCGAAGCCCTGGCCGACGCGGCCCGGGCGGGGGCGGAGGCAGGGGCGGGCAAGGAAGCCGCGTCGGCCGCCCTGGCTGCTGCCGCTGCTGCTGAAGCCCGGGCGGAAGCGGCGGACCGGGCGGCCGCCAATGCGGCCCGAGCCCGGGACACCGCCCGGGCCGAGGAGGCGGCCGCGTCCGCGTCAGCGGTCTCCCACCGCGCGGCGGCTGAGGCGGCCGTGAATGAGGCGGAAGCCGCCAAGCGGGACGCGGTCGTGGCCAGGCGGGACGCGGACGACGCGGCCGCGGCGGCTGCACGCGCCCGGGACCGGGCCGCCTCGGACGAGGCGTCCACCCGGGACCGGGTGGCTGCCTGGGAGGTGGCCGTCGCCGCGGAGGAAGCGGCGTTGGTCGGGCGCCGGGCGGAGGTGGAGAGCGCTGAAGGGCGGGCGGCGGCCGAGGCGGACCGCCTGCGGGCCGCGGCCGCGGACGCGGCGGCCGCGACGGCCGACCTTGCCGCCCGCCGGGACGCCACAGACGCCGAGGTTGCTGCGCTCGCGTCCGCCCGCGCGGACGTTGACGCCGGCCGGGCCGCCCTGGCCGCCCGGGAACAGGCGCTGGCCGCGCACGAGGCGGCGCTCGCCGACTGGAAGGCCCGGTTCAAGGCGGAGGCCGCCCACTCCCTGGCCGACCGGGAGGCCCAGCTGAGCGCGGAATCGTCCGCCCTGGACGACGCCAAGGCCGAGCTCCGGGCCGCCCGGGCCGACCTGGCAGCCGCGGTGGCGGCGGCCGAGGCGGCGGCGGCCGCGCGCGAGGCCGACATGGCGGCGCGGGAGGCGTCCGCGGGTGAGGCCGCCGGCGCGGCGGACGCCCGGGTGGCGGCCGCTGATGCGCGGGCGGCAGGCTTGCTAGCGTCCGCGGACGCGCGCGCTTCTGAGGTCGCCCGCGCGGTCGCGGCGGTTGAAGCACGGGAACATGCTTCTCAATCGGAAGCATCTCGCCTGGCGGCTGAGGCGGCGTCCCTGGATGCCCGCCGGGCGGAGCTGGGTGCAGTCGAGACTGCTCTGGCCGACCGGGAACGCTCCGCGGCGGCTGCCCTCGCCTCCGCCGACGCCCGCACCACCGCCCTGGCCGCCCGCGAAGCGGAGGCCGAGGCGGAAGCAGTGGCGGCCGCCGACCTGCGTGCCGTGGCCGAGCGGGTCGCGGCCGACGCGGAAGCCCGGTCCGCGGCGGCGTCTGCCGCGGCCGACGCGGCCTCCAGCCGGGAACGGGCTGCTGACGCTAGGGTCGCCGCCGCGTCTGCTGCCGAGTCCGCGGCGGCGACCGCGGCGGAGACCGCCCGGGTGCAGATTGCGGGCGCGCAGGCAGCGGTCGGCGCGGCGCAAGCGGCGCAGGCTGCCCTGGCGGCCCGGGCGGCGTCCGTGGATGAAGCCCGTCGCTCCTTGCTGACCGCAGCGGATGACGCACTGGCGACCACCACCACCACCACCGGTGACAGTGGTGGTGGCGTGGGTGCCGGCGACGGCCCGGCCGCGGGTGCCCTGGCCGCCTGGGCGCGCGCGGAAGCCGCGGCGGGCCTGGCCCGGGCGAACGCGTCGTCGGCGACCGACCCTGCCTCCCTGGCCGCCCGCGAGGCCGCCCTCGTCAAGTGGGCCGCCGAACTGGATGGCGCGACGACGCGGGCCGCCGCTGCCCGGCGCGCGCTGCGTGCGGCCGTCAAGGAAGCCTCGCGCGCGGAGGGCGCTGCCGCGGCCGCTGAGGCCGCGGCCTCTGCTGCCGGCCGGCGCGAGGCGTCCATCACCGCTGCCGCCGCCGAAGTCGCCCGTCGTGAAGACGCGCTCGCGGACGCGGAAGGCCGCCTGGCCGCGGCCGCCGCGGCCGCCGCCGCCCGGGACGCCGACCTGGACCGGCGGGAAGCATCGGTGGTTGACGCGGCTGCCCGGTGCGCCGAGGCGGCTGAAGAGCGGGCGGCCGCTCAAGCGGAGCGGGCGGCCCTGGCAGCCCGGTCCGATGAGGTGGCGGCCGTGCAGGCTGCCCTGGCTGCCGTGGAGGAGCGCCTGGCCCGCGACGGCGCCGCTCTGGCCGCCCGGGAGGGTGCGGTGGAGGCCAGGGAAGCCGCTGTAGCGGCCGCTGCTGCCGACGCTTTGGCCGCGGGCGCCGCCGCGGAGGCTGCCGCCCGCGCGGACGGTGGTCGCCTGGATGACGACCGGGCTGCCGCCCAGGCCGCCCAACGAGCTGCTGAGGCAGCCCGGGCCGACGCGGACGCCGCCAGGGCGGCCCTGGACGCGGAACGGGCAAGCCTGGAGGCCGAGCGCACCCGCCTGGCGGCCGCGCGGGAGGCGGCCGAGGATGCGGCCTCCCTGGCGGAAGACCTGCGCGCCCGGGAGGCCGAGCTCACCGCCGCTGCTGAGGACACGGCGGCCGCTGCTGACGCCCTGTCCCGCGACCGGGCCGACGTCGAGGCGGCCCGGGTGGAGGCGGAGGGCGCCCGCGCCTCGGCCGCAGCCGCGCGCGACGCGGCTGAAGCCGCCCGGGCCAGTGCGGCCCAGGCCCAGGCCGAGGCGGGCGCTGCGACGGCCGCCGCCCGGGCCGAGCGTGAAGGTGCTGCCCGGGCCCGCATTGACGCCGAGAAGGAGGCGGCGGCCGCCAAGGCCGCGGCCGGGGCGGCCGCCGCCCGGGAGGAAGCCGCGGCCGCCGCGCTCGCGGCTGCCCTCGCAGAAGTCTCGTCTGCCAAGTCTGCCCGCGACGCCGCGGACTTCGCCATCGCCGCCGCCAAAGCCGCCCAGGTTGAGGCCCAGGCCTTGAAGGCGGCCGCCGAAGCCGCCACCCTGGCCGCCACGTCCCAGGCGGGCGCGGCCCAAGAGTCGGCCTGCAACCTGGCCGCCCGGGAAGCGCGCGTCGCGCGGGCTGAAGGCGAGCTGGCCGGCCGGGAGGCGGGGGTTTTGACGGCTGAGCGCCGGGCGGCCGAGGCGACGGTCGCTGCTGATGCGGCCCGGGCGGCCGCGCTGGCCGCCCGGGAGGCGGCCGACGCGGAGGCGGCCAAAGCATCGGGCGAGGCGGCTGCGGCCTCGCGAGCGACCGCCGCGGCCGTTGCCGCGACGGCCGCGGCCGCCGACAAGGAAGCCGCGTCCACCGCCCGTGTCGCCGAAGCCGAAGCCCGGTCCCGGGCTGCCACTGAGGAGCTGGCGGGCCGAGAGGCCGCCCTGGCCGCCCGCCGGACGCGCCTGGAGCAGGAGCTGGCCACGCTGGAGGGGCGGGTGCGGTCTGAGGCGGAGGCCGCCCGGGCGGAGCTGGGTGGGCGGGAAGCCCGCCTGCGGGCGGCTGAGGGGGCGGCGTCCGACACGATCGCCGGTGCCACTGCCGAAGCCCGGGCGGCCGCCAAGGCGGAGGTGGCGGAAGCGTTGCGGGCTGCCGAGCGGGCCCGGGTCGGGGCCGAGGACGCGACCGCCGCGGCGGCTTCCGCCCAAGCTGCCGCCGTCCGGGCCTGCCTGGACGCGGACGCCCGGGCCAGCTCGGCTGCTGTCATGACCGAGGCTGCTGCTGCCCGTGAGGCTGCTGCCCGGGCGGCGGAGGCTGAGGCGGCGGAAGCACGGGAGGCGGCCCGGGCGGCCGCGGATGAGGGCTCGGCCCGGGCCGCCAGCTTGGCGGCCGCGCAGGTAGCCCTGGCGGCCGACGCCGACGCGCTAGCTTCGTCAAAAGCCGCCTGGGAGGCTGGGGCGGCCGGCCGGGAAGCTGCCGCGGCTGCGGCTGCCCGGGCCGGCGAGGCGGAACGGGCGGCCAAGGAGGCGTTGGGCCAGGTGGCTGGCGCCAAGGCGGCCCTCGAGGCGGCGCGCGCGGAAGCGGCCCGCAGGGAGGCGGCTGCCCTGGCGGCCGTGTCTGGCGCGGACGCCAAAGCCGCGGCTTTAGCCTCCGACTGGGACCGCCTGCAGGCCGCCCGAGCCGCCCTGGACACCCGGGAGGGCGAGGTGCGCGCGGCCGAGGCGACCGCGCGCAAGGGTGTGGCGGCCGCCGCGGCCGCCGCGGCCGAGGCTGAAGCCAGGGCTGCGGCCGCCGCCCGGGCTGCCGCGGACGCGGACGCGGCGGCCGCTGCCGTCGCTGCCCGGGAGGCCGCCGCGTCCGAAGCCGCGTCCGCCCTGGAAGCCCGCCTGACCGACCTGTCGGGCCGGGCCGCCGACGCGGACGAGGTGCAGGCCTTGTACGAGCGGGTGGTTGCGCGCGAGGCGAGCGTGGCTGAAGCGGAACGGGCGGCGGCGGCGGCGGCCGCCGCCCAGGCCGCCCAAGCCGCGGCCGCAGCCGACGCTGCCGACACAGCCGCGTCTGCCCGTGAAGTTCGCCTGGCCGCCCGGGAGGCCGCCCTGGACGCGGCCACCGCGTCCCGCGCCGAGGCCCTGGCCACGCGCGAGGCGGGCGTCGCGAGCGCGGAAGCCGCGGTAGCGGCCGCCCGCCGGGGCGCTGCGTCCGACCGGGCGGCCGCCGACGCCCGGGCCGCGTCCGCCGAGGCGTCCGCATCCGCTGCGGAGAAGCTGCGCGCCGACGCGGACGCCCGGGCGGCGGCCAGCGCCAGCCGGGAAGCCGCGGCGGCCGCCCGCGACCGGGCGGCGAGTGCCACAGCGGCGCGCCTGGAAGCGCGCGAGCGCGAGGTGGCGGCCGCGGCGGCGGCGGCCGAGGCCCTGCGCGAGGGCGCCGCGTCCGCGGCGCGCTCCGTCCTGGCGGCCGCGGGCGCGGTGACTGGCGGCGACGGCGGCGGCCGCCCCACCGTGCGAAGCCGCCTAGGGCGCCGGGCGTCGGGGGCTGGGGATGCAGCCGCCGCGACCCCGCTCGCGCTCTCGTTCGCCGGCGGCATCGGCGGCGGCGGCGGTGCCAGTGGCACGCCCGCGGGCGCCCGCCTGCGCGTCTTTGACGGGGCGGGCGAGGCCGTGTCCTCGTCCTTTGCGTCTGCCGTGTCCGGTGACGCGCCTGGCGTCGGTGCTGCCGCGGAGACGCCCGGCCCGGGCGGCCCCGAACGTGCCCGCCTGCGGGCGGCCTGGGCGCCGCTGGAGGCCGCGGCCGCGCGCGGGGCGGCCCGGCTGGCCCGGTTGGAGGGCGTGACGGCGGCGCTGACGCCCGGGGGTGGTGGCGGCGCCCCTCCACCTGCCGGCCTGCCCGACCTCCCCGCCCTGCGCTCCGACTTTGCGTCCCTCGCCGCCGACGCCCGGTCCGTCGTGGCGGCCGTGGCCGCGGTGGGCGGCGCGTCCTCAGCCGCTGCCGCACGCCGCGCAGTCGAAGCGCACGCGGCCGCCGTGGCCGCCTGGGAGGCCCGCCTGGCGGCGGCCGTGACGGCGGTCGTGGGCGCGAGCGGGGTAGGGGTGATGACGCCCGTGGCGGTGGGCGGGGGTGGGGGGCGGCGGCCGTCGTCCGGGGGGTGACGGGAAGGGATGAGAAAAATGTGGAGAGGTGGATTGAGGGAGGAGGGAGGAGGGGGTAGAGAGATGTGGCGACATATTATGAGCTGAGGTATGAGCGCGGTAACCCTGGTGCGAACACGCTTTTCACCCTCTCCGCCGCTCTACCACCGCCTCCGCCGCCGCCAGCCCCCCTTTCTGGGGCTCTCCACCATCCCCCCCGTCATCATCCAGCGCCAGGCGCGCCAGGTCGGCCGCCTGGCGGTCGGCTTCCGTCGCGTCCCGGGCGGCCAGGCGGGCGCGCAGCCCAGGGAGGACGTCTGTGATGTAGCGCGCCTTGCAGGCGTCAAAGCCTTTCAGCAGGGCATCCATCCCGGCCCCCGTCGCGGCGGAGACGGAGACGGCCGGCATGGACGAATAGAATTCGTCCAGGGCCAGGGACAGCGAGCGTGACAGGGTCGCCGCGTAGCTGCCTTCCCCCTCCAGCGCGCCCGCCAGGCCCTCCCAGTCCTCCAGCCAGGCGACCGCGCCCGCCCCGCCCGCCGCGTCGGCCTTGTTGAAGACCAGCAACAGGGGCAGGCCCGTCCGGTACAGGATGGAGCAGGCCTGCAGCATGTTGGCCACAAAGGCGGTCGGCGACGCGCAGCGCGGCCCGTCCACCACGAACGCGATGGCGGTGGGACCGCTCCCGGCCAGGGCGTCCGTCATGACCGCCCCGGAGGCGGACCAGGTGAAGACCTCGATCTGGCCGGGCGTGTCCACGGCGACCAGGCGCGGCGGGGGCGCCCCCGCCGCGGCCGCCCGGGCGGGCAAGGCCTCGATGAGCGAGACGACCTGGTCGAAGCGGGTGGCGAACAGGTTGAGGGCGGTGACGATGCCGCCGTTGGGGCCCAGGCCGTACTCTGCCATGACGCCCTTGTAGTTGACGGTGTCCCGGATGTCGATGGACGCCGGGTAGTCCACCTCCGCGGCGGCCGGGTCCAGGTTGATGAGGTAGATGGGGGGCGGAGGGGTGGCGTCGGCGTCGGTCGGGCCGGCGGTGGCAATGCTGGTGCCTCCCTCCACCGCGGCGGCTGCCTCCGCGTCAGCCCGGACGTAGTCGTCCAGGGCCCGCATGAGGGTGGACTTGCCGGAGCCGGCCATGCCTGGTGAAGGTGAAAAATGGAATGAGGTTGGTGGCGGCGGCGGCGGCCAGGGAGAGGCGAGTCGCTCAAACCTCTCTTCTCTACAACTCCCACTGCTCGCGCTCCATTCCACCACCCACACGCTCCCCTGCGATACAAGAACTGGCACTTGAGCACCCCTGAGACATGCGTCGCGCGGGCTGGGGTGGGCGGCGGCGGCCATCTTAAAAGCACAAATTGCAGCTCCTCTCTCCTGTATCCTTACCGATGACGAGCACGGTCAGCGGCCGGGCCGCCGCCTCCTCGTCCGTCAGGACGTGGGCGGGATTCCGGGCTGAGGATGGGGCGGTAGAGGGCGCGGCATCGTCGGGCGTGGCCATCGTCGCCGGGTGAAGCTGGTGTGTGCTTGCTAGCGCCGTCGATGCTCAGTCTGCTTACGCGACCCTCCTCATTGTTTCGACCTTCTCTTCTCTCCACGTCCCATCCCTTCCTCACAAGCACCCGCCCCCTCCCGAACGCCTCACGCATGCTGGGCGTCCAGGAGACCAGGTCAGCTTGTCAGCGTGTTTTGAAGGGGTGGCCCCACAGAGGAACCCTTGTCCTCCCGCGTCAAAACCAAAACCATCCCCGCCTCTTGTGACCCTTCCCCTTCCTACCTTCCTACCTCCATCCATCCATCCACCCCCTCCATCTCCAACACAGGCCCGCCCCCTGGTCCGGCGCCTGGGCCTCCCGCGCCCCGACCCGGGACGATGGCGGTGTTGCCCAGCCCCCGCCTGGGGCCGCGTCATCGCCGTGGGGTAACCGTGGTGTGTGTGTGTGTGTGTGTGGGGGGGG
>Ga0315287_10002417_pt1 | contig 17691 bp, 10 predicted proteins | sample YL17G11_0_MG_FD_205037 | JGI IMG/M metagenome (GOLD analysis project Ga0315287, IMG submission 205037) | Sediment microbial communities from Yellowstone Lake, YNP, Wyoming, USA - YL17G11_0 | ecosystem: Environmental > Aquatic > Freshwater > Lake > Sediment | place: USA: Wyoming | collected...
GACGAGATCGGCGAGCAGATCAGCGGTTTCGGCAATGGCCGACCGCCGGGCATCGCCCACCATCGGCGGCTCCCACAGCGCGAACGAGGTGGCCCCGCGCGGCGAGCAGTCGGTCGTCACGGCGGTGACAGGTAGTCCGGTCAGCCGTTCCGCGGTGCCGGCAGGGTCGGCGACGGTCGCCGATGAGCAGATGAAGGTCGGGTCGGCGCCATAGTGGCCCGCGATCCGGCGAAGCCGTCTGATCACGTTCGCGGTGTGCGAGCCGAAAACCCCGCGATAGACGTGGCATTCGTCCACGATCACGTAGGTGAGCTTGCGCAGGAACGACTTCCACATCTCGTGCCCGGGGAGCATGGATCGATGGACCAGGTCCGGATTGGTCACGACGTACGACGCGTGAGCGCGCACCCAGCTTCGTTCCTCTCGTGGCGTGTCACCGTCGTAGGCCGCTGCCCGCAACGACGGGAGGTCGAACGACCGGATCCGGTTGAGCTGGTCGTGGGCCAGCGCCTTGGTCGGAGAGATGTAGAGGACCGTGGCGTCCCGGCCGTTCATGGCCCGGGTGCCGGCGAGGGCGGACGTGAGAGCGGGCATCAGATAGGCGATGCTCTTTCCGGACGCAGTACCCGTCGAGATGACGACGTGGTCCCCGCCGTACGCGATGTTCGCTGCCTGGACCTGGTGGACCCACGGTGTCGAGACGCCGTGAACCTCCAACGCCTGCCGGACCTGGTCGTCGAGCCAGTCGGGCCAGTCGGCAGTGGTCGCCGCGCGGGCCGGGAGGTGCTCGAGGTGGATCAACCGATCGGCGCGACCGGTGCCCCGGGTCAGCGCCCCCAGCAGCCCGTCCACCCGATCCGGTCCGTCCACCCTGGTCACTTCAGCATTCTCACCCCGTTGCCGGCATCGAGGTGCTCCACGGTGCCCGAGGGGTCGGTCGTCGTCCCCGTGATCGCCATCGGGACCCCGGCCCTCAAGCTCGCCCGGGGAGCGGCGACCCACGCACGGGTGTGCCAGAGTGAGCCCCGCAGGGCCTGCCGGTACGGCGGCCCGGTAGGTCAACCCTGGGCAGCACCGCCCGGGTACGGCGAAAGCCATCGGAGCGCAGGAGGCCAATCCGTGGATCTGTCATTGACCACCCGCGAGGAGTCCGGGTTCACCGTGGTCGCTCCTGCCGGCGAGGTCGACGTCTTCACCGCGCCGAAGTTGGACGAAGCCCTCGCGCCGCTGACATCGCAACAACAGCCGCGGATCATCGTCGACTTCACGGGGGTCGACTTCCTGGACTCCAGCGGCCTGGGCGTTCTGGTGAAGGCGCTCAAGCGGGTCCGCGACCACGATGGGACGCTGCGGTTGGTTGTCACCTCGGATCGCATCGCGAAGGTGTTCCGCGTGACGGGGCTCGATGCGGTCATCCCGCTCTACGACACCCTGCCGGACGCGCTCGCCGCGACCGACTGACGGGGCGCGACCGTGCCTCTGGTCTCCATGACGCTGTCCCCCCGAGCCGATCAGGTGCGGACAGCGCGGCTGGTCGCTGCGACGGCCGCGCGTCGCAGCGGTGTCGCGGAGGAACTGCTCGACGACGTACGGCTGGCCGTCGCGGAAGCCTGCTCGCGGGCGGTTCGCCGCCATGCCGCTGCGGGGTCGGATGAGCTGGTCGCTCTCACCTTCGACGACGACGACGCGGGGTTCACGGTGGTCGTGGTGGACAACGCCGGTGGAACCGCGCCCTCCGCGGCCGCGCTCGACCTCGAGGACCCCGATGATCTGTCGCTCGCCCTCATCGCCGGGCTGATCGAGACCCATGAGATCGGCCCCGGCCCCACGCGTGGGTCGACCCAGGTGAGCATGACCTGGCCGCGTTCGGCCTGAGCTCAGCGCCGCAGGGTGTGACCCTGGCGTGAGCCTCCGGTTGCGCTGCGTAGACTGCGCCGGTCACGGACGGCCCGGGCCTCGTAGCGAGCGCTCGGAATCGTGCTGAGGCCCCGGCATCGGTGACGACGCAGGGGCTTCTCGTACGTCGTCCATGACGCCCGCATCTGCCCACCGGCTCGTTGCGCACACCCGCGTGCGCACCCTCCCGGCTCGGGCCAACGTCTCAAGGAGTTCGGATGTCGGAAGTGACCAGCGCCGCCACGGTGAGCGTCGAACTTGCCGGGAGCAACTTCGCAACGGTAGCCGTGGTGGCGCTCATCGCCCTCCTCGCGCTGCTCGTTGCCGGGGTACTCGTTCGCGAGGTTCTCGCGGCCGATGAGGGCACCGAGAGCATGAAGAGCATCGCGGCGGCCGTTCAAGAAGGCGCAGCGGCCTATCTGAGTCGCCAGTTCCGCACCATCGCGGTCTTTGCCGTGCTCGTCTTCTTCGTGCTGTTCCTGCTCCCTGCCGACACCACGACTGAGAAGGTCGGGCGCTCCCTGTTCTTCCTGGTGGGCGCCATCTTCTCCGGCCTCACCGGGTACGTGGGGATGTGGCTCGCCGTGCGCGCGAACGTACGCGTCGCTGCGGCAGCTCGCGAGGGCAGCGAGATGCGAGCCATGAAGCTCGCCTTCCGAACCGGCGGTGTCGCGGGCATGTTCACCGTGGGCCTGGGGCTGTTCGGCGCAACTCTGGTCGTGATGATCTACAAGACCGATGCCCCCGTCGTTCTCGAGGGCTTCGGCTTCGGTGCCGCGATGCTTGCCATGTTCATGCGAGTTGGTGGCGGGATCTTCACCAAGGCGGCGGACGTGGGCGCCGACCTGGTCGGCAAGGTCGAGCAGGGCATTCCCGAGGACGACCCGCGCAACGCGGCGACGATCGCCGACAACGTCGGTGACAACGTCGGTGACTGTGCCGGTATGGCCGCCGACCTCTTCGAGTCCTACGCCGTCATGTTGGTGGCCGCCCTGATTCTCGGCAAGGCCGCCCTGGGCAACATCGGTCTCGTCTTCCCGCTCGTGGTTCCGGCGATCGGCGTGATCACCGCGGTCATCGGGATCTTTGCGGTGTCGCCGCGGACCAACGACCGGTCAGGCATGACAGCGATCAACCGAGGGTTCTTCGTCTCGGCGCTGCTCTCGGCCCTGCTTGTCGTGGTCGCATCCTTCCTGTGGCTGCCGGCTACTGCGGACCAACTGAAGGGTGTTGCGTTCGAGGCGCGCGACGGTGCGTTCGCGGGAATCGACATCACCACCTTCAACCCGCGCCTGTTGACGATCGGTGCCGTGCTGATCGGCATCGTTCTTGCCATCGTGATCGAGCAACTCACCGGCTACTTCACCGAGACGAACCGACGCCCCGTCGACGACGTGGCCAAGTCATCCCTCACCGGTCCCGCCACGGTGATTCTGGCGGGCGTCTCGCTCGGACTCGAGTCGGCCGTCTATTCCGCGCTGCTGATCGGCGCTGCCATCTGGGCGGCGTTCCTGCTCGGTGCGGGCTCGATCACCCTGTCGCTCTTCGCGATCGCGTTGGCGGGTACCGGCCTGCTCACCACTGTCGGAGTGATCGTCGCCATGGACACCTTCGGTCCGGTGAGCGACAACGCGCAAGGCATCGCCGAGATGTCCGGAGATGTCGAGGGCGACGGTGCCAAGATCCTGACCAGTCTCGACGCGGTGGGCAACAGCACCAAGGCCATCACCAAGGGGATCGCAATCGCCACCGCCGTGCTGGCTGCGACCGCCTTGTACGGGGCGTTCCGCGACTCGGTCGTGGCTGCGACCGAGTCGGCCGTCAAGGGCGGCAACATCGAGTCTCCGCCCGTCAACGACCAGGCGCAGTACTTCGGCGTGCTGAACGTGGCCGATCCGCGACTTCTCGTCGGTCTGTTGATCGGTGCCGCGGTGGTGTTCCTCTTCTCGGGACTCGCGATCAACGCCGTGTCGCGAGCAGCCGGAGCGGTGATCTTCGAGGTGCGTCGCCAGTTCCGCGACCACCCCGGAATCATGGAGGGAACCGAGAAGCCCGAGTACGGCAAGGTCGTGGACATCGTCACGCGCGATTCGTTGCGCGAGTTGGCCACGCCCGGCCTGCTGGCCCTGCTGACGCCGATTGCCGTCGGATTCGGTCTGGGCATCGGCGCGCTCGGTTCGTACCTCGCCGGTGCCATTGCCACCGGCATGCTGATGGCGGTCTTCTTGGCCAACTCGGGTGGCGCGTGGGACAACGCCAAGAAGTTCGTCGAAGACGGTCATTACGGGGGTAAGGGTTCTGACGCGCACTCCGCGACCGTCATCGGTGACACGGTTGGCGATCCGTTCAAGGACACCGCAGGTCCGTCGCTCAACCCGTTGATCAAGGTGATGAACCTGGTGTCGCTTCTGATCGCCCCCGCCGTCGTGGCGCTCTCCCTGGAGCAGAACAACCTGCGCTACGCGATCGCTCTTGGCGCGCTGATCGTGGTCGTGGGCGCGGTGCTGGTGTCGAAGTCCCGTCCGATCACCGTGGGCGAGGAGCCCGCCAGCGAGGCCGACGATTCCGACGGCTCCGAGGACCCTGACGATCCCGAGGCAACCCAGGAGCCCGAGGTCTCGGAGCCCGCAGACGTCTAGTTCTGCGTCCTTTCTGCGTACGACGAAGCCCCGCGCCTCTTCGGGAGGGCGGGGCTTCGTCGTGCTCGATGGAGCGTGGCGGGGTGGTCCAGGACCACCCCGCCAACCGAGCGCAGCGACTCCCGACTCGGGGCCTTCTCGGGCGCCCCGAGTTGACAATCCCCACCCGGGTGCGGTCAGACTGCCGCGGCAGCCGCCCGTACGGTGTGGGTGGTCGCACCGCTGTGTTTGGTCCGCTGGCCCCCACGGAAAGGTACGCAGTGCCCTCGAGTTCCAAGGTTGACGCCGCCACCCGCCGTCTGGTCATCGTGGAGTCGCCCGCCAAGGCGAAGACGATCGCCGGCTACCTCGGTCCGGACTGGGATGTCGAGGCGTCGGTCGGGCACATCCGTGACCTGGCGACCAAGCCGGCGCAACTCCCCGAGGAGTACCGCAAGCTTCCGTGGGCCAAGCTCGCGGTCAACGTCGATGAGGGCTTCAAGACCTACTACGTGGTCGACCCCGACAAGAAGTCCAAGGTCAACGAGCTGAAGAAGAAGCTCGCCGCGGCCGACGAGCTCTACCTCGCCACTGATGAGGACCGGGAGGGCGAGGCGATCGCCTGGCATCTGCTGGAGGTCCTCCAGCCCAAGGTCCCGGTCCGCCGGATGGTCTTCCACGAGATCACCAAGCAGGCGATCCGCGATGCGGCCGACAACACCCGCGACCTCGACATGCGCATGGTCGATGCGCAGGAGACCCGGCGAATCGTCGACCGGCTGTACGGCTTCGAGGTCTCCGAGGTGCTCTGGAAGAAGATCGGCCGCGACGCACGGTCGGCCGGCCGGGTGCAATCGGTGGCCGTACGTCTGGTGGTGGACCGGGAGCAGGAGCGAGCGGCCTTCCGGTCGGCCGGGTACTGGGACGTGGAGGGCATCTTCGATCCCGCCTCCTTCGCAGCTCGCCTGGTGGCGCTGGACGGGCGCCGGGTGGCCAGTGGCCGCGACTTCGACGACCGAGGACAACTCAAGACCGACGGCTTGGCGCATCTCGACGAGGGCGCGGCCCGCAGCCTGGTCGACGGCTTGACCGACGCGCCGTTCGCCGTGCGCAGTGTGGAGGACAAGCCCTATCGGCGCTCGCCCGCGGCACCGTTCATGACCTCGACGTTGCAGCAGGAGGCGTCGCGCAAGTTGCGGTGGGGTGCTCAGCGCACCATGCGGGTGGCCCAAGGGCTGTACGACCGAGGGTTCATCACCTACATGCGGACCGACTCGACGACCTTGTCGGAGTCCGCCGTCGCCGCGGCTCGGGCCCAGGCCGCTCAGTTGTACGGCGGCGACCACGTTTCTGAGGTGCCGCGTCGCTACGACCGGAAGGTGAAGAACGCTCAGGAGGCGCACGAAGCCATCCGCCCAGCCGGTGACTCCTTCCTGACGCCCGCGCAGGCCTCCGCACAGCTGGGAGGTGACGATTTCGCTCTCTACGACCTGATCTGGAAGCGCACGGTCGCCTCGCAGATGGCTGACGCCCGTGGGACGACGGCAACGATCCGGCTCGGGGCGACGTCGGGAGACGGACGGGATGCGGAGTTCTCGGCCAGCGGGACGGTGATCGCCTTCCGCGGCTTCCTCGCCGCGTACGAGGAGTCCGTCGACGACGAGGCACGCGACGACTCGCGCAACGAGGACAACGCCGAGCGTCGACTGCCGCCCCTCAAGGTGGGCGATGTCGTGACGGCTCGCCAACTCGAGGCCGACGACCACTCGACCAACCCGCCGGCGCGCTACACCGAAGCCAGTCTGGTGAAGGCGCTGGAGGAACGAGGCATCGGACGTCCATCGACATACGCGTCGATCATGAGCACGATCGTGGATCGCGGGTACGTCTGGAAGCGCGGCTCCGCGCTCGTTCCCTCGTTCTTGGCCTACGCAGTCATCAGGTTGTTGGCGGAGCACTTCACCAATCTCGTCGACTACGACTTCACCGCCCGGATGGAAGAGGTGCTCGACAGGATCGCGGGTGGCGTCGACGAGCGCGAAGACGTGCTGTCGGCGTTCTACTTCGGCGAGGAGGGGCGCAGTTTCGCGGGCCTGCACGCGTTGGTCACCAATCTCGGTGACATCGACGCGCGCGGGATCTCGACGTTCCCGATCGGCACCGACGGTGTGGTGTTCCGGGTCGGGCGGTACGGCGCGTACGTCGAGCGGGTCGGTGACGATGGCGAGGTCCAGCGGGCCAACATCCCCACCGATCTGGCGCCCGACGAGCTGACCGAGGCGAAGGCGCTGGAACTCCTCGCCGAACCGTCCGGTGACCGGGATCTGGGCGTCGACCCCGAGACCGGGTATCCGATCGTCGCGAAGTCCGGGCGGTACTGCCCCTACGTGACCGAGGTGTTGCCGGAGGAGCTGACGACGACGCCCGGTGGAACGAAGAAGCGCGGAGCGCCGAAGCCGCGGACCGCCAGCCTGCTCGCGTCGATGACCCTGGACACCGTGACGTTGGACGACGCCCTGCGGCTGTTGGCGCTGCCCCGCGTGGTGGGGACGGACCCGGAGTCCGGTGAGGAGATCACCGCGCAGAACGGTCGCTACGGGCCCTACCTGGCCAAGGGCAAGGACTCCCGGTCGCTGACCGACGAGGAGCAGATCTTCACGATCACCGTCGAGGAGGCCATCGCGATCTACGCCCAGCCGAAGACCAGACGTGGACAGCGGACGGCCGCCGAACCGTTGCGCACGCTGGGCAATGACGCGATCTCGGGCAAGGAGATCACCTTGCGCGACGGGCGGTTCGGGCCGTACGTCACCGACGGCGAGTACAACGCGAGCCTTCGCCGCGCCGACGACCCAGCGACGGTGACTCTCGAGCGTGCCTCGGACCTGATCGCCGAGAAGCGGGCGGCCGGACCCAGCCCGAAGAAGCGGCCGACTGCCCGGAAATCCCCGGCCAAGAAGCCGGCCGCCAAGAAGAAGCCCGCGAAGAAGGCCGCCGCCTCGGGGTGAGCCTCCGATCGAGTCGTCGGTGCCGGGCAGACGGCGTCGGCAGCCCGGACTAGTCTCGCCGGCATGGCCGAAGGGGACCAGCGCGCAGCGGACCCGCCCGGCGGGAGTCCGTCCTCCCACGCCGCCGCAGACCCGACGCGCGCGCTGTTCATCGCCTTCGAGGGCGGCGAAGGCTGCGGCAAGTCCACTCAGGCCACGTTGCTCGCCACCTGGTTGCGGCGAGGACACCATCCGGTCGTGCTGACCAGGGAACCGGGCGGTACGCCCGCGGCGGAGGCGATTCGCGCAGTCGTGCTGTCCTCGGACCATGACGAGCTGGACGGTCGGGTCGAAGCGCTGCTCTTCGCCGCGGCTCGGGGGGATCACGTCCATCGGGTGATTCGTCCGGCCCTTGCCCGAGGAGACAGCGTGATCACCGACCGCTTCACCGACTCCTCGATCGCCTACCAGGGTTACGCTCGCGGCCTCGATCGCGAGTACGTCGCCGGGTTGTCCGCGTGGGTCACGGGTGGCTTGCGCCCGGACCTCACCGTTGTGATGGACCTCGACCCGGTCATCTCGCATCAGCGGCTGGGGGACAAGGATCGGATGGAGTCAGAATCCATCGAGTTCCACCAAGCCGTGCGTGCCGGCTTCCTGGATCTGGCGGCCCAGGATCCGAGCGCCTACTTCGTCGTCGATGCGGCTCAACCGGTGGACTGGATCGCTGCCGCGATTCGGGATCGGGTCGAGCTGCTACTGGTTCAGGAGGGTGTCGCGTGAGTGCCTTCGCGGACGTGCTCGGCCAGGACAGCGCCGTAGAGTCGCTCACGGCTGCGGCGCGTGAAGCCCATCACCACACCACCGGGACGCACTCGCAGGACATGACCCATGCCTGGTTGATCACGGGTCCGCCGGGATCGGGGCGTTCCACGATCGCCCATGCGTTCGCCGCGGCCCTGGTGTGCCCCCACGTCGGCTGCGGCCACTGCGAGTCCTGTACGGCCGCGGCGCACGGCGTGCACGTGGACATCGAACGGGTGGTTCCGGACGGGGTCGGCTATCCCGTCGCCCAAGTGCGTGAACTCGTACATCGTTCGGCGATCGCACCGTCCCGATCCCCCTGGCACGTGATCGTGATCGAGGACGTCGATCGCTTCAACGACGAAGGGGCCAGCACGCTGCTCAAGTCGCTCGAGGAGCCCACCGTCCATGCGGTGTGGTTGCTCTGCGCCCCGAGTCCCGATGACGTCCTGCCGACGATTGCTTCGAGGTGTCGATCGGTGCGCCTGGCCACACCCACGGATGCCCAGGTCGCAGGGACGCTCATCGAGCGGTACGGCGTTGATCCTGCGATGGCCGCCTTTGCCGCCCGCGCGGCCCAGGGGCACATCGGTTGGGCCAGGGCGCTGGCCACCGATGAGCAGGCCCGCATGCGTCGGCAGGAAGTGCTGTCGATGCCGTCGCACTTGGGCGATCTGCCGTCCTGCTTCGCGCTGGCTGCGGACCTCCTCGGTACCGCTGCCTCCTACGCGGACTCGATCACCACGCCGTTGAACGCACGGGAGTTGACTGCCTTGCGGCTTGCCTACGGTGAGGGTGGTGAGGGCAAGGGGATCGGCACTGTCGGCCGTCGATCCAAGAGTGCGGTCGCCGTGTTGGAGAAGACCCAGAAGAACCGGGCCCGGCGGGTGCTGCGCGATCAACTCGACCGGGCGTTGGTCGACTTGACGGGTTTCTACCGTGACGTCCTGGTTGTCCAGACCAACGCCTCGGTCGATCTCATCAATGACGAGATGCGCCCGCAACTGCGACACCTGGCGACATCGTCCACCCCCGAGGACACCATCCGACGACTCGACGTCATCACCACGGCCCGTCACCAGTTGACCAACGACACCGCGCCGACCCTCGCCCTCGAGTCGCTGATGGTTGGGCTCAAGGCCCCGAGATCGGCGTAGTTCCAAGGGGACTCGGCCCGGGCGCGAAGGTGGCCGACGGTTTGCCCGGCGCGCGATCGGGTTAGGGTCCAAGGAACGGGTCGATCCGTTGTTCCGAGCCTGCGGAGAGTTTGGTGCCACCTGTGCGCGTCGCTCGAGCCCGTCGAACGGGTGCGCTCGGGTTGTTCCTCGCCGTGACCGTCGTGCTGGCCGGGTGCAGTTCGACAACCGTCGGGACTCCCGTGCTCTCCACGGTGACGAGCCCGGTGCCCTCAACGACCAGCGAGGCCCCCGCATCCGGGTCGGCCGCCCCGACCGCGGATCCGGCGCTGGCCGCCTACTACACCCAGCGCTTGTCCTGGAGGTCCTGCAACGAGGGCATCCAGTGCGCCAAGCTGCGCGTGCCCCTGTCCTACGACAGCCCGGGCGCATCCGCGATCGACCTCTCGCTGGTCCGCTTGCGCACCCCCCGGCAGGCCGGACGAATCGGCTCGTTGATCCTCAATCCCGGCGGCCCGGGTGGCTCCGGCATCGACTACGGGCGAGCAGCTCGATCGGTCACCAGCCAGGCGTTGCGCAACAGGTTCGACATCGTCGGCTTCGACCCCCGAGGCGTCGGCGAGAGCTCGCCGATTCGCTGTCTCAACGATCGCCAGACAGACGCCTTCATTGCCTCCGACGGTTCCCCGGACAACGCGGCCGAGGTCCGCACGGCGGTCGCCCTGTCGCGTCAGTTCGCCCTCCAGTGTGCGAGCCGGTCGCCGCGACTCGTCGGCCAGATCGGCACTCGGGATGCGGCCCGCGACATCGACATCATGCGAGCGGCGCTGGGCGATCCGAAGCTGTACTGGCTCGGCAAGTCCTACGGAACGTTCCTCGGTGCGACGTATGCGGACCTGTTCCCCACCCGCGTCGGTCGGATGGTCCTCGACGGCGCGGTTGATCCGACCCTGAGCAACGCCGGTCTGGCGAAGGGGCAGGCGGCGGGCTTCGAGCTCGCGCTGGGACGCTTCGTCGACGACTGCCTGCGGCAGAAGGACTGCCCGCTTCCGGCCGGTCGTGCCAACGCGTTGGCCCGGATCGACCGGTTCCTCGCCGATGTGGACCGTCGGCCGCTCCCCACCGACCAGGATCGCAAACTGACCCAGGGCCTGGCGGTGCTCGCGATCGTCGGCTCGCTCTACGACCGTGGGCAGGGCTGGCCGAATCTGCGGTTCGGCTTGTCCGAAGCTTTCCGTGGCGACGGTTCGGTGCTGATGTCCGCCGTTGACTCGTACACCGATCGCAGTTACGACGGGACCTACTACGGCAACGGAAACGATGCCCTCTACGCGGTCAACGCCCTCGATCGCACCGATCGTCCGGGTGTCGCCGGGATTCAGAGACTGGCGCAGGAGTGGAAGTCGGTGTCACCACGATTCGGCGAGTACCTCGCCTGGGGCAACCTGCCGTTCACCTACTGGAGGTCCGCGCCGACCAACGTCCCACATCCGATCTCGGCCCCCGGAAGCCCTCCGATCGTCGTCATCGGCACGCGTTACGACCCGGCGACGCCGTACCAGTGGGCCCAGGCGCTGGCCAAGCAGCTCACCCAGGGCCGGTTCATCGGCTGGAACGGCGACGGGCACACGGCGTACCTGCAGGGCTCACGTTGCGTGGACTCCGCGGTCGACGCCTACCTGCTCACCGGCGCACCTCCGCCCAATCCGTTGCTCTGTCGCTGAGGTCAGCCGTCGCACGAGGTCCGTGGCGGCGGCCACCGCGACCGGCTTGTAGACTCCCGACCCGCTCCCCAGTTGGTGCCGATACGGGAGCACGCCGCCTTAGCTCAGTCGGTAGAGCGATTCACTCGTAATGAATAGGTCATCGGTTCGATTCCGATAGGCGGCTCTCGTCCTCCCGACTCGAAGTCGGAGGAATGCGCGGTCGTCCTGCCTGGTTGTGACAGGCAGTGCACCCGAGCGCCGAGGAGCGATCATGCCCGCCGTCACCGCCCCGGACATCACGGTCCTGCCCCGCGTCGATCAGCCCGATCCGTCGACATCGCGGGAGCGGAAGATCCGGTCGCTGACCCGTGCTCCGCACGGCCTGGAGGGCGAGGGCTTCCCCGTCCGCCGCGCGTTCGCCGGTGTGTCACTGCGCGACCTCGATCCCTTCATCCATCTCGATCAGATGGGTGAGGTGGAGTACGCACCGGGCGAGCCCAAGGGAACCCCGTGGCATCCGCATCGCGGGTTCGAGACCGTGACGTACATGATCGACGGCGTCATGGCGCACCGGGACTCCCACGGGGGTGGGGGACTGATCAGCGACGGCGACACTCAGTGGATGACCGCAGGCTCGGGAATCCTGCACATCGAGACGCCGCCCGAGGAGCTGGTCGTCTCCGGAGGGCTCTTCCACGGGCTTCAGCTGTGGGTCAACCTCCCCCGAGCCGACAAGTGGCTCGACCCGAAGTACCAGAGCATCACCGGTGGCGACATCGCCTTGCTGTCCTCCCCCGACGGTGGGTCGCTGATTCGGGTGATCGCGGGCCAACTCGCCGGTCACCGCGGTCCTGGCGTCACGCACACGCCGATCACCATGGTTCATGCAACGTTGAGCGCCGGCGCCCAGGTCACCGTGCCGTGGCGCGCGGACTTCAACGCCCTGGCGTACGTCCTGTCCGGTCGAGGGAGCGTGGGAAGCGAGGGGCGGCCGATCGAGTCGGGCCAGTTGGCGGTGTTCGGTCCGGGAGACGTGCTGACTCTCGGTGCCGGCACCGCGCAGGACAGCCGCACCCCGAGTTTCGACGTGATCCTGCTCGGCGGCCGGCCGATCGGCGAAACGGTTGCCCACTACGGACCCTTCGTGATGAACACGTCCGAGGAGATCATCCAGGCCATGGAGGACTTCCAGGCGGGCCGAATGGGTCAGATTCCCACCGACTGAGCCGAACGCCCCCCGGCGTGTCGCCGGCCAACGACCCCGGGTGCCCGACCAGCGGTGTCACCCTTGACCCTGATGAGCACCGGCGCGCATCCGCCCCGATGACGCGCCGGGCGCCGATGAATTATCGGCGCGACCGCCGGGGGCCCGGTGCCCAATTCCCCCAGGAGCCCGGGCCCCCGTGCGGCCACCACGATCCACTCGCCGAGGCGGGAGGGCCGAGGCACGTCATCAGGTAACCGGTACGGGCACTGCAGCAGTGCACTCAGCCCGGGTCGTCGGAGTCATCGGTGTCGTGCGCCCGGTCGGAGTCGAGGTGCCGGGCCTGGGAAGCACGAATCTCGACGATGGTGTCGTCCCGTCCCGCCCACGTGGCGCCGACGACGCTCTTGCCGGGTTCGAGTTCCTTGTAGACCTCGAAGAAGTGCTGGATCTCGAGTCGATCGAACTCGGGTACGTGAAAGATGTCCTGAAGGTGTGACGAGCGCGGGTCGCCCGCGGGGACGCACAGCACCTTGTCGTCGCCGCCGGCCTCATCGGTCATCCGGAACATCCCGAGGGCGCGGCAACGGATCACGCAGCCCGGGAAGGTCGGTTCGTCCAGCAGCACGAGGGCATCGAGCGGGTCGCCGTCCAGACCGAGAGTGTCCTCGATGAACCCGTAGTCGTGCGGGTAGCGAGTGGCGGTGAAGAGCATCCGGTCCAGCCGAATCCGCCCGGTCTCGTGGTCGATCTCGTACTTGTTCCGGCTCCCGGCCGGGATCTCGACCGTGACGTCGAACTCCACGTGCTCTCCCTCGCTCACGTTGGGTCGGTGCTCTCAACTCCCTCAACGAGCGCATATTGTTCCCTACCGGTGGGGTGGACGAGGTATCGAGCAGGGAGGCGGGTCGTGCTGGTACGTCGCCCTGCCACCGTCCGATACGTGGATCGCCTCCGGCATCCGGACCTGACCCGTTTGCGCCCCCGTCGTGTCGCAGCCGTGGCGGTCCTCACCGTTGGTCTGATTGCTGCCAACGGCGTGGTGGCCCGGGGGGACTCGGGGTTCGCACCGACCCCGACCCCCTTTGCGTCGGAGTCGGCGGGGACCGCGGTGGGCAGTTCGGTCCTCGCGCCGACGAGTTCCACGGCGCCCCTCCCCAGCGCTGTCGGGATCGCGAAGGCGGTCGGGGCCGCACTGCGGGCCCCGGCGCTCGGGACCCGGGTGGGAGCGATCGTCACCGACACGCTGACCGGTCAGTCTCTCTACAACTCCAACGGGACACGCTCGCAGCAACCGGCATCGACGATGAAACTGCTCACCTCGCTGGCGGTGCTCTCGGCGTACGGCCCGGATCATCGACTTGCGACACGTGTGGCGCGGCTGAATCGGTCAGCGATCGCGCTCGTCGGCGGCGGGGACGCGTCACTGGTCTCGTCCAAGGCACCGATCGGGATCTCACCGGAGCCGGCAAAGTTGGCGACCCTGGCCAGTCGCACCGCAGTCGCCTTGAAGGCGGCCGGGCAGACCAGAGTGACCCTGAGATTCGACGACCATCTCTTCACCGGTCCGCGGGTCTCTCCGGGCTGGCCACCCACGTACGTGTCGTCCGGTGTGGTGGCGCCGGTGTCGGCGTTGTCAGTCGACCAGGGACGACGAACACCGACGTCTCGGTCTCGGGTGCGCGATCCAGCGCTCGCCGCCGCCACCAGTTTCGCCGCCATGCTGAACAAACGCGGTGTCACCGTGGTCGGCAGGGTCGGTCGGGTGGTGACGGTGGCAGACGCGGCGGAGGTGGCTCGAGTGGAGTCGCCCTCTCTTGCGGATCTCACCGAGCGGATGCTGACCTACTCCGACAACGATCTGGCCGAGGCGTTGTCGCACCTGGCCGGTGCGGCGACCGGGAATGGGAGCTTCGCGGGCGCTGCGGCGGCCACCACGGCACGGCTCGACGAGCTCGGGATCCCGACCGCCGGTGTGGTGGTATCGGACGGGAGCGGCCTCGCGCGTACCGATCGCGCCACCGCCCAGGCCCTGGGAGCGATCCTGTCGAAGGCCTCGACGACGTCGAGCACACCCTTGTGGTCCCTGGTGACCGGCCTCGCGGTAGCCGGCGGGACCGGCACCTTGTCCTCGCGTTTCGACGAGAAGTACACGGTGGCTGGACGCGGCGTCGTGCGCGCCAAGACCGGCACGCTCACATCCGTGAGCTCGCTGGCCGGCCTCGTACGTGATCGAGACGGCCGGCTCCTCACCTTCGCGGTGATCGCGGATCGCCGAGGCGACCTGCTGGGGGCGGAGCGGGCGCTGGACCGAGTGGCCGCGAATCTGGCCCGCTGCGGCTGCCGCTGACCCCGAGACCGAGCCGTGACCGAGTTCACGCGCTCGGACCTTAAGGAGTCCACCCGATCGGTCGAGTGTCACTAGGTCGAAGGCGGTGCGTGCGGTGGGGAGGCGCGTCGCCGGAACTCTCACGCGAGGAGCCAGGTTTCCGTGCGCGACTCCACCGCACCACCCGTCCGGTCCAGACGCACCCGATTCCTGGCTGCGCTGACCGCTGTGGCGCTGGCCGCTTCCGGCGCGCTGGCGGCTCTGCCCGCGACGCCGGCGTTGGCCGGGGGCACGCCGAACATCACCTTGGTCAAGTCCGGTCCTGGCCAGGTCCTAGCGGGTGGCAACGCCACCTTCACTCTGACGACATCCAACCCGAGCGGTGCCGCGACCCCCGCCTACAACGTCACCTACCGCGACGTCCTGCCCGTCGGTGTGAGCTACGTCGCCGGTTCCACCACCCCCTCCGACGTGGGGAACCCAGTCGTCTACCCGAACAGCCCCGCCGCGGGCCAAACGACTCTTGTGTGGAGCAACGTCACTGACGTGCAACCCGGGGGCAGCGCGTCGTTGTCGTACTCAACGACGCCGGCCGCTGTGACGTACCCCGTGGGCGCGACCTTCACGAACAGTGCCACCACGTACGCCAGTAGCGATCCACGCCAGGTCGCGAAGTTCAGCGCCAGTGGCGTGGTCACAGCAGGCACCTACACCTCGATCGACGGCCCACGCACGACGACGACGACGGTGAGCGCGATCGCGGTCGGCAAGTCCGAGCCGAGTCCGGAGCACGAGTTGTTGCGCGGGGTCCATGACAACACCACGGTCTACACCCTGACCGTCACCAACAACTCGGCTAACCCGACGAACGCGGTCACCCTCGACGACTACCTCCCCGCGGGTCTCGAGTTCTTGGGATGTGGCACTGCGGACAACACTCCTGGCGGAGCCGTCGAGTACGTGGGCGCGCCGAGACTGGACGCCGTCCCCGACGTGACAACCAACTGTCCGACGCCCCTTGCGGTCGACACCGTGCTCGATCCACCGGGACGCCCCGCGGGCGTCTACACCAAGGTCAGCTGGAGTCTGGGGAACTTCGCGGCGAGCCAGGTGACGACGGTCAGGTACCGTGTTGGGATTCCGTTGCGGGAGAACGCGTTGGCGTTCCCAGGCGGGAAGCCCACCCCCGCGTCGCTGGGGCAGACCGCCAACCTGGTCAACAACACGGGCCCTTCGACCAGGGAGACCGCCAGCGAGATCGCGTACACGAATACCGCCGTCACCTCAGGCACCTACACCGGCCCGGTAGCGGGCGGCACGTCCACGACGGTGGGAGCCCAAGCGAGCCAGACGGTGACCTCCGAAGACCTGTCGATGCAGAAGTCGGTGTCCCCGTCGGCGTTCAGCGCGGGCGGTATCGCGACCTACTCGCTCGTCGTCAATACGGGGGAGTATCGACAGGCGAGCAACATCGTGCTGGTGGACCAACTGCCGGACGGCTTGTGTCCGTTGTCATCGACGACGAACTACACGGCCGGATCACCGGCCGAGTGTGGTCCGGTCGGAGGGGCTGATCCGACCGGGTCCGCGTACGCCAGTGTGGTCCAACAAGGAGACGGGTCCTTCATCATCACCTTCGCCCCGATCGCGTCGATGGCCAAGAACTCCACCACGACCGTCACGTTCAAGGCGCGCATGCGCGCAAACTACGCGGGCGGGGTGCTCACCGCCGCTGGGGACTCGTACACCAACACCGCGAACCTGTCGGGATCGTCAGATCCACTGCCCGGACCTGTCGTGCCCGATCCGACTCCGTCCATCCCGAGCGTCGATGACTCGAGCTCGGCGGCTCAGAGCTCGTCCGGACCGTCCATCGACAAGTTGGTGTCACTCCGGCAGGCGGTGTCACCCAACTGCGCGACGGCCACCTACATCGACCCGACTGCTTCGCCCGACACCCGGCCGGCGTACCGCGAGGGTGATCGGATCTGCTTCACCCTGAGGGTCTCCTTCCCGAGCGCGAACCAGAGTCGCAATCCGGTCGTGACCGACGTGCTTCCCGACAACGTCGCCTACGAGGCCGGTTCGTGGGCCGCAACGGGCGCGAACAACCTGCCGCTGGGGCAGATCTCGTTCAACACCGCCCCTGCGGCTGCGGGAACCGAGTTCCCCACCTGGACCCTCGGTCAGACCACCGGGGGGGCCAAGTTCGTCGCACCAGGCACGACCTTCCAAGTCCGCTTCTCGGGAATCGTGATCGCCGACAGCTCGGGGGCCACGCCGGATGTCACCGGCAACCTGATGAAGTTCCGAGGTGAGAACACGGCCGGTGTCGCGGTGTCACTACGCGATCAGGTCGACTTCAAGGTCTCGGCGGCCCCACCTGTCTCGATCCTCAAGGGCGTCCGGACGGTCAACGGGCTACCGGCGGCGGGGAATCCGGCGAACACCGATGGGTTGAGCGTGAAGGCAGGTGATCTGGTCACCTTCCGTGTCGACATGACCAACAACGGCTCGGCCATCAACCTCAACGACGATCCTGTTCAGGCGATCCAGACGTGGGACATCCTGCCGGTGGGGATCAACTGCGCCGCCGTTTCGGCGATCAGCAACTCCGGCGTGTGCACGAATCCCGGCGCGCCCGGGCACCCGGTGGGCTACCCGACGCTCAGTGTCATCCGGTGGACGCTGCCCACCGGCGACGTCGTCGCCGCAGGAGCCACACGGGCATCCTTGACCTACGCGATGACGATTCCGGCCAACGTCTCGGTGTCCACAACCTTCCTGAACACCGCCGCCGTACGCAGTTACGACACGGTCGCCAACACGGGGACCGCGGTCACTCACTTTCCCGCGAGCAACGTCGACACCACCGTCCCGGCGGCGAATGTCGACGTTCCCGTGGCAAGTGACACGAGTTCGGTCTCCACTCCCGCGGCGGGAGTGACGAAGACGGGCACGACCAGTGTGACCCAAGTGAACAACAACGCGGCGAATCAGGCCACCATCGG
>Ga0315287_10002418_pt1 | contig 17686 bp, 11 predicted proteins | sample YL17G11_0_MG_FD_205037 | JGI IMG/M metagenome (GOLD analysis project Ga0315287, IMG submission 205037) | Sediment microbial communities from Yellowstone Lake, YNP, Wyoming, USA - YL17G11_0 | ecosystem: Environmental > Aquatic > Freshwater > Lake > Sediment | place: USA: Wyoming | collected...
GCGACGACGAACCGCCGGCGGCCGACCCATCGACATTGGTCCTGAACACCCAGGGCTTTTTCGACGTGTCGACCAATTGCGCCAGATTCTTCTGGAAGAAATCGTCGATCTGGCCTCCGGCCGCGAATAGTTGCGCGAAGTCGTCGAGCGGGACATCGACGGTGGCCGTGCGGTTGAACGGGTACCGGCCCCGGACGGCGTTGCGGCAGACGTCGCCGACGGCCGCATTGAGCTGCGCGCCGATGTTGCTGCGGGTAACACCGGCCGCCTGGGACGAACTGGTGTTGACGAGGCTTTCCAGCATGCCGCGCAATGGCACGGGCAAGCGCCCGGCTTCGCCGCGGACCCGGTTGGCCGTGTCGGTCTGGGGGGGTACACCGCCGCTGCGTACGGCCGCCTCGGTCGCGAGCAGGGTCGTATAGAGATCGTTCAGCAAGGGTTTCAGCGTGTCGCTGCCGCCGGCGGCAGGGGATGCGGCCAGACGGCGCCATGCCTCGAAATAGCTGTCGACGTACTGTCGCTCGATCTGTCCCGCGCGGTTGCTTTCGTTGGCGGCATTGCCTTGCGGGATGGACGCGCCGAAGACGCGCTGGACCGCGGTGCTTCCCGCGGCCTTCACCGCCTCCGTGGCGCGGTCGGCCACACCGGCGGCCTGGCGGCCCGTCTCGGACAGCGTCGTTTCGTCGGCCACCGCCTTGATGAATTTGGGGAGTGGCGAATCCGGCGCGGAAAGTGTTCGCACGATCCTGATCGACGCGTCCAGGTCGCGCGCCGGCACCAGGCGCAGATCGGCAAGATAGAGATCCCAGGCGAGCCGGTAATCCGTGAGATAGAGTTGCCGGATCTCGGTGAGGAGGCGCTCGTCGAGGAGGTCGGTCGCCTTGGAGGTGGCCGAACGTTCCAGCCCGCCGAGCACCCATGTCTCGTCGAGCAACAACAGCCGGCGATCATTGAGACGCTCCTGCAGCGCGCGATAGCCGTTGCGGGTGAAAACACCGGAAACGCCCTCGTCGAGCGGCTTGCCGGAGGCGCGGACGAAAACAAGCTTGGCGTCCGGTCCGATGGCGTTGACCAGGTTGAAATCGGCGGCGCCCAACCGTTCGGCCAGCGTGCCTTTCAATTGCCCATAGACGCGCTGCGCCTGCGTGTACCGGCCGAGCCGTTGCCGCGCTTGCGCGACCAGCGTGCTTTCGCGCGGAAACGGTGATTGGCGCACCTGTCCATTGAGCAGTTGGCGCAAGTGTCCGGCAAGCTGCTGCTGCGCATCGTGGGAGAGCGTTTGCGAGAGGCTGCCTTGCCAATCCGCCGCGACAGCCGCAAGCAGGTACTCGGGACGATAGTGCTCCGGCTCGTACAGCATCAGGTAGGCCTTGAGTCGGCCGTATAACGCCTCGAGATCGTCCTGCGGCGCGTCCTGCAGCAATTTCGTCAACCGCCGCGCAACCTGCGGCAGCAGCAGGTCCTCGAGCAGTCGGTCGTAGGCCGCGTCCGCCGCCGTCCGCACCTTGAAACCCTGGTACAGGCCCGCGCGGTAGCCGAGGGGCGGACTGTCCGCCTGAAATGCCGAGCTCGCCGCCAGATCCTTCGCTCCGTTGAGGATTGGCAGCAACGCGACGTAATCGCGGGCGGCGTTGGGTGCGGCCTGAACTTCTTTCGCCAGCGCGGACGCCTTGGGACCGACCTCGGCCAGATATGCGCTGTTGTTCGAATAGCTGATCGTCCAGGCCACGGCAGCACCGATGAGCGCGACCACGCACGCGGCAATGCCGGCGACTTGCAGCACCCGCTGGCGGCGTTCCCGCGCCGGATTGCGCTCCACGAGGTGCGCTTCGGCAAACACCAGTTTCTGCAGGAGATCCTTGAGGAAATAGCTCTTTCCGGTCCCCTGGGCTCCGGTCGCCGCCTGCACGCGGGCTTCGATGCCGAAGCGACGCTGAATCGACCCAAGCACGCGATCGAACGGCGTTCCTTCCTGCGTGCCGCTCGTGAAATACACGCCGCGCACCAGCGGTGGCTGGGCGAATTTCGATCCCGCGAAGAGTGTGCCCAGGAACTGTCCGAGCACGTCGCGTAGTCCCGCGAATTGCTGGGTGAAGGCATAGAGCAGAGCCCGGCGCTGCACGTCGTGCTCTGCCTGGAGCAGATCGGGGAGTGCGTCCTCGATCCGTCGCTCGAGCAATCGATACTCGGTCAGAAACGTCGGGGCGAGATCTTCGGTCGGCTGGCCGTCCTCGCCGGCGGCAAACGTGAGTCCCCAGACCTGCGCGCGCTCTTCCGGCGTCAGCCGCGCAAAGTATTCGTTGAAGCCGGCGAGAAGATCTGTTTTGGTGACAACGGCATAGACCGGAATCCGGATTCGGAGGTGATCCTGCAGCTCGGTCAGCCGGCGCCGGATCGCCGATGCCTGCTGTTCGCGCTCGTCCGAGCTGCTGCCGAGCAGATCGGAGACGCTAATCGTCAGGATGACGCCGTTGATCGGCGCGCGTGGCCTGTAACTGCGCAGCAGGGCGAGGAAGCCTTCCCATTCGCTCTTGTCGAGCTGGACGTTGCTTTCCTGCGTGGTGTACCGACCGGCCGTGTCGATCAGGACAGCCTCGTTGGTGAACCACCAGTCGCAATTGCGCGTGCCGCCGATGCCACGAATGCTCGACTTCCCGAACTTTTCCGCGAGGGGAAACTCGAGTCCCGAGTTGACCAGGGCTGTCGTCTTGCCCGAGCCAGGCGCACCGATGAAGATATACCAGGGCATCTGGTAGACGTAGCGCCGGCCGAATCCGCCGAACAGACCCTTGCGCCCGCTCGTGCTGCCGCTCTTCCGGAGTGTGGTCAGCGCCGACTCGAAGCGCTTGCGCAGCTCGGCCACTTCCTCGGCGCCCTGCGGTCCCTGCGCCGGACTTGCCGGCTGGTCCTCTTTGGCGAGCTGGTTGAGGAGGGCCGCGTTGGCGGCCCGGTCCCGCCACCATCGCCACAACCGCAGACCCAGCCAGGTCGCGAAAATGAGGCCGATCAGGATGAGGCGCGCCATGAGCGATTCGAGAGGCCGCCAGGTGCCAATCGCGAGCAGCGGGCCGACGAAGAAGACGAGGACCGCGGCGATCGCAAGTCCCACCAGCGCGAGGAACGTACGATTGAGCAACCAGGAGAAGATGCGCCTCATGTGTGCCTTACTTGCGTGCCGGTGCGGCGGGTGGCGCGACGCCGGGGGCCGGCGCCGTTGGCGCAGGCGGACTCGACGCCTGCTCGCGCGCATTCGGCGGAACCAGCAGCATCACCTCGACGCGGCGGTTGCGCGCCCTGTTCTCGGGAACATCATTGGCCGCGACCGGTTCGGTATCCGCCCGCCCTTCCGCCCGGACGCGCGAGGGCGCGGCCAGTCGCTCCGCGAGCATGCCCCTGACGACGTCGGCGCGTTCCTGCGACAGGTGCCAGTTCGACGGAAAGCGCACCGTGCGAATCGGGGAGCTGTCGGTATGACCGGTGACCAGGACGGCCCCGCCCACTTCGTTCAGGGCGTTGGCGACCCTGGACAGCACCGGGATATAGCGGTCCTTGACCACGGTCGAGCCGGCATCGAACAGGCCATCGCCACGAAGCGTCACGACGCTGCGATCCGCATCGTCCCGCACGACGACGAGTCCCTCGCGAATCTCCGGCTCAAGGAACCGCGCGAGACGCGGCGCCGCCGCCGGTTTGGTCACCGCGATGCGCGGCGCGCGAATGGCACCAATGGCGGCGAACACGTCATCGGATTGTCGAGCGAGGGAAAATGCGTACCACAGGTAGAGGCCGACGGCGAGCAGCAGCGTCACCGCCCCGACGACGCCGAGCGGCAGCAGCTCCCACCCTTTCTTCGCGACCGACGCGATACCCTTCCAATGCAGGGACAGCGCCCGCTCGAAATCCCCGCGGTTCTGGCGGACCATCTGCGCCAATCTTTGCTTCAGTGTTTCGAGCTGCGTACGGCCGTTGTCGACGATCCGGAATCGCCCCTCGAATCCCAGCGCCAGGCAGTAGTACATCAGCTCGAGCAGCTGCCCGTGTTGCTGAGGATTCTGCGCGAGGCGGGCAAGGAGCTGGAAGAATTTCTCGCCGCCCCAGGTTTCGTTGTGGAAAGTGACGAGCAGGCCGTGGCGCGACCAAACGCCGGAGCTGCCCCACGGCGTCTGCGCAGCGGTTTCGTCGAGCGCGGTGCAGAGGCAGTAACGGGCGCCAACGATGGTTTCGTTGGGAATGCCCGCGGCCTTGGCGCGAGTCTCGAAACTCTGGATCTCGCTGACCAGAAAGTCACGGACCCGGGCCGGATCGGGAACCTGGACCGTCGCTCGCAGCTGCGCGATCAAATTGAGCAGCGGATTTGCCGCCGCGACGAGCGGATTCGTCCCGCTGACGATCTCCGGCAACTCGGCGCCGGCGCCCGGCGGCGTCTGTCCCGGAGGCCCGGCCGGAAGCCCCGGTGGCGGCGCACCCGTGCGCTCCTGCGGGTTGCTGGGCTCCATCTTGTCGCCTTTCCAGCCCTGCGATCAGCCTCGGATTGCCCAGAATTCGAGTTGGATGCCTGGGAAGTCCCCGGCGATGTGCATCGCGAATCCGCCCGACTGTTCGAGTTGCCGCCAGAGTTCGTGCGAGGTGTCGAGCTCGAAATAGTTGAATCCTGCGTGATACGGGATTTGTCTAGGCGCGACCGGCAGCGCCCGCAGGGCGACGCCGGGCAGGTTCAGATTCACGAGGTCGCGAATCTTCTCCACGGGGCCGATCTTCACCTGGGTAGGAAAGCGGTTGCGCAGTTGATCCGGCGGTACGTCGGCCGCGACTGCCAGCACGAACGAGGCCGTGCGCAGAATGTCGACTCCCGGCATCACGGCGACACGCACGCCGTAGTCACGTTCCATCAATTCAATCGGAATCGCGTTCTGCTCGAGCACCATCGACAGCGAGCGTCGCAGGTCGGCCATCAGCGGCTGGAAGCTGGCCTGCGGGTCATCGTGGTCGTAGACCGGGTATTCGATGGGCCGGCGCGTATCGCGGGCGAACGTCGCCAGATCGCCACCAAGCTCGAGCAGAAACGCGTACAGACGCTCGGCGTGCATGACGTTCTGCTGCAAGGCGTGGCGTATCCGCGGCTCCCACCGGTTCACGACCTCGAGCAGCAGGAAATCGCCGATCTCGGAGACTCCGCCGCGCCCCGGCTGCGACATCCGGGCGGCGATCGCCTCGCCGCGGTGGTGCAGCAGTCCCTCCATTTCGCGCACGAACGACTCGAGCGGCGGGCAGGCGCGCAGGGCGAGGGTCGGCGGCATATAGGCACCGTCGAGGACGACCTGGTTGTCCGGACGGCGTTCGGTGATGCGCGCGACGCCCAGCGCCATCCACCCGTCCGTCAGCTGGGATTCCACCAGCAGGCGCAGACGCAGATCGCCGAGTTGCAGCAGCGCGGGCGCGGAGCCCTGGGTGTTCGCATCGTTGACCTCGCGATCCGCGACCCGCACGCGCGTCAGTCCATCCTCGCCGCCGTCCAACGCGACTTCCTCGACGCCGACTCGCCGTACCGGTAGCGCCAGCAGGACGCGCTGTGCGCGCGCATCGCCGGGAACCTCGAGCGGTTCCGGCGGATCCCCCTGGGCGGGGATGGAGAACGGCGTACCATCCGGAAACAGCCCTCGCGCTTCCCGTAGCGCGAACTTGCCGAGCTTCAGCGCGTCGGCGTCGATTGTCAGCTGGTCGAAGCCCCAGGCATGGCTGGCGAGCGGACCGCTTCTCGCGTTCGCATGGAACTCGAGGAAACGCTCCTGCTGCTGAAAGTGCTGGGGGCGCAGGAACATGCCTTCGGTCCACACCACCCGCCGCTGCCAGGTCACGCTTTCCCCTTTCCGTCCCGCCGCTGCCGGCTGCGCGCAGGGCCGGGTTGCCCAGGCGCTCGCTGCATCGCACAAAACGATCGATCGGTCATGATGCTCTGCGTTGTGGCACCGTTTGCGCTTCCCGGCCGCCATGAAGCCGGCCAAGCGCGTAGGTTGCCAGCTTTGCAGGCAAAAGTGAAATTTTTGCGGACGGGACTTGCAGAACGCAACACTTAAGGAGTTAATATCCGCTTCTATACGCGAGCAACGTGCGATGGGGCGGTTGGTACCGCGGTCAGGTGGGTTGCAACCCGGACGTTGACGAGTGTGAGTCGGTCGGAGGAACCGTGATCCGCCAAGAGTGGCTGCAACCCCTAGCGCCCGACGCACCCTGCGGTCCGAACCTCGAGTACGAGCAGGACTTTCTCGCCCTGGAGCAAGCGGCGAGGGGCCGGGAAGAGCAGCAATACGGCGCGACCGTCATCCCTGCCGAAGCGCCAGACTGGGCCGATGTTGTCGACCGCGCCATGGCGCTCCTCGACCGATCGCGCGATCTGCGAACGGTGCTTCATCTGACCCGCGGCCTGACCTGGACGCAGGGGCTCGCGGGACTGTGCGATGGCCTGATGCTCGTCCGTGACCTCCTGGAGAATTTCTGGGAGCCGTTGCACCCGCAACTCTTCGTCGATGGCGAGGCCGATCCGGTCATGCGAATCAACGCGTTGGCGTCCTTCGGCGACCCCAGTGGGGAAGGATTGGTACGCGACACGCGCGCCGCGATGTTCCTCGATTGCCCGTTGGGCAAATTCACCGTTCGTGACGTCGAGAAGATCCTCGATACCAAAGCGGTCGTGGCTGAGCTGCCGGCGACGGCCGACCAATTGCGCTCGATGGTCCGCGACGCCATCGTCGCCGATGCAGGTGCACTCACCGAGGCGACCCAGGGCCTCGAGGCGCTGGATGCCATCAGCGCGATCGTGGTCGCCAAAGGCGACGCCGTGCAGATGCCCGACTTTGCGCTGCTGCGCGGGGTGCTCAAGGTCGCGGATAGCCTGACGCGCGGTATCCGCGCCGAAATCGCGCTGCGGGACAATGGCTCGGGCGACGGTGCGCCGGCCGAGAGCGGTGGCGCATCTGCGGTGGTGGGTGTCGGCGAAATCCGTACGCGCGCGGACGCCGTGCATGCGCTCGAGCGCGTGTGCGAGTTTCTGGTGCGGAACGAACCCACAAACCCGGCACCGCTGTTGATCCGGCGCGCGCAGCGCATCATGACGATGCCCTTCATGGATATCATCCGGGAACTAGCCCCCGAAGCCGTGGGCAATGTGGAAAACATCACCGGCGCGAGCCAGACGTGACGCGCCCGGTCGCCGACCTGTAGTCGCATTCCCGCCCCGCGAACGTCCCAGCATTCTTCACAGACAGGAGACGAGAAATGGCTAAGAAAAGCAGCGGACAGAAGTTCATCGCCCGCAATCGCGCGCCGCGGGTCCAGATCGAGTACGACGTCGAAATCTATGGCGCGGAAAAGAAGATCCAGATTCCGTTCGTCATGGGCGTCCTGGCCGATCTGTCCGGCAAGCCGGCCGAGGCGCTGCCGGACGTCGCGGACCGCAAGTTTCTCGAAATCGATGTCGACAATTTCGATGCGCGGATGAAGTCGATGAAGCCGCGCGTGGCGTTCACGGTGCCGAACACGCTGACCGGAGAGGGTCACCTCGCGGTCGACCTTACCTTCGAGAGCATGGACGATTTCTCGCCGGCGGCGGTCGCGCGCAAGGTGGACTCGCTCAACAAGCTGCTCGAGGCGCGGACCCAACTGCATAACCTGCTGTCGTACATGGACGGCAAGACCGGCGCCGAGGATCTCATCGCGAAGACGTTGCAGGATCCGGCGCTCCTGAAGGCGCTGGCCTCGGCGCCCAAGCCCAAAGAAGACAGCGGCGCCGGCGAAGGCACCGCATAAGCAACCGACGACCAAAAGGTTCCCACCATGGCCAATCCGCAAACCGAAACCCAAGCCGGCTCGACGACAACCGCCGAGGCCGGCGAATTCGCCTCGCTCCTCAACAAGGAATTCAAGCCGAAGACCGACCAGGCCCGCGATGCCGTCGTGCAGGCGGTGCGCACGCTGGCGGAGCAGGCGCTTGTCAATACGCAGATCATCTCGGCCGATGCCTATAAGACGATCGAGTCGATCATCGCGCAGCTCGACCTCAAGCTGTCCGAACAGGTCAACGTAATCATGCATCACCCGGACTTCCAGCAACTCGAGGGCGCGTGGCGCGGACTGCACTATCTCGTCAACAACACCGAAACCGACGAGATGCTGAAGATCCGCGTGATGAACATCAGCAAGAAGGACCTGGGCCGCACGCTGCGCCGCTACAAGGGCATCAGCTGGGACCAGAGTCCGTTCCACAAGCGGCTCTACGAGGAAGAGTACGGACAGTTCGGCGGACAACCCTTCGGCTGCCTGGTGGGCGACTACCACTTCGATCACAGCCCGCAGGATGTCGAGATGCTGGCCGAGCTCTCGAAAAACGCCGCCGCGGCGCACTGCCCGTTCCTGGCGGGGGCGTCGCCGACGGTGATGCAGATGGACACGTGGCAGGAACTCGCCAATCCGCGCGATCTCACGAAGATCTTTGAAAACACGGAATATGCGTCCTGGCGCAGCCTGCGGGAGTCCGAGGACTCCCGCTACCTGGGTCTTACCATGCCGCGTTTCCTGGCACGATTGCCCTACGGTGCAAAGACGAGCCCGGTGGACGAATTCGACTTCGAGGAAGACACGGGCAGCGCCGACCACAGGAAATACACCTGGGCGAATTCCGCCTATGCGATGGCCGTCAACATCAACCGCTCGTTCAAGTACTACGGCTGGTGCACGTCGATCCGCGGCGTCGAGTCGGGCGGCATCGTCGAGGATCTTCCGGTCCATACGTTCCCCAGCGACGACGGCGGCGTCGACATGAAGTGCCCGACGGAGATTGCGATCAGCGACCGGCGCGAGGCCGAACTCGCGAAAAACGGCTTCATGCCGCTCGTCCACCGCAAGAACTCCGACCTCGCGGCGTTCATCGGCGCGCAGTCATTGCAGAAGCCGCAGGAATACTACGACGCGGACGCCACCGCGAATGCGAACCTCGCGGCGCGGCTGCCCTATCTTTTTGCCTGCTGTCGTTTCGCCCATTATCTGAAGTGCATCGTCCGCGACAAGATCGGCAGCTTCAAGGAACGCAACGACATGGAGCGATGGCTGAACGACTGGATCATGAACTATGTCGATGGCGACCCCGTCAATTCGTCGCAGGAGACCAAGGCGCGCAGGCCATTGGCCGCGGCCGAAGTGACGGTCGAGGAAGTCGAGGGCAATCCCGGCTACTACACCTCGAAATTTTTCCTGCGGCCGCACTATCAACTTGAGGGACTGACTGTGTCACTGCGTCTGGTGTCGAAGTTGCCGTCGATCAAGAAAGCCGCGGCCTGAATGGTGGCCGCGGGCGTGTAGGTGCAAGGAGGAGCCCGTCGATTCAGCGATGGGGTCCCGGAACATCCAACTTCAAGGAGAAACAAAATGGCGATTTCGCTCTACATGAAGATCGATGGCGTGTCCGGCGAGTGCCCGAATGCCAAGTACAAGGACCACATCGAGCTCGACTCGTTTCACTGGGGCGCATCGCAGCCTTCGTCGATGGGGTCGGGCACCGGCGGAAGCTCCGGCAAGGTGAGCTTCCATGACCTGACGGTGATTGGAAAAATGGACAAGGCCTATCCCACGGTCATGCAGCAAATGGCCAATGGCAAACACTTCAAGTCGGTCGACATCTGCGGCGCGAAGATGGGCGAGGGGCAGATGGAGTATCTGAAGATCACGCTGTCCGACGTGCTCATCACGTCGGCGGATGTCTCGGGTGCCCATGGGGCGGAAATCGTGGCCAATTATTCGTTTCAGGCCGCGAAGATCAAGTGGCACTACGTTCCGCAGGACGACAAGGGAAAGGCGGGCGCCGCCGTCGACTTCGGCTGGGATATCAAAGCGAACAAATCCGTTTGAGACGAGCGTCGGATCCGGGCTGCACGGGGTCGCGGCACGCGGCGCGGACGAGCGCGGCGATCCCGCGTTGCGGACCGGCGCCTTGACGGTGGCAGGGCGTCGCGAACTGGATTGCGGTCCGCAGGCGCCTTCTTGGACGGGGAGCGGCTTTGGCGGATAGCGAACGAGTCTCCGGGCTGGCGGTCGATCTTGCGGGCGAGTTGAAGCGCCTGCAAGGCGAAGTGCGCGCCCACCCGGAAGACGCCAAGCTGCGGACCTACCTGTTCCAGCTGCTCGCCGTGAACGGTGAATGGCAGCGCGCGCTCAATCAACTGCAGGTCTGCGCGCAACTTGCCGCGAGCGCGATTCCGATGGCGCAGACCTATCGCGAGGCGATTCGCTGCGAGGTCTTCCGCGCCGAGGTGTTCGCGGGCAAACGCACGCCGCAGATCCTCGGTGAGCCGCCGTCGTGGATGGGACTCATGGTGGAATCCCTCGAGAAGTTCGCCAAGGGCCACGTCGCGGCCGCAGAGGGTCTGCGCGCAGAGGCGCTGGAACTGGCACCGGCGACTGCGGGGACGATCGACGGAAAGCCCTTCGACTGGATAGCCGACGGCGACTCCCGCCTCGGCCCCGTGTGCGAAGCGATTGTCGATGGGAAATACTACTGGGTGCCGTTCGATCGCATCGCAAGCATCAGGGTCGAGGCACCGACCGACTTGCGCGATTTCGTCTGGGTGGGCGCGCAGCTCAGGCTGACGACGGATGCCGTCCAGCTCGCGCTCATCCCCGCGCGATATCCGGGGACCGAGGCCGCCGACAAGGACGCGCTGCGGCTCGCGCGCATGACGACGTGGGTCGAGGCGGGCCCGAGCACGTTTGTGGGCCTCGGCCAGCGCATGTGGGCGACGGACGTCGGCGAGTTCGCGCTTCTCGACACGCGCGAAATCGCGCTACGCGCCGGCGCGTAGCCGGCAGCGAACAGCCTGGCTCGCGTCATGCCGGTCCCGGAGTCCCCATTCGGCAGCGATGGCCCGACCGGCGACCGCCTGCAGCCGGCGCTGCTCGACCGCCTGACCGACGACGAACCGGACAAGAGGACCGAACCCACCGACGCCGTGGCAATGACGCGATCGCGGCTGCGGCGGGCCGTGTTGCGCGATATCGCGTGGGTTCTCAACGCGACGAACATGGAGTCCCACACCGAGTTCGAGGCCTTCGACGAAGCGCGGCACTCCGTCATCAATTTCGGCGTTCCATCGCTGTCCGGACGGCGGGTGATGAACATCGATTGGCAGGAGCTCGAGCAGGCGATCAAGGACGCGATTGTCACGTTCGAACCGCGTGTGCTGCCGCAGACGCTGGACGTGCGCGTCGCGACCAGCGAGAATTCGATCGACCACCACAATGTGCTTTCGTTCGAGATTCGCGGCCAGCTCTGGGCGCTGCCCTATCCACTTGAACTTCTGCTGCGCTCCAACGTCGATCTCGAAAGTGGGCAGGTGGTACTGCACGAACAGACCGGCTCGGCCAAGTCCTGATGGACCCGCGGCTACTCGACTACTACAACCGGGAGCTCGCGTATCTGCGCGACCTCGGGGCGGAATTTGCCGATCAGTACCCCAAGGTCGCCGCGCGACTGGCGATGAAGGGCATCGAAGTCGCCGACCCTTATGTGGAGCGGCTCCTGGAGGGCGTCGCGTTCCTCGGCGCGCGCGTGCAGCTCAAGATGGATGCGGAGTTCCCGCGCTTTTCGCAGCGGTTGCTCGAGGTCGTCTATCCGAATTACCTTGCGCCGACGCCGGCCACGGCCATCGTCCGAGTCGCGCCAAAGCTGGTCGAGTCGAGTCTCGCCGGAGGATTCATGCTGCCGCGCGGCACCGTGCTGCAAGGGCAGATTGCGAAGGGTGAGCAAACGGCGTGCGAGTTCCGGACCGCGCACGATGTCACGCTGTGGCCGCTCGAGATCGCCGAGGCCGCGCTCACCGGCGCGCCATCCGACCTCCCGATCAACACGTTGCCGACGGATCGGACGGTCCGCGGTGCAATTCGCCTGCGCCTGCGCACGACCGGTGCCATTCCGCTGGCGCAACTTGGCCTCGACCGCCTGACGCTTTTTCTTGCCGGTACCGACGACGTCGCGTCGCGCCTCTACGAACTCGTGATGGCGCACGCGTGCGGCGTCCTCCTATGCGGGCCCGAGCGACCGCTCAAATGGAGCTCCTTCCTGCCCTCGTCCGTGATGGTCGCCGAGGGCATCGACGAGGGGCAGGCGTTGTTTCCGTACGAGCAGCGGACGTTCCAGGGATACCGGCTGCTGCACGAATACTTCGCGTTTCCGGCCCGCTTCCTGTTCTATTCGGTGACGGGTCTCCTGCCGAGGCTGCACGCTGCTCCCGGTGACATCTTCGATGTCGTCGTGCTGCTCGACCGTGCCGCGACCGATCTCGAGCGCATCGTCGATGCCAAGCAGTTTGCGCTCTTTTGCACGCCGGTCGTGAACCTCTTCTCGCGACGCAGCGACCGCCTTTCGATCAAGACCGACCAGTACGAGCATCACGTGGTCATGGATCGTGCGCGGCCGCTGGATTTCGAGGTTCATTCCATCACCGAGGTCCAAGGTCACTCCGCAAGCGAGAGCGACGCGCAGGAGTTCCGGCCATTCTACGGATCGCTGGCCAGCGATGAACATGCGTCCGGCCGCTACTACTCCATGCGCCGTGAACCCCGGCTGCTGTCGGATCGCGCGCGCCGGCAGGGGCCCCGCACGGGCTATATCGGCAGCGAGGTCTTCCTGTCGCTCGTCGACCAGGAAGAAGCGCCTTATCGCAGTGACTTGCGCCAACTAACCGTGCACGCGGTGTGCACCAACCGCGATCTGCCGCTGCTGATGCCCCTTGGAGGCCGCACGGACTTTACGTTGATCACGTCCGCGCCGGTCGAGAGTGTCAAGGTGCTTCGCGGCCCGACGCGACCGACGCCGTCGCTCGCCGAGCGAGAAATCACGTGGCGGCTTATCAGCCATCTTGGACTCAACTATCTGACGCTGACGGAACTCGATCGGGGTGAGGGTGCGGCCAGTCTGCGCCGTCTGTTGGAGTTGTATGCCGGGCTGGCCGACCCGCAGACGGTGCGCCAGATCGACGGCGTCCGGGGACTTGAGCTGCGGCCCGTGACCCGTCGGATTCCGCGGCCGGGACCACTCGTATTCGGCCGCGGCGTCGAACTGACGCTGACCTTCGACGAGGACGCCTTCGCCGGCACCGGGGCATTCCTGCTGGGACTGGTGCTCGAGCGCTTCTTCGCGCGTCACGTTTCGCTCAATACCTTTACGGAGACCGTGGTGCGCTCGGTCCAGCGCGGAGAAATCGCGCGCTGGACGCCGCGTCCCGGGGAACGGCCAGTCATATGAGCGAGGTACAAGCGTCCGCCGTGACCCCGGAAATCGTCGCCTTCATGCAGCGTCTGAGCGAGGCGCCCTATCGCTTTGACTTGTGGCATGTGTTGCGCTGGCTCGATGCCAGGCATCCGGAGTTGCCGGCGCTGGGCCGCGCGCCGCGCCCGCGCCTCGAAAACATCCGCATAGGACAGGAGCCATCGCTCGCGTTCGCGCCGTCCCCGATTCACGCGTTTGATCTTTCCGACGAGTCCGGCCGCGCGCGCCTCACAATCCTGGGATTCGGGCTGTTCGGCCCGAATGGACCTTTGCCGATCCACTTGACGGAGTACGCGCGCGAGCGGCTGCGTGCGCACAGTGACCGCACGCTGGTACGGTTCTGCGACATGTTCAACCACCGGTTCACGCTGTATTTCTATCGCGCATGGGCCGACGCGCAGTCGACGGCGAGTCTCGATCGTCCAGCCGAAGAGCGTTTCAGCCGCTATGCCGGAAGCCTCGTGCACCTGGGCGACGAGACGCTGCGCCAGCGCGACCCCGTTCCCGACCACGCCAAGCTCTTCGGCGCGGGCCACCTGGTTCGCGAAACACGAAATGCGGAAGGCATAAAGCGCCTGCTCGAAGGCTTTTTCGAGACTAGGGTGCAGGTGGAGCAGTGGATCTTCCACTGGCTGAAACTGGCGCCCGAGCAGCGCACGCGAATCGGCGCGGGCCGGCTGGCCGAAACGCTCGGCGTCGGCGCGGTTGTAGGCGCGCAGGTGCCCGACGTGCAGGGCAAGTTCAGGCTGCGCGTTGGCCCGCTGTCGCTCGCGGGCTACGAATCGCATCTGCCCGGCGCGAAGCCCTTCAGGCAGATGCTCGCCTGGGTGCGCAACTACATTGGCGTCGAATTGGCGTGGGACGTTAGACTTGTACTGCGCGGCGACGAGGTTCCTCGCGCGCGATTGGGCAGCACCGGGCGGCTCGGCTGGACGACGTGGCTTGGCACGCGCACGCAGCGAACCGATGCCGATGACCTCGTTCTCGTGCACGAAACGATCGCCGCGCGGATGGCGGCGATCTAGTCGGTGGACCACCGGCAAACTCCATCCGTGCGCGTGTACCGAAGAGGAAATGCATGAGCGAAATCAGCCGTGTCGCACTATTCGGCAAGTTGAATCCGCTGGCGTACAAGGCGATCGAAGGCGCCACCGTATTCTGCAAGCTGCGGGGCAATCCCTATGTCGAGCTGGTCCACTGGCTCCACCAGATGCTGCAGCTGCAGGATAGCGACCTGCATCACATCATTCGCCACTTTCAACTGGACCCCGCCAAAGTCGCGCGGGACTTCACCGAGGCGCTCGACCGGCTTCCGCGTGGCGCGACATCGATCTCGGACCTCTCGGAGCATGTCGAGAACGCGGTCGAGCGCGGCTGGGTCTACGGGTCGCTGATGTTTCGCGACAGCCAGGTGCGCGGTGGCTACCTGGTCCTCGGGATCGTCAAGACCACCGCTCTGCGCAACGTCCTGTACTCGATTTCCAGGGAGTTCCAGAAAGTGTCGGGCGATGCACTGACCGATGCGCTGCCCGCGCTGCTCAAGGGCTCGCCGGAAGACACGATGGTGGCCGCGGATGGCAGCCATCTGGGCGACGCCGCGCCGGGCGAGTCGAGCGGCGCAATGGCGCCTGCAGCCATGGGCAAGCAGGAGGCACTGAAGAAATTCGCGGTGGACCTGACCGAGAAGGCGCACAAGGGCGAGCTCGACCCGATCACCGGGCGCGACGACGAAATCCGCCAGATCGTCGACATCCTGATGCGACGGCGGCAAAACAATCCGCTGCTCACCGGCGAGGCCGGGGTCGGCAAGACGGCCGTGGTGGAAGGGTTTGCGCTGCGTCTTGCCAAGGGTGACGTGCCTCCGCAGTTGAAGGACGTGAAGCTTTTCACCCTCGATATCGGCCTGCTGCAGGCGGGCGCCAGCATGAAGGGCGAGTTCGAACAGCGGTTGCGGCAGGTGATCGACGAAGTGCAATCCAGCCCCAAGCCGATCATCCTGTTCATCGATGAAATCCACACCTTGGTGGGTGCCGGCGGTGCAGCGGGCACGGGGGACGCCGCAAATCTGCTGAAGCCGGCGCTGGCGCGCGGCAACCTGCGCACGATCGGCGCGACGACATGGGCCGAGTACAAGAAGTACATCGAGAAGGATCCCGCGCTCACGCGGCGCTTCCAGGTCGTGCAGGTGCCCGAACCGGACGAGCTGAAGGCGATCCGGATGCTGCGCGGCGTCGCGAGCACCCTCGAGAAACATCATCGCGTGATGCTGCTCGACGCGGCCATCGAGGCCGCGGTCAAGCTGTCGCATCGCTATATCCCGGCGCGCCAGCTGCCGGACAAGGCCGTGAGCCTGCTCGACACGTCCTGCGCGAGGGTCGCGATCAGTCAGCATGCAACGCCGCCGGAAGTCGAGGATTGCCGGCATCGCATCGAGGCGTTGGTCACGGAGATGGAGATCATTGCGCGCGAGGAAGCCGTGGGCTTGTCCGTCGGTGATCGGCGCACCAGCGTCGAGGCCGCGTTGCACGGCGAGCACGCGCGCCTCGACGCACTGGAAAGGCGATGGAGCGACGAAAAGGCAATCGTCGATGGCATTCTCGATTTGCGCGCGAAACTGCGCGAGGGCGCGCTGCCGGTCGACGCGCCGGTGACGGCTGACGCCGCGGCCGCGGAGGCGCCGCCTGCGCCCGGCGCGGCGCCTGCCGTGCCCGCCATGGCGCCCGCCGAGCGCGAACTGAAGCTCGGCGAGTTGCGCGAACTGGAGCACAAGCTCGCCGAACTGCAAGGCGAGCGGCCGTTGATTCTGCCTGCGGTGGACGAACAGGCGGTTGCCTCGGTCGTCGCCGACTGGACCGGCATTCCCGTCGGGCGCATGGTGAAGAACGAAGTCGAAGGCGTGCTGCACCTGGCGGACACGCTCAACCAGCGCGTCATCGGCCAGCGCCATGGCCTGGAAATGATCGCGCGGCGGATCCAGACCGCGCGCGCCAAACTCGACAACCCGAGCAAGCCGATCGGCGTGTTCCTGCTCTGTGGCCCATCTGGCGTGGGCAAGACCGAGACGGCGCTCACGCTCGCGGAAGCGCTCTACGGCGGCGAGCAGAACCTCATCACGATCAACATGAGCGAGTTTCAGGAGGCGCACACCGTCTCGACGCTCAAGGGCGCGCCGCCCGGATACGTCGGGTACGGCGAAGGGGGCGTGCTGACGGAGGCTGTGCGCCGCCGTCCCTACAGTGTCGTGTTGCTGGACGAAGTGGAGAAGGCGCATCCGGATGTGCACGAGATCTTCTTCCAGGTGTTCGACAAGGGCTGGATGGAGGACGGCGAGGGCCGCTTCATCGACTTCAAGAACACGGTGATCATCCTGACGTCCAACGCCGGCACCGATCTCATCATGAGCATGACCCGTGATCCCGAATTGATGCCCGAGCCGGACGCCGTCGCGAAGGCGTTGCGCGAACCGCTGCTCAAGATCTTCCCACCGGCGCTGCTTGGCCGTGTCGTCACGATCCCGTATTTCCCCTTGTCCGACGAGATGCTGGGGAAGATCGTGCACCTGCAAATGTCGCGAGTCCAGAAGCGGATCGACGCCAACCACAAGGTGCGCTTCGACTATGACGAGGCGGCGATCAACCAGATCATCGCCCGCTGCACGGAGGTTGAATCCGGAGGGCGGATGATCGACGCCATCCTGACCAATACGATACTGCCCACGATCAGCCAGGAAATCCTGCGCCGCACGCTCGACGCGAAGTCGCTGTCGCGCATTGCGCTTACCGCGACGGAAGGCGACTTCCGGTACGACTATGTGGATTGACCCCGACGCCAGGGGGGCCTCCCCAAAGAACGCGTCAATGGCGCGCGCAGACTAGGGCATGGACACCCACCGCATCGCGCAGGCACACACGCCGCTCGGCCCGACGCTGATGTTCCGCCAGTTCACGGGACGCGAGGAAATATCGAGTCCGTTCGACTGGCACCTCGAATTGCTGGCCGACAAGAACGCCAACATCGATCCGGACTCCCTGCTGGGGCAGGACATCACGATCGAGTTGAAGATTCAGGGCGGCGGTGTGCGATTCTTCAACGGACACGTGACGCGGTTTGCATTCGTCGGCCGGGAAGTGGCGAAAGAATCGGACCTGTGGCGCTACGAGGCACGTCTGCGACCGTGGTTGTGGTACCTGACCCGCGAGTCGGATTTCAAGATCTTCCAGAACAAGACCGTGCCTGAGATTCTCGACGAAGTCTTCGGCAAGTATCCCTTTCCCGTCGAGAAGAAACTTGGAGGAGGTCGGTATCGCAAGTGGGAGTATTGCGTCCAGTATCAGGAGACGGACTTCAACTTTGTCAGCCGCCTGATGGAGCATG
>Ga0315287_10002419_pt1 | contig 17685 bp, 14 predicted proteins | sample YL17G11_0_MG_FD_205037 | JGI IMG/M metagenome (GOLD analysis project Ga0315287, IMG submission 205037) | Sediment microbial communities from Yellowstone Lake, YNP, Wyoming, USA - YL17G11_0 | ecosystem: Environmental > Aquatic > Freshwater > Lake > Sediment | place: USA: Wyoming | collected...
CTCTTGGCGAACTTCATGGCTGAAAACAAATGGATACCCGCGCTTTCCCCCGCCGCATCAAAAACCCCGCGAGGGCTGCAGTATAATCAATAGTGTACGGGGAGCAAGCCGCTTGTGAAGATCTAGGTAGCCTAAACGGCCTCGTCGTCATCCACATCCAGCCCTAGAGGTTCTGCGCCCTCACTATGCAGCGTCTCCGGTGGATTGCGCCCCTTCTTTGCCGGGCGCGAGGCCTGTTTACTAAGCAGTAGGCTAGAAGCGGTGTCGCCGCTGACCGAGCGCGGCAGGCTGCTCATCAGCGTTGCCGGCAGGCTCGTATTGACCGTGCCATCGCCTTCTTCCTCGGCAAAGTTGCTGTATTGGTGCGCCGCCCGGCGACGGCGTATCCACACTAGGACGAAGATAACAGCCAATGCCGCACCAGCTGCTACTGCGCCGTAGGTGATCATAGAAAAGCGCCCTGGGGTTGGTGCGCCGAGCTGCACCGAAATCATGGCATCCCAGGCCTCGGTTAAGAACTGTTTGGCGGCATCACTTTCGAAATGCTCGGCGACATCGGTAAACGTCATCAAGTAATGACGATCTGCTGAGGACACAAGGATGTGAGCCTGCATCAAAGCGACACTATCGAGACTAAAATCACTGTAAAAAAGCAGCCCCTGCCGACCATCCGCCATGTCGATCACCATGTGGTTGCGGATGCGGTAGCCATCGACGGCGGCTGAAGTGGCGGAAAATTTTCGCGTGATGACTTCCTCGTATTCTTTCGCCGTTGTTTCGTCGATGTAGCGAGGTCTAGCAAAGCTGGCAACCTGGATGGTGCGCTGGTATTTCAAGCCACTTTGGTGCGGCATCTGCATCAGTAACGTTAGATCGTTTAGATGCTCGTAGACCTCCCAACCGTTGGGTGGGATCATCGAGAAGTCGCCGTCGCGCACTACGACCCGCTCGCCAGTGCCGATACGGTCGGGCTTGCCGGTCATTTCGCCGCCGAGGCTGCCTGCGGAGGCTGGCCCCGGGCCATTGCTGCCTGTATCACCCGCGCTAGTGCTGACTCCTTGGGTGTGCTCTGCGGCGTCGACAGCACCTGGCTGCGCTGCATCTGCGGGAGCGGCTATAGCCGCAGGTTCTGCGGGTGCGGCGTCGACAGCACCTGGCTGCGCTGCATCTGCGGGAGCGGCTATAGCCGCAGGTTCTGCGGGTGCGGCGTCAACCTCTGGTGCTGCAAGCCCTGTATCAGCAGCGTTTTCCACCGGTGCTGTATCAGCTGCCGACTCAACTTTCACCTCCGGTTCGCCCGCAGGCAGTTCCGTCGCTTCAGCAACGGCCTCAGGCGCAGCAGCTTCGGGCTCACCTTGTATATGCGTCGGGTTGCCGTTACTAGCATCGGTTTGAGCAAAACCGTGAGCGCCGAGTGCCCACCAGGTCAATGCGGCAATATTTGACAAGATCCAACCAGCATTACGCATAGCATTTCCTCCTTAGGCCGTAGGGCGGCGACTCGACTCGGAGCCGCGCCGACGTTCGATCAAATCTTCGCGATTCATCCGCACTGCGTCTTCAATGATATCGATTGCATAATTATCGAGTTCGTAAACACCGTAGCTAATATGCTGATCACGGCGTCTCATGCGCAGGCTTTTTTGCGTCGGTGACTTCGCCGTCGGTTCCCCCTGGGTTTGAATATCTACCGGCAGACCATCGGCAAGCCGCGTCACTAGGCGCAGCGCGCTGTGGTAGCCGTAAGTCGGGTGCCAGATCGGATCACCGTCCAAAGTATAGATAGCAACGATGCGCCACTGGGCATGATCCTGCGAGTCGGACTTGGTGGTCGTCGCAAAGAAGCAGAAATCTCCAGACTTCGGTTCCGGGCCCATCGGCCTAAGCAGGCGGTCGATGCTAGCGACCGGGCTCGTAAGCAGTTCGTTGTAACGGCGTGGCGACAAGTTGACCAGCCATTTGCGCGTCATGCGTGGGATAGTTAGCGCCGGGTCGAGCTCCTCGCCGCGCATCTCCTCCTCGGCATCAGCTAGTTGTAGACTGACGTGGGAGGTTGGCAAGCCAGCGACTTTAAGCAGCGCAACCGAACGCTTCAGCCAGGCGGTCGCGGCTTTGAGATCGCCGAGTTTGGCCAGAGTGTGACCGAGTAGCCCGGAGACTTCCGGGTCGTCATCACCATGCTTTTTGACCACAGCCTGCAGGATCTGCCGGGCCTGCGGATAATCTTTGTCCTCGTATAAAGCATAGGCCCAGAAATAAGCATAATCCAAGGTGTCGGGATACAACTCGACAAGTTGTGCCGCAGCGATACTGGCGCCCTGAAAGTCGCCATGGTCGAGCCGCGTGTGGTAATCAAACAAATAGGGCAATACCGCATCCCGGCACTGCTCGCGCAGCGTCAACTGGAGACGAGCCAGCGCTGCTTGATGCTCGCCAATTAGCAGGCCGCGGGCCAGCGTTTGCCAGTGAAAATAATCTGTCAGCGGTACTGGGCTGCGTGCTAGCGCGGGTTCGATGTGATCTGGCGAGCGGCTTTCGATCAGTTGGACAAGCTCGAGATTGTACGGGGTGATCGCATCCCCTTGCACAGCGCGCCCAAGCAGCCGCGCTGCGCCCAGCTCATCGCACTCGAAGTGCACGATGCCGCGCAATGCAGCAAAGCTGGCTTGCACCTCTGCGTCTTCTTGACCTAGACGTAGGAGATGCTGCCCCAACTGTTTAAGTCCAGCCTTGTCTTGCTGCTCGGCGAGGGCTTCAATCCACAGGCGATAGGAGGCGCAGCGCTGGGCGGCCGGGACATCCTCAGCGGCCAAGGCTGCCGCAACCGTAGCTGCGGCCTCGCCGTGGTCTCCCGCCCACATCAAACGCAGAGCCTCGCCGTAGGCGCCGTAGCCACTAGCGTAGGCCTGGGCGGGGCTCAATAAGGAGCGTTTGCTGCTGGCACATAGATTTTGGACACTGGTGAGCAGATTCCCTGGCATGGGAGAGGACCCTCCAAGACTGGTTAGCGCTAATAGCGGAACGTCTGGAGGGTACTTCGACCAATATCGTCAAAACTTTAGACGGTGGCACTTGGCTAAAATGGCAATCACTCGGCGACTAGATGTTGCTTCAGTGGCTTGCCATGTTCCAGTTTTAGCTCAACTGGCCTTGCGCACTTTGGCTCTTGCGGGGGATTGGACCTTTGTCGCACCCGAGGATTGCACCGCGGCGCTACCGCTGAGGGCCTCGGCGACATCGCTAACGCGATCGATCAAGGTCTCGCGTAGCTCGTTGTAGCATTCGTCGCACATCGGTTGGTCGACGGCGGCGGCTTGCACTTCGTTCCAGACAACTAAGACGGTCCATGCTTCAACACTAAATTCACGCTTGCGGCACTTAGTTTCGACCGTGCAGTTGCAACACATCTGGGACAGACTTTGCATAGCGTTAGATCCCCCGACCCGTTCGATTTTGAACCTCACAACATCACCCCTGTTAGTGGTCGTTTTGGCACAACCAACGCGGGCAGCGTTAGTCATGAACTGCGCCTACTACGGCTGCCGTTATCGGCCTGTTCGACCACTAACTTTAGGCTCCACAAGGACTAGAAGGAAGCCCCCGAATACATCGGCAGAATCCAACGCAACCCCAACGGCTTACCTGGCAACCATGCTTAGCAATAAATTATGTTCGTCTTAGCTCGAGACCTATTCTCCATAAAATGCGCAACGCGTCAATGTTTTTCTCATTGAACACATGAGTTTTTCCTTACCAAAACAGACAGGTACGAATGTTCAAGGGAGGGGGGGCGCAAAAAAAGCCCCCATGTTCAGGAGGCATGAAGCGGCTCAGTTCGCCTTTAGATATGGCGAACCCTCGAAATAAAACTTCAAAATGTCTTGCTTAATAGTGTGAAAACGCAAGCTTTCGCTGACGGTTGCAAGCAGCGGCTTCCACACCTTATTAGCAAGCTCGCGGCTGCCATTGCGGTAGTGCAGCAGTCCATGCAAATAACGCGCTTCCAAACTCGCCTCCGGAGGCAGCTCACCAAGTACGGCGGTAGCCTGGCGAATCAAACCAGCCTTGAGATAACAATGGGCGACCACCTCGAGGTGTGCCTGGCTACGCTCCGCCGTCAGGTCCATCGCCGACTTGGCAAATTCGACGGCCTTTTCCAGATTTTTGCCGCGCCAGGCGAAACAATCAGCCAGCTCCAAATAGGCCTTCGCTTGATCTTGGATGGGCAGCGAAGGGTACAGCAACATCTGCTCAAACCACACTGTCGCCGTTTCCAGCTGCCACAGCTCCTTGAACAAAATCCCAAGCGCCCAATAGATATCTGGACTATCAAAATTTGTGTTTAGAAGACGCATAAAGTCGTAAGTGGCACGCCCCGCATCGTACTTGCAAGCGACCTGCACCAGCGCGAGTAGCGGCGCAGGAGCCCCATTCGCATAGAGGTAGCGCAGCTTAGACCGAGCGTAGACTAGCTCATAGGCATGCTGGTCAAGCATGAGTTTGGTGCGCTGGTCAAAATCCAGCCAAGACTCTGGCGTTTCATTGCCTGTGCTCAGACCAGCAAGAACGGTATCGGCCGACCTTAATTCAAGAGCAAGGGGGGCTAATTGCTGTAGACTTATGATTTCAGTCAGCAGGTAAGCGACGTTCCACGGGTCCATGGCCTGAGCTTTGCGCAGCAGCTGCAGCGCCATAAAGTGGTCTTGCTGTTGCGCATAAAATGTTGACTTAAGAGAGTAGATCTCGACTTTGCTAGCGGGTGGCAGATCGTCAATTGAGCCGATTTGACTAAGGACCTCCATTGCCAATGCGGCACTCTTATTCTGCATCATGAAGGCGGCGTACTTTAAAGCAGAGGTACGGTTGCCACGATCGAGCTTGTACATCGTCTCATAGTGCTTAGCGGCGCGGTCTATATTACCCAAGCGCAAGTAGACATCGGCAATATGACCCTGCACATCGCCATCGCCAGCAAATTTCGCCAGCAGGCTATGTAAAAGGGCTAGGGTCTCAACCTTATCGCCGCTGTTCTCGATCAGTTGCCGCAACCTTTCGCGTCCGATTAAATACTCCTCAACGTTGACGCCAGCAACCTTGAGATTGGCGACCAGGAGGCAGAAGCGTACATCCGGATTCTCTGGATGCGACTGGTAGGCCTCGGCGAACATGGCTTGCGCCAACGGGTGTTCACCCAGACCGAGGAGCTGGCTACCGATCTTCTGCACCACTGCTTGCGACGCACCCTTGCCATTGAGGATGCGCTGATAAAATGGTAGGGCTGCCGTCAGACCTTCGAAATCCTCAGAAACCTTGGCGATAAAGTAAAGCACGTTTTCCTTCGTCTCGACGTCATCTAACGCACCACCCGCTAAGGCATGGGCACGGCTTTTTTGGATCTCGCAATGGACGTGATCGCCCTGCGCCGATTGAATCCGCGCCATGGCCAGCAATTCATAGATTTGGATCTCCAAAGGACATGATCCTTTATGCTCGATCCACCATGCCGACAAGGCCTGGATCGCGGACTCAGACTCGAGGTAGCGCTCGCGCTGTAAAAACTCCAGCGAAAGTTGCCGGTGCGTCTCGAAATTGCCGTAGACATTGTAAGGAGCGGCCTGCTCGAACATATAGAAGAAATGGTCACCTCGGCGCTCATCACCGATCTGGTAGTGGACCTGGCTAAGGCCGAAATAGGAGAGGAACCATTCTGGATCGAGGCTTAGCGCCTGTTGGTAGTTGTAGATCGCCCGCTCGTGGTTACCCTGCTGCTCCATGCAGCAGCCGATGCCGTAATATGCTGGCGCACTCGCACCGTGGCGCCGTAGAATGTCTTGAAAAACACTGGCGGCCTCGCTCGGCGTGATCATCTCGCTCTGCAGTTCGACAAAGGCTAAGCAAAGTTCTACAGACCCGTCATCGCGCTCAGCTTGCATAAGCTGCAGGTAATAGGTGCGCAATTTACTGAGATTCTTCAGCATAGAGCCAAGCTCGATCCGGCGCAAATGCACGAGCATCTCCGCGCCGCCGTCTGCCGCGCTTAAGATCTGATCAAGCAGCTTCTCCGCCTCACCGTAGCGCTTGACGAAGATCAGCTTATTCGCCTCTGCTAATTTTTGTGCAACGACCTTTAACATCCGACTCCCATAACGGGAGCATCACTAGCAGCCCCCTGTGATCAAGGTATCGGGCGCAAGCAGTAAAACCTTACCCAAAACGTCACAGGAAGGCCGTGGGACAAAGCCATCCCCATCAAATATAGCCAATGATTATAGCTGATTATCAGTTAACCCCAAAAGCTTGTTTGCCAACGATCTCGGCACCCATAATCAATAGATGGATATCGTTGGTACCCTCGTAGGTGAAAACAGTCTCTAGATTGCACATGTGGCGCATTGCCTTATATTCGACCATGATGCCGTTGCCACCCAGGATGTCGCGGCAGGTACGCGCGGTTTCCAGCGCCATCTCAACGTTATTTTGCTTGCCCATGCTGACCTGAGCAAAGTGGAGCTGACCCGCGTTTTTCAGCTGGCCAAGGCGCAAGGCCAAGAGCTTACCCTGGGTGATGCGTGACAACATGATAGCCAACTTACGCTGAACCAGCTGAGTATGGCCAATCGGGCGGCCGAATGTGACGCGGTCGCTGGCATAGGCAACCGCCTCGTCAAAACAGGCCTCGGCAGCGCCAAGTACCCCCCAAGCAATGCCATAGCGGGCCTGCGTCAAACAACTAAGCGGCGATTTTAGCCCACTAGACAGCGGGAGCACCGCGTCCTTTGGCAATTTCATTTGATCAAAGTACAGCTCAGAGGTGACTGAGGCGCGCAGCGACAACTTGCCCTCCATCTTGCGAGCGGTAAAACCGGCGGTCTTCGTCGGGACGACAAAGCCGCGAATTCCATCCTTCGTAGCCGCCCAAATCACCGCGACCGCGGCAAGGTTACCGTTGGTGATCCACATCTTCGAACCATTGATCAGCCAGTGGTCGCCCTTATCTTCAGCGCGTGTCTGCATCGCTCCCGGGTCGGAGCCGCCGTTGGCCTCGGTCAAGCCGAAGCAGCCGACCGCCTTGCCGCTACCGAGCTGCGGCAGCCACTCCCGCTTCTGAGCCTCGCTGCCAAAGGCGTGAATCGGGTACATCACCAGCGACCCCTGCACCGAGGCAAAGCTGCGCAGCCCAGAATCGCAGCGCTCTAGCTCCTGCATAATTAAACCATAGGCGATATGATCCATACCCGGGAGGCCGTAGCCGGTTAGACTTGAGCCGAGTAAGCCGAGAGCACCTAGCTGGGGAATAATCTCGGTCGGGAAGCGTTCCTCCAGGTAGGCCGAACGAATCTTTGGTTCGACCTCCTTTGCCACGAAATCGCGCACGCTGCTTTGCACCAATCGTTGCTCTGCAGACAGCAGATCTTGAATCTGAAGAAAGTCGGGATATGGCGAGGAATGCGGTGAAGTCATAACAAAAATCTCCTGATAATGCCGTAGCGGATAAATCAACGGCTTAGTGGCGCCTGCGCCGCCAGCCAGCATAATAGACGAAGCGTATGCCAATGAACATCAAGACGACTGCGGCCACGGTCAAATGTGTCTGTTGCTGCGGTGGCACCAGACACAATCCATATAATATGACCCAAGCCAAACCGAGCCCTAAGACGCCGTCGAGCTCGCGGTGGCGCCCACGCAGCAGCGCTTGCCGCCAAGCAAAGCGTCGGCGCTGGCCAGGTCCGGACGCTTGGTGCAGCCACAAGCGCGGCAACAAGGCCGGCACCTCAGCACGGTATCCTGCATAGGTCGGTCCGAGGTCTGCCGCCAACACAGCATCAACACGTTGATAGGCCTGCTTCTGCAAAATAGCCAACACGACCATCCCCGCCGCCATCACCGGTGCACTGCGCCCAGCCAAACACAGGCCGAAAAACAGCAACATCGTGCCGAGTAAATGCGGATGGCGCAGCAAGCGAAACGGACCGTGCCACAGCCCATCATTAGGGCCATAGCCACAAGACCACAACCGCAACGAGATCCCTAGGGCGCTGACGATGCCGCCGCATAACAACGAGCGCGGTGTCGGTGCAGCGCAGATAAAAACCGCTGCCACCAGCACGAACTGCAGCATGCCTCGTACCGATGTGTGCCACCAGCGATGCAGCCATGCCTCAAAAGCGGCCATGTACACCCCTCTAATCAACCCGCTTGCCATCGCAGCAATGCGCCCTCAGATTGTCTCTCGCCAACGCTTATAGGTCCAGGTCCATTGCTCAGGGTAAGCCCGGATAACGCGCTCAATGGCGGCGCCGCAGCGGGCGGTTACCGCGCCTTCAGGCAAGGCCGCCAGCGCCTCAGCATCCGCCGCAAACAGGGTTTCACTAAGCAAACGGTAGGTCAGCGGCCCTTCTCTGACGCAGAAAATCGCGATCACCGGACACCCCATTTTGCGCGCCATCACTTCCGGACCAGCGACGAATTCCGTTGGCACACCAAGGAATGACACCAAGGGGCCACTGCGCCCGTCTGGCTTCTGATCCATGACGAAGCCCAACGCTTCGCCGCGCTTGAGTGCTGCAAGCATTTCGCGCAACAACGATTTTTTGTCGGTCCACAGTACGTGACTGCCCATGCGCTCACGCAGCACGCCTAGAAACGCTGTGAGGAGTGGGCTGCGCGAGGGCTTGGCCAAAACATGCAGCGGCTTGCTGGCGGCCTGCTGCGCATAGTAGGCACAGAGTTCCCAACTTCCCAGATGCGCCGTGACCAAGATGTGACCACGCCCTGCCGCGGCTGCGCTGGCCACCTGCGCCTGCAGCTCAGCCAACCCGAGTATGTTCAGGCAACTCGGCCGACGAATGGCGCGCAGCGTTTCCAGACCAATCAAGATTTGCTGGCGAAATACCTGGCCGGCAAACAGGCGGGCGAAGTAACTATGCTGGGGCAAGGCATAGACCCGTTGCAAGTTTAGATATAGGCGCCGCACTTGCCGAGGTGCCAGGCGTTGGTGCAGCCAACCACCGGCAGTGGCTACTGGCGCCAACCAAGTTGCCGGTAGACGCGCCAAGACCCGCCACAGCGTGATCACGAAAAACAACTGTGGATGGATGCTCATCGCGCGCTCACCGCGGTGTTATCGCCTGCGCGAAGAAGCTCGCCGCTTTGTAGGAGCTACGCACCAGCGGCCCTGAGGCTACCGAAAGAAAGCCCATCGCCTTAGCCTTAATCGCCAACTCATCAAATTCCTCCGGTGGCACCCAGCGTTTGATGCTCAGGTGCTGTTTAGTCGGCCGCAGGTATTGTCCAATGGTAACGAACTCAACGCCATGCTCACGCAAGTCGCCAAGGGTTTGCACGACTTCGTCCAAGGTCTCACCAAGACCGAGCATCAAGGCGCTCTTGGTGTAGATACGGTAGTCAGCCATCGCCCGCGTCAGGCGCAGGACCTCAAGTGATTGCCGGTAGCTGGCCCGAGCGTCGCGCACGCGAGGCGTCAAGCGTTCGACGGTTTCAAGGTTGTGGGCATAGACCTCAGGCTTGGCTTGAACGATAGCTTGGAGCGAAGCTACTTTTTGTTGGAAATCCCCCGCGAGGATTTCGATGGTGATCTGCGGGCTTTGAGCGCGGACCTCATGGATGACCTTAGCAACATGGGCCGCGCCGCCATCCACCAGATCATCACGGTCGACCATGGTGATGACGGCATATTTCAGTCCCATCGCTTTGGCGGACTCAGCAGTCTGGCGCGGTTCGTCCGCATCCAGCCAGCCACCGGGGTTGCCGGTTTTGATGTGGCAAAAGCGACAGGCCCGGGTACAGGTGTCACCAAGTACCATGAAGGTCGCAGTACCCTCACTCCAGCACTGTGCGATATTGGGGCACTTGGCCTCCTCGCAGACGGTGAACAGCTTGCGTTGGCGCAAATCCCGCTTGATCTGGAAGTAGATATCACCAGAGGGGATCTTGGTCTTAAGCCACTCTGGTTTACCGATATGCAGGGGCAGCGGCGGCGTATCGCTCATAACATCATGCTTTCTAAAGGCTTTTCGTTGCTGACTGGATAGTCTACCAAACTTACTCCCACCACCTAAGCCCGAAGCAAGCAGCGCAGACTCAGCCCTTACGTGCTTTTAAGATGCGTGGTTAGGCACTTTTAGGCTAGAAGGGGGCGCCGCGCAAACCTGCAATGGCCAGGGTCGAGCCTAGCGTCATTCAACAAAAACGTCTACACCTCGCCCAGCCCGCCGCCACTCCCACGGAGATCTGAGAGCCAATGCTACCGCCCAATCAACGCTCGATCAATATTCCAGGCCGGATCCTCGACGCCTGGCGCACCGCCATCCTCGGTATGGCCAAATTGCCGCGCGGCACCCCACGCAGTGAGTTTACCCCTGACGATCTATTGAATAAAATCCAGAAACAAGAGACCAAGACGGTCATTGAGTTATGGGAAACGTTCACTCAAGAGCGCGCCAACCTATCGCGCGGCCTCCTCGGCACCGCCCGCCAGACCGTCGCCTACCTGCTCGGTTTTCACCTGGTCAACGCCGCCCGAGCCATGCTGCTGCTGCGTCGCCTCGACGAGCGACATGCCTTAACCGCCTGGGTGAAACGCCTAGCCGCCTCGCCACACCCCATCGTTTGGCATGACCTCGGCTGTGGTACCGGCGCCATCGCCCAGGTGGTCAGCGATTACCTCATCCATTCGGGCTTGCCCCTAGGGCGCCTTGAGCTACACCTCTATGACGGGGTTGGCACCCTGCTCGATGCCGCCACTGCAGTCCTGAGCGCCAGCGGGCTTGCACCTAAAACCCACCGCGTCGGCTTGGAAAGCCTGGATCCAGCGCGTTTAGTCGCCAGCACCGATCCCCGAGTCCGCGGTTTTTCCCTGGGTTACGTCTGGAATGAGCTAGAGAAAAACCCGCTAGCACGGCAACGCCTTAAAGCGATATTTGCCGCCCAGGTGGCTGCTAAAACCATGCTGCTAGTGCTTGAACCTGCGACCCAGGCACAATCACGGGCGGCCATGGAGCTGCGTGATGAGCTAGTCGCCTTTGGCTATGTTCCCCTCTATCCTTGCTCCTCAGCGGCTCCTTGCCCGATGCTAAATCTAAGTCGTGACTGGTGCTTCTCCGAGGGCGAATGGCAGCAGCCTAAGCCGATGCAGATCTTAGACAAGGCATTGGGCATCGACCGCACCCGCTTGAACGGCACCTTGCTAGCCTTCGCCTCGCCTACCCTAGCCGCTGACTTAGCGCTTAAAGATGCGGCTAATAGCGAGGCGGTCATCGTCGGCAGGCCCGAACGCCTTGGCAAAAAGGGCGCTGTCGACTATCTGTTGTGCCAGGCTGGAGAGCTGCGCAAGTCTCCGCTCGCACCAGGGGCTCCGCCCCAAGCGCGAGGCACGACGCTATCCACCTAAGGCCCGGTTTTCAGCCCGCCACAAATGCGGCCAGGCACGCCCCCAACCCCGCGCCTCTAAGGCGCTGATTTCAAATTCAAGTATCTAGATACACTAGAAAAAATGCGCTGCTACTGCTGTTTGCAAGAGCAGCGTTTCGCTTTGAATCTAAAGCCGCAGCCGATTGGCACCGATCCATCGTTACCAAATGCTAAATCCAATCTTGAAAGCCCAACTCTGCTTGCTAGCACTCATGCTAGCCTTGGCCGGTCATGCTTGTTCCGTTTCGCACACCATCATTCCGAAGGGCAGCCCAGCACCCACGCCGAGCGACGCCCCCCCATCAACGACACCCGAGGCGCCACCAGACGAAGGCAAGACCAGCCCTTTAGCAGCGCCGCTCCTAGTGCGTCGCTTAGCACTAGACTTGACCATGCGCCTACCTAACGCTGCCGATGCCGCTTTGATCAACGCCGGCAAAACGCCACAGCTTATTACCTCCTACTTAAACGACCGCGCCAGCGCCCAAGCACTAGCGGCGTTACATCCGCGCATGTGGCACCTGGCTAGCAAGGAGCTTGACGTCCTCGATGCCTTTGTCGCCGCTGGCGACACCAGCCTCGCCGTATCGCTGACCACTGCCACTCGTCAGGCTATCGTCCAGGAACCAAGCTTAGCCGTACGCTATGTACTCGAGCAGCAGTTGCCCTGGCATGCCCTGTTCGAAGCACCGTCCATCATTACGCCAGCGTCGCTGTTGACGCTGTGGCAGGCTAGTGACCAGGGCAGTGCCTTTGCTGGCGAGAGCGATCGCTTCGCCACAGCCTTCGGTACTCCGGGCGCGGCCGGGCTACTGGTCGATCCCGCCTTTCTGGCCGGTGTCGGCGGCGATAACAGAATCTATCCACGTACGGGGCGTATTTTTAAAGAACTACTTTGCCTGGCCGCAGTGCCGCCCTCCGTTCATGACTTCAACAGCCTAAGCAGCGCTGACCTAATGAGCGATCTGGACGATGTGGCTTTGACTAAAAAAGAATGTGCCGGCTGCCACGCCTTACTTGCGGGTGCGCGCCAGGCCTATAGCGGATTCGCCAACGGCAGCACATTTAGCACTTGGCTCCAGGCACCGACTGCCTTTGACACCACGACGGGAAGCTACGGGGGAGCGACTTTTCAGGGTCTAGCGGCTCTCGGCAAACTGGTCGGCAACGATCCTCGGATGCAGCGGTGCGAAGTCTTGAAGTTGTTTGAAGAGATTTATCAACGTCCCTATACCGATGCCGATCAGACCATGCTGGCCGTCGCGCTTGACGCCTTCAAGCGCGATGGTGAAAACCTGACCTCTGCGGCTCAGGAGTTGGTCCTAGCCTCGGATTATAACAACGCTCCGGTCGGAGATAGCGTCAAAGGCAAGGGTAAGCGCAGCCACACCGGAGTTAAATTCCTTGGCAGGGCGCAGTGGGAAGCGCTATTTGCCGCCACACTACCCAAAAATACTTTATTGTTTACAGACGACCTCGACCCAGGACAAGACGAAGCCTTTAGCGGCGCTGATCACGTCCCAAGCGGCGTCTATTGGCACGCGGTCGACCGCTTAGCACGACAGGCGGCTACAGAGGTTGTCGCCGCAGAACTTGCGGACCAAGTCTTGGCGACTAATCGTCGTTTGCTCACCACCTTGCCCGATGGCGCCGCAGCTAGCGCCACAGCGGCCGTGGTAACACAGCAATTCCAGGACCTCTGGTTGACCTTGACCGGTACGCCTCTTACCGCCAACGCTCAAATCTTAAATGATCTACAAACACTCTGGAATAAGCTCGCTCCAGCGGCCACCGCTCAAGCTTCGCGGCAAGCTTGGTGCACCATCCTCACCGCAGTATTTAGCCACCCCGCCTTGGTGAGCTACTAATGGCCCATTACAAACCACAATCAACATTATGGAACGTCCCGCGGCGGCGGTGGTATCTGGCATTCCTGTTCGCATGCAGCATGCTGAGCAACGCGGCTCAGGCGGCGCCACCCTTTCTCTTGGTCGTCTACGCCAGCGGCGGCTGGGACCAGACGATGGTATTTGACGATAAGACCGATGCTCAAGGAGTTCAGACCCAAACCGGCCTGAGTAAGGGCAGCGGGGGCGGCGCCATTAGCTACCAAACCCACGCCGATCGTCCGGCTGTGCGCACCTTTTTCACCGACTACGGCGACCGCAGTGCCATCGTCAATGGCCTCTTTATTGGCGGTATGGACCGCTACAGTGCACAAAAGCAACTCTTAAGCGTCATCCCTCAGGGCAAATCGCGAGCGGTTGAGTGGGCAACGCTATATGCCGATTCCAGCGGATTTAGCGGTGAGCTGCCGTATGTAAATTTTGCAGCCCCTTTTGCCCCGGGCGAATATCTGGCTAAGGCGACCCACCTCAGCGCTGCGACCATCGCCGACTACCTGACCGTGGTGCCGAGTAGCACTGACCTCGGTGCTAGCGGCGAGGCTGCGTTAAAAGCCCTACGCTCGGCGGCGATGGCAAAGGTCATCACCAAAATTGCTGCTAACAGCCTTGACTTCGACAAATTAAACGCCCTCACCACCGGCTACGCTAACGAGGCCACGATCGCTGCCCAGCTCGCAACGGCAGTTAAAGCGGTCGGGACCCAAGGCAGCAGCGATACCTTCACCTACCAGGCCAAGCTCGCCCTCAAACTGTTCCACCAAGGCGCGACCATCGCCGCCACCGTTCAGGCCGGGAGAAGCGGCGCATGGACCACCAGCAAAGCTAACTTCAGCCTGCAGTCAGCTGCCTTCCAAACCCTTTTTGCCGACCTTGCCATAATTTTGACCTATGCTAAAAAACTCGGCCTGAGCGACAAACTGACGCTGGTGGTGATGAGCGAAGGCGGCCGCGCACCGCGCCTCAATGAGGATGCGGGCAAGGGGCCTTGGCCCTATACCTCAATGCTACTATGGGGCGCTACCATCAACGGCGGCAAGGTGGTCGGGCTAACAGACGGTAATTTACGTGGAATTCCCATCGACCCGATCTTCGGTGGCGCCGGCAAGGACAGCTCGGTAATGCTCACACCGGCCAACGTCTGGAGTGCCCTCTATACCAAAGCTGGATTTGATACCGGCGCGATGATTGGTCCTACTCCAGCACTGGCACAGGTTATAAAATAATGACACATATTTATCTTTCATTTCGCCGGCTGCTGGGTCACGGCCTCACCCGGGCCACGGCAGGACTGCTGGTGTTGCTAACTAGCTTGGTGCACTGTGGCGGGGCCAATAACAGTCCGTCAGATCCTGACCAAGACCCCGAAGTGCAAAGTGCCCCAATCACCAATACCAAAGCCTACCCAGCACCCACCAATCTCACCTGCGCCACCGGCTCAGCGCTGTCGTATACTTCGTTTGGTGGTAGCTTCCTGCTTAAATACTGCCGCTCCTGCCATAGCGCGAGTGTCACCACGGAGCAGCGAGGCGGCGCCACGACCGGGGTCAACTTCGACAGCGCACTTGATGCCCAGGTTTGGCGCGGTGCCATCTTAGGGCGCCTCGGCGGCGATAAAAAGATGCCGCCCGCTGGCGACATCGACGCCCAGGATTTAAAGGCTGCCAAAGAGTGGCTAGGCTGCGGCGCCCCAAGCGCGACCAACTGAGCCAGGAAATTCGCCTCAAACCAGGCTAGGCGGCTTTGCGGCCGCGTAATTTGAAGTTGAACACCTCGACCAGAATTGAAAAACTCATCGCAAAATAGATGTAGCCTTTTTCGACGTGGTGGCCGGTGCCATCGGCGAGCAGAGTCACGCCGATGAGCAAGAGAAAGGACAGAGCTAACATCTTGACCGTCGGATGCTTGACGATGAATTCACTGACAGGGGTCGCAAAAATCATCATCACCACCACCGAAGCCACGACGGCGGTGATCATAATGGCGACATTATTCACCATGCCCACGGCCGTAATCACAGAGTCCAGTGAGAAGACGATGTCGAGCAGGGTGATCTGAATCAGCACGTTGGCTGGACTGATGGTCTTTCCAGGCTTAGTAGCGCCGTCCGCCGTCTCGCCATGCCCCCCCTCGATGGTGCCGTGGATTTCAAATGTGGATTTTGCGATCAGGAACAGCCCACCACCAATAAGAATGAGGTCACGGCCTGAAATAGCGCGCGCCAGCACGGTGAATAGCGGCGCGGTTAGGCCGACCACCCAGCTGATTGCTAGCAGCAGCAGAATGCGCTGGAGCATAGCCATCACTAGGCCAATGCGGCGAATGCGCGCCTGCTGGGCGTAAGGGAGCTTGCTGGTGATGATCGCAATAAAGACGATATTGTCGATACCGAGGACGATTTCCAGAGCACCAAGCGTGAGCAAGGCAATCAGGTTGGGCACGGTCAAGAGCGACGCAAAATAGTCCACCGATCATCCAGTCCTAAAGTAAAAACCACGAAAAGGATCGCCGCCTAATGCAGTCGACATCCCGACTCGGGCATTTAACCATAGATTGAACTCCATTGACGAGCGGATGCCCTATTTATCCGAGGTTATCGGCATTTTAGCTGGCGCGACTCGGCACCCCATACCTCCTCGACCAACGGTAGACTTTTCTCGCCGATTGGGCCATATATGCGAAGGCTCCATCTATGTAACCACTACCGACGCTGGGAATGGCATGTTAGCTAACATGACCGCCCGAGATTTGTAAGGTCGATGCAATTTGACGTTTTTCACTCCCTGAGCCGAATCGACGATGCCACGGCGCCGCGGACCGATCGCCAGGTATTCCGGGACTTCTTCGCCGAGGTGGCCGCCGCCGACCGGCTCGGCTACGACACCATCTGGGTCGCCGAATCACATTTTTCGAGCGAGGTGCAAAAGCTTGGCCCAGCGCCCGTCATACCGCACTACCGCGGTGAGGTCGGGCTTAACTGCGACTCGCTACAATTAGGTCAATTGATTCTCGAACGCACCAAGCAACTAGGCTTCGGTACCGCAATCATGAATATCGTCGGTGGTAATGGCGGCCCGATCGCCGCCGCCGACCGGGTGCGCACGCTGGCTTGGCTTAACTCGCTACGCGACCTACCGCGACGCCTGAGCATCGGTGTTGCCGCCGGTCGATTTCCCTACATCAACCGCCCCTTCGGCATCGTCCCGCGCAATCCTGCCGAGGCCGAGCGGTGGCCGGAAATGACTGGGCTGATCTTCATCGAAGCATTGACCATTTTTCTGCGCCTGGTCCATGGCGAAACCTTGGCGTCAGAGGATCTAGAGTTTAATTTCGCCGATGGCACCCCCTACCCGCGCCGCTGGACCTTCGAACGTCTAAAGCTGGTCCCCGAGATGACTCGCGAGGACTGGGCGGGAATGCTTCGCATCGTCCTCGGCTCGGCGAGTCCGCTGGCACTTGCGGCGGGTTTTAAGTGGGCCGACCTCGATGTCTTCAACCTCTCATTTACTGCTCCCGCAGCGATCGAAACACTGCACGCAGATCTCAGTTCGCGCTGCGTGCAGCCGCGCCAGCCATGGCATCGCTCGCGCTTGCCACGCACTGTCATGGTGTTCATTGACCACGACCTAGACACCGCCATGGCTCGTGCCTCGGCCTGTTTTGACACCTACATTGAGGCCATGCGCGGTACGGCTCAGGTGCCGGATAAAGCCGTGCTGATGCAGCGGGCCTTGATCGGCACAGCTGAAGGTCTGCGCCAGCAATTGGCGCCGGGAGCACGCCATGGTTTTCACCCGGATGACCGTTTGATGCTATGGTTTGAGTTCAATCAAGCCAACAGTGCCGCCATCATCGACCAAATGGCCCGCTTCGCCGACCAGGTCCTACCCTTTGTCAATCCTTGAGGCTTTATGGCACTGCGCACCGATATTTCGACTCTAGTTGCCGGTTTGACCCCACTGTTTGCGCTCGCCCGCAAGGGCATCGCCGAGGTCGTCATCAGCGGCGTCAGCTATTATAAGGCCGAAGGCCAAAAGCACATCCACGGCAGTGATCCCACGGTGATGCTGATAGCCCGCTCCCTGCTCAAACCGTGGCAGTTTCTCGCCGCCGACGTCGCCGGCAGCGAACCATTTTGGGCGCTCGGCTTGGCCTCACACTCCGGTCAACCGCACCACATGGAGCAACTGCAGCGCCTCAGTGCAGTGGCTGGCGCCGGCGAAAACGAAATCGTCTGCCCGCGTTGCTTCCCACTCGATGCCGGCATCAACTCGATGATGCGCAATGCCGGCATGCAGCCATCGCGCATGCACCACCCCTGCGCCGGCAAACACCTCACGGCACTTGCTGC
>Ga0315287_10002420_pt1 | contig 17680 bp, 9 predicted proteins | sample YL17G11_0_MG_FD_205037 | JGI IMG/M metagenome (GOLD analysis project Ga0315287, IMG submission 205037) | Sediment microbial communities from Yellowstone Lake, YNP, Wyoming, USA - YL17G11_0 | ecosystem: Environmental > Aquatic > Freshwater > Lake > Sediment | place: USA: Wyoming | collected...
ACCGCGCCGCGCGCCGCAGCCGCGACCGCGAGCGCTGCCTCTTCAGCCTTGCGCGTCGCCGCCGCTTGGGCCTTGGACATGGCCTCTGTGTCGCCCAACGCCGCCCGGGCGCGGTTGGCAAGCGCGCTCGCGTCAGCGCCGTCGTCGGCCGCGCCACCCTCCCCTTTGTCGCGCGACCACCCGCCCGCGGGCCCCGGCGCGCCCGCCCAAAAGTTGGTCACCTTGTCGATGAGCGACCCGGGCGGGCCGCCGGGCAGCACCTCGTCCGCGGCGGCGGGGGACGCGGTCCACCCGCCGCGCTTGGCCGCGTCGGCGCCCGCCGCGATCGCCGAGTCGGCCACCATCCAGCCGCCGGAAGGCGCGTTGGGGGCGGGGGGGGCGATGGGGGCGGTGGGAAGAGGAGGCGCGGGAGCCCGGGCCGGCGCGGTCGGCACGCGTGCAGCGGCGGTGACGGCGCGTTCGACGCCGCCGCGCTCGCCCGACAACTCAATGACCTCGCCCTTACTTCCGCCGAACATGGTCGCGGCGAGCTCGGCGACACGCGAGACCAGGGGGGTGACGACGGCCGCCTTGAGCGCGAAGAGGCCGCCGCCCGCGCCGCGCGCGAGCGCGCCGCCGTCGCCCAGAAACGGGGCGACGCCGTCGTTGGCGACAATTACCCGACCGTTGCCCAGGCCGCGGGCGAGGGCGCCACCGGCGTCCAAAAACGCGTCGGCGCCGGCGCCGAGCGCGGCGACCGCCGCTGCGCGCTGGGCGGCGGCGGCGGCCGCGCCGCGCGCCGCGAGTGCGGCCTGGTCGGCGGCGCTCGCGGCCGCGCGGGCCGTGAGGGCCGCCTGGCCGCCGACGGCAGCGGCCACGCCGCGCGCCGTGCCCGCAACCTGGTCGGCAGCGCTCGCGGCCGCACGGGCCGCGAGCCCGGCCTGGTTGCCGGCGGCGGCCGCCGCGCCGCGCGCCGTTTGCGCTGCCAGGTCGGCGGCGCCCGCGGTCGTGCGTGCAGCGGCCGCCGCCTGGTTGCTGACGACGGCGGCCGCGCCGCGCGCCGCGGCCGCCGCCTGGTCGGCCGCGCTCGCGGCCGCGCGAGTCGTCTGCGCCGCGGCGTCTCCGGCAGCAGCGGCCGCGCGGCCGCCGAGCGCAGCCGAGGTGGAGAGCAGGGGGTCGACCGCGTCGGCCTTCAACGCCGCCAGCCCGCCGCCCAGGCCGCCCGCGAGCGCGCCGCCGTCGCCCAGGAACGGGGAGACGCCGTCATCGGCGACACGAGCCCGACCGTTGCCCAGGCCACGGGCGAGGGCGCCGCCGTCGCCCAGGAACGCGTCGGCGTCGGCGCCGCCGCCGGTTGCGAGCGCGGCGACCACCGCCGTCCGCTTGGCCGCGGCGTTCGCGGCCGCGCGGGCCGCGAGAGCCGCCTGGTTGGTGACGGACGCGGCGGAGCGGGCCGCGAGCCCGGCCTGGTTGCCGGCGGCGGCCGCCGCGCGGCCGCCGAGCGCGGCTGAGGTGGAGAGCAAGGGATCGACGGCGTCGGCCTTCAAAGCCACCAGCCCGCCGCCCAGGCCGCCCGCGAGCGCGCCACCGTCGCCCAGGAACGGGGAGACGCCGTCATCGGCGACAAGAGCCCGACCGTTGCCCAGGCCGCGGGCGAGGGCGCCTCTGTCGCCCAGGAACGCGTCCGCGTCGGCGCCGGGTGGCGGGGTGGACAGGGCGGCGGCCGTGCGGCGGGCGAGCGCGGCCGACGCGGAGAGCAGGGGGTCGACCGCGTCCGTCTTGAGCGCACCTAAACCACCGCCCGCGCCTCCAGCCAGCGCGCCGCCGTCCATGAACGCACCCACACCATCGTTGGCAAACCATTGGATGGAGGAGCGGCCGCCGCCGAGGCCGCCGGCGAGGGCGCCACTGGCGGCGAAGAAGGGCGCGACGCCGTCGTCGGCGCACGAGGCCGCGACGCCGCGGCCGCCGCCCAGGCCGCCGGCGAAGGCGCCGCCGGCGTCCAGAAACGCGTCGGGGGCACTGTCGGCGCGTGCCGCAGCCGCGCGCCCTGCGAGCGACGCCGCGCGTGCCGCGAGCTGGTCGACCGCGCCCGCAGTGGGCGCCCCGAGGCCGCCGCCCAGGCCGCCGTCCAGCGCGCCGCCGGCCGCGAAAAAGGGGGCGTCGGTGTCGGGCGCGGGGAGGCGCGCGCCGTTGCCGACGCCGCACGCGAGCGCGCCGTCGGCACCCAAAAAGGCTGCCGCGCCATCGTCCCTGCGCTTCAAGTGCCCCAGCCAGGCGACGCCTTTGCCGAGGCCACCTTCAAGCGGCCCGCCCACGTGCAGAAAGGCGTCGCCGGCGGCGGCGGCGGCAAACTCGGCGCGCGGCGCGCCGCGCGCGCGCCCCGGGCCGCGCCCAGGGCCGCCGACGAACGCGCCGCCAGCGTCGAAAAAGGGGGGCACGCCGTCGTCGACCGGAATGGGGCCGCCGCCGCCGACGCCGCGCGCGAGGGCGCCGCCGGGGGCGAGGAAGGCGGGCGCGCCGTCGTCCCTGCGCTCCCCTCCCCCCACAATCGCGGCCAGCGCCGACAGGAGAACATAGTACGCGCCCGCGACCACGGCCCGGGTGTCGTGCCCGTCCAGGTGGGCGCCGGTGCCGGCCAGGAGCCACCAGCGCACGATCCGTTCGAAACCGACAACGGCAGAGGCAATGATTTCCTCCACCGCTTCCACCGCGACATCCGGCACATCCTTCAACAGCTCCAGACCCCGGCGCGTGGCGTGGGTGGAGGCGTGGAAGCCAGCGACGGCGGCGTCGCCTGCGGCGTCGGCGGCGCTCGCAGCGGCGGCGGCCGCGTCCGCGGCGAGGGCGGCGGCCTCGGCCGCCGCGTCGGCGGTCAGGTTGACCATGTCTGTTGTCAGGTAGGTGGCGTCGGTGGCGAGGGAGGAGAGGTCGGCGGCGGCGTCGCGGGCGACGACCGCCGCGCGGTTGGCGGCGGCCGCCGCCGCGTCAGCCGCCTCGCGCAGCGCGACCGCCGCCTCCCGGCCGACGCCGCGCGCGACGTCACCCGTCGCGACCGTCACGACGGCCGCGACGTCGGCCGCGAGCGTGGCCGCGTCGGCGGCGGTTTCGCCGGCGACCGACGCAGCCGCGCGCGCCGCGGCTGCCGCGGCCGACGCCGCGTCGGTCGAAACGCCCCGCACGCGGGCCGCACCGCTGCGCACGGCGTCGGCGACGGCGTCGATGGCGGTGCGGGGAGGGGGGGCAGGCGGTTTGCGGCCAAACGCGCGCGCTGGGGCGGCGGCCGCAAGAAGCACGCCGGCCAGCAGCAGGGGGGCCGCCAACTTGGCCGTCAGGGAGGGCTTGATCAGGTGCGCAGGCGTGGGAGTGGGCTGGAGGGGAGCGGGGGGGGGGGAAGGTCGCCTGGCGCGGCGGGCGCCGTGTCCGCAACGCCGTATGCGCGCGCCTCCATGGGCGGCCGATTGCTGCTTCTCCGTCGATCTCCCACCCCGCAACACGCACCATGACGTCCTGAGGCGTGCGCTCGCCCGCGCGAGCGCTGGCCGCGCGGCGCAGAGCGCGCGCGGGCGCCGGCGCGCGCCGTGGAGGAAGCCGCGGCCTGCTGGCACCCGGGTAGGAGGCCAGCGCTCGAGACGATCGCATCGGGAGGGCGGTTGCGGGCGGGCGCGCTCCGGACGGGCGCTGGAGTGGCGCGCGATGCACTCCCGCGGGCGGAGGCGGCGCCGTCGAGCCATGCTCGACGCCCTGGGCTTCCCACTGGACCTGGATGGCGCCGCCATCAAAGCCCGCGCGTCCAACGCGGCGGCCGCCGCGCGGCGGGCGCCGCGTTGGGCAACCATCGACGCGGGGGGTGATCTGCCCCACGACGAGCTGAAGGCGCTCGCTCGGAAGGTTGGTGTGGGTTGCTTGCATCGCCCGTGCGGCGGCCGCGGGTCGCCGACCCGGGCGCGGCATTGGATGGCGGTGCGCTCGGTCGGGCCGGCCGCTGCGCCCGCCGGCGCCCAGGCGTCCAGGCGCGCAGGCGTGGGCAGAGGCCAACCATCCATCCACACCCTCTTAGGGCATCCCACCACACCTGCGCCCGAGCGTTTGGGCGGCCGCGTCCGGCGCGACTGCCCGAGCGGCGGACCACGGCCCCGACTACTACTCTGCCGTCGCCGCCATGGGCGCCTCGATGGCCGAGTGCGCGCGCCAGGTCGACCTCGACCTGCCACGCACGTTCCCCGCCAACGCCCGCGCGGCTGCCGCGGCGCCCGCGCTGCGGCGCGTGCTGCTCGCCTTTGCGGCGCACGCGCCCGACGTCGGGTATTGCCAGAGCATGAACTATGTGGCCGCGCTGCTGGTGCTGGCGTGCCAGGCCGGGGAGGAGGGAGGGGCGGGCGGCGGCGGCGGCGGCGGCGGCGCGGCCGCCGCCGCGCCGCCGTCTCCCGGGGCCGAGGAGGCCGCTTTCTGGTTGCTGGTCGCCTTGATCGACGACAAAGGTGGCGGCGAGAGGGGCGGAGGGCTGGTGGAGGGTGGCGGGGCGCGTCCTGGCGCCGCGGCGCGCGCGCGCGCGCGCCGCGGCGGGGGGGGGGGGGGGGCGGGCGGGGCGCCCCCCCCCCCCGCCCGGGGTGGGGGCGGGGGGCGGGGCGCGTCCCACCCCCCCCTCCCCCCCCCTCCCTCCTGCAGGCATCCTGTACCACGGCATGTACGGCTCCGACCTGGCCGGCTGCCACGTGGAGCTGCGCTCCCTCGGCGCCCTCGTCTCCTCCAAACTTCCGCGCGTCGGCCGCCACCTGGCCGCGACCGGCACCGAGATGTCGCTGCTGGCCACCGACTGGTTTCTGTGCCTGTTTTGCACGAGCCTGCCGGCCGAGGTGGGGAGTGGGGAGAAGGGGTGGGGGTGGAGGGCGGGGGAAGGCGCGGCGATCTCGCTCCCGGCCCCGACCCCCTTTTTCTCTCAGACCGCTGCCCGCGTGTGGGACGTCCTGTTTGTGGAGGGACCCAAAGTCCTGTTCCGCGTCGCGCTCGCGGTCTTGAAACGGGGCCAGCGCTCTCTACTCGCGGCGCCAAACGCCGGGGGAGTCATGCACGCCGCCCGCGCCGCCGCCGCGGCCGAGCACGACGCCGACGCGTTGCTCGGCGTCGCGTTCCGCGGGCTGGGGTCGCTGCCGATGGCCGCGGTCGACGCGGCGCGCGCGCGGTGGCAGGCGGTCGTCGACGGGGAGCTCGCAGGCAGGCGCGCGCGCCGGCTCGGGTGACGAGGGAGCAGGCGCCTCGGCGCTGTCGTTGGCTGTGCTTTTTGGGGCCGAGGGGAGACTGCAGGAGCGAGAGAGCGCCGCGCCGCGCTCGCCCCCTTCACACACACGCGCCGAGTGCGCCTCGGCGCCCGCCCTCCCTCCTCCCCACTCGTTGCATCCTACACTTCTGATGCTGCGCACGGCCGCGTCCCGGTGGCGCGTCGCCGCCGCCGCGGCGGCGGCCAGCGGCGGCGGCGCCGCGCTCTGCGAGGCGCCCGCGCCCGGCTTCGACCCGGAAGCGTTGGAGCGGGGGGCCAAAGCGCTGCGCGAGATCAACAAGTCGCCCAATGCGAAGCTGGTGAGAGGGTGGAGGCGGGCGCATCTGCCGTCGGCGCCGCCGCGCGGTGCCAGGGGGGCGCGGGGCGAGGCAGGGCGGCGCCGCCGGTGCCAGCACAAACTGGCTGCCATGCGGCGAGCAAGGGGGGCGCATCGAGGGCTTGGCGGCCGGCGTGGAGGGCGCGACGGCTCGCCCCCGACATGCCCCCCCGTCTCTCCACAGGTCATCGACCTGGCCAAGCAGCAGGAGCTCACGAAACAAGCCGACTCCAAAGCCAAGCAAGCGGCGGCCGAAGCGGCGGGGCGGCAGGCGGCGGTGGAGCAAGAGCGCGTGCGCTGGGACGAGCAGCGCAAGACGATGCAGGCCGACGCGCAGGCCAAGGCCCAGCTGGCGCAGTACCAGGACGAACTGGCGCGCAAGCGGGCGGCGGGGGAGCATGAGGCGGCGCGGGCGCGCAACGCGGAGCTGGTCGCGCTGCAGGAAGACGGCGTGCGCCGCCAAGAGGCGGAACGCGTGCGCGCGGCGGCCGCGGTGGAAGCGGAGCGGCGGGCGACGGCGCAGTACGCGGCCGAGCTGGAGAAAGGGGTCGTGCGCGTGCGGGCGCTGGCCGAGGGGGAGGCGCGCGCGGCTGAGGCGCGATCGAATGAAGACGTCAACCGCCGCGCGCTCGCGCTCCAGCTGGACGAATCCCGCAAGAAAGCCTTGGAATCCATCAACGCCGTGTTTGCCAACCTGGGCGAGGCGGGGTCGGCGCTGCTGGCCGACAAGGCGCGGCTGTCTGCGGGCGTCGCAGCCGCGACCGCTTTGGCCCTCGGAGTCTATGCCTCCCGCGAGGGCGCCCGCGTCGCGGCGCGCGCGGCCGACCGGTGGCTGGGCACGCCCAAGCTGGTGCGGGAGACGTCCCTGGCGGCGTGGTGGCGGCGCGGGAGCAGGCACGTCAAGACGCCGGCCTCGGCGGCCGACGGCGCGCGGCGCGATTTCGCCGACATCATCCTCCCCGCGCCCCTCGGCGACACCGTGCGCGGCCTGGCGGCGGCAACGACCATGACGCGGGCGCACGGGGCGCCGTTCAGGCACATGCTGTTCTACGGGCCGCCGGGTGCGGGAGGGGGCGCGGGGTGGGGGACGCGAGGGGGCGGCCGCGCCGCCCCGAAACCATCCCACACCCCCCACACCACCTCCTTTTTCTCCCTTAGGCACCGGCAAGTCCATGGCCGCCAAGCGCCTGGCCCGCACGGCGGGTTTGGATTACGCCATCCTGTCTGGCGGCGACGTCGCCCCCCTCGGCGCGGCCGCCGCGCCCGCCCTCCACGCCCTCTTCGACTGGGCGGAACGCTCCCCCAAGGGCCTCTTGCTGTTTATCGACGAGGCGGACGCGTTCCTGGGGCGGCGGGGCCCTCAAATGGGGGAAGCGACGCGCGGCGCTTTGAACGCCGCGCTCTTCCGCACAGGCGACCAGTCGCCCGATTTTTGCCTCGTCCTCGCCACCAACCGGCCGGAGGACCTGGACCCGGCCGTGCTCGACCGCATGGACGAAGCGCTGCTCTTTCCGCTGCCGGGGCAGGAGGAGCGGGAATCGATCCTCTCCCTTTACCTCCAGTCGTACATCTCCCGCACCGGGCCCGCCGCGGCTGCCGAGGCGGCCAACGCCCCGTCCCGCCCGCTGAGCGTGCGGATCGCGGCCGCGCTGCGCGGCCGCGCGCGGCCCGCCGACGCGGTCACGCTCGACGGCGTCGGCCCCGCCCTCGTGGCCGAAGCCGCGGCCGCCACCGCCGGCTTCTCCGGGCGCGAGCTGGCCAAGCTGGTGGCGTCCGCGCAGGCGGCGGCCTACGCGGCGCCCGACGCGCGGCTCACCGCCGACCGGTGGCGCGCGGTGGTCGCGGAGAAGGTGGCGGAGCACGCGGCGCGGCGCGGGTTTGTCGAGGGCAAGCCCGCGTGGTGAATGGGAGGGGGTGTGGGGTGTGGGGCGCGGGCGGGCGCCTGTAGCTGGGCGGGCGGCGTTCTCGGTTCGGCGCGCGCGCGCCGCACCGCTTCGCACTTCCGCGCCCTCGCGCGCGCCTTTCCCTCCCTCCTCCCCCCCGCGCACGCTCGGACCATGGCGCACGCGCTGCGGCGCGTGCAGCCGCGCACGCCGGCGACGGCGCCGCTGCGCGCGTGGTGCGTGCGGGCAATCGGGGGGACGCGGCCGGCGGTTGGCGCGTCGACCGGCGGCCGGTGATCGCGCGGATGGCATCCTGTGGCGGGCGCGGCGCGCGGCGGCGGCCGCCGCGCTCGTGAGCGCGAAGCGCGCGCGCGCCGATTGCCCTCCCCCATTCCCCCCCAGGCGCGCCCGCGTCGCCCCGCTCGCGCTGGATGGCCGCCGGACCGGCCGCGGGAGCGACGGTGAGAAGAGGGCAGGGCGGAGGGGGCGGGGAATGGGGGGGCGGCGGCGGCCCGCCGGCGGCCGGGGCGTGCACGACGCCTCCTCCCCCCTCCACCAGCCCCCGCCCCGCGCGGCGCGCCGCCGGCGTCCGCCACCGCCGCCCAACAAGCTGTGAGAGTCGGAGGAGGAGGGTGAGGAGGGAGGAGAGACAAGAGGGGCGTCGAGCGCGCGCCGACCACCTCCCGTCCCAGGCCCCTCCTTCCTCCCCCGAGGCCCTGCTCGCGGCCGCCTCCGGCGTCGTCCAACTCTACCGCACGGCGGCCGCGCCGCCCGCGGCCGCGGCCGCGCTCGCCGCGGGCGCGCGCGCCGCGGTCGCGGCCGACGTGGCGGCTGTGTCTATTGAGACGTGCTACAACATCGAGCTGGCCTCCCCGCTGACCCCCGACCACGCGGCCACCCTCGCCTGGCTCCTGCGGGAGACGTTTGAGCCCAAGCTGCTGACTGCCGCGTCTGCGCTCCCGCCCCCCTCGGCCCCCGGCGCCACCGTCGTCGAGGTCGGCCCCCGCCTCTCCTTTCAATCCGCGTGGTCGACCAACGCCGTCTCCGTGTGCGCCTCGTGCGGCCTGGGCGCCGTGACCCGCCTCGAGCCCTCGCGCCGGTTTGCGGTTTCCACTGTCTCTGGCCGCGCGCTCACCCCCGGCGAAGCGACCGCCTTTGCCGCCCTCGTGCACGACCGCATGACGGAGCAGGTCTACCCCGAGCCCCTGCCCTCGTTCCGGGGCTCGGGCGGGCCGCCGCCCGCGCCGCGCACGGTGCCGCTGCTCGCGCGCGGGCGGGACGCCCTGGCGGCCGTCGACAAAGAGCTCGGCCTCGCGTTCGACGAGCAGGACGTCGAGTTCTACTTGGGTGAGGAGAGGGGTTGAGGGGAAGAGGGAGGGAGCAACGCGGCCTACCCGGCCCGACGCTGACCTTTTCCTTTTTTTTCCCTCCCCTCCACCTCTTCCAGACCTCTTTGTCAACCGCCTGAAACGCGACCCGACCGACGTGGAGCTGTTCGACATGGCGCAGTCCAACTCCGAGCACTCGCGGCACTGGTTTTTCGGCGCGACCCTGGTGCTCGACGGCCAGCCCGCTCCGGAGACCCTGATGCAGATCGTCAAATCGACGCTCGCCGCCAACCCGGGCAACTCGGTCATCGGCTTCAAAGACAACTCGTCGGCCATCCGGGGCGGCCCCGCGCGCGTACTGACGCCCTCGACCCCCGGCGCGCCCGGCCCCCTCGCCACCACCACCCGCGACCGGGACGTCCTCCTCACCGCGGAGACGCACAACTTTCCGTGCGCGGTCGCGCCCTACCCTGGGGCCGAGACGGGGGCGGGCGGCCGGATGCGCGACACGCACGCGACGGGGATTGGGTCGCTCATGGGCGCCGCGACTGCAGGCTACTGCGTCGGGAACTTGGGGCTCGACCCCGCGGCCCCGGAACCGTGGGAGGACGCGAATTTCGAGTACCCCCCAAACCTCGCGCCGCCCCTCCGCATCCTGGTCGAAGCGTCCAACGGCGCCAGCGACTATGGCAACAAGTTCGGCGAGCCCCTCGTCGCCGGCTTCACGCGCACCTTCGGCCTGCGCACGCCGGGCGGCGAGCGGCGCGAGTGGATCAAGCCGATTATGTTTTCGGCGGGTCTCGGCTCGATCGACCACGCGCATTTGGAAAAACTGCCGCCCGCCGTCGGCATGCTCATCGTCAAGATCGGGGGCCCCGCCTACCGCATCGGCGTCGGCGGCGGCGCGGCGTCGTCGGTGCCGAGCGGCGGCAGCGACCGGGGCGACCTCGATTTTGACGCCGTGCAGCGCGGCGACGCGGAGATGGCGCAAAAACTGTGGCGCGTCGTGCGCGCGTGCGTGGAGATGGGGGACGCCAACCCCATCCAACAGATTCACGACCAAGGGGCGGGCGGCAACTGCAACGTGGTCAAGGAGATCGTGTACCCCCTCGGCGGAAAGGTCGACGTGCGCCGCGTCGCGCTTGGCGACGCCACCATGTCGGTCCTCGAGATTTGGGGCGCGGAATACCAGGAGAACGACTGCATCCTCATCAAGCCCGAGGACGAGGGCGTGCTGCGGGCGGTGTGCGCGCGCGAGCGGTGCCTGATGCAGGTGCTCGGGTCGGTCGACGGGTCGGGCCGCATCACGGTCGTCGACTCGGCCGCCCCTCCCAACACCCCTCCCCCGGTCGACCTCGACCTGGAGCTCGTGCTGGGCGACATGCCGGCCAAGACGTTTGCGTTCGACCGGGCTGGCGCGAAACGGGGCGCCGCGCTCGCGCCGGTGTCCCTCCCCGCGGGCGAAACCCCTGCCGCCGCCCTCGCCCGCGTGCTGCGCCTGCCCGCCGTCTGCTCCAAGCGGTTCCTGACGACGAAAGTGGACCGGTCCGTGACGGGCCTCGTCGCGCGGCAGCAGTGCGTCGGGCCGCTCCAACTCCCGCTCGCCGACGTCGCGGTGACCGCGCGCGACTTTTTGGGGGTCGAGGGCGCGGCCACGTCCATCGGCGAGGCGCCCCTGAAAGGGCTGGTCAACCCCGCGGCGGCCGCGCGCCTCGCGGTCGCCGAAGCGCTGACCAACCTCGTGTGGGCGCCGATCACGGCGCGCACCGACGTCAAAGCGTCGGTCAACTGGATGTTCGCCGCCAAGATGGCGGCCGAAGGCGCCGACATGTACGACGCCGCGGTGGCGTTGCGTGAGGCGATGCTGGGCGTGGGGATGGCGTGCGACGGCGGGAAGGACTCGCTCTCGATGGCCGCGTCGGCGGGGGGCGAAACCGTCATGGCCCCCGGCAACCTCGTCGTGTCGGCCTACGCCGTCTGCACCGACGTGACCGCGGTCGCGACCCCGGATTTGAAGCTCGGTGCGGGCGGGGCGTTGATCCACGTCGACCTTGCGTCGACGCCCGGCGCTCGGCGGCTCGGCGGGTCGGCGCTCGCGCACGCCTATGGCCAACTCGGCGACGCGTCGCCCGACGTCGACACCGCGGCGCTGGCGGCCGCGTTCGACGTGACGCAGGCGCTGGTGCGCGAGGGGGTGGTGGCCGCGGGGCACGACGTGTCCGACGGCGGCCTGGCCGTCGCGCTCCTCGAAATGGCGTTTGCCGGCTGCACCGGCCTGGACGTCGACCTGCCGGCCCCGCCTTCTGGCGGCGCCATGGCCGCCCTGTTTGCCGAGGAGCCCGGGCTCCTGCTGGAGGTCGCGGCCGGCGCCGCGGGCGCGGTCGCCGCGCGGTTTGCCGCCGCGGGCGTTCCTGCCTCGATCGTCGGCGCCGGCCGCGCCGACGCCGCCGTCTCCATCGCCGTCGCCGGCGCCCCCGCCATCACCGGGGACGTGCCGGCGCTGCGGGACGCGTGGGAGGCGGTCTCCTTCGACATCGAGCGCCTGCAAGCGGCGCCCGCGTGCGTCGACGCCGAACAGGCCGGCCTCGCGGCCCGCACGGCGCCCGTCTGGCGCATGCCGCACGCGCCCGCGTTCACGGACGTGCCGGCGACGGGCCGGGCCAAGGTCGCGGTCCTGCGGGAGGAAGGGTCGAACGGCGACCGCGAGATGGCGGCCGCCCTGGCCGCGGGCGGCCTCGAACCCTGGGACGTCACCATGTCCGACCTGCTGGCCGGGCGGGTGTCGCTCGACGCGTTCCGGGGGCTCATCTTCGTCGGCGGCTTCTCGTACGCCGACGTCCTCGACTCGGCCAAGGGCTGGGCGGGCGCGATCCGCGGCAACCCCGCCCTGGCCTCCCAATTCGCCGCCTTCCGCGCGCGGGGCGACACGTTCTCCCTGGGCGTGTGCAACGGGTGCCAGCTCATGGCGCTGCTGGGATGGGTGCCCGGCGCGGCCGGCGGCGCGCCCGCGCGCGCCGACGCGGCGCAACCCCGGTTCACGCACAACGCCTCCGGCCGCTTCGAGTCCCGGTGGTCGCACGTCACCGTGCTCCCCTCACCCGCCGTGCTGCTCGAGGGAATGGACGGGGCGACGATGGGGGTGTGGGTCGCGCACGGGGAAGGGCGCGCGACGTTCCCCGACGGCGCCGTGCGCGCCGCGGTCGACGCGGGCGGCTTGGCCCCCATCCGCTACGTCGACGCCGGCGGCGCCATCACGGAGGCCTACCCCGCCAACCCCAACGGGTCGCCCGCCGGCGTCGCCGCGCTCTGCTCCCCCTGCGGCCGCCACCTGGCCCTCATGCCCCACCCGGAGCGCTGCTTCCTGGGGTGGCAGGCGCCGTGGGCGCCGGTGGGCGCGGTGGACAAGCGGGGGGCGGGGCCGTGGCTGCGGCTCTTTCAAAACGCGGCGGCGTTCTGCGCGCGCGAGTGAAAGGGCGTGGTGGAAGGGGTGGGAGGGCAAATGTGGTGTGTGTGAGGGGGTGATGGCCGGTCCCGGCGTTCCCTTGGGGCGGGAGGGAGCAAGTGAGAGCGGGGTCGGCGCGTCGCCGCCGCTCCCCACCACTCGCCGGCCGGCGCCCGCCCCGCGCTCCTGTATGCGCCGCGCGTCGCCGCCGACCGCCGCACGCACCGCGGCGCCGCCCCGACCGTCGCGGCTGCCCGCAGCGCGGCGGCGTGCGCCGCCGCCGCCGGGCGCGCCCCGGGCGACCGCCGCCATGAGCGGGGCCAAGGTGGGGGCAAATGAGAGAGAGTAGTGTTGGCGGCCGCGGACCGCCAATGCGCTCGCGCGGGGCGGCCCACGGCGCGGCGGCCGCCCGCCCGCGGCCGACCCCCCCACCCGCCCCCCCCCCCAGGCGACCGACACCTCCTCCTCCCTCTCCCTCGCCAACGTGCGCGCCTCCTTGATCCGCCAAGAGGACACGATCGTGTTTGCGCTGATCGAGCGCGCGCAGTGGGCGCGCAACGTTGGCGTCTACACCCCCGGTGCGGTCCCGCTCCCCCCCCCGCCGCCCGGGTCCCCGCCCCCGTCCCTGCTCGAGTGGCTCCTGCGCGGCACCGAGGCGGTGCACGGCGCGGTGCGGCGGTACACGTCGCCCGACGAGGCCGCGTTCTTCCCGGCGTCGTTGCCGGACGCCGTCCTCCCGCCGCTCGACTACGCGACCTCGCCGCTGGCGGCGTGCGGAGATGCTGTTGACCTGAACCGCGAGATTTTGGACGCCTACGTGAGCGACATCGTGCCGCGCATCGCGGCGGCCGGCGACGACGGCAACCTCGGCTCCGCCGCCGTCGCGGACGTCGCCTGCCTGCAGGCCCTGTCCAAGCGGGTGCACTACGGCAAGTTTGTGGCGGAGGCCAAGTACAGGGCGGACGCGGGGGCGTACCGGGCCGACGCGGCGGCGCGCGACGCGGCGGCCATCCTGGCGCGCCTCACCGACGCGGCCGTGGAGGATGCCGTCGTCGCGCGCGTGCGCGCCAAGGCGGCCGCGTTTGGCGCCGATGTCGGCGGCAGCGGCGACGGCCCCGGCCGCAAGGTCGACCCGGACGCCGTCGCGGCGGTGTACCGGGAGTGGGTGCTGCCCCTGACGAAAGAGGTGCAGGTGCGGTACCTGCTCGCGCGGCCGGGGTGCGATTGACGGGGGGGAGTGTTGTGTGGGGGTTGATTTTTTTGGGGGGTGGGCGTGCAGAGACTGCGCCGCGACGACGACCACACCCCCGCGCCCGCCGCCGCCTGCGAGGCCGCGCCGCGCCTGTTACCCCCGCCCCGCGCCGCCGGCGCGCGCGGCGCGAGTCCCGACCGGACGCTGCCCTTTTCCGCTCCGCCCCTCCACCACCACCATGCGCCAGCTCAAGTTCCACGAGCGCAAGCTGCTCAAGAAGGTCGACTTCCTGCAGTGGAAGCAGGGCGACAACTTGCGCGAGCTCCAGGTGAGAGAAATGGGGGGCGGCGGCCGAAGAGCGCGGCGTGGGGGCGCCGTTTTGGCGCGCGCCTCGCGCGGGGCGCACGCTGTACAAGCGTACGGGCATCCATGGCGCGGCGAGCGCGCGAGGCGCCGGCCACGCGCTGCGCCGCCGCCGCCGGCCGCCGCGGCCAGCGCCGACGCCCAATCCCGCCTGCCCACGCCCCCATTCCCCCCTCTTTCCTCACAGGTCATGCGCCGGTACCACATCCAGGGGCGGGACGACTACGCGGCGTACAACTCGACGGCCGGCCTGGCCACCAAGCTCTCCGCGCTCCTGGCCAAACTCCCCCCCACGGACGCGACCCGCCTGGACCTCACGGATGAACTGCTGACGCGGCTGCACGACGCGGGCGTCATCCCGGTCAAAAAATCGCTGTCATCGGTCGCGTCCCTTTCCTCCGCCTCGTTCGCCCGCCGCCGCCTCGCGGTCGTCATGGTGCGCCTGCGCATGGCCGAGACAGTGAAAGAGGCGGCCACCTTCATCGAGCAGGGGCACGTGCGGGTGGGGCCGGCGACGGTGGTCGACCCCGCGTTTCACGTGTCGCGCGCGGCCGAAGATTTCGTCACCTGGGTGTCGGCCTCCAAGCTGAAGCGCAAGGTGGCCAAGTACAACGACGCGCTGGACGACTACGACTTGCTCGCCGGGGCGTGAGAGAGGTGGGCAAGGGTTGTTTTGGGGTTTCTCGGCCTTCCCTCGGTTTCAACGGACAATTGCACTGCGCCCCCCTCCCCTCGCTCTCAACTGGACAACCAGTCGGCCACCAGCAGGGCCGCCGCCGCGGCCAGCAGCGCGTAGAGCACCCACGCGCGCGCGGGCGCGGCCGCCGCGTTTGCTTTCCGCAGCTGCACGTTGCCCGCGCCCACGTGGGACGCGGCTTCCAGCGCCATGTCGTACAGGGACTCGATCTGGTCGGATTGAGCCGCGAGGTGGGAGGAGAAGACGGCGTTGATGGCGGCGAGCTCGCGCGCGGTCGCCTCGGCGGCGCGCGCGGCGGCCGCGTCGCCGGTCACCTCGGCCAGCAGGGCGGCGTGGGCGTGTGTGCGGGCTTGCTCCTGGGTCAGAGTGGAGACGGCGGCGGGCGGCGGCGGCGCGCCGGGCGGCGAGGGCGGCAGCGCCCCCGCCCCGGCGCCGGGTCGCCTCCGCGCCGGCGACGCCTTGGCCGCGCGCGCCGCGGCCGCCGTCGCGTACCGGCCGCCGCGCGCCTTGTCAAACACGGACGACGTCGCTGCCAGGCGGTCGGCGAGGGCGAGCGCGACGCCCGCGCGGTGCGCGGTGAGCGACGGCGTCGCCGCCGCCGCGGCCGCGTCCCTCAACGCGCCCACCAGGGCCGACGCCGACCGCACGCCCGCGCCGACGGCGGCCTCGATGCGGTCGCGTTCGGCCTCGGAGCACCGGCCTGGGAGAACGGAGAAGAGAAGAGGGTCGGGCGCGCGCGCGCGGGCGCCCTTTCCCTCTCTTCCTCCCTGCCCACCCCCTCCTCCCTCCCTCACCGGGCGTGCTGTAGTCGGCGCGGTGCGCGCGCACGTAGTCGGCAAGCGCCGCGACCGCGGCGTCGGCGGCCGCCGCCGCGGCCGAGAAATCGTCCGACGCCGACGCCGACCGCACGAGGCGGGTGGCCCGGGCGCGCGCGACGTACGACTGGAGAGATAGAGGGGGGCGTCGCGTGGGAAAGTGGGAGCGCGCATGGGCGCGCCCCGGCGCGCCGCCCCGCCCCCCAACTACCCGCCCGCCACGCCCATCAATCCGCGCACACCTCGTCGCGACCCAGCGCGGCGGCTGCGGTGGACACGGCCCCCCAAAAGTCGGTCCCGCGGTCGACCGCCGGAGTGGGCGGGTCCATCAGGGGCGGCCAGGCGTGGGCTGGGAGTCGCTGAAGCTGGCGTGAGATGTCGCGGCCGCGCCGCCGCGGGCGCGGCGAGCGGAGTGGTGTCGGCCGCGCGCGCTCTCTCGCGCTCTTACCTTCGCCACACCCCACCTTGCGCGGCCGCCAACCGCCGCCGCCCGGACCCAGCACACGGCGCACCGTCCCCTGCGCCCCCCACCACCGCTCCAGCCGATGGGATCGGCCACGGGCACGCCGCGCGACCCGTCCCGCCTCGGCCCCGGCCGCAAGGCGGCCTCCTCGCCAACGCCCGCCGTGGAAGTGTGTATCGACTCTCGGCCGTTGCCTGGCGGGCAAAGAATGCATCGCTCGACCCCTGGCTCGCCCGCGACGCCGGACCAGCACGCCAAAACGGTCGATGCCGGGTCGCCCAGGTGAGGAGACGGCGTGGGGTGCCAGCCTGTGGTTGCATCAGTCGATCTGAGCGCGCACGCGGCGGGGAGGGTGGGGAGGCGGCTACCAGGGGGGCCGTTTCCGCGGCCGCCCGCGGGGCCAGATGCGGCGCCGCGCCCCTCATTTCCCCTCCCCCTCCTCCTCCAGCTCCGTCCTCCTCCCTCCCAGAGAGACAACCGATGGATCCGCCGCTGCCAGCGCGGCGGCGGCGGCCGCCGAGGCGGTGCTCGCGTCGCTCGACGGCGGCGTCGCCTCGCCGCGGTCGCCCTTTCGCGACGCGGCCGCCACCAAGCCGCCGCCCGGCGACGACGACGACGCGCCCCTGAGGCTGCCGCTCAAGTCCGCGCTGTCGGCCGGGCGGGGGCTGCTGGCACAAGCGGCGCGCGCGGCGGCGCGCAGCGTGCGCTTCGACCGAGGGGAAGACGCCGCGACGCCTCCTCCCTCCCTCCCTCCCCGCCCCCTGGCCCCCGCCGGCGGCTCCATCTCCCTGGCATCCGCCCACTTCTGCCCCGTGTGCGGAGTGGTGGCCACCTCCCCCGCCAACCTGGCCGACCACCAGCGCGGGCGGCGCCACGCGCGCCGCCTCGCCTGGCTGCGCGGCATGCCGCGGGAGGAGGCGGTAAATGAGCTGGCGCGCACGGCGTCGGGCGGGGTCGTTGGTGGGGGGTCGGCCGACGGCGGCGCTCTCTACCCCGCCGACTCGTTCCCCTGCGTCCGCCTCGGCTCCATCGCGCTCCCGTCCTCCATGGACTTGCGCGAATACTTGGACGCGGTGCAAGAGGTGGGGTCGGCCCGCGCGTCGGCCGCGGGGGGGGGGGCGGGTGGCGCCGCGTCGGACGACGGCGGCGGCGAGACCACGACTTTGACCGCGGCCGCCGACGCCCCCGGCGGCGGCGGCCTGCACGAGTGCCTGGTGTGCGGCGTCTCCACCACCTCTGGCCCCCACCTGGACGCCCACCTGGCTGGCCGCAAGCACCGCCGCCGCGCCGACGCGCGCGCGCCCGCACCCGGCGCGCGCCGCCCGCCGCCGCACCACTGTCCGGCATGCGACGTGACGACGACGAGTGCGGAGCACTTGGCCATGCACCTGGCCGGCAAGGCGCACGCGCGGCGGCTGGCGGTGGGGCGGGCGCTGGATCAAGAAGAAGACGAGGGCGGGGCCGCCGACGACGCCGCCACCCCCACCGAAACCATCTTCCACGAATGCGCCGACTGCGGCGTGCGCACCGACTGCGCAGCGGCGGCGGCGGCGCACTTGGCGGGGGAGGCGCACGCGGCGCAGGCCGAACGGCTGGCCGCGGCCGCGGCCGCGGCAGCCGAGCCGGCTCCGCCCGCGCCCCGGCGCGCGTCCGAAGGTGGCGCGGCGGGGCGCGCGCGCCGGCGCGGCACGCGCGGCGGCGGCGGCGGGAACGGCGGCGCGGCCGCCCCTGCCGCCCACCCCGGCCACCACCACCACGCCGCCGCCCACGCCTACCCTTCGTACGCGTACGGATACTACCCTGCGTACGGCGCCGCGGCGGCGTACGCGGGGCTGGGCGCGCCCGCCGTGTTTTACCCGGCGCGCGCGTGGAACGCGTGAGAGAGGAGGCCTCCCACGTCCGCCGCTGGGCAGTCACCGCCGCG